>ERZ1066123.611-NODE-611-length-25582-cov-8.731187_pt1 | contig 25582 bp, 18 predicted proteins | sample MGYA00382770_ERZ1066123 | MGnify/ENA primary metagenome ERZ1066123 (study PRJEB33369, sample SAMEA5778353) | biofilm metagenome | biome: Industrial cooling water; feature: Water cooling tower basin; material: Biofilm | place: United Arab Emirates | collected...
CGCAGTTTTATTGCATAATATCAACAACTTTTTTTTTTGATCACTCAAATACGCGCACGATTCGTGTCATCTGTTGCTTGCACACAGGGCAAATACGCTTCTTCGCATCCATATCCGGGTACTGCTTCGGGCAGCCAAGACAAAAGACTTTATGGCCGCATGGAAACGCCATTGCTTCTTTGAGATTAGTGAGACAGATCCTGCATGCCGTAGGATCTTTTTCGCCTCCGCCGTTTGCTGCTTCAGGGATGTTTTCTGGTACTTCTGGAATAAAGAATTCTTTCTCTGTATTTTTCCCCTCGCGTCTTAGCTTTTCCTCCTGAGCAGTGTTCTGGTTAGTTACGACATTTACACTGCGTTGTTGCTGCTGCTGTTGTTGTTGGTGTTGTTGCTGGTGCCGAGTGAGTATAAAGGGTAAGGGGGACAACTCTGCAGGTGTCAATCCCAGCGGATGTGCATCAAGCACTTGCAATAATCCGCGGATCGCCACACCATTTCCATAGATCTGAGGCACCATCGGCCTTGGTGGACTTTGATTGGCTGGAAGTGCCATTTCTTCCAAGTACGAATACGGATCACTGTTCGAGCTCACTATTCGTGGGGTTGCAGCGCTTTGATTTGTACGGCGGATGGTATAATTCGGACGTTGTTCTCGATCGTTGGTACTAGGAGGAGTCAGGTTTCCATCATTACGGTGATCAAATGCTTGCCGTATTTGGCGTATCATAATTTGAGGTAATGATGCAGCAAATTCTGTCGGGGAATTGAAGGAAGTAAATCTGCCTAGTGCAGGTTGTGCAGCGGGTTTCACTCTGGTAGCAGCAGCGACAGCTGTAGTACCGATTGTTGTACTGTTCATATTGTTAGTTCTTTCGTTGTTGGTTCTGGTGCCAGTTGTTGAAGAGGTGTATTCCTCGATGCTGCGATAGCCCTTATAAGATCCTGTGGATCTATCCCATATCTTCAGCCTATCAGCAGGCAGCATCGGGATTAGAGCCTCATCTGTCATGTCCATAAAATTGGCGTTACATTCTTGTTCTACACGAGCCATAAACAATCCAGTATCAATTCTCAACTTATCGACATGAGCAGATTGAGCCAAATCAATATCTGCATTTCTTGCCAAGAAATTTCGCAATATTAGGCTGCCTTGTCTCATCTTCAAAGTAAAGTTCTGGAAATCCTCAGCACCCACGTCTTGAATATGCACTTGTCCAGCCAAATCAAAGCCGCAAATTAGATCGTTCAAATCGGAAAGTTTGACTTTATAATTAATCATGCCTCGCAGGCATACTAATCTGATTTTGTTATCAATATAGATCTTGAACTTATTAATGGTATTTGATGTTCTGGAATGTCGTGTATGCAAGAATTTCGAAAATCTGGTCTGAGATATAAGCACGTCCTGACTTCCAGCAAAAAAATCCGTTGCATCATACGCGCGAAATTCTCTGTGCAATCTGTCTCTAACGTCTTCCGCGTGTTTTGTGATGTCCATAAACAACGCCCCATCTTCAGTAATGTCGTTCATGTAAAGACAATCAAAACGACCAGTTATTTCAAGATAACTTCGATTCGATCCACGCTCGGGCTTTTCGATATGCTTGATTTCCATTAATGCTGATGCGTTCTCACTTGTGGTGTTGCAAACACAGAGTACATCACCTAGTATGTGGGTAAAATCATCGCCCGTAGAAGGCGGAATTCTTCTCCGCTGTTCCAAGTAATTTTCCTCGTTAATAGTATCATTGGAATTTAATTCAAGCAAATCTGGTGATGGATGCATCACCCAATGTTGGGCGATATCTGGAAGAAATACTGGCTGAGCCTCCTCGTTTTGCATGCGAATTGCTAGTGCTTCATCATCAGCAATCTGATCCGCTTTCGCTTGTTCATCAGTGTAAGGACGATTCTCTGTGTAGTAGAGATCTTCTTGTTGCTGTTCTTCTATGTTCATAGATCCATGGTCGTTGCTAATATCAGAAGAGGAAGATGTACGCGTCTTTTTTTTCTTGGGTCTATTTGATGTAGAGCTTGTATTATTTTCAGGAGGCGCTTTATTCGGTTTCTGGGGTGGTTTACGCCCTCCTCCCCCCGAACCTGAAGCTTTCTTTGCAGGGGCTTGCTTTTCCATGTTAGTATCAGACTCTAATTAAACACTCTCACAATATCTTGTTTTTAATTTGTGTTATATTACTGAGTCCCGCGACACAGAAAAATAAGAACAAGTGTGTGGTGTGGAGGAAAAAAAAAAGTTAACATACGCGGCTGTGTACGTGGCCTTCAAGCCTGTGCAGTGACTGTGAATTGTTTCCTATTTTGGACAAACTTCGAAAGCAGCCTTGCCATTGGTTAGCGCTTCTTTTATTTGGTTCATAAAGAATAGCCCTGCAATCTGCGAGTGTGCTTTGTACAGAATTTCGTTTTAAATCACCGCGTAAGTGACCGCTCTTATTGTCTTTTTTTTTTCTATCGTCTTCCATGGAAACATTGGAAGAGCAGTCTATTATTAATGAAAGAAAAGAGCACTCACAATTAGAAAATGAATCCGAGCGTGAAACAAATCATCAGCCCACAGTTAGCATGATAGTAGTACCTGAGCCATCATGTATAATGCTCTCTCTTTCACAGTCAAACTTGAATGGAAATTATGCGTGCCCATTTATTGCACTTTGGTGGATACACCGCCATTTGCATTGCACAACTAGAAAACAGAACGATGTTGTGAAAAAGTTCAGTCTTGAAGTATGGCTTCACCTGGGTGTACATTATTACCTAGCTCCTGAATGGAAACCAAACATTGGAAGGCCGGCACGACCTAGAATGATATACGATCAATATCCAGAATTCAATCGTACCATGGAGATGGTGGGCTGCATTGGCGGGGTGTTCACCGACGATCCTGAACAAATTGTGAATATGTTTGGAGAAGACTTTGCGAAATCAGGAGCTTTTGTAACTCTTAGACAAGCGCTTGATGCCGCATTTCGTGTGGCCAAGACCAAACCTATCGGATGCGCGATTACGACATTCAGTGGTTACACATCAGCTATATGTATTGGCTCGCTCGCTTATTATCACGATCAAGCTGTGCGTCGTGAAGCCGACAAAACATCCATGAGCAAGTATGTACTGGAGGTTGGAGAACATAAAATCGATCCACAGACAGGCGTCGGAATCGCACAGGGAGACGAAGCAGAAGCAAACATGTACTATTACATCGAATTCATGGATTCGCACTCTAATAGCGCTTCAGAGTGGCGCCTCAATAACAATGGCAAAGGCATTTGGATACGCATGCACTCTAAAGAGCAACTCATTCGTTACCTTCTTTACCGAAATCCCTTCTCAGATGAAGTATTCGGAAATCAGCAACACAATACTGAGTCAGCAATGACAGACGAGGGATGTCCAAACACTTTTATGTTTGAGATTCTGTGCAAACGCACGCCACCCGTTTCTCCACCTACTAATCAGGAACTAACTGCACTTCCAACACAAGACGCTCGCGATGCTCTGCATCATCAGAGGGCATATGAACTTGCACAATTTCAAACTTTCCAAAGACAACTCGATACACATTTGCAAAAGTGGATTGAAGACATTAGCACAAGCGGCGTTATTCATCCAGAGCTAATGCGACAACACCAACAAATTAACAATCCACAAACGACGCGAGTTCTGCCCAAGAGGGCTGTTGCACATCCAGGCCTAGCGGCAACGATAAGCAATGGCGTCGATAATAGTAACAGCGGAAAAAATTCTACCAATGGTCACTTGCAAAACGTAAAAGACGCTCCTAATACAAACAGCCCTCAAAGAAATAGAAATGTTCACTTTACAAAACAGTATTCTGTGTAAACGGGAAAATGAAAATAAAACAAGCCCCTGCATGTCAAACAAAAAAAGGCGCAAAGTGCTGTTTGTTTCCGCAACAAATATAAGCAAAACTTTTAGCAAGTTAAAAAAAAGATGTCTTTATTTATCCACTGATTAGCTACTAACTATTTTTTTTTGCTTTTTTTTTAAAACATACTGACATTGTGCTTAGATAGACTCCTCGCATGCACACACTCTTCATTCTAAATCCTTTCTCTTTCATTTGTTTTATGCAATTAATTCCCTTCGTTTTTTTTTAGAATTTCAGAGGGTGGAACGGCAAATTGGTACTCGTAGATGAGGCGGCATTTATTCCTAAGCGCACTCTTACAGAAGGTGTTCTACCAGTGTCTGCACAAGAGTATGTAGCCACATTACTCACTACAACGCCTGGACCGGACAACTGTTATTACATGCGTCTACTCGACAAGAAGGACATTAACGGCAATCCTAAACTGCCGTTATTGCGTTTTGGAGAACCGTGCGCTGACTGCAAAGTAATGTTTCAGTTTAGACTTGACACTTAAAGAGAAGAAAAAATTGTTTAATTGTTTAATGATCCTCCAACAGGTTACCGATACCCCGTGGAAGTGCACACACAATATGCAGGAACTGCCTCACTGGAAGAGCAAGGATAAGCTAGAGCAGTTCTCATTCTTGTGGGAGGATGATCGCGCGACGGAGCTCAAGGAGAATTACGCATTCACGATTCAACAAACCAACTTCGGCTTCAAGCCTCGAGACATCGAAGAGCTGAGACGTCGGCATCTGTTTGATGACAGCAAGCTCCGCCCCCGGCCTCGATATATGATGCTTACTGCCGATGCTGCAGGAGGTGGCAAGTCAGAATTTGCCATTGCGTGCGGCTACTTCACTCCAGACGAACGACTGATCGTAAGTGCCTTTATTTTTTTTTTATTTTACTTTTTTTTTCCCTATCATCTATCACATCAAAAAACTATTGCATATCTTTCGAGTGCCTGTGGATCATTCTCCTCTTCTTCATTGGCCTCTCTATGTGGGCTAGCACTTCCATCAGATATCGTTGTACTAGTGGGTGTCACTGTTCCAGATGCTTCTTCACCAAAAGCTTCAGAATCCATGCCACTCTCAGCGCCACTAGCGCTTTGATCCGCTTGTTCTTTGGTCATTCGAGCTTTCTTCCTTTTCTGTTTAGCGTTACTCTTTGCTGCTGCCACCGCTGCGGCGGCAGTTTGTTGGCGCTTCTTTTTCAACTCACGTGGGTGGGATAGCTTCTCTGGCTCTGGCTCCCCTTCGCGGATTATTTTACTACGATTGTTTTCGAGTAGTGTTCGTCCTACTTCATTTCTCATGTGAAACATAATATCACCTGCTGTAGACGGAAAGAAAGGTGATTGGAGAAGCTTAGCGATCTTGTTGTAGACATAAGAGAATATCTGCTGGAAGATTTCTGGTGGACCAGGGAAAGTTTGCAGCACTGCATGATAGATGCCAGCGTCAACATCCATGCACAAAAGAAAAACCCAGAACAAGTACGTTGGATTATCTTGTATGATAATTTGGTCTAGTCTATCGCACAGACCACGTTCTAAACCCACACTCCCGAGTTCGTGTCTGAGATGTGCCATGAAGCATGACCGTCGGTCTAGGTTTGCGGAACTCTTAGCAGACCACGGCAAAAGATACTCTCGAATCGACATCGGATTACTAGCGGCGCTATATAACATGCACCGGGACATATCAGCAGGTGTCAGATCCCATGGATCAATACGAATCACCGGATTGGAAACAGCTTCTATGACTTCGGGATTCAGACTGGCAGCTTGATCTTGCTTCAGAATATCGACAAGCAGCTGTACTATGCTGTGATCTCTCGTCATCAGCACCTCTCGTGTAGTCTTGGTAACAGAATCAGTTATATTGACACCAAAGCTGAGTGGAAGCGAACCAACGGAAACAAGTTGCTGCGCTGCTGGTGGTCTGGATGTAGACGGATGTAATGCATTGGAATGTCCCGGAAAATATGGTTGCAGCATGCTTGCGTGGCAAGGGGAGCGCAATAACACTGAATCGTTTTCCTTCTTTCGCTTCTTTTCAGTTCTTTATTGCTTTTTTTAAAACATCTATCATTTTTAGTAACATTTTTATTCATTGTCTGATATTTTTTTTTCCTACTTTCCAAACAGATCACGTACCTGGATTCTGATGTAGTACCTGACGGAAGCCCCGAGATCATGAAGCAGCGCCTCAAGTCTGCTATTACCGCCATCCGTAACATCCCGTTCTTCAGCAACATTCCGTTTGTATTCATCCCCGAGAACGCACCTGGTCCTATGGGCCCGTTCCTTTCGTACCTTCTGAAGGACGACATCGAGAACATGATTACAATGCGCGAGTACGGCGGTCAGAAAGGAGGTCTGTCCAGTGGCGAGAAATCCGGCTCGCGCCTCGGTGTGCCAAAGACCAATGAAACCACATCCACCATGGTCTATCTGATGGCGGAGCTACTACGCAATAAGCACATGTACTACAGCGCTCACATGCAAGCCGGTATTACCACAACTGCCGCAGGGATGAAGGAGAAACTCGAGAAGCAGATGCTCGATTACGAAATGGCCATCAAGATCGATCCAGAGAACCCCTTCATGGAGGCCAAGTATAAGTGGCACGGAAAGGAGAATGACGATATATTGGTCTCTGTCATGATGATGCCGTATTGGAGGCGTGTCTTTGAAACCTCTGGAAAATATGAGGAAGCACGTAGATTGATCGGATGAACTTCGGTCTTTTTTTTTTTTGTTAATGTACAAATTGGGATTGATTCTTGTACGTGTAAAAGCCCTTTTTGGTTCCTTTTTTTTTTAATTGATCTGGGCTCATGCAGGTCATTGATTTCATAAAACTCCTCCAGGCCTCTTACTATCTCATTATACTCCCCGTTTCACTAAGCATATTTATATTACTTTGCGTGGATATATTTTATGCAGCAAGACGCAAACGACAGCCGCTGCAATTCGATTGTATACGTCGACCACTATTGGACATTAAAGTGCGAGGCGCGCTCTACGGACAAAGACATCATTGAAGGATGGCATTATCTTCATCGACATACTCGTGCAATAGCAGGCGAATCATTCTTAATAAATTGGACGAGCGTACCAGTCCGATGCCCAGCTCGTTACTTCGAGGAAGATCGTACCTGGGCCTGTAAATTGGATCATCAACACGCAGGGTGGCACGAATCAGATATGCCAACTAGTTCACTGGCTCATATTACAGGCCCAGGCGGAAGAAAGTGGCGAACACAAGAATAGTCAAATTGGTCTTTTTTTTTTGTTAAAAAAAAAAGGTTAAACCACTACATCAACTCTGAACAGTTCACGTTTTGTTGCCTTTTCGTATCCTATGACAGTACCACGTACAACTCCTGATGGAAGCTGTCGGATTTCTTCATGTTTTCCATAGGGTTCTAGTGGATCTACACGCACATAATACATTCGATCATAGTCCTTATCGCCAACATATCCGCTGGGGACCAGTCGAAAATACTTCGTTGCATTTCCAGTAAGTTCGAAGTCCATATCGAATGCTGGTAGGGGAGTAGGAATTTTCACATTTGGTGGAGATGGAAGGGTGCGATTTATGACATAAGGTTCTGTGGTTATTGGCATGAGATCCTTGCGGTAATAGGGATTGGAATAAGGTTCGTAGGACGAGTCCATGGTAAAGAATTGATTTTTTTGATCACAAAAAAATCCAACTAAGCTATATAGTGGCTAGACTTGATTTCCTGAACCATTTTCCGTGACCACTTTCCGGGAAAAAGAACAAGAAAAACAGATCTACCCAACTGTAAAAAGAAATGTAAATTGTAACTGCTTGGCACACCCAGTCAAAAAAAAAATGTCCAGCTCAGGTAACTCGCCACCGATTAAAGACAATCAACCGCCAGTTGGATGCACGACCATCTCCAAGGAAAAAGAAGCCAAAGAAGCAGAAGAAGATGGAAGACCCCGCTCGCCACCACTTTTCGATCCCGTTACCGGCATGGAAACTGACTATGGTTTTCTCAAGTTAAACCCTTGGTTGTGAAGTATCTACAGTGATGATTTTCATTCATTATCACCGGAGACGAAAAAAAAATCCATGTACATTTTCCTATAGTTAATAAAAGCCTTTTTTGGTATTTGACACGTGGACTTAATACTTAGCGCGCAAAAAAAACAGTCTATCTCATTTTCTTCGTCCACATAACATAAATGACAGAGTGGGTTATCTGCTGGAAGCAAAATGGCAACATTCGTTGTGTAGAAGGTTTCGAACACGCCCAAACAGCTCACGAATACATGAGCAATAACCTGTCGCACAGCGTACGGACCGAGCGCGACTTCAAAAAGGCTCTTATGGAATTTTATTTCTGGACCCCGCAGTGGTGGAGGGAGATACGCATTCGCAAAAATTTTGACTCCAACGTGGAGTTTATGAATAATTGGAGCCCAGAGAGAATCAGGAATGGTGTCTGAAGTGCCTGAAAGCCGTTATTCCGCCCCTTTCACACATTCGGAAAACAGAAAAAAAAAAAGAAAGATATCGTTTATGTTTTGTAACATAAAATAATAAAGACTTTTCTAAAGTAAAAATTTATCTGTTTATTTTTTTTTCCTTCAAGGAATCTGTATATAATTTTTGACACTCTTATTCATCGGGCACTTGTGTCGCATCGACATTCATAGTATCTTCTGCTGCGTTATTGACACCCTCTTGATCTTCAGGGTTCTGCTCTTGAGCGTGAGATGCCAGATTTTCAGTATCCATTTTGTCTAATTCTCCAACGTCTGCTTGCGTTTGGGCGGCCGCATCTGTGGGATTAGCCTCTTCTGTCAGAGGTTGTGCAGTTGACTCTCCTTCTTCTACTGGTACTTGAGTCTCTGCCATTTCTGCGGATTCGTTGTTTGGCGCGCCAGAATCTTCTTGTTGTTCCTGGTGCTCAGATGTCACGGCTGCTTCTTGAGCCTCACCATCTTGAGAATTAGATTCATCGGGACCCAATTCTTGCTGCTGCTGCTGGGAGCCTTCAGCATAATCCTTAGTAGCAGTAACAGGTTCGCTACCAGCTTCTTGTTCATCAACAAGAACCTCAGCTTCGGCGGTGTCACTAGCGGCCTTGTCTTTCGACTCTTGACCCTCGACTTCTGCTAATTCTCCAGGTGCGTCTACTGGGCCCGCGTTCAACACAGGTGACCGAAGGGGCTCCTCGGCAGCAGCGGCAGCAGCAGCAACAACAGCGGTAGCAGGAGCAGCAGTGTCGTCAGATTTCGAGGCAGACTTCTGCGCTTCTGCAGCATCTTCTGAAGAAACTCCTGAGATTGGGGCGCTAGCGGAGGCAACTGCTGCAGCTTCCGTGCTCAGGGGATTGTCCTCAAAAAGTAACACCCACAGATCAGAAAGCGTCTGGCGGAATGTCTTGTACTGGTGCCAGAAGGCAGGTGCTACGGTTCGAATGTATTGATCACGAATCATTTCACGCTTTTTGACGTTTGCAAACTGCGGGGTCACGACAGGTCTTCCACTGCCATCGGGCTTTGGTTCGGGTGAGTAGCCTTGAACCAGGAGAAAATTCCATAAAGAATCGTAAAGCTGTTTTCCAGGGTTAAGGCTGAATTGAATCGCATTCAGCAGTGCACCAAGCTCAGCGCGTATGAAACCTGCTACATGCAGACCCTTGCCGGGTACATTGATAGTTACAGATAGGCCGTTCTTTGCAGTGAGAAGCTCATGGGTAAGAATGCAATGACTGAGTGGCGCATCATTATCAACTCCTCCTTCTAACAAAGGATGCTCATTGCAGCAGCGATAATCCATGGGGAACACATTTTCATGTGCATCAAATTTGAGTTCTCCCTGACGAACAAAGTGTGAAAGACTAGGCGATAAGAGCCATGAGTGCTCCAACGCCGACATGATACGATCCGCTAATGCAGCTTGGCTCTTTACCACGGGAATGACAGAGCCTTTACCGTACATGACTTCTAATTGGCGACTCATAAGGTAATCACCAAAATAATAGCAGTACATCTTGAACTGCTGTCGCTCGTGATTCGTGAGTTTTTCACTGTCCTGTGCACCAATATTCAATATACGCATGAGGGGGTCTTTATCAGGAGCTCCGTTCTTAGAGTCTGCTTCGTTCAGGAAGCTGTTCAACACCAATCGAAGCATACTACCAAACTGCACCTCCTCTTGACTGCGTGGATTCAGAGTGGGGATGCTCTTAGGATCAGCAGACTTGTGGTGCTCTGCTTGAAGCGCTTTTCCGTGTTCCCGTTCCACAATAGAGCCGTCACTTGTCATTTTTGATGGTTGAACTCTCTTGCGACCATTGGCGGCTGCTGCGAGTCCTGTGTGTGCATTGGGCTTAGTTCCGGTCTGCTCCTTGAGTGAAAGCTCTTTTGCCGCTGCGATTTGCTTCTTTTCTTCGACCTCACCCTCGCTTGCAACATAATCGTCAGAAGAGTCGTCAGAGTCTGGAATAGTTTCGCCCGGTGCAAGTTGCTCCAAAGCCTGTTGCTTTTTGTATTTCTCGATAGCGAGTTGCTTCTGAATGTTCTTCAGAGTCTTGTCGCGGTTCTCTCGTTTGTGCTTCCTGCGCAGAGTTTCCATCGCATCTCCGTCCTCCTCTTGACCTTCTGCAATGTTGTCGAGTGCTTCTTTTATCGCTTCTGCTTCGTCTTCCTCAATGACGTCGGCTTCGGGATCAATTTCATCATCTTCACCTCCATCAGACGAGCCGCTTTCATCTCCTGCCTCCTCTTCATCGTCCACGACAAAGCCTTCGTCTTCAGAGCGCGGTACATCGAGAGCATCCTCGTCTTCGTCTTCGCTTTGAGCGCCGGCAACCTCAGCTTGAGTTACACCAAAGTTCGTCACTTGGACCTTACGTTTGCCGCCGCTCTTTGCCGAGGGTTTGGTACCGCCTTTAGTGGAGGGTGGCGATCTTTTCTTGGGATTATCACCACCACCCTCCTTCTTCTTCTTTGCAATCCATTTGCCAGATGCAACCGCTTCTGCAGTCTTTCCGATATTCCCACTTTTCGACTTTCCGCTGCCTTTTCCGTTGGACTTATTACCATTAGATGTTGGATGCTCAACTCCCTTGGAACTGTCATCAATGAACTTTTTCAACAAGGGGTTTTTAGAAATCATAGCAAGCATTGGCTGACTGTGCGCCATGTCTTCGGTTTGTTGGTTTGATGTGCTACTAACACTAGCACTGTTGTTATCTTCTTTAGTAGCAGGAACCGCTGCTGTTATGACCGACTCGCTAAACACAATGGCAGCCCGTCCTGAAACAGGCTGCTTTTGTTCTGTGGCTGTTGCCTGTTTTGGACTTTCAAGTCCCTGATTAGGCCGGCTCATATTGGAACCAGAAAAGGTGCTGCCTCTTGAAACGCTATTTTGCGGGGACTTTGGGAGTTGAGGCCGCGGTGACATGGGCCCCAACTTGATGTCACCATCCATGAGTTCATCAAAACGGCCATCTCGCAATGAAAGTGCATCCATGGATATCTCGGTTGACAACGAGACGCCTTCAAGCCGCGCTCTCTCCGGTATATATTTTTTGGGCTGGACAGGGTTCGGGTTTTTCTTTGTGGCGCGTTTTTTCGGCGGATCGGGAGCCAGAAGAGCCTTAGCATCGTTGTAAGTACGCTGAGCCGCTTCTTCATTGTTTAAATCGTTTTCTGCGATGCCGAATACGTTTTTTAGCACTGCAATAGTTGCGGCACTTTCTACTCCCTCAGATTCTGCTGTCCATGGAATATCGGATTTGATAGGACTCTGTGAAAGCGGCTTCTCATGTGACAATAAAGCCGTAGTACGTATAGTAAAGCCCTTTGTTGTGGGACTACCACCAGGAGGTAAAAACCTAGAAGGAGATGGAGACGATGTCATTATTAATAATAGAGAACGCAATCACAATAAAAGAATATATTCTCTTTTTTTTTAAAAGCAATAAAAAAGAGAATGAATCAACAAGACACAGTGCTCAGTGGTATTTGTGAAATACGCTTTAATTCACCATTCGGTACAATTATAGGTTTACAGAGGTTACAAAGACCCAAGAGGAGCTTTCTGCATCCTGATTTGGACTCCCGCAAACCACTCTCTCAATAGAATACGATCTGGGTATTGTTGGTATCAAATACCTCACGTCTCAAACGAGGTGCTTGTTGCATAGCAGCAATACGTCCAGATGCAGAAGAAGTTGAATCGATAGGGGAACTAATCAAGGTTGGGAGCTCATTCATGAATGTTTCGATATAGAATGATCGCTGTTCATAGCGCTTCGTAGGGTCGTAACGTGAGTAATCCACATTAGCATACTTTCTCTCTTCTGCTCCAGCATACAACACCATGGATGCGCCAATTGGCTGATTTGCCGTGCCGGAAGCAGCTTCCGGGGTGACTGGCTCTTCAGAAAGTTGCTCTAGTATATAGCTGGTAGGGCGCTTTGTCTCCAGAACAAGATCTCGTAGATAGTCGCTGTATTTCCATGGATAAACTTGTTTCAGGTATTCTTCCTTCACTTTGACGCGTTCTCCCTTCAACTCCAAGCGTCCTTGACTGGACTCTACAGCAGCTCTTAACTCCTTGTGTGTAGGATATTTTTCTAGCGGATCAAGGAGAATGATCTCAGGTAACGCAAGAAGCTCCAAAAAACGCGATCGCGTGTTGCTAGTAATTTCATGGTATCGTGTTATAGCTCTACGAACCGCAGTCGGCACCGCGAGATCAAAGTCGGGCACATCCGCAGGGGAAAGTATTCGTGCATACTTTTCCTTTCTTTTCCATAGCAAGCCCCGCGTGAACTTGCGCTTTAGAACGATTGTATTTCCATTGGTATCGACGACCTTTTCTTCAGGTAGGTCTTCTTCTTCGCGTAAAAAGTTATCGTGTACTGAATTGTAGATCATCATAAAGTAGCCCGTGGCAACGATGCCGTGTTGGGCTGCTGCTTCATCACGCAGCAACTTTGCCACTCCTCTTATCCCCGACAAAGAGCGCCTAAAAGCGATAGGCGACAATCTACTGAGTGTGCTACCAACACGTGAGTTTGATAACGTATTGTAGTAGTTTTCTTCAAGGGAGGTTCCCAGAACCCAGACCCACATAAGCATGTAAAGCTCAAGATTCTCCATACTGTATCCCAGCGCACGTTGCGCTTCAACAGACACAAGCTGTTTCAGAACCTGACCCGATGAATCCAAGTTGTTTGTATTTTGGAATTGATAATTGACGAGCTCCGAAAGCAGTCCATAGGCAAATGTACGCGTTCTCTGTGTCAACAAAGCCTCTAAATCCGTAGAAAGCAGGAACATGTCACGGTCGAGAGACTTTGAGGCGCTAGCTGCATCACGAAGTGCATCATAAGCGGACACAATATTGCTACCATCTTTAACCACAGCAGTAATGATAGTGTGATTTAGAAGATAGTCGATTGCGCCTTGAGCACCACGGACCAGGTTTATGCGAGTGCGGAAAATGCGAGGATCTAGTTGATGCTCCGCTAGGTACTTGGAACTGTCAGCAGTAACGTATACGAAATAACGCACACGTTGCAGTATCTGCAAAAACATGATGTAGGAGAAAGTGTTGCTAGTTGGAACGGAGCTTTCCGAGTCTGATGTACCCTTGCGCTTGAGCTTAGCACCGCTACCACCAGATCTGACACCAGCCTCAATGTCTGCCGGAGCGACTAGATCCTTCATTCTCTGCAAGTCTTCTTGCATTGATTTGATTGCGAGCTTAGGGTCAAATGTCTTTCCCTCTTGCATAGTGTTTGATCCATTGATGCGGCCCTTATCGAGCACCTTGCGCAAAAAACTGCGCAATCGATAGATTGCTGTATAGCCGTTTGTGTTTTGTCTTTCATTCTCTGATGAAGAAGCGCGCTGGGAGAATGTTCCACTGTCTGTATTGGGAACTCGATACAGCCACTGCGCAACGGCATCCTCTGACATCAAAGCTTCGAGTTCGATGTCAGGTGAGATAACCTCCGCAGCTCGAGCCAGATACACGAACAGATTCTCATGTCGCGCCAACCACAAAGGAATAATCACAAAATCTGCGATCATGACTCTCAGCTTTTCTGCAATATACTTCTGCGATCGGAAGACTTCGTTCGATGATACATCAGACATAGAAGACGAACTTCGCAACGAAGTTCCTCCAGAAGAGACGTTAGACGAAAGGCCTCCGTTATTCTTGAAGACCTCTGAGCTAGAAATCTTTGGAACGCGTGCAAAGAAAGATAAGGCTATTGCACTAAGCTCAAAGTCTTCTTTCTGTGGTAGCTCATTCTTTTGCTGAGCACCGGGGCCACTTACATCGTTGTTGCGGCTTTGTTCGTTAGCGCCAATTTGTGCGTACCATTGTGCATCCATTTGTGCACCAATGAATTCAGGACTTTCTTGGTTTGTAGAGGCATTCATAGTGGAGGATATATTTGTTGTGCGATGTCTTTTACGTGTGTCGAGGTCTTCTTCGTCATCGTATTCTGCTGATGCTTCAACATCGCTGTGATAACGTGTCAACGGCACAGAGCTGCTACTTGCTCGTAAATCTTCGTTAGAAGTAGCCCATTCTTCTTCCTGATCTTCATCTTCCCCTGCTTTCGTTTCTTGTTGCTGTTGTTGATTGCGCCCAAAGCGATTACGAGAAAAGAGTGAAAATTCCGCGCTTCTTGTTTGATGATCTACCCTTTCACGTAGCATAGGTGAAAGTATGTAAGCCTCATTGCCAGCTGTGGATAGTAGAGGAATACCCACATGCTCATAGGCACGCACACCCTTTGTGAATGAGAGGTAATACTGCTCAGTTCTTTCGCGCACAAGTCCGTCACTAACAATTTGGTCGATACACACGTGAGTGATTAATGAGAGCAGTCTGTCATAAGATCCATCGTTTGAAGTGTGCAGCATCAGCGCAACTCGCGGTTGACGGCGGTTTTTGGGCCCCAATGAAATCCAAAGCTCCAGCTTTGAAGCATCCATATTCGAAAGGCTTGCTTCTATTGGGCTTGTTGCGTTTGGAGGCCTGCGTTGTGTCCAAGATCGCTCTGACCCATAGAAGTGCGGCTCTTGTGGCAGGCTTTCGTGAATTATAACAGATCCCACGTAGAACAGTGACATGATTTCCAACAAAGAAGCAAAGTCAAGGTGCGCTTCAGAGATGCGCACGCCAGCAGAACTTGAATCAAGTGTGATATTCAACAGTATCTTTGCCCTAGACGACAAACGACCAAGATCTGGCGCCCACTTGAGTGGCATGTTGTTGATGTTGTTATACTTTTGATTTGCGACAGCAGCAGCAGCAGCGACGTCTGAACCACTCTTCCATATCGCTAGCCGATGCGCATTATCATCCGTGAGTGCAAATTGCAATCCACCAATTTTTGTTTTATGGTCGGGATGAACATAGAAAAGATCCAAAGGCATATGAGAAGCTGTGGAAGAATTGCCTAGCAATAGGTCTATGCGCCTTCTACCAGCCTTCAGTAGTAAATAATCATCCATTGTTTTGCGCTCACTCATCCTTGAATCAATCGGTATAGCAATGTGCAATTCCGCTTCCACTAACACAGAAGGACCGCTACGAGAACTGTCTCTACTCAATCGAATGATAAGCCGATTACGCATGACTTGTGGTAATTTGTCCAATTCATCAGCTTGCGTTCCAATATAAGAACGGACTTCTTGCCAGCCAACTTCTTGCGGTTTCAACCAACGTGTATATTTCTCGTAGCCAGAAGAACGAGATCCGGAAGCAAACACATACAGATTTTTTTCTGCATAGAGCTCCACCTTCAGGTAGGCGGATGGATGTGCACGACACGCCACGCTTAGTTGATCCGCTTGGGATATCATGATTTTTAAGGCACTCGCATGAGATCCATCTACGCTGTCGCTACTCGGCTCGAATCTCACACTGGCCAAATTGCTACTGCGCAGTGTTTTCCCCTCGTGCAAGATATAAGCCTTTTCTAAGTCGTTATGATGTGAAGAAGGAGAGAAAACACCAGCTGATGAAGAATTTCTTGTTATTCCCCATCCAGCTCCACTGCCGCTTAATGATACATCACTATTACTTGGCTGAATTGCATCAAAGGTCAAAGGGTAAGGGTTCTGAATAATAAGATACTGATGTGAAGCGTGAATCATGAACAATCTGAAGGGATTCAAGTGCCGCAAGCGCAATGCGTGATCTTGCTCTGAGTCGCCTTCTCGTTCGTGGTCGTATCCCAGAAAGTTATACAATGCTTGATTCCATGCTTCAGAATCACGCAAAAGTATATAATCGTAGGTGTCTGTATTAGCTTGTGTTTGTTGTGGTAAAAGAATCTTGGTGGCTTCGTCCACCCACAATTTTCGAAGAAATGACTCAACGCGCACAAGTGCGTTTTTCGATTTCTTTGGGTCCCAAGGAGCATCCTTCTGTGGCTCCATGAGGAAAAGGACAACAAAAAAAAAGAAAAGAGAGAACTAAGCTAGCGAAATGCCAAAAGCGGTTTTCCTTTTTCCTCTCTTTTTTTTCTTCATATGGTTTCATTGTTTAAATTCATTTATACAACCTCATATAACGAGTTAATTTCTTTTTTGTTTATTGGTTTAGAAAACAGAAGATCTAATAAGGTCTTTTGCCACGTTTCACAAAAAAAAGGCACTCTAGAGCTTTCTCTTTTACTGTTCATCATAACAGGCAGTAGAGAAATAAAGAAATTTTAAATGACTGATGGTGTCGAATTGCATTGGAACGCCTTTCACAGATGACAGTCCATGTTTTAGATTGAAGCCAATACACCCTGTTATTGATGAAAAAGACCGTACAGCATTGTACCACAAGACTCGTGGTGTTTATGCGTTGAATCGCATTCCCCCTCATCTAGATATTGTAAATGACCGATACCTCGCATCAATAGCCAGATGCATTGGAATTTTTTTACTTGATGATGAAATCGAGGAGCTGAGTGTCATGGACTTTGTCATGTGTATTTGGTTTGCACTTGAAAGGCGCAATGCGCTTGGGAAAACTTTAAAGAACCCCGTGAATGGCCTAGAAAGAACTAACTGGGCCAAAGTGCACATACCTGAATCAAAAATACATTGGTTCACTCAACTTCATGTGCAACTCACCTGGTGGGATTACTTTCGCATGCTGGCAAGAAGAGGAAGAAAAGGTGTCGCTAGTGACAACGAAATTATTGCGAAGCGTAAAGCGTCTGATTCCTTTTCAGAGCTCTGCCTAACACTGAAGAAGAGAGCACTAGAGGAATTCCATCGTTTTGCATCAATCAAGAAAGAGGACAATTGTTATTTGCTATAAGGAAAAAAAAATTAAAAAAAAAACAAACGAGGTTTATTCTTTTTTTGCGTTTTGGTGATCATCTTTTGGAATCTTTGAGTGTATTGACGGCTTAGGAGCTTGTGGGTAGGGAGGTGTTGCGGTGATAGTAGCGGTGATTTTAGCCCGGTTTAGTGGTGAATCGTGAACATGGAACGATATGATAGCACGCAATCGAAGTTGTTTTAACAACACAGACCATTCATATTCCCAGAGCAGTCGTCGTTCGTTTAGACTAATGCCAGGTTCTTGGACAGGTATACCCATTTGATTGGCCAGATCTTCGGTATTCTTGCGTGTGGAGTAATACTCTGCTAGGAGAGACTTGTTCCCAGAGGCTGAAGCCTTGACATATTTTTCTTCTACCAAATCGTCGAAACCTGGTGGGTATTCTTCAGTATACTGAAACGCAAATTGGTATAGGGGATTTTTCAACGCCAAGGGAACCCAATCAGAAGTTTGTATTATCTCTTCCAGGTTTTTATCTGCAAGATGTGTAGCAAAGAATACTGACAAAAAGTCGGCTTCATCAACAGAAAACTTCTGAGAGATAACACGAATAAAATCGCAGAAAATTGGCAATGAAAATATCTGGCACTCAGTACCGCTGGTAAAAAACACAATGCTACCAGAAACAGGAGAAGAAGGTCCATGAACAAGTGGTAACTTCACCAGGTCTAACAGCTGATGCCAACTACTGCTTGTAATGCGATACTGAGTACCGCCGATAGGATTGCTGTAATCGCTTACTACTGGGTTGTGCTTTGGTAATGGCACGTCACCAGGAAATAGCTGTTTCCACAGATCTTCTCGTGCATTTTCAGAGCTGAAACCATATAGATGCAGAAAAATGAGTTTCTTTACAGCTTGTAGCACAAACTCTGACAATACGACAGCCTCATATTCCCTGCTAGCAGCAGTAGCAGTAATTGAAGGTATTACATTCGCGCAGACTTTCTTGATTTCGTTGAATTGCTTTTCCCCTACAATTTCCGCTTGCTTACAAAGCATTAGGAGATTGTAGACCCGCTGTCTTAGTAAGAGCACATTTTCAGGTATGTAGTCCTTGTGAATCAGGTCACTTGGAGCGGACTTCTGAATCAAATCTAGCAAGTCTGTTTCAGAGGGAGCGGAAATCGCCGCAGATTGTTTCGACATATCCGAGCGTCGCTTGTTTTGCCAGTAACTTGTAACAGCAGACTCTTTTCTTTTATATTTAATTTCTTTGTTCTTATACACTTACGATTTAAAGAGGACAGACATTAAACCTAGTTGTTGTGCTTTTTCTTTTTTCTATATCAGTGGATATATTCATTAGTTGGGGTCGGGCCTCTTTTTTTTTCCTGTTATACATCGCTTTAATGAGTGAGTTAGAGCTTTTAGCCTTTAACTTCGACCTACGCGTAGCACTTTACAAAGCAAAAGGGTACGAAGGCGATATTAAGGTTCACTTGTATGTCTCCAACAACGTATCCACTGATTACAACATTGTGTTGTTGGATAAGAGTTCTCAAATCAAAACTACCTCCATCGATAGCAGTACAATTGCCGGCGTTGCTGAGAGTGCCACATGGCCTATACGAAATCTTCACTTCAGACTGAGAAAGGAGTACAAATCAAAGGAAAAAGCTCACAAAATACCTCGACGATGCAATCTCAATGGAGACTTTTTCACACGAATCAAGAACGACTGTGGTGAAGACTGTTGGCAAAAGGCTGGCTCCTTTCGCATCAATCTACTACAACTAGTCCTAAAAGCGAATGATGATACCTCTTCTTTCGACAATCACTCACAACCACTGTTCCATGGAGATATTGATATTCCTTATATCAGGGATTTTCGAAAGAAAGGAGAAGTAATCTTGACGAACACGAAAGAGGCGAACCTCTTATTTTGTGCAGTGGACACAAAACTAAAGTCGCGTCTACAAGAAAAGCACTTTGAAGAACTTACCAAAGTGACAGTGACAGCTGTGCGTTCCAGTTACGAACGCATGCAAGCATTCATGGAATCTATCATGAATTTAGGCGGTAGTTCCGATGGATCGAATGGACAAACATTAAAAGAGCGTATATTGTCAATCGATGGCGATGTTCATGCGTTTCGTGAACACCAAAAAGAAGTAATGAAGAAGTATATTGATGCATGTGTCAGGCATTTTGAATTGATTCCACCGACGCTCCCTTCCTTGGCAAAGGTTAATTCAGATACCTGGGAATCACGCTGCGGGCCTATCCCCTCCATCTTTTTTACTACAGATCCAACCGAGCCCGTGGTAGAAGAGATCTACTACTCAAACGCACTGGACATTGTTTTGGGTCGAATGGGCATGAAGCGCAGCGACATTGATAAGATGAGCATCGATGATGCAAAGGATCTCGCTGTGCTTGCTTCTATGATTGCTCAAGTGCTTTCGCTCTACGTAGTTCATTGCATATATCGCGGGGACTTTGTATACGTTCGAGACAACCTCACAGGCAAGATGAAAAAGTGCAACACCGAGGACTTTGGAGACGTACTCGTTGACGAAGGTGCCAGCGACTGCGAAGACTTTGGCAAGAACATACTGCGTCACGCAAACGTGTTTTCCAAACACAAGTTCGCAAATGATGCACAACTTAGAAAGCTTCAAAAGGTTCTAGCGTGCTACTATTGGTCTTTAGTTCTGTTGGGCGTAAGCAGCAAGCAAATCAACGACGCGCCAGAAGATATCAAAGAGATGGGCGCGCACATGAATGCATTCCTGATTCCAAAGCAGGATGCTTACGATATGATGGCGAAACTGTATCCAGAGCGCTTTGAAGCCTGGAAGCGAGAGGTTTGGGCTAATGGAGGTGATGTAGAACGCGAAAGCTGGACACGCAGTCTCAAATGTCCTGTGCTTGTGATTGAGGGCACTGGATTCCAGAAACCTATAAGCGAGCGTGAACCGTCAAAGGACATTCGAGTTACACTGGAGCATCTGATGGATAAGGATACATTCTTTGCAGCTCGCAGATGGTTTTATTTTGTAAGCGGAGAAGACTCTAGCTTCTATAAAACAATCCAGAAGGTCTTCTTCCCGCAGTTTCTGCAGATGGGATACTCATTTGGCACATTCAACGTATGCCAACTTCAAAGAGCTGGCGGCATCACACGAGGCGTATCATTCTCATCATTCACAGCAAAAAAGATGGACGAAATGTGTCTTATCATGGACCCGGAACTCGACCTTGATGAGAAGGTTTGCGCTCGTGAGTACATGAATGACGTGCATCCCGTACCAGCACTGCAAGCAGCTCGCCTTCAGGAAGGCACTTACTCCGAAACCGACGCATTGATGAACAGACTTTCAGCGATGCTGGACAAAGTTACTAGCCTTGGTCAGCGCAGTAGCCACCACGAGTTTCCCTGGGAACGCTTTCCTGATGCTAAACCCATGACTTACTTCCTTCGCCGTTCTGATATCAAGAGCGATATTGTGACAAAATTTGCTCACATATTCTCGGAGAAATTACCTATAGGGACTTTATACACATTCAAAATCATCGGTGAATACGTTTCTACAGCAGTCGGAGGCTATCGCATTGAACTGATACTCGACAGCAAGAATATTTTGATCGTCTTAGAACGACTCAAAGAAGCCGAAAGAGCAAAGAGGCTCATGGAACAGCAGCAACAACAAAAAACTCAAGGCTGGAGCGTGTGAAAAACACTACTTTTTTTTGTTAAACACATCAGGAATAATAAACGTTTATGCGGCATTAAGCACTTCTTTTGCAGACTTTTTTTCAAGCACGCATCCATGAACCGAAACTTACCTTTTTCGGATGTTAATGGGGTGGTCTAGGGGAGTGAATGTGGGACATGGGACATGTTTTTACTGACATGGTACATGAGATGTACCACTTTCGAGCTTAAGTCCAGCTTTCATCACATAGCTGAAAATTGTGACCCCCTACCCCCCTTTTACCATATATGGTAATAAAATCATGTAACCTTACGTAAGCTTTACCCAAGCCAAAAATTTGTCAAGGCCTAATCGGGATTTGACCAATCAGAAACTGCTTCCCTTTTAGGAGTAATTGATCACCGACACTATAAATTGAACACTTGTGCGGTGTTAGGCTATTATTTACGGGCACACTTTATCCCATACCACTACCACCTTATGGATTCCACAAACGAAAGTGCTACTGAACAAACGCCTCAAAGCTCTGTTCATTTTGATGATCAAGAGAAACTCGCAAAAGATATCAGGTCAATTATGAAGATGGATGAAGAGAAAAAAGAAAACCAGCAACCAGAAGCCCCCTACGTAATTGCGTCAGTTCCCCTTCAAACTCGAATTGCCGAAGGCCTTGAAAAGCGCAAGGACAAGGGAGAAGCTGTGCAAAAATGGGCTGCTGACCACAAGCTAACCACGCCACTCGAAAGCCTCCCTGGTATTATGGCCCACAAGCACTCCCTTATGGCCTTATTTGTGCGCAACAGAGAAAAAATTCTTCAGTTTTTTGGTCAGTCATTAGGCGCATCTAAAAGAATCGAGCACTTGAAGAAGGCTCTTGAAAGCCGTACTTACCGTTATCGCATCATCGAAAACACCGAGGGCGTTTTCACAGATAAGGCGCTCTTCCAACGTAAAATGAGCGAGAAGATACTCAAGAAGAAAGTCGCTGATAATGGCGATATATGCGCAATGCTGCATGATTTAGTGCCAGTGAGCATTGCGAACCTGTTTTACTACGGACTGATTTACGAAGAAGCATTGAAAACCATCAAAGAATCCAAGGGTGATTTGTCCAGCGTGAACCAGAAAATGAACGACACAATTGGTTCTGAGACTATCACCAGCGCCTTCGGATTGACCAACGATGTTGTACGCGAACGCGTCAAAGGAGGCGAATCTGAAATCACATACAAGCGTCTCATCCTCATGCTTACCGGTTACTTTTTCGAAGGCCCTAGAGTTCCCGTTTACGCTGAGCAAATATTCTTATCTCTGCGCAGCGAGGCATTTGCCGTGATGTACTTTCACATCGAACAGAAGAACCCTGAAATTGTTTTACCCATTGTGTTTACGCATCACATAGGCAATGCCCCGAATCACGAACCCTTGTATGGGATGATTCCTTTGAATTTTGTCTGTTTGAATTTCAGAAGCATCATCGGAGAAGTTGCACAACGAATGGCTATCACAGATGACGATTGTTTGTAACGAAAAGAAAAAAAACTAATGATAATAAATACTCTTTTTTTTTTTATTTTTTTATTGAAAAACGGGCATCTAATTCGATTCTGCATTGCGCGGTTTTTTTTTGCCTGTCGAAGACCCTCTCCTTCTGCGATCATTTGATTCAGAAACGTTTTGTTATCCGCCGCGACTTGCTCTTTAGTGCGACTATCACGCCTTGGACCGAAGCTGTCTTCGCTTTGTTGCCATAGAATGATCATTTTTAAAAGCTCTTTTCTTTCGTTCTCTTCACGTTGCGTAAAACGCACAAAATGGTTTGTCGCAATTATATCGTCCCATTGGTTGGTTTCATTGTATATGGAATCTAAAGTATAAAGTCGCATGTGCCGGAGGTCGCAATCATCGCATAAGTAGTAATGTCTGTGGTTTTCTACTAGAACAGTGTTCCATGTAACACTTCCATAATACCCACACCCATCACAAACTGTTTTTCTCTTAGCATGACGCCTATCATCACAGTAAAATCTCTTTTTTGGCAATGGCAGCGGTTGTGGTACAGGAGGCAATTGCATCATCATCTCCATAAGTGCTCTGGGTAAGGGATAAATGACAATATCGTACTTATTTCGAATTTATTAATAGATAATAGGGTTTTTAATAAATTTCGTTTTTAGTGTCTGATTTGATGGGGACGGTATTCTTTGCGTTTCATTTCTTGGGTCTCTTGTTTCTTCGTGGCATAGATTTCAGCTTTTCGTTTCGTTCCTTGCCCGAAGCTATGAACTTTTTAGCGTCAAGGCGAGTAATTGCTTCCTTCATTTCAGGGTGCAATGAGAAGAAACTGTTCGCCACACTCAGCACTCCGTGATTCCTGTATGTGCCACTTGCCAGCTTTTTTAGGTACTCAAAATATTCTTCTAACAGTTCTTCCAATAAGCATTCATCACTTAAATAGCCCGAAGAGATGACAAAGTCTGCTTGCTCCCTGGCGCGCTCGATTTCTGTTGCGGGTGTGCCGCAATGATAACAGATTTTGTTTTTCTTCTCTCCATTTTTTCCTACATCATCGTTGTCGCTGCTGCCGTCCTCTTCTGGATCTTCATTGTTTTGTTCTCTTAGGTAAGCTCCAAATCCACAATAAAGAAAATACATAAGCATCGCTTGTGGTGCGTGCGCTCCATGATCGTAGACAGGGCGCATGCCAGCTTGCTTGTAGAGCTTTAGCACAAGTAGCTCCTCTTCGGTGGGCTTGAAACTTATCAAGCAAAATTCACGTGAGTCGTTTGTTTCACTTTTTTCATGGATAAGTAGCACATTTATATTGTCTTCTTCTGGACGTATTCTATCCACAGAAATTCTGCGTTTCAGAGTAACGCGATTCCAAAAATTTTCTGATACACTTTCTAACCACCCCAGTTTCACGAAAAAGTCTATCGGTTTCATGTGCAGTTTTTGAGTGCTTGGGTCACGAAAGTGCATATTCTCGGACGATTCGGGATTCGTGAGTAGATGGGCTAGAAAGCTAGAGGCACGTGTTAATTCTTCGAGCAGCTTGACTTTTTCTTCTGGTTTTAAATCAGGTTCGTCCAGTCGTTCGATTTTTTCTAGCATGTGAGGTTTCACATCTTTTATCACTTCGTCCAAAGATGCCGGGACACAATTGCTGAAGCTAAATGTACTTTCTTCCTCATCATCATCACTGTTGTTGTTGCTGTTGTTGTTTATACCCGCTAAAGATCCCATCTTGCTCATAAACTGTGGTGTTGTGGCCAGGGACTTTTTTTTTTCTACGATAATTGTCAGCTATTTTAAATCACATTTGTACAGAATCCATGACACGGGTCTGTCCTAATTGAGACAAATAGCGAACTTTCGTACACTTGCCGTATGTGGCCTGTACAAGAAATAAGAGCCGGAGAAACCTCTAACCTGTTTTGTTACGATAATATTATTGAAAGTAGTCTTTTTTTTGCGGTTATTGCAATTAAACACACCACTTTCTTATTTCCGACACTCTTCATGGATAAGTTCATTAAGAGTTTTATTATAAAAAGCAAACCTGCTACAGCGGAAAAACGTGCTTCTTATCCTCAAGCGAAAGAGCTCGGACCGATGTATTCAGCAAAACTTATTCAGAAAGGATCTACTCTCCTGACACAACTTGGTAATGATACGATTTCAGTAATCATTGGCTTTCTGGGTCCTGATTCTCGGTGTCGTTTCGCTGTGACCTGTATGTACCTATGCAAACTGGTTAATGAATGGCGATGCCGTTCCGATCGCGCAGAAGGGCGTTGCATCTTGTGCAAATCCCACACAAAGCCCCACAAATTGAGCGACATTGCCAATATGAGCATCAAAATAGAGTGCTTCATTGCTAAACACATGTCAAACAGTAATGCAATTGGAATTCACAAACTCCTGAATGAATGGCAACGACGCGTACTGACACGAGCAAAGTACCTGCGTTCAACAGAAAAACAAAACGGCAAAAACATGTGCGATGAAGTTCCAATGTGCGCTTTGGCATACCAGAGGAAGCGCGACCGAAGGGATATCATGGCTGCTGCAACCATCCACAAACAGCAATCTTTCAAGGGACCTCCTGTAAAAGAAAAGGACTACATCATCGCTGCGTCAAATCATGCTTTGGAGCTTGTCCCTGTGTTGGTTAAAGAGGCTAAAGCTGAAGAAGAAGAAAACTTGGCCGGTGCAAAAGCTCTTATATGGGTTTTCAATGTACACCTCACATGCGCGGCAAGAGACTTTACAAACTTTGATTCGGTAGTGCAGAAGATAACTGAAATTGATAGTGGCAGTAACACCAACAACACGATAAAAAAGATTTGGATAAGGATTAACCACACGTCTGATCACAACAAAGCGATTGATCACAACAGAGCGGCTTTTTCGGAAGTGAATAACCGTTCTGACCAATATTTGTAAAAAAAAAAAAAGAAATCAGTAGAATGATAGCTTTCTTGTTTTATCTGTACATATCAATAAATGAATTTTTTTTTGCGGAACATTTTCTGCATTCATGTGATACTTTCCTAATTGGGCCTTAATAATTTTTGGCCTGGGTAAAGCTTACGTAAGGTTACATGATTTTATTACCATATATGGTAAAAGGGGGTAGGGGGTCACAA
>ERZ1066123.617-NODE-617-length-25412-cov-10.597429_pt1 | contig 25412 bp, 15 predicted proteins | sample MGYA00382770_ERZ1066123 | MGnify/ENA primary metagenome ERZ1066123 (study PRJEB33369, sample SAMEA5778353) | biofilm metagenome | biome: Industrial cooling water; feature: Water cooling tower basin; material: Biofilm | place: United Arab Emirates | collected...
TTCGAGCAGCGGTGCCGGCGCGCCAGCCCAACCGTCTCGCAGCGCACGCGAGAGCACCGCATCGGCCACGTCACTCACGCGTCGTGCCTCGGTCGGCGACAGCGCCAACGGCACCGCCGACGGATCGAGACGCGCGGGGGCGGGAATGCGGACATCAGGGGTCAGGCCGCCGGTGACGCGCCCGTTGACCTCAGTGCGTCGTTCGACGGGCTCACGACTTGGTGGCAACCAGCGCGCTGTGGTCAGACGCAACGCGAGATCGCCGCGAAGCGGCACGATGCGCTGCACATGCGCCTTGCCATAGGTGGCTTCGCCCACAAGCATCGCGCGCGCGTGATCACGCAGTGCGGCAGCCAGGAGTTCGGCGGCGCTCGCCGTGTGTCGATCGACGAGCAGCACCATCGGCAGATCGGGCCAGCGACTGCGGCGCGCGATTTGTGGATCGAGGCCACGTTCGCCGCGGCGCTCGAGCGAGGCGACGAGCTGTCCGCGCTCCAGAAAGAGCTCGGCCGCCCGCACCCCTTCCTCGTACAAGCCACCGCTGTTGCCCCGCAGGTCGAGCACCAGCCGCGAGACCCCTCGCTCCCGCAGCGTCGCCACAGCCTGCTCCAACTCGGCACCCGCGCCGCGGGCCAGCGAGGCCAACCGCACGTAACCGCTGCCATCTTCGAGCCGTAGCGCCGCCTCGACGGCCGGCCGCTGCCAGGCGCGGCGGGCGACCGCAAACGCGAGCGTGTCGCGACCGCTCGCTCGGACGGCCAGGAGCCGCACGGTGTCCCGCAGCGCCGGCGCCGAGGCGTCGGTCGCCACGGGGGTCGGCGCCCACGCGTCGGTCGCCGGCCGGTCATCCATAGTGAGCAGCACGTCGCCGGCGCGGACACCCGCGAGGGCGGCCGGTGACCCCGCCGCCACACGCCGCACCAACGCGCCATCGGCCCGCAGGCGCACCGTGAGCCCCAATCCCTGCCCTTCCCCCTGCAAGGTGCCGCGATAGGAGGCCGCACCTGCGCCGTCGAGCAGCGCGGCGTAGGGATCACCGAGCTCGTGAAGCATCCCCTGGACGGCGCGCCGGATCAGCACGTCTTCGGGGAGCGAATCGAGAAAGTTGGCCCGGACGGAGTCGATGGCGGTGGACAGCAGCGGCGCCCGATCCCACGCCGCATCGCGCTGAACACGCCATTGTCCATACCATGAACCGAACACAAAAGCGCCAGCAACGGACCACATAACAACAACGCGCCGACGGACCTGTCGTGAGGTCAACCCGAGGCGAGCTGGCGACGGCGACGACGACACGATCGGCACCCCGGAATCCGGCGTGCCGTCCGCTCCCTCGTGCTGCCGCCTTACCTCAGACACCGCGCCATTCTCGCGCCCTCTGGGCACTCTCCACCTGAGGCCCCCGTTGCGTGTATAGTGTGTGGTAGCTGTACCGCTGGACGAGCCGCGCGTTCCGCCCGTTCCAAAGTAGTGCGCCTCGCCAGTCTTTCGGTCGTGCCCCGTGCCGGCGCGAACGCTCCGCCGGTCTGCAGGGTAGTGCCCTCGGGCTCGACCCACTGTGTTGTCGCTTCGTGCGCTGCGTGCCCCGTCCTGCGCGACGGGGGGCGTCCGCGCGTCCCCGGCCCCCGTTGCCTCGAGTGCCGTGCACGCTGATACCCCCGTCACTTCTCCCGTCCTCGAGCGCCTCGCCGAAGCCGCCTCGGACGGACAGCCCATCGACCTCCCCACCATCGTCCCACCGGACGAACGGCCGGAGCCGTTGGTGGAGCGTGTCCTCGCGCCGTTCCAGCAGTTCATGCACGCCGAGGCCTCGGGTGGTCTCGTGCTGCTCTTCAACGCGATCCTCGCGCTCGTCTGGGCCAACTCACCCTGGAGCGCGAGCTATCACCACCTCTGGGAAACAAAGGTCACCATCGGCGCCCCCGGCTTCGGCCTGACCGAATCGCTGCACCACTGGATCAACGACGGCCTCATGGCCGTGTTCTTCTTCGTGGTGGGCCTCGAGATCAAGCGCGAAGTGCTCGTGGGCGAACTCGCGAGCGTGCGACAGGCGGCGCTGCCGCTCTTCGCGGCCGTCGGCGGCATGGTCGTTCCCGCGCTCGTGTTCAGCGCCCTCACGCTGGGCACCGAGGCCGCGCGCGGCTGGGGGGTGCCCATGGCGACCGACATCGCGTTCGCCCTTGGCATTGCGGCGTTGCTCGGCTCGCGCGTGCCCACGAGTCTCAAGGTATTTCTCGCCGCACTCGCCATTGTCGACGATATCGGCGCGGTGCTCGTCATCGCGCTCTTCTACACGTCGTCGATTCAGGCCATGGCGCTGGCCGTCGCGGCCGTCGTGATGGTCGGGCTCATCGGACTCAATCGCGCCGGTGTCCGCACGGCGATTCCGTACTTCGTGCTGGGCGCCATCCTGTGGGTGGCGTTCCTCAAGAGCGGTGTGCACGCCACCATCGCTGGTGTGCTGCTCGCGTTCACCATCCCGGCCAGCACGCGCATCAGTGGTCAGCAGTTCCTGCACGAATCACTGTCGCACATCACCGCCTTCGACGCCGCGTGCGAGAACGATCCGGCGGAGTTCCGCACCGTGCAGCGCCATCAGGAGCCGATCTTCGCCCTCGAAGACACGGCGCAGCGCGCGCAGTCGCCACTCCTCCGACTCGAGCACAAGCTGCACGGGGTGGTCGCGTTCGGCATCATGCCTATCTTCGCGCTCGCCAACGCCGGAGTGACCCTGCCCAGCAACATCGGGGCCGCCATCGGTGACGCGGCCGTGCTGGGCATCTTCTTCGGCCTGCTCATCGGCAAGCCGCTCGGGATCACGCTCTTCTCGTGGCTCGCCGTACGCCTGCGCCTCGCGGATCTCCCCACGGGCGCCACGTGGCATCAGGTCATCGGCGTCGGCGCGCTCGGTGGCATCGGCTTCACCATGGCGCTCTTCATCGCGGCACTCGCGTTTGGCGAAGGCGCCGCGCTCGAGTCGGCGAAGCTCGGCATTCTCGCCGGGTCACTCGTCGCCGGCATTGTCGGCTGGCTGTTGCTGCGACGAGGCACCCCCGACGCCTCCTGAGCCATCGACGATCGCTCAGTGCCCGCCGCCACCCCGGAAGCTCTCCGGGGTGGCTTCTTTCGATCGCAGCAATGAGATGCGGAAGAGAATGGGGCCGATCGATTCGTTGATCGCAATCGTCGCGAGGAACAACGAACGCATTTCCTCGCCGCGCGCCGGATAGGCAGCGGCCACGACACTCGACAGACCGATCGCCACACCGGCCTGACTGATCAGCCCCATCCAGGTGTAGCGAGCGACCTCCGGCTCGGCCTTCGCCCACCACGCACCAAGCTGCGTGCCCGCCCAGATGCCCGCGGCGCGCACGAGCACGATCGGAATCACCAGCGGCCAGAGCTGCAACACCGCCTCCGGCTTGATCTTCGCACCCGCGAGCGCGAAGAACACGACAAAGATGGGCGCTCCCGCACGCTCCATCGCGTGCCGCAGATGCTCACCTTCGCCACCGCCCCAGTTCTCGGCCACGAAACCCGCCACCAGCAGCGTGAGCAGCGTCTCCACGTGAATCAGCGCGGCCAACTGGGCGCCGAAGAACGCGACCAGAATCGCGAAGATGAACAGCTCGCGCCGAATGAAACGCAGGTAGAGCGCGACGACCGCGCCAAGGACTGCGCCCACCAGGACCGCACCACCGATCTCCCACAGGACGAGGAACGAGTTGCCCGCGGCCGCGCCGCCTGAGGGCGGCGCGAGCACCCGTGCGAGCGCAAGTGCGCCGGAAAACGACAACACGACCGCAACGTCCGCGAGCAGCACCACGCCGAGCGTCGTGCGCGCCACCACACCTTTCGCACCGCTCTCGCTCAGGAGCGCCATCGTCACGGCAGGTGAATGCACCACCGCCACCGACGCGAACAGGATCGAGAAGCCGAGAATCTCCGTCCACGGTGCGCCGTTGAGGAACGGCAGGAACCGATGCAGCAGCGCGATCACCGTCGCGATGCCGACGAATGCCACCGACAGCTCGGCCGTCATCATCTTGACGAGCACGACACCGCGCTTGCGCACTTCATCGAGCTGCAGCTCCGCGCCGGCGAGGAACGCGATCAGCGCGATCGCGAGTTCGCTCACCGGTGCCAGCTGATTCATCACCGGCACCGAGACGAAGTTGAGCGCCGCCGGTCCCACCGCGAGACCCGCGGCGAGATACCCCACGATCTTCGGCAACTTGATCGTGGTGGCCAGCTCGCCCACGCTGTACGCGCCGAGAATGAGAAAGCCGAAGGCCATGAGCACGAGCGCCGGCGCCGTACCTTCGCCGAGCGGCAGCACGGCCTGCATGAGCAGGTAGAGCAGCGCGAGCACGATGACACGACGCATCAGCGACGCTCCTCGCGCGACGGACCCGTCTCGATCTGCAACGTGGTGCTGCCTTCGTCGATCACCGGCGCCACGAACTCGCCGGTGTCACCGTTCGACGCAACGGCTGCACTCGGCGTTGCCTCCTCGTCCACCCACGGCAGTCGATGCGCGAGATCACGCAGCGGCTCCACGATCGGCGCGAGCGCCGCGCGCACGAACCGCGCCGCGGCAAACTCCGTCAGCAGCACGGACGCCAGCGCCGCCGTGAACACGACGTCACCAATGGGCAGCTCCGGACGCCGCGCGTAGTCGAGCGCGAGCGCGACCGTGAGGCGCCCCTGCCCGATGAGCGCTTTCCCCCACTCGGCGCCCAGCTGCGGCGTGGCCGCGTTCCACCGGGTGCTCAGTCGCGTGCCCCACACCTTCGTCGCCGTTCGTGTCGCGAGATACAGCGACAGCACCGCGATGACCGTCCACGACGTCGTGGGACGCCACGACAACCCCGCCAGCAGCAGCAGGACGTAGTAGAACGGTCGCTCGGCGCTCGCGAGCACCGTGCGCAGCTCCGCGCGACCACGACTCGTATTGACCAGCACGATGCCCACCACAAGCGTCGCGAACACCGGCGACACGTTCAGATACGCGGCGGTGCCGCTCGCCAGAATGACCGCGCCCGCGAGCGACACGACGAGTCGATCGACGTTGCGCTCCTCACCCAGAAACAGGTGAAAGAGCGTGCCGCCCAGCACACCAATGCCCGCCGTGATCACCGCCCACTCCGTGGGCGTCGGCGGTCGCGTCGCGTTCACCGGGGCGCGGTGCACCCACGCGAAGAGAATCCCCACCGTGAGCACCGCCACGAAGGCGTTCACACCAAGCGACGTCTCGAGCTGATTCACCACCGGAACCCGTCGCTGTCGATCGCGCAGGGCGATGTCGAGCCCGGCCGGCGTGGAGGCCACCGCGATCGCGCCGAGCGCGAGCGCGGGCACGATCGCCCAGAACTCCGACGTCAGCCCGAGTGCCGGAAACGCCCACCAGAGCGCCGCCGTCACCACGCCGAGCGTGAGCAGCGATTCGATCACGGCGAGCCGGAACGTGAGCCCGGTGATGCGCACGAGCCGCGGCAGATAGAACTGCATCCCCACCGTGAGCCCGATCCAGCCAATGCCGAGTACGATGATCGGCCCGAAGCTCTCGGCGGCCTCCTGCGGGATCACCCCGGAGACCTGAGGGCCGAGCAAAATGCCCAGCACGAGGTACTCCGCCCCCGACACGATCAGCAGGCGCTTGGCCAGCCACTCGTACAGGAGGTGGGTCGCGAGGTAGGCCGTCGCGACGATGATGATCAGGACGAGCGAAGCGCTCACGCAGGCAGGGCCGAGGAGACAAGGGACGAACCCTCGCAAACTACCCCGGATCGCCGTTGCTGCCACGGGTTGACAGGCGCGTTCGAAGCGCGGCCACGTGTCACGATCGGCGCACACACGCACCGTGTCGCTAGTTTCCGAGCAGTGTCCCGCCCGTTGGAACCTCCTGACGCCGCCGCCGCGTCAGCACCGGCCGTCAGCGCACCGCTCGGCACGGTGCTGCTGCTCGGGTCGCTCATGGCGTTCGGTCCGTTGTCCATCGACACGTACCTGCCGGCGTTCCCCAACATCGCCCGCACCTTTTCCGCCGACGCGGCGGCGGTGCAGCGGACGCTGTCGGCGTACTTCTTCGGGCTCGCCGTGGGGCAGGTGCTGTACGGTCCGCTGGCGGACCGCTTCGGCCGACGGCTGCCGCTGTTGGGCGGTATCACGCTCTATGTGATCGCCGCACTCGGCTGCGCCACCGCGCCGTCGGTTGGCGCGCTCACCGGCTGGCGCTTCGTGCAGGCCCTCGGGGGATCGGCGGGGATGGTCATCACGCGTGCGGTCGTGCGCGATCGATATCCGCCGCGCGAGATGGCGCGCATCTTCTCGCAACTCATGCTCGTCATGGGCGTCGCGCCCATCCTCGCGCCGCTCATCGGCAGTACGCTGCTCGGCCTCACCGGGTGGCGTGGCATCTTCTTCGCGCTCGCCACGTTCGGGATCGTGTGCGGTCTCGCGCTCGCGCTGCGCCTCGACGAATCGCTGCCGGTGGAGCGACGCATGCGCGCCGGTGCCGGGGTGATCGTGCGCACCTATGTGGACCTGCTGCGCGATCCACGATTTCTCGCGCCGGTGTTGGGCGCGGGTTTTCTCTGGAGCACGATGTTCGTCTACATCGGCGGCGCGCCGTTCCTCTACATGGAGCGGTTCCACCTGGCGCCGAGTGTGTTCGGGGTGCTGTTCGCACTCAATGCCGCCGGCATGATCGGCTCGGCGCAGATCAACGCGCGTCAGTTGCGCGTACATGCGCCGGGCACGCTCCTGCGATTCGGCGCCGTACTCGTCACGGCGGGCGGCGCCGGCGTGCTGCTCGCGCTGCTGCTCGACGTCGGGGGGCTGCCGCTTGTCGCGCTCTCGTTGTTCGTGATGCTGTCCGGACTCGGCTTCGTGGGCGGCAACGCCAGTGCCGCCGCACTCGCGCCGTTCCCGCACGTCGCCGGCAGCGCCTCAGCGCTCATGGGTACGGTGCAGTTCGCGATCGGCGCCACGGCCGGTGCCGTGGCCAGCGCCCTCTTCGATGGCACCGGCGTGACCACCGCCGTGGTCATCACCACCGTCGCCCTGCTCGGCGGCGCCATCGTCGTCCGCGCCCGCGTGGGAGATCGCTGACACGGTTCGGTGCTCGCACCCCTCGCGTCTTCGCGTTCCGCCGTTCTCGCGGACATTGCGCGTGAGCTGCTGGAACTGCAGGACGCGAAGACGCGAGCGGCGCGAAGGACGCGAGAACCGCAACAGACACGGGAAGACGAACCGAAGAAGAGCGGAAGGCAAGGAAGAAGGGCAACTCACCCCGGTCGTTCAGCAACGAGGTGGCCACGCGGCGATCGCGCCGTTGCCCTTCTTCGTTTTTCTTCTGTGCTTCTTCGGTTCGTCTTCCAGCCACTCCGTTGCGGTTGCAGTTCTCGCGTCTTCGCGTCCTCGCGTCTTCGCGTTCCGCAGTTCTCGCGACCGTCGCGCGTGGGTTGCTGGAACTGCCGGACGCGAAGGACGCGAGAACGGCAACCGCCACGGGAAGACGAACCGAAGAAGAGCGGAAGACAAGGAAGAAGGGCAACTCACCCCGGTCGCTGGGGAGTGAGGTGGCCACGTCGCGATCACGCCGTTGCTCTTCTTCGTTTTTCTTCAGTTCTTCTTCGGTTCGTCTTCCAGCCGATCCGCTGCGGTTGCAGTTCTCGCGGCCGTCGCGCGTGGGCCTCTGGAGCTGCACGAACGCGAAGACGTGAGGGGCGTGGTCTGAAGCATTAGGCGGCAGAAGACTTCCAACATCCTTCTCGATTTTCGCGCCAGCAGCGGAACCCTCGCCACAGTGCTGCAAGTCATGTGAGCGTGCCGCGTGTCACCATCGCCGTTGGATCAGGCGCGCGGCATCTCTACGCGCCCGGTCTCCGCCTCCAATGCCACTCAGAGCGATTTCATCCAACGCTGAACACTGGATGGCCTCCGAACCCTTACCGAGTACAAGTCCACGGTAGGCAACCCCGCGCTTCACGCACGGGGTCGCAGTCGCGGTGCGGCAACGTCTCGAGTTCTGAGAGCCCGCTCAGTCTACCACGACCGCTGCACGTACATCCGCGCCGCGGAGTTGCGAGGCAATTTCTGTTGGAACGCGAACAGCGTGCACAACGGTCTCGTCATCACATCCGAGCACGATGGCGTATCCATCCGCAGTCACTTCGACGCCACTGTCAGACGCATCGATAAGGGCATGAAGCGATTCCGGCGCTCCCGGAACGGCGAGTGCATCTTCCAGCCGTTCAATGCTTGCCTGGCTGCGCCCACATTCCCAATGGTACTCATCGCACGTTCCAACTTGCGGATCCGTATGGCAAGCATTGAAGGCCTTGCAGTCCATGCAGTTCTGGCCGCTCGAAGGCCAACAGGTTCCCATGAAGTGATGCTTTTGCGTGTAGGAGCTGTACACGCAAAATCCGCACTTCCAGCCTTCTTCCTCCGCCGCGTACGCTGACTGGCTACTCGCGAGTAGAGCACTGGCAAACACGAGGGCGGACAGCACGCCTGCGTAGACAAGCTTATGCAAGGGACGCGACTTGCCGATCATCTTTCTCTCCGCGTTGAGGGTATCGATCGAACCTTCATGAAAACTGCACGCTCAATCCCGTCTCGGTCTTCTCGAACACCGATCGCTGCATCCTCGCGAAGTCCGACGAAGAACGACTCCGAACCGAGGCGATGCGAAGCAATCAGGCGTCCGTCTTCCGGATCGATGACCTCGATGACTTGTTCAACCCACTGAAGTCGAGAACCGAGACTTGGTGACTTCGCCGTTGTTTCCTTCCCGAGGCCGTGACTATGGTCGGCAGTCTCGTCTGTGTTCCCCGATCCAACCCAGTCGGATCGAGCGCGCGTAAGCAGTACGCTCAGCCCTACTCCGGGAATCACGCCGATATCCTGAATGTTCGTGAGCGGCCGCTCCTGCTCGAGCGGCTTGCTTCTCGTCGGCTCCCGCGGCGGGAAGTAGTCTCGATCGACCCTGACACGGCTCAGCAGTCGGCCGTCGATATGCCAATGCTCCAGCTCGTAGCGGTGTGATCGCGCGAGCCAGACCGACGAATCCGTCGCCTTCGCCACCAATAGCGCCTCTCCGATGCGGGAGATGGAGCGGTCCTCCGCGCCGAACGACCGGACATAGGCACCTTCGGGGCTGACGACATGGAGCGGAAACCCGAATCGCTCACGGTCTCGAATGGCGGCGCTGAAAATCAGCGTGTCATGTCGCATCGTCATCGTTCCGAACCCACTCCGAATAGCGGAATCGAACTGCCGAACGAAGCGTCGTTGCGAATCGAATACGAGCACGCGGCCTGTCGCATCAAAAATCAGAATCGAGTCTGCCTTTCGCTCCAATTCCCAGGCGAACTGGTACTCACCGGGACCTTGCCCGATCCGACCGATCGCCTGACTGCCTGAGCCGCGAGCATCGTGCACCATGACGAGGCCAGTCTGGGGGTCACTCGCGACGGCGAACGATCCGCTATCGAGTGGTAGGATCGAATAGGCACCGCCTACCTCGGCGCTCGTGGCAATCACATCGCCGGCGAACGCGGCTTCGGATTCGCGCGAGTCAACTCGGTCGCATGCGACGAAGGAGACCAAAGCGCACAAGCGCACTGAAGATCGGGCAACTCGTCCCAAACGAGCCTGTGGGTGCATTCGCGACAGCTCCGAAGTTTCGGCGAGTGCGCAGTACAGCAGAGTCTTGTCGAACACGAAGAAAGCTGCTCGGAACGTCGCCCCCCCCCCCGACTGTCAAGCCCCTAGAAGACAGCTTGTGGCGACGCGCTGCTGCGAACGCTGACGGACCGTCACCGGATTGTTGCTTCGCAACTCACCCGCGCGTACCCATCGCCTCGCCGAGCCGCACCGCGCGCTCCGGCACCCAGCCGTCAGCAAACTGCACGCCAGGCGCCGGCCACAGCAGCACGACCGTGGAGCCGAGCAGGAACTGTCCCATCTCGTCGCCCTGGGCAAGCGTGATCGTGCCTGGCGCGTAGTCCCACGCGCGCACCGTGCCCGGACGCGGCGGGTTCACGACGCCGTGCCACGACGTGGCCATGCTCCCCACGATCGTCGCGCCCACGAGCACCAGCACGAACGGCCCGCGCGCGCTCTCGAACACGCACACCACACGTTCATTGCGTGCGAACAATCCCGGCACACCGCGCGCCGTAGCCGGATTCACGCTGAACAGATCCCCCGGCACGTGCACCATGCGCACGAGCGTGCCATCACTCGGCATGTGAATACGGTGATAGTCTTTCGGACTCAGGTAGATCGTCGCGAAGCTGCCGCCCGCGAATCGTGACGCGAGTGCGGCATCACCGCCGAGCAGCGCGGTGGTGGTATACGTGTGTCCCTTCGCCTGCACGAGCCGATCACCGTCGAGCGAGCCGAACTGACTGATCGCCCCGTCCACCGGGCAGATCAGATCGGCGGAGGCGAGCGGACGTGCGCCGTCGCGCAGGGCGCGCGTGAAGAACGCGTTGAACGTCGGATACGCCGCCGGATCGGGCTCGGCCGCTTCGTCCATGCGTACGCCGTAGCGCCCGATGAACCAGCGGATCACCGCCGTCGTGAGCCCGCCCGCCCGCGCCGTCGCGAAGCGACCGGCGAGCGAGGTGAGCAGCTGCTTCGGCAGCAGGTATTGCAGGGCGACGGTGAGACGTTCGGACATGCAGACGGGGTATGAGCCGGGCGCAGACGTGCGCGCAAGCTCATACCCCGTCGGGCGTCCAACAAGTCCGCCGCCGGCCCGTGGGTGCACGGACCGGCGGTACGGGTGGCCTACAGGTTGGACGCGCGCCCGCCCGTGGGCGCCGGCGGCTCCACCTTCGAGCGCACGATCTCGGGCTGCCCGGCCGCGCGCAGCAGCGCGTTGAGGCGCGGCAGCGATTCGGTGATCACGCGCTCGAGTCGCGTCAGCTCCAGCTGCAGCTTCGGGTTGAGTACGCCGTACACATCGTACGCCTGCTTCGCGGGGCGCCGCTCCCCGCTCATCACGAAGCCCATCAGACCGCCGAGCTGGTCGTTGAGACGGATCGGATAGTTGAGCGGGTCCTGACCGCTCTGGTTCTTCGTCTGGTAGAGCGAGTCCTCCACCGAGTTCAGCGCCTCGCCGAAGCGTGCCGCGATCGTGCCGAACTCGGCCACGCTCGTCATCTTCGGCGCCCGATCGGCCAGCTCGCGTTCGAGATTGCGAATCTCGATCACGCCCTGGTTTGCCGCCGTGATGCGGTCCCGAATCTCGAGCGCAAAGCGCACCTGCTCCACCAGATCGGCCGACGTCGCGCCGCTGCGCGGATCGGGGAGCAGCGACAGCGGCTGCGAGATCGGCGCGTTGTTGCCAGCCGTGAGCCGCACCGTGTAGTTGCCGGGCGCGATGGCGGGCCCGTTGCCGCGTCCCGCCCACGTGATCATGCCGCGGAACGTCGTCGCATCAGCGTGCCGTACCGACCACGTGAAGCGGTTGATGCCGGCGCGCGCGGCCGGGCGCTGCACCACGCCCCCGCCCTGGCGTCCACCACCGGGGCCCGCCGCCGGCGCCGGCGTGGCGTCGGTCGACGACGCCGTCGCCACCACCGTGCCACGCGCGTCGAGCAGCTCGAGCGTAATCGGCATCGAATCGGCCGGCAACGAGTAGCTCAGCGCCAACTGCGCCTGGCCGTTGAGGCGATACGTGGGCGCAGGCTTGTACAGATACGGCGCACTCGTGCCCGCCGTGCGCTGCTCCGGCGCCCAGCGCAGCGCCGTGAGGTTCTCCATCACCCAGAACGCGCGGCCATGCGTGGCAATCGCGAGATCGTCGTCGCGCAGCAGCATGTCGTGCACGGGCACCGGCGGCAGATTGCGCTGCAGGCTCTCCCACGTGTCACCGCGGTTGTACGACACCCACACGCCACGCTCCGTGGCCGCGTACACCATGCCCGGCCGATGCAGGTCTTCACGAATCGCGCGCGTGAAGTGATCGGCGGTGATGCCCGTCGTGATCTTCGTCCACGTCTTTCCGTAGTCCGTCGTGCGGTAAAGATACGGCGTGAAGTCGTCCATCTGGTAGCGGTTGCCCGCCACCCACGCGGTGCCCGGATTGTGCGGCGACGCCTCGATGATGCTCCACCGCATCCACTCGGGCAGCCCCGGAGGCGTCACGTTGACCCACGTGCGACCGTTGTCGCGCGAGAGGTGCAGCAGTCCGTCATCGCTGCCCGTCCAGATGAGTCCCTTCACGAGCTTGGACTCGGCCAGCGTGAACACGGTGCCGTAGTACTCGACGCTCGTCTGGTCCTTCGTGATCGGACCACCCGATGCGCCGAGCGTCCGCGGATCGTTGCGCGTGAGGTCCCTCGAGATCGGTGTCCACGACAAGCCGGCGTCGGTGCTGCGGAAGACGACGTTCGAGCCCACGTAGATCGTGTTCGGATCGTGCGGCGAATGCACGATCGGATACGTCCACTGGAAGCGGTACTTCGAGTCGGCCGCGTCGTGTCCCATCGGATTGAGCGGCCACGGATCGAGCGACAGCCGCGTGCCGGTGCGACGGTTGAGCATGTCCATGCTGCCACCGTAGTTCGCGCCGTACGTGATGTCGGGATCGCGCGGATCGCTGCTCACGTACCCCGATTCACCACCGGCCACGCCGTAGAACGTCGAGAAGCCACCGCCGGCGGCGGCGCCGCCACCACCGCCGGGACCACCGCCCCCGAAGCCGCGCCCGCCACCGCCTGTTTCACGCACCGGGCCGCAGCTCGAGCCCGCGTCCTGCTTCGCGCCGCACACGTGATAAGGGAAGTGATTCGTGAGGTGCACGTGGTAGTACTGGCCCGTCGCGGCTGCGACGCGCTCCGACGTCGTGCCACCGTCCTTCGTGATGATCGCGCCGTTGTCGTGCGCGACGGCGATGCGCTTCGGGTTGGTGGGATCGATCCAGATGTCGTGATTGTCACCGCCGCCGAAGCCGCGCGTGAACGTCTTGCCACCATCCTTCGAGACGAGCGGGCTCACGTTCGGGCCGTACACCACGTTGGTGTCCGCCGGATCGGCGTAGAGCTTGGAGTAGTACCACGCGCGCTGCCGCAGATTGCGGTCACCCGTCATGAACGTCCACGTCGCGCCCGCGTCATCGCTGCGGTACACACCACCACCCGGCTCGTGCTCGATGATCGCCCACAGGCGGCTCGGCTTCGCGGGCGACACCGTGATGCCGATCGCGCCGAGGGGACCACTCTGCGGCAGCCCGGGATTGCGCGTGATCTCGGTCCACGTGTTGCCACCGTCGGTGGTCTTGAAGATGCCGCTGCCGTTGCCGCCGCTGATGAGCTGCCACGGCTTGCGCCCCGCCTGCCAGAACGTGACGTAGATGATGTTCGGGTTGGACGGATCGAGGATCATGTCCGCCACACCGGTGCTGTCGTTGCGGTACAGGATCTGCTGCCAGCTCTTGCCGCCGTCGGTAGTGCGATAGACCCCGCGTTCCTTGTTGGGCCCGAAGACATGGCCAAGCGCGCCGACGTACACGATGTCGGGGTTGGTGGGGTGAATGCGCACGCGCGCGATGTACTGCGTCTCCTTGAGCCCCATGTACTGCCACGTCTTGCCGGCGTCGGTCGACTTCCACACGCCGTCGCCGTGCGAGACGTTGCCGCGAATGGGCGTCTCACCACCACCCACCCACACGACATCCGGGTTGGACTGCTGCACGTCGATCGAGCCGATCGTGCCGCCGAAATACGCATCGGTGACGGGCACGGCGGTCTTGCCACCATCGGTGGTCTTCCAGACGCCGCCACCCGTGGTGCCCATGTAGTACTCGTCCGGTCGCGCCGTCGAGCCGGCGATGGCCGTCATGCGCCCCGACTGGTTGGGGCCGAGGTTGCGCCACGACACATCGTTGCCCGCGCGCGCGCCGGCGGGGCGGGCGCCGGCGCCGCCGGGCTGGGCGGCGAGTGGCAGGGAGACCAGCAGCAGCGCGACGGTCGGCAGCAGCGTGCGCGTCGATCGCGATCGGAACGTGGGAGACACGGTGGGGGAGCGGACGGAGGGGAAATGGCACCGGGCATCGCAGCGACGCACCGGCGTGGGCCGTAGCGAAGTTACGGCGCGCGCCGAGACACCGCTGTCGGGTTGCTCCGGCGGTTCCCCCCGTCCCATCTTCGACGGGCCGCCCCGCCGTCCGGGCCGGCCGTTTGTCCCACCTTCGGACCTGACGTCTCATGACCGTTCCTCTCCGTCCCTTCCGCGCCTTCCCCTGGAGCGCGCTGGCGGTCTCCACCGCGCTGCTTGGCGCGGTTCCGCCGGCCCACGCCCAGTCGGGCGCGCCCTCGGCCAGCGTGCCGGCGGCCACCTTCGGCAGCCTGCGCTGGCGCAACGTCGGCCCCAACCGCGGCGGTCGCTCGATCTCCGTGACCGGCACCGTCGCCCGTCCGCTCGAGTACTTCTTCGGCGCCACCGGCGGTGGTGTGTGGAAGACCACGGACGGTGGCACCACCTGGAATCCCATTGGCGATGGGCAGATCGCCACGTCGTCGGTCGGCGCCATCGCGCAGTGCGAAGCCAATCCCGATGTCGTGTATGCCGGCATGGGCGAAGTGCAGTTCCGCGGCAACGTCATTCCGGGCGACGGCGTGTACAAGTCGACCGACGGTGGCAAGACGTGGACGCACCTCGGTCTCGCCTCGAAGACGGGCCAGCAGATGATCGGGCGCGTGCGCATCGATCCGGCCAACTGTGATCGCGTGTTCGTGGCCGCGCTCGGTGATCCGTACGGCCCGAACGACGAACGCGGCGTGTATCGCACCACCAACGGCGGCACGTCGTGGGAGCGTGTGCTCTTCCGCAACAACAAGACGGGTGCGGTCGATCTCTTCCTCGATCCGTCCAACAGCAACGTGCTCTACGCGGGCCTGTGGGAAGCGTATCGCAAGGAGTGGATGCTCTCTTCCGGCGGCCCGGGCTCGGGGCTCTTCAAGAGCACCGACGGTGGCACGACGTGGACGGAGCTCACGAAGAATCCGGGCATGCCCACCGGCATGTGGGGCAAGGTCGGCGTGAGCGTGAGCGGCGCCGATCCGAATCGCGTCTACGCGATCATCGAGAACGACAAGGGCGGCGTGTTCGTGTCGAACGACGCGGGCGCGACCTGGTCACAGGTGAGCGACAGCCGCAACCTGCGCCAGCGCGCGTTCTACTACACGCGCATCGTGGCCGATCCGAAGGACAAGGATCTCGTCTACGTGCTCAACGTGCAGTTCAATCGCTCGCGCGACGGCGGCAAGACGTGGCAGACGATCGAGGTCCCGCACGGCGACAATCACGATCTGTGGATCGCGCGGGACAATGCGATGCGCATGATCCAGTCGAACGACGGTGGCGCGAACGTGAGCTGGAACGGCGGCGCCACGTGGACGAATCAGGCGTATCCCACGTCGCAGATGTACGACGTGCGCACGACCAATCACTTCCCGTATCACGTGTGCGGCGGTCAGCAGGACAACAGCACCGCGTGCGTGCCCATGGACGGCGACGGGTCGTTCTTCTACGCGCCCGGCGGCTGCGAGACGGGCCCGGTCGAACCGCACCCCACCGACTTCAATCTGTTCTACGCCTCCTGCTACGGCGGCGCGATGAGCTTCACCTCGCTGCTCACCGACCAGCAGCGCGCGGTGAACGTGTGGCCCGTGAACCCGATGGGCAACTCGGCCATCGATCTCAAGGAACGCTTCCAGTGGAACAGCCCGATCACCGCGTCGAAGCACGACCCGAAGATCGTGTACACGGGCTCGCAGCACGTGTGGCGCTCCGAGAACGCCGGCGAGAGCTGGAAGCGCATCTCGGGTGATCTCACGTATGCCGACCCGGCGACGCTCGGCCCGTCGGGTGGCGACATCACGCGCGACCAGACGTCGGTGGAGTACTACGGCACCGTGTGGCGCATCACCGAGTCGTCGCACGCGAAGGGTGAACTGTGGATCGGCTCGGACGACGGCAAGGTGCAGCTCACGCGCAACGACGGCGAATCGTGGACCGACATCACGCCGCGTGAACTGCCCAAGTTCAGCCGCGTGCACGAAGTCGATGTGTCGCCGCATACGCCGGGCAAGGCCTACGTCGCGGCCGTGCGGTACCGCTCGCAGGACATCGCGCCGTACGTGTTCAAGACCACCGACTACGGCAAGACGTGGTCGAAGATCACCAATGGCATTCCCGACGGTCACTACGTGCGCAGCATCCGCGAGGATCTGCGGCGGCCCGGTCTGCTGTATGCGGGGACCGAGCGCGGGATGCTCGTCTCGTTCGACGACGGCGCCAACTGGCAGTCGCTGCAGCTCAACCTGCCGGTGACGCAGGTGGCCGGTATTGCGCTCAAGGATGATGACATCGTGATCGCCACGCACGGCCGCTCGTACTGGGTGCTCGATAACGCCACACCGCTGCGTCAGGTGTCGTCGGATGTCGCGCAGCGCGGTGCATATCTGTACAAGCCGCAGCGTTTCGTGCGTACGTTGTCGCGTCCGACGGGCAACTACAATCGTACGCGCCAGTTCATCCCCGAGTTCGACTACTACCTCGCGCGCGACGCCGATACCGTCACCCTCGAAATCCTCGATGCACAGGGGCGTGTGATTCGCACGTTCCGCGGCACGCCGCAGCCGGCGGCGGCGGCGGGAGCGCCGGCGGGAGGTGGACGTCGCGGTGTCTTCGGCAGTGCGGCACTCCCGGTCACGGCGGGGCACCATCGCTTCCGCTGGGACATGCGCTATCCCGGGCCGCGAGATTTCCCCGGGCTCATCATGTGGGCTGCGAACACGCAGGGACCGCTCGCCCCGCCGGGCACCTACGCCGTGCGCTTCCGCGCGAACGGCGAGACGTTCACCGAACCGTTCACCATCGTGGCCGATCCGCGGCTGACGAACGTCACGCAGGCCGACTTCGACGCACAGTTCAAGCTCTCGTCGCAGGTGGCGGCACGCGTGGATGACGCGCACCGCGCGGTGCTGCAGGTGCGCGACGTGCGCGGTCAGGTCGATGATCGCCTCGGCAAGGCCGCCGACAACCGTGGGCTCGCCACCGAGGCGAATCGCTTCAAGGAGCGCATCGCGGCGGTGGAAGGCGAGATCTACCAGGTGCGCATGCAGGCCTCGCAGGACCCGCTCAACTACCCGATCAAGCTCAACAACCAGCTGGCCGCGCTGCGCGGCGTGATCGAGAGCGCCGACGCGCGGCCCACCGCGCAGTCCACCGAGGCCTTCACCGTGCTCTCGAACCTGCTCGAGGTGCAGCTCACCGCGCTGCAGAAGCTGTTCGACGAGGACCTCAAGAAGCTCAACGATCGCCTCAAGGCACTCGGTCTCGAACCGATCGTGGTGCCGGCGCTCACGGGCACGAACGTGATGTTCTGACGGACGTCACCGATCGGTGATGCAGAAACGGGGGACCGCCGAGTGGCGGTCCCCCGTTTGCGTATGGCATCGCGAAGTGTCACGCCGCGATGTTCACCCACACCGCTCCGTATACTCCACTTCCGGCATGCGCCCCGACCGGAACTCGGTGACCTTCTGGCCGTCCGTTTCGAACACCATGCGGTGCATCGTGTCGGCGGGCGGCGTCACGATGATGTACTTGCCGCTCGTGTACTTGTGCGGCGCGATGAGCGTCTGGCCGGCGTACATGGAGTTGATGCGTCCTTCGTTGTCACCCACGCGCGCCTCACCCGCCGTGGCCACGCCCGGCCCGGTCACTTCGATGCGCACCACCGTATCGCGCACGATCATCACGCGCACACCGGCGGGCGCGGCCGCCCACTCGGCGTAGCCGCACTCCGGCGTGGCGTTCGCGGCCAGTGTGAACGCGCCCCCCACCGCCGTTGCCGCGTCCGTCACCGTCATCCCCACCTTGAGCGGCCCGAAGCCGTCGGGCGTGATGCGCCACGCGCCATCGCCGGCCGTCGTGACCGTACCGGTGTCGCCACCTCCGCCGCAAGCGGCAAGCACAAGGAGCGAGACGCCGGCGAGCGGCCGGACGAACGGCGACAGGGAAGATGCGGGCATGAGCAAGCGGCAGGAGGGTGGGGCAGGAGCTCGGCCGATCGGCGGTGAACGATCCCCTGCGACGGCGCAGCGATACTGCCAATGCTACGCAATCCGTCCCCGTTTCGCTCCCGCGCGCCCACGACGCTTGATGGCTGAACCCGGCGCGCACCATGCGACGTACGGTCAATGCATCGCCTCACGACCCGCACACGAAACTCCGCATGTCCCGGCCGCCGCTCTCCGATCACGTCCTCCGCAACACGTCGGTGCTCGCCGCGCGGCGGGCACCATGACACGCCCGCCCGAGGCCACCGTGCTCGACACCGTCGGTCAGACGCTCCAGCGCGCCCTCGCCGGACGCTTCTCGCTCGAGCGCGAACTCGGCCGCGGCGGCATGGGCATCGTGTATCTCGCGCGCGACGTACGGCTCGAACGACCGGTGGCCATCAAGCTGCTCGCTCCCGAACTCGCCGCGCGCCTCGACATGCGGCGTCGCTTCCTGAGCGAAGCCCGCGCGGCCGCGCGCTGCTTTCATCCGCACATCGTGCCCGTGCACGCGGTCGAAGAGCAGGGCGATCTCGCCTGGCTCGTGATGGCGTGGGTGCGCGGCGAATCGCTCGCGCGCCGCCTGCGACGCGACGGGCCACTCGCCACCCCCGAGGTGCGACGCCTCGCCCGCGAGATGGGCTGGGCGCTCGCCTACGCGCACGAACGTGGCGTCGTGCACCGCGACGTGAAGCCCGACAACATTCTCGTCGAGGACGTGAGTGGGCGCTTCCTGCTCACCGACTTCGGCATCGCGCGACTCGGCGACGACGCGCACACACCCGTGGACGGCGTGCTTGGCACCGCGCGCTACATGGCCCCGGAGCAAGCGCTCGGTGAGCCGGTGGACGGCCGCGCGGATCTCTACGCACTCGGCATCACGTTGCACGTTGCAGCTACCGGACGTGCACCGTTCGATGGCGACGCACCCGCGGCGTTGCTCGTGCAGCACGCAACGCACGCCCCACCGCCGATCGCCACGCGCGCACCTCGCCTCTCGCCGGCGCTCGCCCAGGCAATCGATCGGTGTCTCGCGAAAACGCCGAACGATCGCTTCGCATCGGCCGAGTTGTTCCTTGCCGCGATCGCGCTCGACGACACGCAGGAGACAGCAACCGCACCGCACCTGCGTCCGGTGCGGCGTCATCTCACCGAAGCGGCCACCGTGCTCGGCTGGGCCGGTGTGGTGTATGCGACGGGCATGCTCGTGGCGTTCGCCGAGGGCACGGGGATCGGCGCCAGCATCACGCGCTCCGTGGTCAGCTCTCTCGCCACGCTCATGGGCGGGTTTGCGGGGATTCGTGGTGGCCAGGCGCTGCACGCGGCACGACGCGCGTTGCGAATGGGGCACAGCCCCGATGAGCTAAACGCGGCCCTCGCCTCCAGCGATCTCACGACGGATACGTCGCTGCGCAGCGCGACCACATGGCTCGGCGCCGGCGCACTGCTCGCGCTTGCCAACCCGACCCTCACGAACGTCGACTTCGCCCGCTTCCTCGAGCGCCTCGCCGAGTTTATCGGCGTTCCGCTTGGCGTTGGTGCCGCCGTCGAGGCACTGGTCGGTCTCAGCATCACGATCGCGCCACTGCTCTGCCTCGCGAAGGGCGGCGCCACGCTCATCGCCCGCTGGCGCTCGACGCTCGAGCGCCCGCTGCTCGCCCCCGCGCGCCGACTCTTCACGCGTCTCGCCGCGTGGCGCGTGCCGTTGCATGACGCACGCGTGCTCCCTTCGAGCGACCGCACCGAACTGCGTCTCGATCGCGACGTCGCGGCCGCCATCGCGGCCCTCGCGCCAGCGCGTCGCGCCGAGTTCGCCGACGTCCCCGCTCTGGCGCGCGATCTTGCCGCGCAAGTTGGCACGCTGCGCGCGGAGGTCGCTCATCTCGAGTCGGACATGGCCGAAGCCGCCCCTGATTCAGCAGCGCATGCGTCGCTGCAGGCCGCTCACGCCGAGCGCCTCGAGCGGCTGCACACCGCCATCGCCGCCCTCGAACAACTCCGTCTCGACATCCTCGCCCTGCCTTCAGAGTCGGCCACCGGCACGCTCACCTCACACATTCACCGCGCGCACGACATCGCCCGCCGCGTCTCCGCCCAACTCGACGTCGAGCGCCTTCTGAGCCGCACCCCCACCCCCACCTGATCGCTCCGCTACACCCGCGGTTGCCCTTCTTCCGTTCGTCTTCCGCCCTTCTTCAGTTCGTCTTCCCCTTCGCTGTTGCCGTTCTCGCGTCCCTCGCGCCCCTTCGCGTCTTCGCGTCCTGCAGTTCCCATCAGGTATCGCGAAACGCGTAGCGAACTGCGGGACGCGAAGACGCGAAAGGCGCGAAGGACGCGAAGGACGCGAAGGACGCGATGACGTGCTGTTTGCACGTCCGAGCGTTGAACACTGGCTGACGCGCTTCGCCGCGCGTTCACCCGATGGGAAGCGGAAACCCCTCGCGCGCCGCGGCGTCGGCGAGCCGAAGATCAAGCGTCACAAACGGCAAGGTGCTGGGAGCGAAATCGCTCGCCACAATCGCTGCGGCCAACTGCAGTGCATCGGCCGCTGGTAGCGGGTGCATCTGCAGCAGTCGCACCGCCTGGGTACGCACGTCGTCGATGGCCGGCACCTCACTCCACTCGCGGGCCGCTTCGGCCACGCGGCGCTGCAGCGCGCGTGCGGCCGCTCGGTCAATGCCGGCCTCTCGCTCGAGGCGAGCGATCGCCGACGCGCATTCGACCGATGTGCCCCACCAACTGACGATCGCCGGATCGCGATCCAGCAGCGCAGCAACGGTGTCCGAGCTCGCTTCGCGCACGAAGAGCGGCAGCAGGGCCGACGTGTCCCAGTACTGCACTCAGCGTCCCACGTGTCGTTCCGCGAGCAGCGCGGCGACGATCGAGGCGCCACCCACCGGCTCGACCAATCGCTCGGCGCGCGCCCACTCACCAGTCGGCTCGCGCTCGCCAAGCACGAGCCGGCCGCGTTGTGCCAACTCGATGCACCGGGGCGACACCCCGCTCCAGGACGCGGGCGGGCTCAAGTGAGCGACGGGAACGCCACGGTCGGTGATCACGATCGTGGCGCCACCACGCACCTCGCGCAGCAACGCACTCAGCCCGTTCTTCGCATCGGAAACAGACACAGTTTTCATGTAGCCAATCTAGCCATCTTCCATAGGCCACTCAAGCTACTATAGTCGATGCCCCCTCCTCCTGATCGCTCCCCCACACCCGCTGTTGCCCTTCTTCCGTTCGTCTTCCGCTCTGCTTCAGTTCGTCTTCCCCTTCGCTGTTGCAGTGCTCGCGTCGCACGTGCTGCCTGGCGCATATCGGCAGCGGAAGTTCACAGCAACCGGCGTGGCGGTGCGCTGTCCGCGGCTGTCGTCGCGATAACGTCCAGCGTCCAGCGAAGTGGACTCCTCGACTCGCGCTTTCGTAGAGCGCGAGCCCATGCGCGAATCTGCACGTAGTCCGACGCGCGAAGGGGCTCGGCCACCGCTACGATCGGTGGGTGGTGGTACCAGAGGAGCACGATCTCTGACGCGATGCCATCCGGACGTCCGCGCACCGTCGGCCAGCGCTGGCCGTTCGTCATGTGGGCAGCGATCACCCCGACGGCGGCGTTCCGCACAATCAGCGCTGTCTCGGAATCTTCCGCGACCCCCATGAGTGCGAAGGTGAGACGCCGGTCTGGGAATGTCGCTCCCGCCTCAAGGAGTGCAGCGATCGAGGCCGAATCTCTCCTGGCCTCTGAACGCCAGACGTGCATGATGGCCGAAGGCGCGACCAGAGGACAGCGGCGGAGCGCAGAAAGGGCCGCCGCATTCGGCCCTTCGGTGAAGCGCGCTTCGACACGCGCGCATCGCTGTGCTGAATCCGCCACGGAAGTCGGGCTTGCTCGTTGCGCATATAGCAGCGGCGGCAGCAACGCTGCTAAAGCAACAGTGGCTGTGAACCCGTAACGGCAAGATCTCAAGCACGTATTCAGTTCAGCCTCGGCGTTCACGATGAAAAACTCGCCGCGCACATGATCGGGATCGGGGAGTGTTCAGAGTGCTGCGTGCGCGCTCAGGCGCAGCGAATGTATCCAAGGCAACCGAGTCGACTGCAAGCACTCACTACTCGAACCGAAGTGCTTTCACAGGGTCCACACGAGATGCGCGGCGTGCTGGCCAGAGCGCTGAGACAACCGCCGCCGTGGCACCCACGAGAGTCGGGATCACGAACGAACTGACCCGCAGCTCCAGACCGAGTTCCTGACCCGACTGAGCCGTGAGGAACCGAATGATCACAACGGAAAGAACGATTCCTGCAATCACGCCAAGAACCGATCCACCAAGTCCGATCAGGAGTGACTCGTAGACCACTTCTCGACTGATGTCTCGACGAAGCGCACCGACGGCTCGACGAACGCCGATCTCTCGATACCGAGCCGGCAAACCAGCAAGCTGTACGGCGGTTACACCTGCCGCCGCGAGGACGATGCAGAGCAATGCAAACGTCGTCAGCACGCCCCGAAGCAGTCGAGCACGGCGATTCACGGCCTCTTGCATGGCGAGACCACGAGTCCACACCACAGCGCCGCTTTCACCCTGAAGCGTCGTCTCGGCAAGCCAGCGCTCGGAGCTCACGGCGAGTTGCTCCAAGGCGTCAGGATGCCGAGATGCTGAAGCGAGTGCAACGATCGACCCGGCACGATGCTGAAGATCGTGATCCGTGGCCGGTAGCCAGGCAATCAGTCGCCATTCGCCCGGTTGGTCCGACGCAACACCAACGATGGTCCACGGCACGTCGGAGGCGCGAAGCGTCTGCCCGATCGATGTCTTGCCCCCATTTCGCGTTCTGACCAGGCGATCAAGCGCTCCGCTCACGAGCACAGGAATTGCCCCCGATCGGTCACGCTTCCCTTCACCTCCGAAGTCACTGAAGGCAGCGGGCACCGAGCCCTGAAACTCCGCGAGCGCCGGATCGCCCCACACAGTAAAGGTGATCACTCCCCGGATCGTGTCACCGAGCATGACCCTGCTCGCCGAGGAATCCATCCAGCCGACGTGTTCTGCAGCGTCGCCAAGCCGTTCGCGCAGGTCGCCGACGTGCTGAACAGAGAAGCGGACCGTATCGAACGTCGAAAGGGCGACACCGTCGATCCACGCATTGGTTGTGGGAGTGATTCGAACCTGCCGCATGCGCGGCCCGAACCGATCACCCTGCAGCAGGCCTGCCACACTGTCGAGCAAGAGGTTCGCGACGACCATGACGCTTACCGCAATCGCCATTGTACCCATCACGACAGAGACGCGAGCCCGATTGACCTTGAGGTCAAGCATCACGACCGCGAGCACGCTCACGAGGCGACGCATCACCTGCCGTTCACTCGATGAAGCTGCACGAAGGAAGCGCCATCCGCGTCACGCTGGGACATCGCGAGCCACCCGCCGTTCACGTCGTGCAACGTGAGCCCTCGCGGCAGTACGATCGTGTCAATCACGCGACCGTCGGGCGAGTAGACTTCGATTGTCGTATTCGCTTCCGACGGCAAAGAGCGCTGCACCCAAAGCCGCCCACGATCATCCAGCACCGCGGCTCGATGCGTGGGCGCATCGCGAGGCGGTGGAAAGGCCTCGAGCAACGCCTGAAGTCTGGAATGCACTGCGCGAGGCACACGCTCGAGCAGATCGTCTATCGCCGAAGCGACGTCGGCGGCAGTGGGTCGCACGCTCCGCGGTCGGAGCCGAAAGGTTGAGCGCACCGCACCACTACTGGCAAGCACTTGCACGATTGCAGAATCACCCCGAACAACGAAAACGGTCCCCTCGTCGGATATTCGGACGGTCGTGCCACGTCCGAGCGGCCTCGGCATCCCGCCACCGCCGAGTGCCAGCATGTCCGCGAATATCGGAATCGTCACGCTTTTCGGCGATTCGTTTTCGGCTGACCAGACACGAAGCGTCGCTGAGAAGACAACAGGACGTAGTCCCTCGGGCAAGCGTGCCGTTTCGTCATCTGCAGGCGACGGAGTGCCGAGTTCAACGCTGACCAGCGAAGCACCTGGGTTCCCTCGCGGACAGGCAATGCCGACCGGCGCTCTCGCCCCGAGCACACGCTCTGAAACAACTCTTCCGCTCGTGTCCACAAAGCCCACCTTGGGTCCGGTGGGATCGAGGACCCGGAGTCCCCGCTGCGGATCACCGCAAACGTCGGAGAGTGCGGCGAGCTCACGTGGACCCCGACCCTTTGCCTCCAGAATACCGACAACCTGTCCGTCCGGATTGAACAGCACCAATCTGTTGTCGGTGGGATCCAGCACCGCGACGTGCCCGCTCCGCGCAACACGGATCGTGCCGATCGCGGAAAAACGCAGCAACCCACCGCTCTCACCTGAAATCCGCCTCGAAGAGTTGACGTCGACTTGTACCTCCTGCGCCCGCACGGTCGGCGTGAGGAGCAGCAGGCACAGCGGCAGCGCTACTCGTCTCATGGCGGTTCCTGACATCATCGATGGACTCACTGCACTCCTCGATAGCACATGCCATTGCAGGTGAATGCCCATAATGACCCGCATCCCCAGTCGGTCTCGCATCCGCCGCCCTTGCAGCTGTTACCTCCGCCGCACCACGGATCGACTGTCGAGCAGGTGCACAGGGGCGGAAGAATATCTGCGTCGCCCGTCTTCACAATCTCATCAGGCGGCCCCAGCTGCGCGAACAACCTGAAGGCGCCCTCGGCACCGAATAGCTCCACGGAGGTCTGATGCAGACGATGAGCGAGTTCCACACGCGACGCTGAGTCCGCTGCGAAAAACTTCACCAGCGAGTCAGAAACCTCTGCCAGATACGCCCGCTGTACAGCGCTCATGGCAGTTTGCTGTCGCTCCTGGTCGAACTGCGCACGCCAGAGTCCGACTCTTTCCGACTCCGAGAGCCGCGCGTAGACGGCACGCCGATACACGATCGGGAGGGAGCTGATCGCTTCCAGTGTCGAGAAGTCCGATAGGACGACCGACTCAGCCCACCTGCCGGCGTCACTGCAGCTTGCAGCGGGTGATAGCGCCGCGGCGAATGACCGTGCCTCGTAGGAAGCACTGGTTCCATGCGACTCGTCAGCAGCGGAGGACGATCCGCGAGCGCCAAGCAAGGCGATCACGACGAGTGCAACGACGGTACCGATCAGGCCGCGCTTCGAGGGGGGGGGGAGAGAACATGACTTCCTCCGAGTGTTGGGTTGAGCAAGCCACGTGGCAAACACGAGACGCTGACAGCCAACCAGCCTTCACAAAAACAACGGAGGCCTTGACGGACGGGTTCCCACCTACGGACGCCATGCCCATCCCGGCGACCG
>ERZ1066123.618-NODE-618-length-25361-cov-22.032324_pt1 | contig 25361 bp, 20 predicted proteins | sample MGYA00382770_ERZ1066123 | MGnify/ENA primary metagenome ERZ1066123 (study PRJEB33369, sample SAMEA5778353) | biofilm metagenome | biome: Industrial cooling water; feature: Water cooling tower basin; material: Biofilm | place: United Arab Emirates | collected...
TCACGGTGCACGTGGAGAAGGAGAGCAAGAACATCATCGACGCCGCCGCCGCCGGCGCGTCCGACGGCATGCGCCTGGCGATCAATATCGCCGCGATGCTGCTGGCCTTCGTCGCTCTGATCGCGATGGTCAACCACCTGATCGGCTGGGTCGGCGACTGGCACATCCCCGGCTACCAGAGCATGAACATGATGCTCAACGACGGTGCGATGGGTGACGCGCAGACGGTCAAGCTCAACCTCGGTCTGATCCTAGGCTACGTGCTGGCGCCGATCGCCTGGGTGATCGGCATCGAGTGGAACGACGCGGTGATCGCCGGCGGCCTGATCGGGCAGAAGATCGTGCTCAACGAGTTCATCGCCTATCTGCAGCTGGCGCAGACCCCGGTGGGCGAGGGCGTGGGCGCGATCAGCGAGAACAGCCGCCTGATCCTCACCTACGCGCTGTGCGGCTTCGCCAACTTCGCGTCGATCGCGATCCAGATCGGCGGCATCGGCGGCCTCGCCCCCGAGCGTCGCGGCGACCTCGCCCGCTTCGGCCTGCGCGCGGTGCTGGGTGGCTCGATCGCCACGCTGATGACCGCGACCATCGCCGGCGTGCTGATCCATCTGCGCTGATCACCTGCGCTGACTCGCGCTGACTCGCGCTGAGGCGCCTGCCCCCAACCCCCGCGCGGCCGCGCGACAGGCGGGCGCAGGCGCAAGCGCAAGCGGCATCAGCGCCGCACCGCCTGCCGCTACCGCCCGCCCGATGCCCTCCGCACGGGCCGGCGGGGCCCCATCTGTTCACCCTTCATCCCGGTGCCTCGGCATGGGGGTGGTTTCCGGCCCGCCGTCCAGCGGGCCCTCTTGCGCCCGGGGATGGCCCGGGCCGCGCAATCCATGCGTTGTCCGCAGGACGACGTTCCGGATCGCCATCGCTGAGGACTCCGCATGCCCAAGAAGCCCATCGCTCCGCCGTCCAGCCCGCTCGTCGCCGTCGTCGGCTCGTTCAATGTCGATCACGTCTGGCGCTGCGAGGCCCTGCCCGCGGCCGGTGCGACGCTCGGTGGCGAGTACGCCAGCGGCCCCGGCGGCAAGGGCTTCAATCAGGCCGTGGCCGCGGCCCGCGCCGGTGCGCCGACCGCCTTCGTCTGCGCGCTGGGCGACGACCTCGGCGGCCACCACGCGCGCAGCTTGGCCGCGGGCGAAGGCATCGACCTGCGCGCCCAGTCGGCCGAGGTGCCCACCGGCAGCGCCGGCATCTTCGTCGACGCCCAGGGCCGCAACAGCATCGTGGTCGGCCCCGGGGCCAATGCGGCCCTGTCGCCGGCCTTCGTCGACGCCCAGGCCGCGCTGTTCGACGGCGCCCGCGTCGCCCTGGCACAGCTGGAAACCGCTGCGGATGCCGCGAAGGCCGCCTTCGCACAGACCCGCGCGGGCGGCGGCCTGACCGTGCTGAACCCGGCCCCGGCCAACGCCCAGGTGCCGGCCGAGCTGCTGGCCCTGGCCGATGTACTGACTCCCAACGAGACCGAGTGCGCCGCGCTGTTCCGCCGCCTGGGCGAACGCCTGGACGGCGAGGCCATCGCCAGCCTGGACAGCCCGCGCCTGCACGCCCTGTGCCGCGACCTGCTGCCCGGCGGCACCGTGGTGGTGACCCTGGGCGCGGCCGGCTGCTTCGTCTCGCACGCCGACGAGACCCGCCGCGGCGACGAGGCTGCGTATTACCGCCAGTCTTCGGAGCCCGCCACCGTGGTCGACACCACCGGCGCCGGAGACGCCTTCAGCGGCGCGCTCGCCGCCGCGCTGGCGCTGTGGCCGGAGCGCCCGTTCTCGGCCCAGGTGCGCTTCGCCAACCGCTACGCCGCGCTGTCCACCGAACACCACGGCGCGGCGCTGGCGATGCCGACCCGCGAACAGCTGCTGGCGCGGTTTCCGGAGGGCTGAGGCCTTCCGGCGGCCGGACCTTCCGGCGCGATGGCGGGCCGGGGCCCGCCCTACGGCATTGCGGCGAGACGCCGTCGTGCACGCCTGCTACGCTCGACGCTCCATCACAGGCACGGAGACCCGCATGGCCGGCAAGTTCGTGATCAGCAAGCGCAGCAACGGCGAATTCCAGTTCAACCTCAAGGCGTCCAACGGCCAGGTCATCCTGACCAGCGAAGGCTACAAGGACCGCGCCGGCTGCGAGAACGGCATCGCCTCGGTGAAGAAAAATGCCACCGACGACGCGCGCTACGAGCGCAAGACCGCCTCCAACGGCAAGTTCCACTTCAATCTCAAGGCCGCCAATCACCAGATCATCGGCAGCAGCCAGATGTACGAGAGCGAAGACTCCCGCGACAACGGCATCCAGTCGGTGAAGAACCACGCGCCGGAGGCGGTGGTGGTGGACGAGGCGGGTTGAAGGTATCAAGGCCTCGCGGCCCGATCGCGAGGGTGCGTGAGGCTGGCGTGTGTCAGAGCTCGGCTCGCCACGTCAGGTGTTCCGCCTTGACGCGGTGGGATCGGGTATGTGCACATCCCTCGTCCGGCCTGTCCGTGGCGTCTTCCGGAAAGGCTGCGGCTGTCCATGGAAACCTGCCGCAACGGGTCGACGCCGACAGGACGGGGCATGCCCGTCCTGTCGGCGTATCGCTCGAACCTCGTCCATGCATATGCGGCCTTGCCCGGTGCCGCTCACTGGATAATACCGGCAAAGCGTGTCCATAATGCGTCAGAGAGGCGTTGCGCCACAGAGGTCGTAGCGTGCGGATGTGTCCGTGTAATAGGCTTCAGTCGTGAATCTCTTGGTGCCAAGCAGAGGATTATTGCCCTGAACATTGCCGGCGGAGTCGATGTTGATTCCAAACACGGTGACCTCGTTGTATCCGACATAGGCACCGTTGCGTTCTCCGACGAAATAGCTGCGGCACCCTTTGTTCGCGACGAAATTGAAACCGTGCGCCGCGACATTGCCGCACTGCGCGCGGACGTCTTCGCGGGTGCCCTGCGTTCGGGACGTGCTGTAGGATCCATCCAGCAGCTGTATCGGTGGGGTGCCTATACCTATGATTGACTTGCCATAGACATGGACCGGCACACCCCTGCTGTAGTTGTCGCGGTCGCACACCCAGCCCTGCACGCGCACGTCGACCCGGTCGGAGAGTCGGACCAGGATCAGTTTGTCGAACGCGCCTTTCGGCGCATAACTGTTCGTCGCGGCGACGGTGAAGCCGCCGCCCGCGCTTTTCGCATCGGGCTCCGCCGCGAACTCGAAGCGTCCGGTGTTGATGCGGTGGTCGTAGGCCAGCCGCATCCAGATCTACAGCTGCTGCAGGTGGTCGAAGCCCTCGGCTTCCGCGCCCAAGTAGGGATGGAACTTGCCCTGTTTGATCCGGTCGTCGCTGAAGGCGATCTGCACGTCGCCCGTGGCGGGGTTCCACCACGCGCGGGCGAGGGTGCGGCCGTGCGCGTCCCTGGCGACGCCGGCGACCCGGCCGCCGGACATCGGCTGCGATGAGACGAGAAGCCGCTCGGCCACGCTCACCGGCTCGGTGCGCGGCGCCGTCGATTCCTCGGGCGTGGGAATGGCGGCCGCCACGGCGGCGGCCAGGATGAATTCCAGCATGCTGTTCTCCTGCGCGCCTGATCGGGGGATGACGCACCGCCGGCCAGGCGCAGCCGGCGATGTGTATGGCGACACGCCGGGACGCGTTCCCGGGCGTGTATCGATCGTGGGATGGGACGGTCAGAAATCGTCGAAGCGCACCGCCGACCATTCCGAATAGCCGAGATTCGGCGCCCCGCCGAAGCTCGCCTCGCTGGACACGCCGATGCGGGTGATGATGCCGTCGCTGATGTAGTTCTTTTCAAGACGCAGCCAGTTGAGCAGGCGTGCGTAGTCGATCTTCATGTACGTGCGGTTCTGGTCGTCCGGCGAAATCGACACGCGCTTGGCGCCCAGCGGGTTGGTGTCGATACGGATCTTCCACAGGCCGCTCAGCCCGGGTATGCGCAGTTGGGTGCCGCGGTTGGCCGTCCAGCCCATGATCTGGTACTGGACCATGATGTCGTGCGACCAATAGTGCGAGCCGTCTTCGCGCAGGCCGTGCACGGTGAAGGAGAACGAACGCCTGACATTCCCCTCCTTGACGACGCGGGCGGCGGCATAGCGCCCCGATGCGGGCAGTTCGGAAATGCGTTTGTCGGCGGCCAGCCCGAAATTGCGGTGAATGCCGGCTTGCGGTTCGCCCGCCGGGCATTCGCCGTAGTTCCGGATGTCGAAGGCATGGGTCATGCCGATGGCGGAGTCGCCGCCTGCTGTCCACGACACGCAGTGCGTGCCCTCGAACCCGTCGGCGCAGGAGCGCTGCGTCACGATGGTGTGGCCGACGCCGATCGGCTTGAAATCGCCGCTGCCGCACTGCGTGCCGGCGACGGCGTCCGCATGCGGCATGACCAGCGAAAGCGTGGAAACGAGGCACAGCAGTGCAGCGCGCGTGATGGCTGTGGTGGGCATGGTGAGAGCGTCCCGATGACGGTGGGGGAGGGAATCGGTGTGGAGTGAGACGCGGTGTGTCTCGAGCGCGAGCAGATGCGGGCGCGACGCACGCCGTCGCCGCCCGCATCGTGTCGACGAGGCTCAGGGCCAGGCGCAACCGGTCAGATTGCCGCGCGATGCGTAGCCGGACTGCAGCGTGCCGCTCGAACCGGACTCGACGACGTAGTAATTCGAGCCGCGGCAACGCGCCATGCCGCCCACCCATGAGGGATTCACCCACGGGGTGACGGTGAGGCTGTTGCCCGAGATCGTCGCCGAGGTCATGCCCGCGACCACGATGCCGTAGCCGAAGGTGCCGCTGCCGCGGTTGTTGCGGAACGACATGCCGCGGATCCTGTCGCAGTCCGGATTGTTGGTGGTGGTGTTGCACCACATCCGGGTACCGGCCGCGATGCCGATGATCAGTCGCCTGCCGCCGGTGGTCTGGATCAGATTGTCGCGCGCCTCCGATCCGTCGAACTGATGGAACCCGGCGCCTCTCGTGCGCTTCTGCGCCGCAGCCGCGATGATGCCGCTGATGCCGGAGCGCCCGCTGTTGGCGATCCAGTTCTTCTCGATGATCGTATTGTTGCCGCCGTAGAAGGTGATGGCGCCGTCGGTGACGTCGCGGAATTCGTTGTTGGCGATATAGGCGTTCGAGCAGTACAGGCCCAGACCATCGGCCCACTGGTCCGTGGCCGGAAAGCCCGCATAGCCGATGAAGGAGTTGGTGATGCGCAGATTCGAGCAGTTCGGGTCGTCGGCGGCGGTGATGGTGTAGCCGCCGACGGTGTTGATCGCGCGGACGTGATCGAGTGTCGAATTCCGCCCCGAAATCGCGATCAGCGCGCGCCACCGCGTGCCGTTGTTGCCGGTGATGCGCTCGGTATCGATGTCTTTCCGCCCGCCGTCCACGATGAGATTGCGGATGACCACATTGGACCGGCCATTGGCATTCAGTACTGCCTCTCCCAGGGACAGGCCACTGCCTGTCTTGTAGGTGATCGTCGCCTTGAGCGAATTGCTGGTGGGCCTGCCGCGGGTCTCGATGATCATGTTTGACGGGATGAGGATCGAGCCGTAGACCAGGAACTTCGCCTTCTGGCACAGCACCACCTTTCCGGTGGTTGAATTGTTGATTGCTCTCTGCAGCACACTGCCGAGTTCGGTCTTTCCGCCGCCCTCGTCGCCGATGCAGTCGCTGCGATAGGCGGCGTGTGCGGGCGTACAGGCGAGCAGGACGGCAAGGCACGTCGTGATTCTTGACAGCATGGTTCTACCCCTGGTTGAAGGATATGTTGGATTGCGGGTTCGGCATCGGCCGAAGGTGGCGTCGGTGGCCGTGGTCGCGGGTCTGGGCGCATGGCGGCATCGCGCCGCCGCGCGCCCCGGGCGATCGATCACCGCCTGACGATGTAGGTGTTGGTGGCCGTCAGGATTTCCGACACCGGCTGGAAGTAAGCGGCTCGCTTGTCTTTGGGCGTGTTGCAGCTGTTCTTCGCGCCTTCCGGCGTACCGACGCCTGCGCTGTGGACGCCCTGCGCATGCCATTGGCTGCCGATCTGCGAGAGGTGGGAGCCGCCGGAGTCGCCTGGGCCGGAGCATGAATTGGTCTTCGTGGTGCCAAAGACCAGAATCGGGTCATCCAGAGTTCCCTGGTTGATGGTCACGTTCTTCGCAATGATGTTTCCGCACCGCCAACCGGAGTTCCATCCGGACCTGCAGATCGAGCCTCCATTCGACTGCACGCTGGTGCCCGAAATGAACAGTCGACCGTCGGACGAATTGTCCTTCACGTATTCGGTCGTGTACCAATCCGCCGTGTTTTCGATCTTGATGACCGCATAGTCGTTGCCGGGATAAGACCTGCCGTACACGGTGCCGATGCGGATGCCGTTCTTGCTGATGGCCACTCCGTTGGCGTGACAGTGGCCTGCGGTGAGGATGTACTCGTCGTAACCGCCGCCGGACTTCGCGCGACGCGCCGAAAAGCCGAAGGAGCAGTTGGGCCTGCCGTTGGCGTCGTAATTGGAGCCGCCGAGGATCGGGCTCCTCGCCTCCGGGCGTGCCATCCCGCTCTCGGTCCTGATATCGACGATGTCCGCATCCACGCCGCTTGCGGCCGCGAAATCGATGGCGGCCGCCATATCCGAGTCGGGGGCGACGGAAATGACGAGGCGGTTGGTCTTCTCGTCCACCCACCATGCCGAGATGCCGCGCAGCATGCGCTTGTTGATCCGGACCGAAGCGTCGTTCAACGCCTTGTGGCCGCGCTCCAGCCGACTGAGCGGATGACGTGCACTGATGATGTCGACACGCGAGCGCATGTCTGCGGACAGCCGTCTGCGCGCCGCTGCCGGCGACAACGTCGTGGATACCACCAGCTGCGCCCGTCCACCCGGCAGAATCTTCGTCCAGGCGCCGGAAAAGTCCTCGCCAAGCGCGACGCGCGCGCTGCGCTCGTCGACCTTGGCCTGATCCTCGTCCTTGATGAACTGCGCGATCTGGCCGGGCATGATGCCGAGGTCGCGCTGCATCGCGAAGGCGATACCGGGGTGGATCGGCTCGGCGGCCTGGGCCGTCGCCGCAAGGGCGCAGGTGGACATGGCAAGCGCGAGCGCAAGCGCGGTTGTGCTGAAATCGTGGGACGGTTTCATGAATCTGGCTCCATAAGGGTTGACTGCGTTCTTGGTGCATCCGCGCCGCTGTGTGTCGATATCGCCGGGTTCCGACCCGCGTCGGATCTCTTCCTCGGCCGATGGCATGCGAATGCAGGGCGGTCACGGCGATGATTGCGGAGCGGCGGGCGCGTGCCCGCCGCCGTTGTCACTGGATGGCGATGCTCGACCCGCTCAGCGCACGATGTAGAGGTTGTTTGCGTTGAGGATCTCGACAACCGGTTGATACACCATCAGCCGATTGTTGACGGCAACGGTGCAGGTGTCGTCCTTGCCTGCAGGAATCTGCGAACTACCGCTGGTGACGCCCTGCGCGTGCCATTTGCCGCCGATATTCGCGACATTCGAGCCTCCGGAATCGCCAAGCCCCGAGCAGGCGTCGGTCGCACTCAGGCCGTAGACCATCAGGGGGCTCGCATCGGTTCCGTAGTTGGCACTGACGTTGCGCGCCAACAATTTTCCGCAGCGCCAACCCGTGTTGTAGCCGGACTTGCAGATGCTGGCATTGATCGTGTTCTGCGCAGTCGTTCCGGAAATCGACAGGCGCCCGTCGCTGGAATTGTCCTTGACGAACGGGGTGGTGTACCAGTTGCTGTTCTCGACGCGGATCACCGCATAGTCGTTGAACGGGAACGAGGTCCCGTACACGGTGCCGACGCGGATGCCGTTCTTCGAAATCGCATCGCCGTTCTTGCCGCAGTGACCTGCGGTGACGACATACTCTTCGTAACCGCCACCGGACTTGGCGCGACGGGCGGAAAACCCGAAGGAACAGGCGCCGGTGCCATTGATGATGTACTGCGAACCGCCGATGATCGGGCTGGCGTTGGTCTGGAAGCCCGGAACCTCGCGGATTTCGACGGCACTGGCATCGATGCCGGTCGCTGCGGCGAAATCCACTGCAGCGTCGATACGGCCGGTTTTGGCTGCGATGACCACACGGTTGCTCTTCTCGTCGAGCCACCAGCCAGCCACGCCGCGCAGATTCGCCGGCGCCGCCAGCCGTGCGCCGCGATCCAGGCGCTCGCGTTCGCGCTCCAGAGTGTCTAGCGAATGTCTGGCCTGCACCACGTCGACCTTGGATCGCAGCGTCGCAGGAAGAAGGCGCAGGACAGTACCGGGCGACAGGGTGCTGGAGACCACCAGTCGGGCGCGACCACCGGGCGCAGTCTTGACCCATGCGCCTGCGAAATGCGCGCCCAGCGCGCCGCGTGCGGATTGCGCGTCGACTGCGGCCTGCTTCTCTTCGGCGAGGTACTGCGGCAACTGGCCGGGCATGATGCCGAGGTCGCGCTGCATCGCGAAGGCGATGCCGGGGTGGATCGGCTCGGCGGCTTGGGCCGTCGCCGCAAGGGCGCAGGCGGACAGGGCAAGCGCGAGTGCAAGCCGGGTTTTGCTGACATCGGGGGACGCTTTCATGAATCTGACTCCATGAGGGTTGAGTGCATTCTTGGTGCATCCGCGTTGCTGTGTGTCGACATCGCGGGGGGCTGGTCCGCGTCGGTCTTCGCGCAGGTTCGTGCATGGATGCAGCCCGCCGGTAGGTCGGTCGAGGCCGGAATGATCCTAGGCAGGTGCATCGCGGCCAGACGCAACGCAACCACCATGCTTGGAAACGATCCCGTCATCCTTGCCGAGCGGCGCGCGTCGTCGAATACGCACGCACTGTGACCGCCATCGCACTCCACTCGCGGCGCGTGCACGCATCCGGAAAGGTTTGAACCGCTCCATCCTGGAGTCGTTCAGACGTCGCGGACTCGGGTCAAACCTGAGTCCGCTCCCGCCGAATCCATCTCTTGTGCGATCGATTCGCGAGCGCCCCTTCCATGGCGCGCGGAACATCTGAATTGATCAGAGGCTTCCTCGGCTGATCTGGATGTGCCGCCAACGAGTGCCTGCCCTTGCGCGATGCGCACGCGAGTGGGTGCGCACACGTGAACTCAATGCGATGGCGGATTCGCCGGAGCTCACGCCCCGCGCTGCATCCGTGTGCCCAGCACCTTCGCGTAGGCCTTGCGCATGCCCTGTACGGAGGCGAAGCCGCACATATCGGCGATCTGCTGCTGGGTGAACTCCCCGCGCCGCAACAATCTGGCGACCAGCTCGATGCGCTTGCGCCGCTGGTAATCCGCGGGGCTGATCCCGACCGCGGCCTTGAAACAGCGCACGAAGTGCGAAGGGCTCAGGCCGACCGCGGCCGCAAGCTCCGCGATTCCGATATCCCGACCCGGCTCCTCGTTCAGCGTTTCGATCGCGACGCGCAGGCGGCGTCGCATCGCGTCGTCCTTGTCCTGGATCCACGGGATGCGCGGACGTTCGCCCGAGGTTTCGAACACCCTCGCGACGATGGATCGCGAGAGGCTGTCGAGAAACAATCGGGAGAATTGCGATGTGCCCACCGAAGCGACGCTGCGCATCGTCGACATCAACTGGATCAGGATGTCGTCGTGGCCTCCGATCATCGGGCGCAGCGTGACCGCGGACGGCGCCAGTTCCAGTTCGTCCGCACAGCGCGCCAGCTCTGCGGGGTCGAGCGTGATGCAGGCGAAGCCGCTGCCCACGCCGGGCTGGCAGCCATGCGTCAACTGCGCAGGCAGGAGCATCAGCGATTCGACCCGCACCTGATGCTCGCGTCGATGGGTATGGTGCCGGGTGATCGCCTTGCCGGTGCCGCGGGTGATCAGCAGCAGCGCAGGCTCGGTGTAGAACATGTCGCGGCATTCCTCCCGCCGCGCACGATATTCCTCGAAACTGCTGATGGCACCGCCAGGCTCCGCACGCAGCAGCAGTTCGCAGGTGGGCAGAGACTCCTCCAGCGCGCGCTTGCCCGTAAGGCTGGAATGATTTTCGACGATGATCTTGCGAGGCATCGATGGTCTCCAGGAGGCCTGCCCGCACGGGAGTATTCCTGCCGTCCCGTTTCCCTCCCCGGTTTCCGGGCAGTGCAGTGCGACGTCGGGCGCGCAAGCAGTATACGTTCTGCCCGACGCGCAACCTATGCGGCCGGATATACGGCGTGTTCTGCCACCAGCGACATCCGACGCCGGCTGCCCGCTTCGGGCAGCAGGCGCGTGGGACGCGCGTTGGCGGGCTGTCTCCGCCGGCTGGTCGGATTCCACCGGTCACCGCCGGAGGCATGCTCGGATCACGAGCCAGTGCCCGGCCCGCGAACGGACGCCGGGGCAGGTCCTGATCTCGACTCGGGCCCCGTCGTGCCACCGGACGAGCGAGGGTGCCCCGGACGAATCCGTCGGCGCGCACCGCTCAATCGGGTAGGCGCACCAGACCCACGTTGTCGACCGCCGTGACCGATCCCCGACCGTTCTGTGCCCAGCCGAAATTACGGAACGTCACTTGATAGAGCCCGGTCCTCACCACCCGGATCCGCTGCGTATAACGCCGCTGCGCGCCGCTGTCGATCACATGGTCGATATCGCCCAGCCATTCCGGAGAATCCCCGGCGGCGGTCGGCGCGCGATAGAGATACACGTTGATGATGCTGTCGACGACGGCCTCCGGAACCTCCCGGTCGATGTCGGCGCTGAGTTCGTAGGTATTGCCGGCATAAAGCCGCACGGTCTGATACGCGCCGGTCCAGGTATTGTTGAGCGCATCCGGATCGGAGGATGCGGGCAGGCGCATCCTCAGCCGGCGCCCGGTCGATGCGTTCGCGATCGTGCTGCCCAGCCCGGCAGCGCCGGTCGGGCTGTATTCGGTCAGACGCCAGGTGCCCTGCTGCGGCGAGAGCGTCGATGTGCTCTCGAAGCCCGGGTCCTGCAGCAGATTGCCTGTGCGACCGTCCGGCTCGTAGGCCGCCGGGCCCACGTCTTCCACCCGAAAGGCCTCGGCCAGCACGCGTGTGCTGCGCGGGCCCTCGATATTGGTCAGCAGCCCGACGTAGGCATGCGACGCGCCGTCGACCGAAGGCGTGAATTCGAAGCTGTAGGTGCGTGTGTCCGCGGTGTCGATGAACAGGTCCTTGCCGCTGTAACTGCCATCGGCATGCCGCACCCATGTCGACACGATGGCGCGCGCCGGCGCGTCCGTGGCGCCCTTGTTGTCCCATTTGAGTCGGATGCTGAAGCGGTACCTGCGCTGCGTGGAGAGCGTCAGGTCCTGTCCGACCGTCATGTACTGGGTGTAGTTGTCGGTGGCCGCCCGCGGCAGCGTCATGACCAAGTGCTGTGCGCCCACGGTGAATCCGGCCAGCGGCGTCGGTTGGATGGACACCTGGCCCCCCAGCGCTGCGACCGGGTTGTAGACACGCCAGCCGGACAGTCCGGATTCGAAGCCCGGATTGGTGTTGAGCAGAACTGCGGCGCCAGCCGCTGCGCCGGGGAACGTGACGCTGCATAGGCCGAAGAGACCCGCAAGGCCGAACAGGATGGGACGCAATGAGGAGGGCATGGTGCAGGGCTCCGCATGAGAGGAAGGACGAAAGGGACTACGACGGCGCGTGCGCGTCGTCGTGCGCCGGAGATGCGACGTCGTCGGCCGCCGGCCTTCCCTGGCCGACGGTCGACTCCGCGCGATGCGCTGTACGTGCGTGCGATGCGGAAATCTCAGAACGAATCCGCAGGCACGCGCATTTTGTCTCTCGCCCAGGCGCCGGACGGCGTCAGGACGCTGCCGTTCCACGGGCCATCGGTCGAGCAGGTGTTGCGGATGAAGGCCGCGCTGGTCTGGCCATGATCGGAGAAGGCCCAGTTCACCCAGCTGATCTTGTGCTGCGCCATCAGGTCGATGTAACGCTGCGCGCTGGCGAAGTCGTTGTCGCCATTGCCGGTGTGGGCGGTGGTGCCGAATTCGGTCACGAACAGCGGGATCCTGCCGATCGCGCGCGCGAAACCTTCGCGGTGGTAGTCGGTGTGGCTGGCGGCGTAGAAATGGAAGCTGTACATGATGTTGGAAGCGTTCACCGGGTTGGCGATGATCTCTTCCGGGCCTGCGCCTTCGGACAGGCCGAGGCTCGACCAGCCGCGGGTGCCCACCAGGACCACCGCGTCCGGGTCGTTGGCGCGGATGATCGGAATCACGGTGTCGGCGTATTGCCTGATGCGATTCCACGACACGCCGTTGGGCTCATTGGCGATCTCGTAGAGAATGTTTTTCCGCCAGCCGTGCTTCTTCGACATGTACTGGAAGAAATCCTTGGCCAGGCCCACATCGGCCATCGGGTCGCCCGGTGTCAGGATGTGCCAGTCCACGATCACGTACATGCCACGCGAGGAAATCTCCGCGATCCACGCGTCCATTCTCGCCTTGTAACCGGCGGGGTCGGTGTTGTATCCGCCTTCGCGGACGTACATCGCCAGGCGCACCACATCCGCGCCCCAGTCTCTCGCCAGTGCGTCGAAGGCGCTGTCCTTCAGGCACTTCGAACTCCACTGCAGGCCGTGCGTGCTCATGCCGCGCAGCTGGATCGCGCGCCCGGACTGATTGCACAGCCGGGTCCCGCAGACGCGCAGCTGGCCGTTGATCGCGACCGGGTTACCGGCGACCAGTGCGGCGCACCGGCTGTCGGGGATCGCCGTTCCGTTCAAGCGACAGTTGCGCGGGCGTGCGGTCGTGTCGCCGGAGGTGTCGACCACCCAGCCGAAGTCGACGCGTCCACTGGCCGGAATATCCACATTCCAGCTCTCGCCGCGCAGCGCATAACGCTGGCCTGAGCGGGAGACGATGCGTGCGCTCCAGATCTCGCGGATGGTGTACGGATAGTCGAATTCGAGCTTCCAGCCCGCGATCCGGCTGCTGCCACCGTTACGGATTCCGGCGTCAGCGACGAAGCCGCCGTTCCAGGTCTCCCGCACCTTGTAGTCGACTGTCTGTGCGATGGCCGGCACGCTGACTGCAGCCAGCGCGAGGCTCGCCAGCAGGCATCGCGCTGCATGTCGGATGAGGCTGTCTTCCATCGATACCTTCTTCATAAAACCCTGCTTCATTAAAACCTGCTTCATTAAAACGTTCTTCATGAGGATGCTCTCCACGAGGCTGGTGGTGGACCGGTTCGCGGTGGGGGATGGAGCCAAAAAAGAGGGGTGAGGGAACAAGCGGCGCGCGCGATGCGCTGCCGATGGCAGGCGGTGCCGCGCCCGGGGTGCAGCACCCTGCATGCAGCGCCACAGACGCGGCCATGTTTGATCGATCGGTCAGGCAGGCGATGCCTCCGGCTGCGACAGGGGGACATGCGGCGGATGGCGCATGCCGATTCTGGCGCCGACGAAACGTCCGTCCGGGTCCAGTGCATGACGCAGCCGCGCGTGCAGGGACGGCGACGAAGCATCCATCGTGGACGACGGACCATAAGGCGTGTCCGCGAAGCGGTATGGACTGCAGCCCAGCTCCAGCCCGCGTTCGACCAGCGAGCGGTAACAGTCGCGCGCCTCCGCAGTGCGCTGCCCCCGGTCGAACACCACCGCGGAGACCAGGCATGCGCTGCGTTGATCGAGGCAGGTCAGATTCATGGGCGCGGCGAATCCATACCCGCGCATCGTGTCGGCGACCATGCGCGCCATGCCTTCCACATCCCCGCCGTCGAGCCTGACGATGGGGCAGTACCAGAGCAACCCGCATCCGTCGCGGCCGGGATGCGGGACTGCGGGCATGCGCTCGCTGCCGTAGGCGAAACGCAGGCCGATCTGCGACGGCGTGCCGGAGACCAGGCTGTCGATGTCCGCCAGTGCGCGTGCAGCGTCGTCGAGGCTGCGAGAGAACCGCGTCAATCCCAGGCGGCGTGCGTCGGCCAGCAGGCGCCGTGTCCGCGGCGATGCGGATCGATGGCGAAGACGATGTGCGTGCAGCACACGGCCGACCTCGCGCATGACGCCACCGAGCAGGCGTTCGTCGGCGCTGACCGACATCCAGCCGCGCCAGTGATCCGGATGCTGCGAATCCTCGGTCGTGACGCGCGCCAGGTAGTCGGGATTCATCAGCTTGATGCACGGGAGCAGTTCGCCGAAGCGTTGCCTGAGCTCGCGGAACGCGTCGGTCGCACGCCCGAGCCGATGCGGCGGCACCTGCACGGTGATCAGGCCGCGCTCGTGGCGCCTGCCCAGCGTCAGCGTGGCGCCGCAGACGATGCCGAGATCCGACTGCGAGAACAGGCCGAGCGTATCCGGACCGATGCCGGGCCGGTACAGCCTTGCCGAGACATCTCCGCCCATCGCGCGCATGCTGCTGCTGTGGACACTGCCGTCCGCCAGCACCACCGTGACGTCGCGCAGCAGCATGTAGTGATCGTGCGCGACGGTCAGGCCGAAGCCGCGTTCCAGCGCATTCGAGATCACGCTGCAGTCCGGGCTGGAACCGGTGACCGGCCCCACCCACGCATCGCCGCGCTCGATGAGATAACGCGAGAGTTCTCCCTGAGTGACGCCCGGCTGCAACGAGACCAGGCCGCAGACCGGGTCGTAGTCGCCGATCCGCTTCATTCCGGACAGGTCGAGCAGAACGGCCGCGATGGACGCCTCCGGCTCCGCTCGAATGCCATGGCCATATCCCCAGTTCCGGCTGCTGCCGAGGGGCATCACACGCAGCCCGACGCGCGCCGCCGCGCGCACGCAGGCGGCGACCTGCGCGACATCCAGCGGCGCTGCATGCAGCACGCGCGACAGAGGCGCTCCGGTGCAGGTGTCCGGCGCTGCGCCGATGTCGATCCTGATGTCGGCGCCGGCGAGTGCGGCCACTTCCCGTGCGAACGCATCGCGCAGCCCGGAAATCTCGTCGGATGTCATGGCGACCCCATCATCATGCGGTCTGCGGTGATGTCACGCCCGTCGTCCGCATCGCCAGCGCTGCCTGCTGTCGCCGCATCGATCATGCGCTCTCCGCCCGCGGAGACAGCTTCAAGCGACGTGCCATCAGTTCGAGCCGACCTGCGTCGGAGACGATCTCCCACGCGGCGCGGTGATGGTTGCGCATGTGTTCCAGCGTTTCCCCGATGTCCTTGAGCATGGTGGGGTGGCGCATGCCCCGGTGTTCGACGGCTTCGCCGATCGGCTCGAAATCGATGCCGCACAGCGCCAGTTTCTGGATCAACCGGGGTTCCATGAGCGCGAACAATCGGGTCCTGCCGTTTTCCAGAGCGATTTCGGCGATGGTGCTGACCAGGCGCAGCAGCAGGCCGCATTCGGTGTTGATGCTGACCAGGCCGCCGGCGCTGCGATAATCCTTGAGGATGCACAGGCGCGACACCTCGCAGCTGCGGCGCATCATCTCCGCGTCGTCGAACTGCGGAGCACTGCAGATCCGCTGCATCGGAAGCCCGGGCCGATCCGGCGATGTCAGGATGATCCTGACCGCGCCGATATCGCGGCCGGCCACGGCGTCGAAGAGCAGGCCATGCTCGGCATGGTCGTCATAGATGTCGGACTCTTCGTCCACATCGTCCGATTGCGGCGCTTCCCAGCCTTTTTCATGCACGAAGACGCGATATCGCAGTTGTTTGGCGCGCCTGGTCTCCTGCTCGCTGCGGGCGATCAGGGAGCGCATGGCCTGCATGCGCAATTCCCGAGGTTCCTTGCCGTGGTGGTGCTGTCGCTCTTCCTCTGTATGCGGAACATGATCGAGAGACATCGCAGAGCCTCATTCGCGGGGGATGGAATCGAGTCTATGCCGCGTCTTCGATGCGCCACCGAAACGAAGCGGTCGCGAACGGAAATTATTTCGCCTTCTTTGCGTCGCGATGCGCCGTTCTGTGACCGGTTGCGTTTATTCGGGTTCGCCTTCCGGCAGAAGGATGGCCTGCCCGCATCGTGTGATGGAACCGCTGATCCATCCGGAGGTAACGCGCGCCATTGAAGGCGCGCTCGCACATCGATCGCCCAAGCGATCGATTCAGCAGGAGCGGACTCGGGCCAGGCCTGAGTCCGCGACGTCTGGGCGATTTCAGGATGGCGTTGTTCAGGCCTTTCCTATCAGGCTGTTGAAAAAGCAGCCTGATCACGCAGCCAAGGATGGCTGCGACGACGAGGCAAGCGCGCAAGCGATTGATACGTCGGGAGCCAGTCCGGACATGTGCCGGACTGGCGACTTGAAAAACGCGCACGATGCGCGTTTTTCAACACCCTGCTATTGGGCGCGTCTGCGGATCGGCGTGCCGACGACTCTTTCGTAGGCCTTGCGCAGCCCCTGGACGGAGTCGAAGCCGACCGCAGCGGCGATGTCCTGCAGCGCCATGTCTTCGGATTTGAGCAGCCTGCACGCCATTTCGATGCGCGCGCGTCGCTGATACTCCGCAGGGCTCATTCCGGTCGCCATTTTGAAACAGCGCACGAAATGCGAGGCGCTCAACGCGGACAGGCAGGCGAGGTCGTCGATGCCGATGTCGGCGCCCGGATCGTCCCTGATCAACTCGATCGCCTTCTGGATGCGCCCGCGCACACCATGCCGCTCGGGGCGCTGAAGACAGCCCTCCGGGCGCCGTCCCAGTTCGAGCAGTCTCTGGATGATGGCGTGGCCGATGCGTTCGATCGTCAGACGAGTGCATGTGTCGGAGTCCGACGTGCAGACCGCGTTCATCGCGTAGACCAGATGCGACAGCACCGCGTCGTGACGGCCGAGCAGCGGCGGCAGGTCGAGGATGCATCTGGACATGTCCATCTCCCCCAGACAGTCGGCCCTGCATTGCGTCGTCAGGGTCAAGGCGATGAATGTGCTGTGCGCGCCCGGCTGGCAGCCGTGCTCGTAGCCTGCGGGAAACAGCGCCAGCGATTCGGTCCGCATCTGCGTCTCGCGCCAGCTGCCGGCGCAGCGTTCGAGCGCTTTGCCCTGTCCGGAGTTGACGAAGACCAGGGTGGGCGCGGTGTAGGCGACCCGTGCACGCTCGTCACGGTGAGCGTAGAAATGCTCGTAGCGCGAAATCGCACCCGAGAGATCGTGGCTTGCCCGGTTCTCGCAGGCGGGCAGTGAGTCCCTGAGCGACGAAACGCGTCCTTCCCTGTCTGGGTTGCGGATGGTGATCATGTCTGCGCGTGGGCCTGATCTGGATGAACATGCGTCGAAGCCCCTTCGGCGATCTCTGCCCTTCGAGCGATCGCCCCGGTCGTGCCCGCTGCGGTTCCCCTCCCGCAGACGGACCAGGCTCTGGAGCGGCTTCATCATCGCCACGTTGCCCGCCCTGACAAGAAACAAATGCGCTGAAAAGGAAATGGAATGCGCATCCGGCCCGCGCGGTTTCCCGCGCATGCCTGCCGATCGTACCGGCGGCCTTCCTCCGCCTGCCTGCGCGCAGCGACGTGTATGCATCCGGAACGGCCAGCGTCGGCGGGTCGTGCACCCGGGCCATCGTATGACGCCTGCGGCACAGGGCAGGCCCGGGCGCCGCAATGCCGGGAAGACCGCTTGGGTACAATGTCGAGGATGCGCATCGGCCCCTACACCATCGAACCGCGCGTGATCCTGGCCCCGATGGCCGGGGTCACCGACAAGCCGTTCCGGCAGCTGTGCAAGCGTCTGGGTGCGGGGCTGGCGGTGTCGGAGATGACCACGTCCGACCCGCGCCTCTGGACCACGCGCAAGTCGCTGCACCGCATGGACCACGAGGGCGAACCGGCGCCGATTTCGGTGCAGATCGCCGGCACCGTGCCCGAGGTGCTGGCCGAGGCCGCGCGCTACAACGTGGACCACGGCGCGCAGCTGATCGACATCAACATGGGCTGCCCGGCCAAAAAGGTGTGCAACGCCTGGGCGGGTTCGGCGCTGATGCGCGACGAGGCGCTGGTGGCGCGCATCCTGTCGGCGGTGGTGAACGCCGTCGATGTGCCGGTCACGCTGAAGATCCGCACCGGCTGGGCCGCGGATGCACGCAACGCACCGGCCATCGCGCGTATCGCCGAGGACAGCGGCATCGCCGCGCTCACCATCCACGGCCGCACGCGCGACCAGCAGTACACCGGCAGCGCCGAATACGACACCATCGCGATGGTCAAATCGATGCTGCGCATCCCGGTGATCGCCAACGGCGACATCGACTCGCCGCAGAAGGCGCGCGCTGTGCTCGACGCCACCGGCTGCGACGCGGTGATGATCGGCCGCGCCGCGCAGGGCCGGCCGTGGATCTTCCGCGAAGTCGCGCATTTCCTTGCGACCGGCGAGACACTGCCGCCGCCGACGCTGGCCGAGGTGCGCGACATCCTGCTCGGCCATCTCGAACACCTGCACGCCTTCTACGGCGAGCAGCAGGGCCTGCGCATCGCGCGCAAGCACCTGGGGTGGTATGCGAAGGACCGCCCCGAGCATTCCGAAGAACAGCGCGAAGCCTTCCGCGCCGCGGTGGTGCGCGCGGACACCGCCGACATGCAGTTGCGGATGACGCGGGACTATTTCGATGCGGTGATCGCCGGAGTGAAGCCCGACGCGATGGCGGTGGCGGCGTAAGCGGACGCCGATCGGGCGAAGCGGCGCTCTGGACGCACGGATGCGGTGGAGCCGCAGCGGAACTGCGTTCCGCTCTACATCGGCGACGGGCGAGGTCTGCGACGCACGCCTTCGAATGAACGGACAGGTCTGTGGCCTGAATATCTGGGCGTTGCGCTGCGCAGCCTCTTGTGTAGAGCGGAGCGCAGCTCCGCTGCGAATCTCTATGGAAACCGTTGCAGCGGAGCTCCGCTCCGCTCTACAGGACGTTCATCGCGAGGCACCGGTGCACCGCAGGCTCCGTCGATTCACGGCGCAGGGCCGCCCATCTGCGTGTCGGATGCCGGTTCCCGCGTGTCGGGCGCCGGCTGCGGGCCGAGCGGCATGGGGGAGGGTTCTTCCCAGATCCGCACCCACACCTCGCCGAGGCGTTCGCGGGCGTCCAGCGGCCATTCCAGCTGCGCGGGCGGAATCGGCGTCCACCTGCCGGCATCGCGCTCGGCGACTGCGAAATTGAACACATAGTCCGGCTCCAGGCCCATGCGCAGGTCGCTGAGGATCAGCAGGCCGTCGCGCGGCCGGGCGGTCATGAAGCCGTGGTTGAACCAGCGCAGGCGCTGCACCGCAGGCGTGTCGGCGACCGCGGCCAGCGCGGCGGTGTCGCTGGGGTAGGCGCGGAAGCGCATCGGCCCGCGGTCGGCCACCAGCGAGCGTTCGGCTTCGATGTGGCCGTCCGGGGTCATCGCCACCACCCGCCAGAGCAGGGTGTTGAACGGCATCGGCACGCTGAAGCGCGGCGCGTCGGGCAGGCCCATGGCGGCCAGGGCCTGGTCCGCGGCGCGGTCGACCTGCGCCTTGGCGAACAGCGACCAGCCGATGTAGGCGGTGCTCAGCGCCAGCGCGGCCACCAGCGCGCGCTGCGCGAGGACGCGCTCGCGCAGGCGCCACGCCATCGCGCAGGCGACCAGCAGCCACAGGGTGTACAGCGGGTCGATGATGAACAGGCTCGACCACATCGTCGGTGGCACATCCAGCGGCCACCACAGCTGCGTGCCGTAGACGGTGAAGGCATCCAGCAGCGGATGAGTGACCAGCGCCAGCTGGATCGCCCAGAACCATCGCACCGGCGCTACGGCCACCCGGCCGTGGCCGTAGCGCCGGAACACCCACCAGATCAGCGTGGCCAGCAGCGGCAGCACGAACAGCGAATGGCTGACGCTGCGGTGCCAGGTCATGCGCAGCACCGGGTCGTCGGTGAGCAGGGCCAGCGGAATGCCGTCGAGGTCGGGCAGGGTGCCCAGGGCGGCGCCGGCCAGCAGGGCAGCACGGCGGTGGGAGGCGGGGGCGATGGCGGCGGCAAGCGCGCCGCCGAGCACGATCTGGCTGAGGGAATCCATGCGCGGATCCTACGGCACCGCCGCCTGCCGGGCACCGGCCAACGCGTCCGTGCGCTGAACGGGCCTGCAGGCGGCGTGCGGGCGGCGTGCGAGTGTTTGTCGTGGGGAAACGTTCCGTGCGTCCGGTGGATTCGTCCTGTGGATGCGGGAGTCGAGGCTCAGCCCGGCGGCAACGGCGGCGGCGTGGTGGACGCGGCCCAGCGCCCGAGACTGCGTCCGAACCTCGCGATCAGCCACATGTTGAAGAAGTGCATCGCGCCCAGCGCCAGCACCGAGACGCCGATGCGCGACCCCACGGTCGGAATCAATTCGACCGGGCCGGCGGGCCACTGCCCGAGACGGAGGGTGATGAAGCCGATGTTCACGAGGTAGAAACCGATGACCAGCAGCCGATTGGTGCTGGCCGCCAGGTCTTCGTCCTGGCGGAAGCAGCGGACCAGGAACACTTCGCCCGCCTGCGACAGGCTGCGCGCGACCCAGATGGTCATGCCGATCGAAACGGCGAGATAGAGCCCGTAGGCCAGATTGGTCATGAAGAAGTCTTCGATGGTGAGCATGGCGGCACTCCGTGGTGCGTGTGTTGAGGATGCGCCGCATCTTTCACGCCTCCCCGCCGGGAAGCCTCCGATCCGTTCGGATCGGAGCATCTCGCTCCGGGTGCGCTCATTCGCCTTGTCGAATCAGTGGCTTGCGCGTCTGCGCAATGATCATTTCGGACTCGCGGATGCCGTGCCCGCATCGCCTGGGCCAGATACCGGCCTCGCCGCCGCGCGGAATTGGCTGGGTACGGTGCCGGTTTCCTCGCGGAACGCGCTGTAGAAGCCCGACTGGCTGCCGAAGCCGACCGACAAGCCCACCGACAGCACGCTGGCCTGCGGTTCCTCGATGAGCATGCGCTTGGCCGCCTCCACACGGTGCTGGCGCAGCAGACGCGAGAAGCTCAGGCCAAGCCGGGTGTTGACCAGTTCGGAGAGTTGATGCGGACTGAGGCCCAGACGTTCGGCCATGCGCGCCAGGGTCAGTCCCTCCTCGCGATAGGCATGCTCGCGCTCGAACTGGTCGCGCAGGGCCGCGAGCGCCCGCTCCACGTCCACCTTGCCCAGGGTCGAGACGGCGTAGGCGGTCGCGACTGCCTGCTCGGCCTGGCCGGCCAGCTCCGGGAAGCGCAGCAGCAAGTACAGCATCCACCAGAACGCCAGCGCGATCGCCAGGGCGTACGCGACGGAATACACCTGCCAGCCCAGCACCGGCGAAGCCAGTCCCAGCAGCAGCAGGCAGAGCGCGATCAGCGCGAACCCCGCCAGCACCCGCAGCTCCATCCGGAACCAGCGCCGCCGGTCGCGCACCCGGTACAGCAGCCACAGCAGGTGCGCGCTGATCGCCACGCCGCCCAACATCGCCACCGCGGGCGCGAAGCGGGCGGGGGGCGTGAGCACGGCGACGCCGGCCACAACCGGATACGCCCATTCCAGCGGATGCCAGCGCCAGCCCGCAGGGCGCAGCATGCCCAGGCCCAGCCAGTAGAAGCCCGTGCTCTGCGCGATCTGCACCGCCGCATAGCCCTGGCCGCCCCAGGGCTCGCCCAGGCCCTGCACCGCGAGCAGATGGAACCACTGGGTCATGCACAGACTCAGCAGCATGACCACCGCGCCGGCGCGCGAGGCGTGCGGAAGCGGCAGATCTCGATGGGCGGTGAACAGCAGCAGCGCCAGCAGCGCCGCCGCGAACCAGGAAAAACCGATGGCGGATGCGATGGCGGTCAGGGGCATGGACGTCCGCTCGATGGGCGAGCGGACATTGTAGAGACCCTTGCGAGGCGGGCCGCGCGTGGCAGTGCGCGGTGCGCCGGCGCAGGGCCGGTCAGGCGCTGCCGGTCAACGCCTTCACCGCCGCGACCAGCTGCGTGTGCATGTCGGCCTGGTCCTGCGTGGTGCTGATGACCAGCTCCGGCGAGGCCTGGGTGGGGTCGCCGGAGTGCAGCGGCGGGTCGGGCGCGTATTGGTTGGCCAGCTGGGTGGACTGCGCGGCGGCAGGCCCGGCGATGCGGATCACCAGTTCCAGGGCGAGATCGAGCGAAGAGGAAATGCCGCCGCCGCTGAACCGTCGACGGTCGCCGTCGATCTCCCAGCGCGGATAGCCGGGCACCACCTTCAGCTGCGGGAACAGCGCCAGTGCGTCGCGCGCGCTCCAGTACGTGGTCACCGTGCACTCGTCGAACAGGCCGGCGGCCGCCACCACGAACGCGCCCGTGCAGACCGAGCCGGCCCAGCGCGCGTTGGGTGCCACGGTCCTCAGCCACTGCTGGATGTGCGGTTCGGTCATCGCCGCGGTGACCCCGTCGCCGCCACCGCCGGGCACGAACACGATGTCCGCCGACGGTGTGTCGGCGAAGGTGGCGTTGGGCAGCACCGACACGCCCTCGGTGGTGTGGATCGGGTCCGCGGTGGCGGCGATCCACACGGTCCGGAAGCCCGGGGCGTAGGCGAAGATCTGGGTGGCGCCCGCGAAATCCAGCAGGGTACAGCCGGGATACAGAGCGAAAGCGACGGTGAGCGTTCCGGACGGGGAGGCGGCAGACGGTGCGGTGTGCGAGGACATCCTTGTGGCTCCGGCAAGAGGGCGGGGGCAAGAGGCTGTGAAGCGGCAGCAGGAGCCCGAAGGCGACGCGGGCCGCATGGGCGCGTGCGTCGGCAGGCGTGGGCAGGCGTCGGCGAATGCGCAGTCGCTTGTATCACGCGCGCGGGCGGCATGGGATGCCCCGACGCCGCGGGCGCTCGTCGCTTCGCGCACTTGCGGACGACAGGCACCGGACACGCACCGCAGGCACCCCCGAGGCGCACCGGCCAGGCACCGCATCGTTCACCCGCACTGCCCGTCCGGCGGGCGCCGTGCGTGCCGGGACCTCACGCACCGCGCGCCGGAGGCAACGGCAGAGGGCCGATGCCGCCGTTGCGGCGCCACTGGCCCCCAGTCGACCGCGGGTCATGCACATGCCGTCCCGGGGGTGTATCATGTGCGGCTATCTCTTCATCCCGATCAAGGGATGAATCGCCCGCCGCAAGGCACGTCCCGGTCCGCCCAAGGAGCAACCGGGCGTCGCACATCAGGCACTTCACACCCAGAAGGAACCCTCGTCGATGTCCAGCTATCTCTTCACTTCCGAATCGGTGTCCGAAGGCCATCCGGACAAGATGGCCGACCAGATCTCCGATGCCGTGCTCGACGCCATCCTGCGTCAGGACAAGCGCGCGCGCGTGGCCTGCGAAACCCTGGTCAAGACCGGCGCGGCCATCGTCGCGGGCGAAGTGACCACCAGCGCCTGGGTCGACATCGAAGGCCTGGCGCGCGATGTCATCAACAAGATCGGCTACGACAACTCCGACGTCGGCTTCGACGGCCACACCTGCGCCATCATCAACATGCTGGGCAAGCAGTCGCCCGACATCGCCGCCGGCGTGGACGGCACCGACAAGAAGGCCAAGGCCCCCGAAGAGCAGGGCGCCGGCGACCAGGGCCTGATGTTCGGCTACGCCTGCAACGAGGCGCCGGAATTCATGCCCGCGCCCGTCTACTACAGCCACCGCCTGGTCGAACAGCAGGCCAAGGTGCGCAAGAAGAAGAACTCGCCGCTGCCCTGGCTGCGCCCCGACGCCAAGTCGCAGGTCACCCTGCGCTACGACAACAACCACAAGGTCGTCGGCCTCGACGCCGTGGTGTTGTCCACCCAGCACGACCCGGGCATCAAGCAGAAGGACCTCATCGAGGCCGTGCGCGAGCACATCCTCAAGCCGGTCCTGCCCAAGAAGTGGCTGGAAGCGCTGCCCAAGAACAAGGTGCACATCAACCCGACCGGCATCTTCGTGATCGGCGGCCCGGTGGGCGACTGCGGCCTGACCGGCCGCAAGATCATCGTCGACACCTACGGCGGCATGGCCCGCCACGGCGGCGGCGCCTTCTCCGGCAAGGACCCCTCCAAGGTCGACCGCTCGGCCGCCTACGCCGCCCGCTACGTCGCCAAGAACGTCGTCGCCGCCGGCCTGGCCGACAAGTGCGAAGTGCAGGTCAGCTACGCCATCGGCGTGGCCGAGCCCACCAGCATCTCGGTCACCACCTTCGGCACCGGCAAGATCAGCGACGAGCAGATCGAAAAGCTGATCCGCGCCCACTTCGACCTGCGCCCCTACGGCATCGTCAAGATGCTCGACCTCATCCACCCCATCTACCAGCCCACCGCCGCCTACGGCCACTTCGGCCGCAAGCCGTACGAAGTGAGCTACGAAGACGCCGCCGGCAAGACCGTCAAGGCCACCGCCTTCTCGTGGGAGAAGACCGACAAGGCCGAAGAGCTGCGCAAGGCCGCCAAGCTGTAAGCGGTAGAAGGGCCTTCAGGCCCGACCGGCCGGAATGGCTGGGTGTGTTCGTACGAAGGGCGCCGGGAGGCGCCCTTTGTCGTTTGCGGCTGGGGTATGGTTGGTGTCGTTTGCCGTATAACGCGCCGATTGCGGTGTTATACGGTTTCCGCGCCGGATAACGCTGGCAAGGTAGTCGCGGGAGTGCGATCGGGTTGTGTCTTATGTTGTTGATTTTGAGTGCCTTGGTGCGCTTGACGTATCTGTTGGCGAGCGGCAAGCTCCGTGCTACGCCCCGGTTTGGGGTCTAATTGCAGTTAGGTGCCACGAGACCACGAGACCATCTCATGCTTGATTCATACACTGAGTTTCAGAAGAACTACGAGGGGGAATCCGATCGCTCGGTAGTCATTCTCGCGGCCAGCTTCCTCGAACAAATCCTTGAGGGATACATCCGTAGCAAGCTAGTCGACGCATCGCCAGTCGCTAAGCTGTTTGATGGCTACGCGCCACTGGCTACATTTGCCGCAAAGATAGATGTATCGTTCGCTCTTGGATTAATACCGGTCCATATCTATGATGACTTGCGCACCATCAAAAAGCTTAGAAATCTTTTTGCTCATAAAGCAGATTCACTAAGTTTCGAATCGTCACAGGTGAAAGACATCTGTGAAAATCTTCACAGAATCAAGCGTACAGACGGTTCAGAGCGCATTATTGCTACCGCTCGAGCCAGATATCTAAACTCAGTTTTTTTCACTGTGTTGCATATGGAGGCAGAGGCTGAGAGAACCGTCCGGCTCCAGGTGCCAAAATTTAAATTTGTTGAGGTTGCTGAGACTCCCCAAGGTGGCGCCTAACAGTTCGTTCAAGCCGACCCCCGCATCGTGGCATCGGCCACGTGCCGGCGCTACGCTAGCACGTGTCCGCCGCTCCGCTGCGGGGCCGCAAGTGAAACAAGGAAACCCACTATTTCCTCCGCTTGATGCCATGCGCTCCTGTGCGATGCTCTTTCGATAAAGTGAAACAAAGTGAAACAAGGACACCCACTATTTCCTCCGCTTGATGCCAGGCGCTCC
>ERZ1066123.622-NODE-622-length-25293-cov-9.483438_pt1 | contig 25293 bp, 22 predicted proteins | sample MGYA00382770_ERZ1066123 | MGnify/ENA primary metagenome ERZ1066123 (study PRJEB33369, sample SAMEA5778353) | biofilm metagenome | biome: Industrial cooling water; feature: Water cooling tower basin; material: Biofilm | place: United Arab Emirates | collected...
CGTTCGTGCGCACGGCCGGTGTGCACGGCGTGGACGCGATGCTGCTCCTCGAAGGTGGCCACGCCGCCCTGCACGCGCTGCGCCGCCGTCGCGCGGTGCTCGTCGATCTGCTCGCCCCCGCCGAACACGACCTCTCGCGCGCCTACGATGTGCTCGCGCGACGGCTCGCGGGTTCGACCGTGCAGGCCGAACAGTTGCTGCGCGGCTAGCGTCGCCCGCGCACGATCCCTTCGACGCGCGTCGTGGGATCGAACCATTGTTCGGCGAGCGTGCGGACATCCGACGTCGTGATCGCGCGCAGAGCGGCGTCATGTGCGTGCAGCTCCTCGAGACCGTCGCCGAGGCTCCACGCGTCCACGAGATCGGAGAGCACGGAGCCGCCCGATTGCTGCGCAATCGCGTGTGTACCCACGAGGTACTCCACGGCGCGCTCGAGTTCTTCCGCACCGATCGCGACGTCGCGCAACGCCGCGAACTGCGCGAGCAAGCCATCGCGCGCTTCGTCCTCGCGCTCGGGGGAGGTCGCGATATACGCCGCGAACAGTCCGCCGGCGCGTCGCTCCACGGGATACGCCGACACGGTGTAGGCCAGCGACTGGCGGTCGCGCAGCTGCTCGAAGAAGCGGCCACCCAGACCGCTGCACACCGCCCCAAGCACACGGGCCGCGTGTCGCATCGGATCCTGACGCGACGGCCCACGAAAGAGCATCGCGATGGCCGACTGCTGCTTCTCGCGCGTGGCCGTGGCGAGACGCGGCGTGGTGGTCCACGTGGCCGGCGGCAAGGCCCCGTCGCGACCGAGCGGCAAGCGGCCGAAGTGTGCGTTGACCGTGCGCATGATGTCGGCTGGTGTCACGTCACCCACGATCGCGATGACGGCCTCACCCTGCGCCAACGTGCGCGCATGCTGCGCGCGCACCGCGTCAGCCGTGATTGCGCCGAGCGATTCGGTGGTCCCGAGCACCGAGCGTGCGTACGGATGCCCCGCGTACGCCGCTTCGATGGCGAGACGCATCGGGAAGCGATACATGTCGTCACGCTGCCGCTCCACTTCAGCCTGCGCGAGCGCGCACTCGACGCGCACGCCGTCCTCGTGAAAGCTGGGCGCGAGCACGACATCGCCGAGCAGTGCGAGCGCGGCATTGGCGTGCGACACCGGCACGGAGAGCGACCAGCCCAGACTCTCGAGGCCCGCACTCACGCCGATGCTGCCGCCGAGCGATTCCGCGTCGAGGGCGATCTGCGCCGCGGTGCGCGTGGCGGTGCCCTTGAGGGTGCACTGCGCCATCAGTCGTGCGAGTCCTTCCCGATCGGCCGGCTCCACAAGCGTGCCACCGCGCACGAACACGCCGACATTCACGAGCGGTGTCCCGCGGCGCGGCTTCACAAGCACGGGGACGCCCTGCGCGGTGCGAAACACATGGACATCGTGCACCACACGTTCGGGCGCGGGTGCGAGGTGCAGCGCGGGCGCGTCAACGGCCGGCGGGGCGACGGACGCGGATGTGTCGTCGCGCCCTGCCTCAGGCAACGGTGCAGGACGCGGCACGGCAGGCGGTGCGTCGAGCCAGGCACGCAGCTCGCTCGGCGCCACCGCCCACACCGGAGCATCAGACGGCTGATACGCGAGCAGACTCACCTGCGCAGGATCGATGTGTCGCTGCAGGACCGTCTGCACGTCTTCAGGGCGCGCCGACATGAGCCGTTCGTAGTACGCCGTGCCGAGGTTCACATTCCCCTCGGCTTCCCACGCGGCGAGATAGGCGGCCTGTCCGTCCATGGTTTCGAGGCGGCGCAGCCAGCGTGCTTCGAGCACGGACTGCGCCCGAGACAGCTCCGCACGCGTTGGCCCGTGGTCGCGCAACGTCTGCACCTCACGCCACGTCGCCCGCAGCGCATCGTCCCAGGTGGCGGGCGGTGCTTCGACGTGCACCACGAACACGCCGAGGCCATCGGTGCCGTACTGATACGCCGAGACGCCCGAGGCGAGCTGCGCTTCGCGCACCGCGCGATAGAGCCGAGACGCCCGACCGCTGCCGAGCAGCAGGCCGGCAAGATCGAGCGCCGGCGCATCCCCGTGCTGCGAGGAGACGGTGCGCCAACCAAAGGCGGCGTGCGCCTGCGCGATGTCGCCACGCAGCGTGCGCACGCGCACCCCTGGTGCGCTGCGTTCGGACGGCCCACGATCGCGCGTGACTGCGGCGGCCGGCAGCGCACCGTAGCGCTCGGCGATCGCCCCGATCATGTCATCAGGATCGAGCGCCCCGACCACCGACACGATCGTATTCGATGGCACGTACCAGCGACGGTAGAAGCCGTGCACGTCGTCGCGCGTGAAGCCGCGGAGCACGTCGGGCTCGCCGATGCGCCACCGGCGAATGCGATGGTCATCGTGCAGCAGCGCGAAGAGCGATTCCACCGTGACCGCGCCGGGCGCATCGCGCTTGCGACGGGCTTCCTGGATGATCACTTCGAGCTCGCGCGCGAGTTCGTCGGCATCGATGCTCGAGTTGGCGAACGCGTCGAACTGGATGTCGAGCGCACGCTCGAAGCGCGCGACCGGCAGTGCGGTGATGTACGCCGTGTGATCGTAGATCGTGTGCGCGTTGAGCCAGCCGCCCGCGCGCTTGGTCTCGCGCGCGATCGCGCCCACGCCCCGCGTCGGCGTGCCCTTGAAGTACATGTGCTCGAGCACGTGCGCGATGCCCACGATGGCGTCGGGCTCATCGAAGTAGCCCGCCTTCACATGCGTGACGATTCCCACCACGGGCGCGGCATCGTCACGGCGCGCGAGCACCGTGAGTCCGTTGGGGAGCACGGTGCGCAGCACGCCCTCGTGCACGCTGAGGGGCGACGCCGTCGCCGAGTCGCGCTGGGTGGCCTGCGGCGCGCGCGTGATCACGGCGCGCCCGGTGGCGTGGACGGCAGCACCGACGGGGAGAGCGCGCGCGCATCGGTTACGCACGCCGACCAGTCCCCCGGACCGGCGCGCTGCACCCAGCGATTCGCCTCGTCGAACCGCCCGAGGCGGGCGAGCGCGCACCCAAGAAAGCCCTGCGCCACGCGATCGTCGGCATCGAGGCCGAGCGCGCGCACGTAGAAGCGGCGCGCGAGTTCGGGTTGCCCGTCGGCGAGCAACGCCGACGCCAGCTCCCGGTGCGCGAGGGCGTACTCGGCGTCACGCTGCACCGCCTGCTCCAGCAAGCGGCGCGATGTGCGCACGTCGCCATCTTCACGCGCGAGCCGCCCGAGGTAGACGAGGGGCCGCGCATCGGCGGGATCGTCCACGGCGGCGCGTTCGAAGGCCAGCCGCGCGACCATGCGCTGCCCCGCTTCGTAGGCGGTGATCCCCTCCTGGAGCGCGTCGCGGCGTCCGACGCCCGAAAAGAGCAGCGCGGCAATCGCCGCGGCACCGAAGCACACCACGACGAGTCCCACCACGAAGCCACTCGAGCGAGTGCGCGCGCTCGCCGCGGGCGGCGGGGGCGGCGGCGGGGCGTCCGCGCGCGGAGTCGCCACATCAGCGGCGGTGCGCGCCGCGGTGCGCGCATACTCGGCCGCGAGCGGTACCGACACCGAGGCCGCATCGGCCGTCTGCACGAGACGTTCCACCGCGGCCTCGCCGCGTGCGAGCATCAGTCGCGTCGCGTCGGTCGCGTGGTGCGCCACGGCGCCGTCGGTGGTGACCTGTCGGACATACGCCTCGAGATCGATGAGCGCGTGCGCTTCGTCGAGCGTACACACGCCCTGCTGTCGGAGCGCCACGATCTGCGCTTTCACGTCGTCAGGCGCGGCGTTTGGTGCCAGCGTGTGCAGCACCGACGCCGTCGCCTGCCAGACGCGCGCGAGCGACTCGGGCGACACGACGGTGCCATCGCGTCGGGTCGCGTCGTGCAGCTCGCGCCAAAGGGGACGCGCGGCGGTCCACGCCGCGCGCGCGGACTCAGCGAACGATGCGGAGGACACCTGCGTGTTCGCTGCCCCGCAGGAACTCTTCGGGGCCGCGCGTGGAAATGCGGACCCCCGTTGCGCCATAATAGCGACGCGCTTCGACGGCCATGAACTCGTCGAGCGACCGCGTGGCGTCGTTGGCATCGCGCAACGCCGTCACGATCTCCTCCCACGTGCCCTCGTACGCGCGGCCATCGCGCATCACGACGCGGTGCCCGACCTCGGCCGCGTAATCACGTGGCGTCGCGCGCGTGGACGCATCGAGCGCCAACGCTTCGTTGTCGGCCCGATCGTGATCGCGATCCTGCGCGAGTCCGTTGAGCAGCGACCCGAGCATTTCGAGCTGATCCCCCTGCTCCGACTGCGCGGTCGCTTCCCGCTCCATGAACGCGGTCTCCACTTCGGCGATGAGCTCATCGACCGGATCGAGCTCTTCGTCGAGCGCGGCAAGGCGCGCCTCCCACGGCGCAAACGACGGATCGTTGTCAGCCAGCCCCGCGGTCGCCTTGCGCAGTTCGAGATAGCGCCAGATGCCGAGCTCGTCCCAGTGATCGTCGGGCGTGGTGCGCGAGAACTCGGCGAGCGACGCATCGAGTTCGCCGGCGTCGTAGAGCAGGTTCGCGAGATACACGCGCGCTTCACCGAAGCCGTCGTCGAGACGGAGCGCCCGCCGCAGCGTGTCGGCCGCTTCGCTGTCCTGCCCCAGCCGATGCTGCGCGTAGCCCACGCACGCCACCGCTTCGGCGTTGTCCGGCGCGTGCTTCACGCCACGCTCGAAGAACGAGAGCGCGCCTTCGATGTACCCCTCGCGGAAGAGCGCGCGCCCGATCTGCAGCATGAGATCGGTGTCGTCCTCGTAGCCGAGCTCGATGGTGCGATCGAAGGCGAGCATCGCTTCATCGACGCGGCCCAACTTGAGCGACACCTCGGCGAACCCCGCGAGCGCGTCCTCGTGCTCCGGATCGAGCACGAGCGCGTCCTCGAACGACTTGCGGGCCCAGGCGTACTCCTCGCGCGCGAGTCGCGCGTAGCCGATGCCCACCAGCAGTTCCACCGCGTTGGGGTAGAGTGCCAACCCCTCGCGCAGCACCTCGAGCGCGTCGTCGTACCGCCCTTCGTTGTAGAGGGCGTGCGCGCGTTCGTCGTACTCTTCCGAGCTGAGGAATGGATCGGACATGTCGGGTCGGGCCTCCGAAAGCGTGCAGGTTACCGGATAGTACCGTGCGCTTCCCCACAAGTTCAACCGCTGTACACCCCTTGACGTACGCCAAATGGGGGCTCCGGCGTTTCGTCGGATCGACGCTGCGCCTGCAGCGCAGCGGCAACCGCCGCCGCCAGTCCCGCATTGGCCTCCAGCAGGGCCAGATTGGCCTCCACCGACGCGCCCGCCGTGCGACGCTCGATTTCGGCCAGCAGGAACGGAGTCACCGCCCCGCCCCGCACGCCCACGCGACGGGCTTCGCGCAACGCGTGACCGGTCGCTTCCGCCACGATATCCGGCGGCAACGCAACGGCCGGCGGCGGCGGCTGCACCAGCAGCAGCGCCCCCGGGCGGCCGAGCGCCCGATGCCGGTCCCACACCGCCGCCACCTCCGCCGGTGACGACACCGCCGCATCGAGCCGCAGCCCCGTGCTCGCGGTGAAGAACCCGGGGAGTTCGCTCGTCCCGTAGCCCACCACCGGCACCCCGAGCGTTTCGAGCCGCTCCAGCGTCGCCGGTAAATCCAGAATGCTCTTCGCACCCGCGCACACCACGATCATGGGCGTGCGCGCGAGCTCGATCAGATCGGCCGACTCGTCGAACGGCGCGTCGCGATGCACACCGCCGATGCCGCCCGTGGCGAACACCTCAAGGCCGGCCAACGACGCCAGCGCGAGTGTGCCGGCCACCGTGGTTGCGCCATCGGCCCGCTGCGCCATGCAGAGCGCGAGATCACGCGCCGACACCTTGCGCACGCCGTCGCGCCGCAGAAAGCGCTCGAGGTCGTCGTGGTCGAGTCCGAGCTGCGGGACGCCGCGCACGATCGCGGTCACCGCCGGCGTCGCCGCCTGTGCGCGCACCGCATGCTCCATGCGCGTATGCGCCTGCCGATTCGCGGGGATCGCGAGCCCCTGCGCGAACACCGAGCTCTCGAGCGCCACGATCGGCTCGCCGCGCGCGTGCGCGGTCGCGATGGACGCCGTCAGATGCACCGGAAAAGCCAAGCGCGTGGTCACGCCCGATCATGCGACCGGGACCGAGCGAGCGCAAGAGCGAAATACGTGTATCGGCGTGCGCGCACGTAACGCCTGCGGCACCGCGCCAACGGCCGCGCTCAGCGCCGCGGAAACGCGCGCGCGATCGCCTCACCCATGCGGGCCATCAGCAGCTGCGGCTCGCTGTCGATGATCCAACGCGTGTCCGCATTCTCGCGCGTGAGCACGCACGCCACCACGCGCGTTCGGAAGTACCACAACGTGCACTCGGTGCGCACGCTGTCGGTGGCGCCGGTCTTGTGCGGCGCCCGCACACCAGTGACGTGCCGTTGCAGCAGCTGCCCATCCTCGTTGGCCGCGAGGATATCGAGCATGGCCGAGTCGGCCGTTGGCGACACCGCGCGACCTTCGGCGAGACGGACGAAGAGCGACGCCATTTCGCGCGGCGTGGTCACGCCGAGGCCGTACTTCACCGAACTGTCCATCGCGACACTCGACTCCCGCAGGAACGTCTTCGAGTGCACCTTCGTGCGCGGCAGCCCGAGCGCCTCCATGGTCTGCCACACGCGACGAATGATGATGCGATCGAGCAGCAGGTTCGTGGCGGTGTTGTCGCTGATCGTCGTCATGAGCCACGCCGCATCGCGCACCGTGATCTCGAGACCCGCGTGCAGATGCTGCAGCACGCCCGCACCCGGCACGACATCGATGGGCAGCACGGTCAGGCGATCGTCAAGCGACAACTTGCCCTGGCGGACCAGATCGAACACGGTGACGAGCACCGGCACCTTGATGAGACTCGCCGTGGGGAACGGTTCGTCCCCACGACGCGCGATTTCCCACCCGGCGTCCACGTCACGCACCGCGTACCCGACCACACCACGGTGCGCGTCGGCCAGCGCGTCGAGGGTGCGACGCAAGGCCGCGGAATCGACCGCCGGGGCCGCCACCGACTGTGCCGGCAGCGAGCTGCTGCACCAGAACATGGCCAGCAGCACGCCTCGCCGCAGCGCGCGCACGGCCACGCTCAGGGACCGACGGTGGCGTCGTCGAACTGCTCGCCCGTGCGGGTCTCGAGCAGATCCCACTCCTTGCTCGACGTATCGTGCACGGCCAGCACCTTCACGCGCTCACCGGCCCACGCATCGAACACCTTGCCGGAGTGCTGGTAGACCTTGATCTCGTGCCCGTCCTCGAAGCGCAGGATCACGAGCGGATAGGCCGAGTTCACGTACTGCTTGCGCAACTTCTTCGGTGCGGTCATGGTCGCCATCGGTCGAGGGAAGTGCCGTCGCTCACGCAAACTGTCGCCATCATGGCACGTGCGCCAGCGTCGGGCGCGGACATCACGTCACCGTGCGCGCGCGTCCGGCAAAGGGGCGCCAGGCCTCGGTCGCCAGAATGTCATCGATCGCGTCCACGACGACCTCGACCTCGGCATCGGTGGTGTAGAAGTGCGGGGCCACGCGAATGCCGGCACCGGGCCGATAGTCGATCACGACATCCCGTGCCAGCAGCGCCTGCGACACTTCCGCCGCATGGGGCACATCGAACGCCACCGTGCCACCGCGCTGCGCGTCCGCGCGTGGCGCCGTCGTGCGCCACCCGCGTGCGTCGGCGAGATCGAGCAGGCGACGCGTCTGCCGCACGCTCTTCGCGCGCAGCGCATCCATCCCGGCGGCCTGCACAAGCTTCGGCCCTTCCACGCCGGCGAAGAGCGCCGGCACCGCCGGTGTGCCTCCCAACCAGCGCCAGATGCCGTCGGCGTACTGCATGTCGGGCGCGAACGCAAACGGCGTGCGATGCGCCTGCCATCCGGTGAGCGCGGGCTCGAACTGATCACGGACCGACGGCGACACGTACAAGAAGCAGCCGCCGGGCCCGCCGCACAGCCACTTGAGCACACCGCCGGCCAGAAAGTCCACCCCAAGCGCGTGCACATCCACCGGAATCACACCCACGCTGTGATACGCGTCGAGCGCGACGAGTGCGCCCACCTCGTGCGCACGACGGATGATGGCCGCCGCGTCCACGATGAACGCGCTGCGGAAGAACACGTGCGAGATGGCGACCAGCCGCGTGCGTTCGTCAATGGCCTCGAGCAGACGCTCGGTGGCAATGCCGATGCCATCCTCGCTCGGCACCACGTGCACGTCGGCACCGAGACGCGGCGCGAGCGCGTCGTACGCGTAGCGCACCGACGGGAAGTCGCACGCCGTCATCACGACCCGATTGCGCTCGGCCGGATAATGCAGCGCCGACAACACATTGCTCATGGCCTGGGTCACCGTGGGCACCATCACCACTTCACCAGCCGACGCGCCGAGCAGCGGCGCCACGACATCGCCCACCGTCTCCGGCATGCGCCACCATCCCTCGGCCCACGCGCGCACGCCCCGCTCCCCCCACATCTGCGCGTACTCCGCAAGCCGTTCGGGTACCGCGCGGGGCATGGCGCCCAACGAGTTGGACACGAGGTACGTGGAGCGCGACAAGATGGGGAACTCGTCGCGAAAGGCGAGCAGCGGATCGGCAGCGGACACGGACAACGTCCTGAGAAAAGGGGCGGGTGCGGCGCGCGTGCGAATTCGCGTCCACCCGGAACATTTGCGCCCGGTCAGGCGGTATGGAATGCTACAGGACGCCACGGCCGCGTGCAGCCGCACGCTCGCCGCTGATCTGCTTTCAAGGAGCCTTCCCGCATGCGTCGTTCCTCGGCCCGCCCCCGTTCCACCGCCGCACGTGTCGCGGTCGTCTCGCGCCCGACGCCGTCGCGCTGGCTCCTTCCGCTCGCGGGTCTGGTGCTCGCCACCGCGTTGCTCGCCGGCGTCGCCTCCGCGCAGTCGGCGTCATCACCGTCGGCCACGACGCTGACCGAACCGGCCGAACCCGTCACGCTCGCGCCCGTGGAGGCCGTGCCGGCCTCCAGCGCTGCGGGCCCGCGCCTTGCCGCCGCCATCGCCGGGGTGCGCGCGCCGCGCCCGGCCGCCGATCGCGTGCGCAGCACGCAGGCCGTCGCCGACGCACTGCCGCAGGACAAGCAGCCGGGCTTCCGCCGCAACGTGGCGCTCATCGCGGTGGGGCTCGCCTCCATCGCCATCGGCAGCGCCGTTGATGACGGCGCCTCCACCGTGCTCATTCTGGGTGGCGCGGGACTCAGCCTGTACGGACTGTACCAGATCCTGCGCTGAGCACGTCCGTCACGCGCGGGCCACGCTGGCGCGCGCGTGACTCCTGCCACCGCTCGAGCGCGCGATACAACACGGGCAGCACGAGCAGCGTGAGCATGGTGGACGTGACCAGTCCACCAATCACCACGGAAGCCAACGGGCGCTGCACTTCCGCACCCGCGCCGTGCGACAGCGCCATCGGCACGAACCCGAGGCTCGCCACGAGCGCCGTCATGAGCACCGGCCGCAGGCGATCTCGCGCCCCCAGGCGCACCCGCTCCTCGAGGGGCTCCCCGAAGTCGCGCAGGTGGTTGAGGTGCTCCACCATGACCACGCCGTTGAGCACCGCGATACCGAAGAGCGCGATGAACCCGATGCTCGCCGAGAGACTCAGATTGAGCTTGAGCAGCCAGAGCGCGGCCACGCCGCCCACGAGCGCGAACGGCACGTTGGCGAGCACCAGCGTGGCCTGCGCCCACGACCCGAACGCCGCGTAGAGCAGCAGCACGATGAGTGCGATGGCCAATGGCAGCACGAGTTCAAGGCGCTGCATGGCGCGCTGCTGATTCTCGAACTGCCCGCCCCACTCGAGGAAGACGCCGCTCGGGAGGGCCACCTCGGCCGCCACGCGACGCTGCACCTCGGCGGCAAAGCCACCCAGATCGCGTCCGCGCACGTTCGCCACCACCAGCGTGCGACGCTGCGCATTCTCGTGGCCCACCAGCTCCGGACCGTCCGTGTACACGAGGTCGGCCACCGCACCCAACGGGACAATCGCACCATCGGGTGACCGCAGCGGGAGTCGCGCCAAGGCCGCCAGATCCCCGCGCGCGCTCACCGGCAGCGACACCGCGATGGGAACGCGACGCGGCCCGATCACGAGTTCGGCCGCCGTGCGTCGCGCACCCGCAAAGTCGGTCGCGGCTTGCAGGTCAGCAATCGTGAGCCCGTACGCCGCGAGGGCCTCGCGACGTGGGGTGATGCGCAACTGCCCGGACCCTTCGGCCACCTCCATGTTCACGTCGGCCGCTCCGGGCACGCGCGCCACGACCGCACGGATCTGCTCGGCTGTCGCATGAATGACGTCGAGATCGCTCCCGAACACCTTCACGCCGAGATCGGTCTTGATGCCGCTCTCCGCTTCGTCGAGCCGCATCGCCATGGGCTGCGTGAACGCGATGTCGAGCCCCGGAATCACCGACAGCGCGGAGTCGAACGCGGCCACGAGTCCCTCTCGCGTGGTGGCGGTCGTCCACTGCTCGCGTGGGAGCAGCGGGACGTACATGTCCCCCTCGAACAATCCCATCGCTTCGGTGGCGAGGTCGGGGCGCCCCTGCTTGGTCACCACCATCGTGGCCTCCGGAAAGCGCTTCACGATGCGCTCCGCAGCCTGCGCCAGATGCATTGCCTCGTCGAGCGACGTGCTCGGCACCTGACGCGTGTTGACGAGAATCGCGCCCTCGTCGAGGCGCGGCATGAACTCGGTGCCCGTGTTGCGCAGCACGGCCAGCGCGCCCACCACGAGCACGCTGGCCGTCGCCACGACACGCCCGGGGTGCGCGAGCATCACCTCGAGCACACGGCCGTACGCGTCGGTCACGCGATCAAGCAGCGGGAACGGCTTGCGCGCCACGGGCTTGAGCAGTCGCGCGGCGACCGACGGCACGAAGGTGAGGGCGAGCAGCAGCGAGCCCAGCACGGCCACCACGACGGTGAACGCCATGGGGCGGAACATCCGCCCTTCCATGCCACCCAGCGTGAAGATCGGGATGTACACCGCCACGATGATGGACACGCCGAACAGCACGGGTCGCGCCACCGCGACCGCGGCGTGCCGCAGCCGTTCGCGTCGCGCCTCGAGCGGCAACGCCGCGATCGCCGCACCACGTGGGCCCTCGTACTGGCGCACGAACTGATCGACCATCACGATCGCGCCGTCCACCAGCAAACCGAAGTCGAGCGCGCCCAGACTCATCAGGTTGGCCGACGATCCGGTCGCCCACATCGCCGCGAACGCGATGAGCATGCTGAGCGGAATCACGCTCGCCACCAGCAGCGAGGCGCGCACATCGCGCAGGAAGAGGAACAGCACGGCAACCACGAGCAGGCCGCCGAGTGTGAGATTCTTGAGAATCGTCTGCGTGGTGCGCGTCACCAGCGCACTCTGGTCGTAGAACGGCGTGATGGTCACGCCCGCCGGCAACGTTGCGCGCACGTCATCGAGCCGTTCCAGCACACCGGCAATCACCCGTCGCGAGTCTTCGCCTTTGCGCTTGAGCACCATGCCCGCGACGACCTGTCGTTCGCCGTCGCGCGAAACGGCGCCGAAGCGCGGCAACGCACCAAGCTCCACCGTGGCGACGTCGCCCACGCGCACCGGGACGCCCTGCACCGACCGGATCACCACGGCGCGAATGTCGGCGGCGTCACCCACCCGGCCAAGCCCCCGCAACGTCCAGCGCTCGCCGTTGGCCTCCACATACGAACCGCCGAATGCGAGCGAGTTGTCCGCCAGGGCATCGTGTACATCGCTCAGCGTGAGCGCGTACGACTCGAGTGCGGCCGGATCCACCGTCACCTGCACCTGCTCGATGAGCCCGCCCCACGAGTTGACCTCGCTCACACCCGGCACGCTGCGCAGGCGGGGGCGGATGGTGTATTCGTGCAACGTCTTGAGCTCGGTGAGCGACAGCGAATCACTCTCCACCACGTACTGGTACAACTCGCCGAGCGGGGTGGACACCGGCCCGAGTGCGGGCTCGACACCAGGCGGCAGATTGCCCTTGGCATCGCCCAACCGCTGTGCGACGATCGTGCGCGCGTGGTACAGATCCGTGCCGTCGGCGAACGCGATCGTCACGAGCGACAGTCCGGCCTTCGATGTGGAGCGCACCTCCTCCGCGCCTTCGAGCCCCATCACGGCCGATTCGATGGGGTAGGTGACGAGCTGCTCGACCTCCTCCACCGCAAAGCCCGACGCTTCAGTGATGACTTCGACGCGCACCCCGGTGAGGTCAGGGAACGCATCGAACGGCAGCCGCAGGAAGGCGAGCACGCCCGCCACCACGATCACGGCGGCAATGGCGAGCACGCTGCCGAACTTGCGCATCGACACACCCACCAGCCGCGTCAGCAGCGAGGGCGCGCTGTTCGCCTCGTGCGCATCAGCAGCCTCGATCTCGCGCTCGAGCAACTCCTCATGTGTGGTCATGCGTCATTCGCCCCCGCCGCCGCCTTCGCGCCGCTTGAGGAGCTCCGCGCGTGCGATCATCGCACCGCCGGCGATGACCACGCGCCCGGTGTCGAGGCCGGCCACGATCTCGGCATGACGCGCATCGCGTCGTCCCACACGGACGGGGACGGCTTCGAGAAACAGCCCTTCGCCGCGCGGCTGCGCCACGATCACCACCGTGTCGCCGGCGAGTGACTGCACCGCGAGCCGCGGCACCACGATCGCCTCACCGCTCGGCACGCCGCGCAGCTCGGCATTGGCAAACCGTTCCCCACGCAGCCCGTCCGGCGCACGCGTGATGTCCGCGAGTGCGAGCGTCGTGCGCGTCGCACCATCCACCACGGGCGTCACGCGGCGAACGATCGCCTCGCCCACGTTGGTTGTGGCCTCTCCAACGAGCGTGAACGAGACCACACTGCCCACGGCCACGTCGCGCACCTGCGCGTCGGTGAGTCGCACTTCGAGTTGCAGCGCGCGCGGGTCGCTCACCGTGAGCAGCGGCGCGCCTGGCAGCACGACCGATCCTTCGACCGCCTGCCGTTCCGTGATCACACCGTCGATGGGGGCGCGAATGAGCACGTCGTGCGGATCGAGATTCGCCGGCGCCGCGCCGACCCCGAGCAGATGTTCGACGAGACCACGTGCGCGCTCCACTTCGGCGGTCGCCTGCGCCAGTCGCGCCTCGGCCGCCGTACGTGCCACGCGCGCGCGATCGACCTCGGCCTGCCCCATCGCCTTGGCCGCGAGCAACCGCTCCGCTCGGCCGTACGCGACCGACGCGGCCTCCCGTTCGGCCCGCGCGGCGAGGGCTTCGGACTCGGCGCGCACGAGCCCACTGCGCGCGTCCATGATCTCGTGACTGTGAATGGACACGAGAATCTGACCGCGCTGCACGCGATCGCCTTCACGCACGTGCACGCGCGAGATGCGCCCTTCGGTGATCGACCCGAGCATCTGATGGCGCGCCGGATCGACAATCACGCGCGCGGGTGCGCTGCTCACGCTCGACCACGACACACGACGCACCGTGTCGAGCGTGAAGCCCGCAATGGCCACCGACTCCGCGCCGAGCAGCACGGTATCGGCTGCGGCGGCCACGGGCTCACTCGCGGGTTCGGGTGCGTCGGCGCAGGCGGAGAGCAGAAGCGCGGCGGCGACACCGGCACAGCGGCGGCGGAACTCGAACGATGGGGTCACTGCGGTGCTCCGGGAAGAATCGGCGCGCCCACGGCGCGCGCGAGGGTCAGGCGGGCCAGCAGAAGGTCGGCGGCGTACTGCCGCGCGAGCGTTCGCGCATCGGCCGCCGCGCGTTGCGCGTCGAGCAGTTCGAGCAGCGTCATGTGGCCCTCCGCGTACGCCACACGCGCGGCGTCGGCAATCACATCCGCATCGGCGGGGGACTCCTGCGCGGCCGTGCCGAGCGTGCGCAGACGACGCAGCGCGTCGTGTGCCGCGCGCACGTCCGCCTCGACGGCGAGTGCCGTGGTCCGCGACAGCGCATCGGCGTCGCGCACCTCACCGGCACTGCGCTCGCGCGCGCCACCGTTGCGATGGAAGATCGGAATCGGCACCGCGAGGCCGATCTGTCCGGTGAAGAATCCACCCGTCAGCTTGCTGCCGCCCTGCAACTGCCAATCGCCAAGCACACCGCCACGCTCCACTGCCTGGCGAAAAGACGCCTCCTCGCGCGCCAGCGACGCGGCTCGCAGCTCCGCGCGATCGGCCAGCGCGCGGGCGCGTAGCGCCTCGAGGTCGAGCGTGCTGAGCGTGTCGAGCGCGGCACGCAGACTGGCATCCACCGTCGCGCTCGCGAGCGCACTGCGGCCATCACGCGAGAGGGGCAACGCGGGCAGCTGCGTGTCGGGCACACCAAGCGCCGTCGCCAGCGCCCCACGTTCCTGCACGGCGCGGGCTTCGGCGAGTGCACGCAGATGAGCGAGACGCGTCGCCTCCACGCGCGTACGGCGCGCCGCTGCTTCCGACGACACCCCTTCACCAGCGCGCACCGCTTCGAGGCGCGCAATCTCGTCGGCGGCCTCGTGCTGCTGCGCGGTCACCTGCGCGAGTTCGGCGGCGAGCACCGCAGCCACCCAGGCGCGGGCGATGGTGAGCGCGGCGTCCTGCTGTGCGGCATCGCGTTCGGCGAGGGCACGCGCCGTCCCACGGCGCGTTGCACGCGCCAGTTGAACACGACGCCCCGTGACATCGATGGGGATGTACGCCGTCACGAATTCATCGGGCAGCAGCGGCGACCCGAGGTTCTCGCGCCGGTACTCGAGCGTGGGGTTGGGCCACTGGCCGGCGGTGCGTACATCACCGCGGGCGATGCCGTAGCGTGCCTCGACCCGCTCGAAGAGCGGTGACTGGCGCTGCGCCAGCGCCAAGGCCGAGGCGAGGGAAAGCTCGGCGGGGGCGGACGCCTGCGCGCCGACCGGACGCGCCACGGATACGAGCGTGGCCAGGAGCGCGACCATGACACGGCGCAGCGTGCGCCGACGAGCGCGGGATCGGAGGTCCATGGTGGCAACGTAGAGCGCGTACATGAACCGGCGATGAACGAGTTCGTGCTGGTCGTCACACGCCCGCTCAAGTCCGAAGCACGACGAGCCGAATCCTCTAGGCAAGGCGCCGTGCGCCATCCCACCTCTGACCGGTCGCTCGCGACCGCCTACGTCCTCGCTCATGCCCGGAACTTCACCCCCGCCCGTCTCGCCGCTCGATCGGCTGCTGCGGGTCTACGACGCGGCCATTGCGGCCTGCCGTGCGCAGAACGCACGAGAGGCCTACGCCCAGTTGGGCACCCTCCGCGCTGCACACCCCTGCGACACGCCCTCGGCCCTCGGCATCGACGCGCTGTACGCGTGGTGCGAGCAGGCCGTCCGCAGCGGTGATTATCTGGGCGCCGTTCGCACGCTGGAGGGGCTACGCAGCGCCTGGCAGGCGGCGGATCGCCTCGTCGGCCCCGGGGACGACCGCCGGCGCGATCTCACGCGTCGCGACCTCTCGCGCCGTGACCTGATGCGGCGCGACGAGACTCGGCAGTTCGACCAGCACGCGCGTTCCCCGCGTTCCGTCCGCCCGTGAGGTGAGCGCGATCGTGCCGCCATGCCGCTGCACGATCCAGCGGGCCAACGCGAGCCCCAGACCGCTGCCGTCCGGACGATGCGCCCGTGCGTCGGCCGTGCGATGAAAGCGCTCGAACACCGCCTCACGATCGTCCGCGCCGACTCCGATCCCGGTATCGCTCACTTCCAGGACGGCGCGCGCGTGCGATGCGTCCTGCACAGCCCGCAGACTCACCGTCACCTGCCCCGGCGCGGGCGTGTAGCGAATCGCGTTGTCGAGCAGCAGCGCCAGCAGACGCCGCATGAGTGCGGCATCGAACTTCGCGCGCACTTCGTCGAAGCTGTCCACGGACACCGTGACCCCCGCCTGCGCCGCGGACTCCCGCCAGCGCGGCAGCTCGTCGGCGAGTGCGTCGTCGAGATAGCCCTCCTCGAACGACGCGGCATCCACCTCCGCATCGGCGCGCGCCAGGGCAAGCAACCCCTGCACCACCTCCGATGTGTCGCGCAGCTCGGCATCGAGCGCGGCAAACGTGGCATCGACCGACACGGCCTCCGACGCCGCGCGATCCGGCGAGGCGAGCCCGAGGCGCGCGAGTTCGACCCGTCCACGCAGCCGTGCAATCGGCGTGCGCAGTTCATGCGCAGCGTCGGCCAGAAAGCGACGCTGCTGCGCCAGCGCGGTGTCGAGCCGATCGAGCAGCGCATTGAAGCTCGTGCCGAGCTGCGCGAGTTCATCGGCGTCGCCCGAGACGACCAGTCGCCCGCCTCGACTCGCGTCGAGCGCGTGCGCCTGCGCGGCCAGCGCTCCGATCGGACGCAAGGCCCGACCGGCCAACCACCACCCGATCACCGTCGCCGCGATCATCACCAGCGGTATCCCCGCCAACAGCCACACATCGAGCCGGCGTCGCGCCGCCACGAGCGCCGCTTCACTCGCGTGGACTTCCACGGTCCACCCGGGGGCGAGTAGTGGATCGAGTGGCGCCGTGCGATCACGCACCGGTGTGGCCAACTGCGGATACCGATTGCTCGGATCGCGTCCGGGCAGCGCAAACACCGAACCGTCGGGACGGTGAATGTCGATGACCCGATCCTCGAACACGAGCTCGCTCGCCATGTGCGTCACCGTGGCGTCGATCGACTGGAACTCGGCGATCTCCACACGAAAGAAGCGCTGCACGAGCGCGATCGACGCGTCGAGCGAATCGGTGAACGTGCGGGCCAACGTGCGCTCCACCGCGTAGCGAATGCCGGCCGCCGTGGCGAGCAGCGCCACGAGCAACACCCCCGCATACCACGCCGTGAGTCGCGTGCGCAGACGAGGACGGACACGCGCCGTGGCGTCGGGACTCACGTCGGCCGCCCTGTGCGAGTGGTGGGCGCGCCCAGTCGATAGCCCGCACCGCGCACGGTCTCGAGCAACGGAAGCTCGCCGTCGCCATCGATCTTCTTGCGCAGCCGTGCGATGTACACATCGATGACGTTGCTCGCCGCGTCGAAGTTGTCATCCCACGCATGGCGGCTCAGACGTTCACGCGTCACCACCTCGCCGGCGTGCCGCATGAGCACCTCCAGCACGCTGAACTCCTTGGTCGTGAGCGATATGTCGCGTGGGCCGCGCCGCGCGACGCGTGTTCCCGTGTCGAGCGTGAGGTCATGCACCGTGAGCGTGGGCGGCAGCGCTTCGGCCGGACGTCGCAGCAACGCGCGCAGCCGCGCCACGAGTTCGCCCAACGCGTAGGGCTTCACGAGATAGTCGTCGGCCCCACCATCGAGTCCGGCAATGCGATCGTCCACCGCGTCGCGCGCCGTCGCCATGAGGATGCGCGGGGCGGCCGCACGTGCGCGCAGGGCACGGCACACCGCAAACCCATCGGTGTCGGGGAGACCAACGTCGAGCACGACCGCGTCCACGGGGCTGACGGCAGCCTGCGCGAGCGCCATCTTCCCCGTGCCGACCGCGTCCACGGCAAAACCGGTGGCGCGCAGGTACGACGCCACCGACTCGCGCAGCGACGCATCGTCTTCCACGAGCAGGATCCGCATGTCCCCAATCTATCCGCCGTCTCACGTCGCGGGCGCGCCGCGCCTCGCCCTCGTGCTCGGCGGTGGGGCGCTCAAGGGGTTCGCGCACATCGGGGCCCTGCGCGCGCTCGCCGAACATGGCATCCAGCCCACGCTCTTCGCCGGCTCCAGCATCGGCGCCCTCATGGCAGCGGCCGCGGCCGGCGGCATGGCCATCGAGGACATGGCCGAGCGCGCGCTGGCGTTCAAGCGAAAGGATCTCTTCCGCATCAACCACATGGGCATGCTGCTCGATCGCATGCAGTCGCGCAGCATCTACCTCGAAGAACCACTGCGTGCCTTGTGCGATGCGGTGATCCCCGCCGGCACGTTCGCCGAATGGCGGCACCGCCTGCTCGTGAGCGCCGTCGATGTCGAACGCGGCACCCAGCTCGTGTGGGGCGCGGCCGGCCTGGCCAACGTGTCGGTACGCGATGCAGTGTACGCGTCGTGCGCGCTCCCGGGATTCTTTCCGCCGGGCCGCGTGGGCGATCGGTTGTGCATCGATGGCGGCACCACCGACAATCTCCCCGTCGGCATTGCCTCGCTCGGTGCGGACGCCATCATCGCGGTGGACATCGGCAACGCCGATGTCCCGGAGGTGCCGGGTTTCGGCGAGCACGGTTTCGCCTCGGTGTACATGCGCGCGGCCACGATCATGATGCACACGCTGCAGTCACGCCAACTCGAGCGCTGGCATGGTCCGCCGCTCCTGCTGGTGCGTCCGCGCGTCTCGCACATCGGCTGGTTCAGCTTTTCGCGCACCGCCGAGCTCATTGCGGCGGGCTACGAGGCGATGCGCGATGCGCTGCGCCACGTCGACCGTCTGCTCTCGTCGCAGGGCGGCGTCTACCCGCGACGTCGCGTGTCCGTGGACGTGCGCGCCGCGGACTGCACCGGCTGCGGGCTGTGCGTGGCCATGGCCCCCCACGTCATGGCGCTCGACGCGCGCGGTACGGCCTTCGCGCCCAACCCGCACCTCGAGTGGAGTCCGGCCGACGGCGCCTTCGTGCGGCAGTGCCCCACGAACGCCATCCACGTGACGGACGGGGCCATGGCTGCCCCCGAGGTGGAGCCCGCGGGCAGGCCCTGAGCCGGCGCCCCTCGCCCCCGTCTGCGCACCCTGTCACATTACGGAAGCCTCATCGCGACCGCGGACCGTGCCCTCGGGCCCCGTCCGGTCCGGGCGATGAGTGGCTCCATTCCGGACACCGCCCCGGCGACCCGAAGGGCCCGTGGCGCCGCACTCCCCGTGCTCATGACCCATCCCAACTCGTTCGGCAGCCGCGCCTCTCTCGGCGTGGGCGCGCGCTCGTACACGTACTTCCGGCTCGGCGCGCTCGACGCGCTCCCGGGCAACACCGTCGCATCGCTCCCCTTCTCGCTCAAGATCCTCCTCGAGAATCTGCTGCGCGGCGAAGATGGCGCGTTCGTGTCGAAGGGCGACATCGAGACGCTGGCGCGCTGGAATGTGCGCCAGCCGGTGGACAAGGAAATCGCCTTCCGCACCGCGCGCGTGCTGCTCCAGGACTTCACCGGCGTGCCCTGCGTGGTGGACCTCGCCGCCATGCGCGACGCGATCGTCAAGCTCGGCGGCGATGCCTCGCGCATCAATCCGCTGCAGCCGGTTGACCTCGTGATCGATCACTCGGTGCAGGTCGACGAGTACGGCACCGAGGCCGCGGCGCTCATCAACGTCGAGCGCGAGTTCGAGCGCAACACCGAGCGCTACGAGTTCCTCAAGTGGGGCCAGACCGCGCTCAGCAACTTCCGCGTCGTGCCGCCCGGCACCGGCATCTGCCACCAGGTGAATCTCGAGTACCTCGCGCAGGTCGTCTTCACGCGCGAGGACAACGGCGAGACGATCGCCTACTGCGATTCACTCGTGGGCACCGATTCGCACACCACGATGATCAACGGCCTCGGCGTCATGGGCTGGGGCGTTGGTGGTATCGAAGCCGAAGCCGCCATGCTCGGCCAGCCGGTGTCGATGCTCGTGCCCGAGGTCATCGGCTTCAAGCTCACCGGCAAGCTGCCGGCGGGTTCGACGGCCACCGATCTCGTGCTCACCTGCACGGAGATGCTCCGCAAGAAGAAGGTGGTGGGCAAGTTCGTCGAGTTCTACGGCCCGGGGCTCGATCATCTCGCGCTCGCCGATCGCGCCACCATCGCGAACATGGCACCCGAGTACGGCGCGACGATGGGCTTCTTCCCGGTGGACGCGGAAACGCTCAAGTATCTGCGCCTCTCCGGTCGCAGCGAGGAGCAGGTCGCGCTGGTGGAGGCATACTGCAAGGCGCAGGGACTCTTCCGCACGGCCGAGACGCCCGATCCGGTGTTCACCGATACGCTCGAGCTCGATCTCGGCACGGTGGTACCGAGCCTCGCCGGCCCCAAGCGACCGCAGGATCGCGTGCCGCTCTCCGACAGCAAGCGTCTGTTCCGCGAAGCGCTCGCCCAGCAGCTCGCATCGCAGCTCACCACGGCGGGTGCTGCCACAAAGCCGGCGCCGGGCAGCAGCGAAGCCGCCATGGTGGCCGAGGGCGCGCCGGCGCCGGTCGCGGACAGCGGCGTGCCGGTGTCGTACAAGGGCGCCGACTTCATGCTGACGCACGGACACGTGGTGATTGCCGCGATCACGTCGTGCACCAACACGTCGAACCCGAGCGTGATGCTCGCGGCGGGACTGCTCGCGCAGAAGGCGGTCGCGAAGGGACTCTCCACGAAGCCGTGGGTGAAGACGTCGCTCGCTCCCGGCTCGAAGGTGGCGACCGAGTACTTCACGAAGGCTGGCGTCATGCCCGCGCTCGACGCGCTCGGCTTCAACGTCGTGGGCTACGGGTGCACGACCTGCATCGGCAACTCGGGCCCGCTGCCGGAGCCCATCAGCGATGCGATCGACGCGGGCAAGCTCAACGTGGCGGCGGTGCTCTCGGGCAATCGCAACTTCGAAGGGCGCGTGAATCCGCAGACGCGCTTCAACTATCTCGCATCGCCGCCGCTCGTGGTGGCGTACGCGCTCGCCGGTCGCATGGACATCGACTTCGCCACCGAGCCGCTCGGCATCGGCACCGATGGCCCCGTGTTCCTGCGCGACATCTGGCCGAGCGCCACGGAAGTGGAGGACACGATCCTGCACAACGTGAAGCGCGAGCAGTTCGTGGAGCAGTACGCGAATGTGTTCGACGGTGACGCGCACTGGCAGGCGATCGCCGCGCCCACCGGCGCGCGCTACACGTGGAGCGACGCGAGCACGTACGTGAAGCACCCGCCGTACTTCGAGGGGATGACGATGACACCGCCTGGTGTCCGTCCCATCGCGAACGCGCGTGTGCTCGGCATGTACGCCGACTCCATCACCACCGACCACATCTCGCCCGCCGGCTCGATCGCGGGTGCGTCACCGGCCGGTCAGTGGCTGCAGTCGCTGGGCGTATCGCGCGCCGACTTCAACTCGTATGGCTCGCGGCGTGGCAATCACGAAGTGATGATGCGCGGCACGCTCGCCAACATCCGCCTCAAGAACGAACTCGCGCCCGGCAAGGAAGGGTGGTGGACGGCCACCACGCCGGGCGGCGAACCGACCAGCGTGTTCGAAGCATCGGCGGCGTTCCAGGCGGCCGGCACGCCGCTCGTGATCATCGCCGGCAAGGAGTACGGCACCGGCTCGTCGCGCGACTGGGCGGCCAAGGGTGTCGCCCTGCTCGGCGTGAAGGCGGTGATTGCCGAGTCGTTCGAGCGCATCCATCGCTCCAACCTGGTGGGCATGGGTGTGCTGCCGCTCGAGTTCACGGCGGGCGCCACGCGGCAGTCGCTGGGGCTCACCGGCTTCGAGACGTTCACCATTGACGGGCTCGATGACACGCTCTCACCGCGCGCGACGCTCACGGTGCGTGCCGTGCGCGCCGATGGCTCGGTGAACACCTTCGAGGCGCGCTGCCGCATCGATACGCCCGAGGAGCTCAACTACTACAAGCACGGCGGCATTCTGCACTACGTGCTGCGGCAGTTGGCGGCGAAGGGGTGAGGATGGTGGATCGGTGAAGGGCGACGGCCCCGGCATGCGATGCGTGTCGGGGCCGTTGTGTGCGGCGGTCCGCGCGAGGGCACGCAACCGTCACGCGTTACTCATCTGGTTACCACTCACATCGCTCCACATCGCATCGTGTAAAGTCCTCACCCACGAACAGCAGCGGCTCCGAGCGCGCGACCGCCAGTGCATAGCTGAAACAGTCGCCGAAGTTGAGCGCCGCCGGATGCCGTCCCTTGCCGAAACGCAAGGCGGCATCGCGAGCGATCGTGGCGTGCTCCTCCCCGACCGGTACCACCTCGGCACCGATCGCGCGGAGGAAGCGATCGAGCGGCGGATCGCCCGCCTCGCCGTACCGTCCGAGGAGCACGAGCGATGCCTCCACCACGGTCACCGCTGACACGAGACGCACCGGCGCAGCCTCGACCGCTCGTACGAGACGGTCCGCGCTCGGTTCGCGCGTGAGGATGGCCACGATCGCCGACGTGTCGAGTACCATGCGTCAGCGCGGCAGGCCGTGTTCGTCGTAGCCAATGATCTCCTCCGCGCTGCGCGCGTCGAGGACCGGGAGGCCGGCGAGCCGCTCCTGGATGCGCCGGATCTCCGCCGACACGCGGCGCTGCGAACGACGGGACTCTCTGGCGAGGCGCTCCGCGAGCGCGACACGGATCGCCTCCGTCAGCGACTCACCAGTCGTCTCGGCCAACTCCCTCGCCAGACGATCGGTTTCTGGATCCTTGATGCTGAGCGCCATGCGTTCTGCCTGTATAGATGTTTTTGATTAAGTATATACACTGCTACGACGCAACACAATGCCCGCCGCCCGCACGCTCGTCGCCTACCGCTCGAAGACGGTGTCGGGACGCACGATGCGGGGCGAACGCCGCAACACAGCGGCTCCATCGCGCCTCGGCTGGTTCAGCTTTTCGGCACGATCCCGATCATCGGCCAGATCACCCCCGCCAGGAAGGCGTGATGAAAGAGGATCGGGAGAGGCACCAGCACCCACCACATCACCTAGGCGCGTCCACGCCAGCCTGAGAAGCGAACGCCGGCCCGCGTCAGCGCGCGCTCGACCAGCACCAGCCCGCCATGCAGCAGGAAGTACAGCAGGGGCAGACCGAAGCCTGACTGGACCGGCACACTGATGGCCATCTCGTGCAGCAGTCCCGACAGCGCAAAGCCCGCCATGACGGCGGGGCCGCGTCCGACACGATCGGCGAGCGGGCGATAGATCGCGATCGTCGTCATCTCCGAGAAGGCGACGTTCCAGCGTCGCGCCCAGAACTCACCGAGGCTCTCGGATCGCAGCGGCGCCCGGAACAGCGCGTCGCAGGCGACACCACGCCACCGCCATGCACCGGCCAGCACATTGCACAGGCCGAAGTGCACGATGAGGCTGAGGCCGGGCAGCAAGAGCACGGTTGCGAACAGCGGAGACTGCGTGCCGGTCCACACCATCCTCGCCAGTACGACGAGCGTGACACCTGTGGCCGCATGTATTGCGCCGCGACGCACCAGATCCCCCGCGCCGCGCAGTGCCTCATGCTCAGCCGCGGCGAAGAGGCGCGGTCGCATGCCGATCCACGCGCCGGCGAAGCCGAACCACATGCCGAGCGAGAGCGGCCGCATACCGCGCGCTCGCTCCTCGATCGCCACGATGACCTTCATCCCGAGCAGCGCGAAGGTGATCAGCGCGAGCATGCGCACACCGGCTGGCTCGGCCGACGTGAGCCGTTCGAGCCCGACCGTACCAACTACCAGCATGCTCCACGCTACGATGCGTGCCGTTCCCGTGGACCGTGACGTGTGCAGCACGTACCCCGCAATGAACACGACGACGACGCACGCCGCCCACAGTGCGACGACCCAGGACGCTGAGGGAACATACGCGGTCATCAGCGCCTCACGAGAGGGCGATGTAGCCGTAGACGACCGTCAGGAAGACGAACAGCCCCACGAGCAACACTTCGCCCACTGTGTAGATGAGGCCTGATGGCGCGTCGGAACGATCGAAGTAGAAAAACTGCACGAGCACGCGGGCTCCCCAATAGACCGCGATGTATCCGCACACGGCGCGCGCGAGCAGTGAGCCGTCGAGGAGCGACGCGGGCGCGAAGGTGGACACCACGCCGAAGCAGACGTTGGTGACCCAGATGTACGCCGCGTAGGTCCAGAAGACCTGCCGCGTGAGTGGACGCAGCTTGGCGGTGTCGGGGCCCCAGCGGAGGATGCGCGGGATGGCCAGGCTCCCCGCCGCGAGCGCCAGTTGCCCGAGGCCGGCGAGCATCAGAAGCAGTGACAGCGGGACTGTCATGTCGTGCGGCTCCTCGCGAAGGGTACACACGACGAAGGCCGCGTGCGCGGCCTTCGTTTCCACTGCGTGCGCGAGTCAGGATGCGCGGGGGCTTTGAGCCATCGGGCGTCGCTACCGTGCCCACTCATAAACGTGCGTGATGGCCTTGGCCGCTCCTGCGTTGTACAGCAGGAAGAAAAAGAGCCACTCGGCCTTGCGCGCCTTCCAGCCGTAGCGAGTGAAACCCTGCCAGTATGATCGACTGACGACCAATCCAGCGAGAAAGGCCGGGATGAACACGGGAGCGCCGAAGACTTGCGCATAGCCGAGAGGGGCATAGCCGCCCTCGATTAGTGCCCACGCGAAGAAGGCGCCGTCAGCGAGATAGATAACCGACAGGCCGATGGCCCATCGGTACAGCGTTCGTCGCCGCGCTTCCTCATCCGACGACGCAGTCGTCGTTTCGGTCATCGGTGTTCCGTTCATGGGTCTCAAGGCTACACGAGTCGATGCGTTTCCTGGGTCACCCAAACGGCTAGCGAACACGATCGTAGATGCTGACGATCACCTTGGCTGCGACCGAGGCAAAGAATAGAAAGAAGAAGAGCCACTCCGCCTTGCGTAGTGTCCAGCCGCGTTGGGTGAATCCCTGCCAATACAGTCGACTGGCCACCAATCCAAGCAGGCATGCCGGCACGAAAGCCGGGAAGAAGCTCAGGAACATGTAGGCAGCCCCGGCATAGGTGCCGATTTGCAGCGCCCACGCATACGCGATTCCGTCATAGACGTAGGCGACCGAGAGCCCGATTGCCCATCGGTACAGCTCTGTTCGCCCAGTCTGCGTCTCCTGCGCCACGACGTTCGCTCCGATTGCTACGGTGCTGTCCACCAGTCGCTTGTTCGCTGTGAGTTCCTGCGAAGCTACGCTCACTCGTGCTGCTTGCACGTGAGTGAATCCGCAGGCAACTCGCCTGCAAGCACCCTGCCGAGTTGGGTCCAGTCGACCTTCTTGCGCACCGGTAGTTCGATCACCGCCGACGCGCCTAGATCGGCTTTCAGACGGTTCTGCAAGCCTACCCAAACCGCATGACCGCTCTCGAACATGTCGATACCGAGGAAAGGGGCCCAGTCGAGGAACCTGTTGATGTGCGTCGAAAGACGGTCCGTAGCCCTCGTATAGAATGTCGCCGTTCCGTTCCCGTTATCCACCGCCCCGAACTCTCGGTTCCCGCTAAGGAATCTCTGATCAAGTAGTGCGTCCGGGAGGGAAAATCGCAATATTGGCG
>ERZ1066123.623-NODE-623-length-25291-cov-6.840902_pt1 | contig 25291 bp, 22 predicted proteins | sample MGYA00382770_ERZ1066123 | MGnify/ENA primary metagenome ERZ1066123 (study PRJEB33369, sample SAMEA5778353) | biofilm metagenome | biome: Industrial cooling water; feature: Water cooling tower basin; material: Biofilm | place: United Arab Emirates | collected...
CTCTACACCTCGATCTCCGGCGCCATCGACCATGCCGCGGCCCGGTTCGGCGAGCGCTTCGAGGGCATGCGCCGGGTGGTGGACATCTCGGGCGACGGCGTGAACAACTCCGGCCGCCCGGTGGCTGAGGCGCGGCAGGACGCGCTGGCCCGCGGCATCGTGCTGAACGGCCTCGCGGTGCTGGACCGGACGCCCTCGCAGCTCAGCCTCGCCGGAATCGTGCCGCCGCTCGACGACTACTACCGCGAGGAGGTGATCGGCGGCCCCGGCAGCTTCCTCGTCGTCGCCGAGGGATTCACGGCCTTCGAATCGGCGGTGCGGCGAAAGATCATCCGCGAGATCGCCCTGGCGCCCTCCCCCGGCCCCCGGGTGGAACGCGTCTTCGCCTGATCGCCCGCAGGGCGCTGGCGCCCGCCCGCCGCAGCCCTATGCTCCGCCCCGCATGACCGAATCCGTCACGGAGTCCGCCATCGAGGCCGAGATCCTGCGCCAGACCGCCGCGCGCGGTCCGGCAAGCTCGATTTGCCCAAGCGAGGTTGCCCGTGCGCTGGCGGGCGACGGCCCGGAGGCACCCTGGCGGCCGCTGCTTGGCCCGGTGCGCGGGGTGGCGCAGCGGTTGGCCGGCGACGGTCGGCTGGTGATCCTGCGCAAGGGCAAGCCGCTGGCGCCGGGCGAGGCGCCGCGCGGCGTCATCCGCCTGCGGGTCGCCGGCGCGGCGGGGGAACGCCAGCCATGACCCCGCCGGTCTCGATTCTGTTCCAGCGCGGCGCCGGCGGCCTGCCACCGGCCAGCCCCGTCGACTTCGCCACGCTGCGCCTGCCCTCCTCGCCCAATACCTGCCTTGGCGCGCCGCCCGGCTTCCCGCAGGCGCATCTCGCCCTGCCGCCCCTGCCAGCGGATGCCGACGCCGCCTGGGCGGCGTTGCGCCGGCTTGGCGAGCGCTTCCCGCGCACCACGCTGCTCGGCGAATGGCCGGCGCAGCGTCAGGCGCAGTGGGTCGTGCGCTCGGCATTGCTGAACTTCCCCGACATCGTGGTCGGCGAGATCACCGGCGGGCCGGCCGGCAGCGGCCTCTTCCTCTATTCGCGCAGCCTGTTCGGGCATTCCGACTTCGGCGTGAACCGGCGCCGGGTCACGGCCTGGGCGGCGGCGCTGGACGCTGCGCTGCGCCGCGGCTGAGGCGCCCCCCACGGACTACCCCACACCTCCCGGAGGCTGCATGCGGCGCGTCGGCTCCTTCCTCGGCGATGCGTGGCGCCTCACCGCGCCCTACTGGCGCAGCGAGGAGCGCTGGCGGGCCCGCCTGCTGCTCGGCGTCGTCGTGGCGCTGAACCTCTCCCTGGTCGCGATGAACGTGCTGTTCTCCTACTGGAACCGCGAATTCTTCAACGCCTTGCAGGAGAAGGACGCGGCCACCTTCTGGGCGCTGCTGCTCTGGGGCAAGTGGGAGACCGAGAGCGGGCCGATGCCGGGATTCTGCTGGCTTGCGGCGATCTTCATCCTGATCGCGGTCTATGCGCTGTACCTGCGCCAGGCGCTGCAGATGCGCTGGCGCGAGTGGTTGACGCGCGCCTATCTCGACCGCTGGCTGGACGGGCGGGCCTATTACCGCATCGCGCTGACCGATCCCGGCACCGACAACCCGGACCAGCGCATCGCCGACGACATCCGCATCTTCACCGAGAGCACGCTGGCCCTCGGCCTCGGCCTGATGCGCTCGACGGTGACGCTGGTGAGCTTCATCTTCGTGCTCTGGAGCCTGTCCGGGCCGCTGACGGTGCTGGGCATCGACATCCCCGGCTACATGGTCTGGGTGGCGCTGGTCTATGCCGTGATCGGCACCTGGCTGGCGCACCTGGTGGGGCGGCGGCTGATCGGCCTCAATTTCGAGCGGCAGAAGGTGGAGGCGGATTTCCGCTTCGCCCTGGTGCGGCTGCGCGAGAACGCCGAGGGCGTGGCGCTCTACGGCGGCGAGGCGGACGAGAAGCGCGGCCTGCTCCTCCGTTTCCGCGCCCTGATCGAGAACTGGTGGGGCATCATGGTCGCGACCAAGCGGCTGACCCTGTACAGCGAGGGCTACGACCAGATCGCCATCGTCTTCCCCTTCATCGTCGCCGCGCCGGCCTACTTCGGCGGCGCGATCCCGCTCGGCGGGCTGACGCAGACGGCGAATTCCTTCGGCCAGGTACAGGGCGCGATGTCCTGGTTCGTCACGAATTACGGCGCGCTGACGGAGTGGCGTGCCACCGTGCTGCGCCTGGTCGGATTCGACGCGGCGGTGACGGAGGCGCGCGCGGCGGCGGCGCGCGGCGAGGGCGTGCAGGCTGCCCCGGGCGCCGAAGGCCCCGACTTGGTGCTGGAGGACGTGACCCTGGCGCTGCCCGGCGGCCGCACCCTCATCGAGGGCGCCACCGCCCGCATCGGCCCGGGCGAGGCGGTGCTGATCGCCGGCCCCTCCGGCAGCGGCAAGTCCACGCTGTTCCGCGCCATTGCCGGCATCTGGCCCTTCGGCACCGGCCGCGTGCGCATTCCCGCCGGGGCGCGGGCGCTGTTCCTGCCGCAGCGTGCCTACCTGCCGCTGGGGACCTTGCGCAGCGCCGTCTGCTACCCGCGCGACGAGGGCGAGTTCACCGATGCGCAAGTGCGCGAGGCGCTGACGGAAGCGGGCCTCGGGCACCTGCTCGACCGGCTCGACGACGAGGAGAACTGGGCGGCCCGGCTCTCGGGTGGCGAGCAGCAGCGCGTGGCGCTGGCCCGTGCCCTGTTGCTGAAGCCGGACTGGCTGTTCCTCGACGAAGCGACGGCGAGCCTGGACCCCGAGGGCGAGGCGCAATTCTACACCCAGCTGAAGCAGCGCCTGCCGGGTACGGCGCTGGTCTCGATCGCGCACCGCCCGGCGGTGGCGGGGTATCATGACCGGGCACTCAGGGTGCGCGAGGGGCGGCTGGTGGACGCGCCGGCCCCGCCGGCGCCCGCGTGACAGCCCGGCGCCCGAGCCGCATGCTGGACCGGCCCGCCACATGCCGAGGGGGAGGCGCCATGCAGACCGCCATGCGGATCATCGCCACGGTGCTCGTCGCCGGATTCGTCGGCCTCACCACCGCCGCCTGCAGCACCGTGGACGGCGCCGGCCGCGACCTCTCGAACAGTTCGCGCTGGGTGCGCGACCGGCTGTAGCAAAGGGGGCCGGATGACGGGCGGCACCTGGCGGCTGCTGCGCGCCACCATCGAGGGCTACATCGAGGACGAGGCGATGACCCGCGGTGCGGCGATCGCCTTCTACGCCTTCTTCTCGGCCGCGCCCCTGCTGGTGATCGCCATCGCCATCGCCGGCGCCGTGTTCGGCGAGCAGGCGGCCGAGGGCGCGGTTGCCGAGCAGCTCCGCGGGCTGATGGGCGATGTCGGCGCCGAGGCGGTGCAGGGCCTGGTGCGCAGCGCTGCCGACCGCGAGGCGGGCCAGTTCTATGCCTATTTCGGCCTGGCCGTGCTGCTGGTGCTGGCCTCCGGCGTCTTCTCCGAGGTGCAGGCGGCGCTGAACGCGATCTGGCGCGCACCGCCGCACCCGCGGGGCACGATCGTGCAGGTGGCGGTGAACAAGGCGCTGAGCTTCGCGCTGGTGCTGCTGACCGGCGTGCTGCTGCTGGTCTCGCTGCTGGCGACCACGGTGCTGTCGCTGATCACCACCTGGGCCGTCACGCTGATGCCGGAGACGGCACGGGTGCTGGGCCTGGCCAATGTGGGGCTGACCTTCCTGCTCGGCACGGTGCTGTTCGCTACCATCTACAAGGTGCTGCCGAACCGCCGCCTGCACTGGGCCGATGTCGTCGTCGGCGCGGCCTTCACCGCCTTCCTGTTCACGATCGGCAAGACCTTGATCGGCTGGTACATCGGCTCGACGCAGGTCGCCACCAGCTTCGGCGCGGCGGGGGCGCTGATGGTCGTGCTGCTCTGGACCTACTACTCGGCGCAGATCTTCCTGCTCGGCGCCGAGTTCACCCGCGCCTGGGCCGGGCTGCACCCGCATACGACGCGCGACGGAGCGTGATTGCCTGGCGCATCACGCCGCATCCTCCTCGATGACGATGACGCGCGCCGGCGCGCCGTCGCTGTCCGGCAGCCTGATCGGCAGCGCAACCACCAGGCTGCGCGGCCGGGCGAGCGCGCCGGTGTTGCGCAGGTACTCGAACATGACGACGCCGCCCAGCTTCAGCAGGTGGTAGTGCGTCGGCTGCTCCTCCAGCGGCACGCGCTTCTGGCTGGTGACGAAGTGGCGGATGGCGTGGTCCTGCGGGAAGTCGAAGCCGATGGCCTTGATGCCCGTCCCCGCCAGCCAGCGCGCCGCCTCGTCCGTCACCCACGGCGCGCGGGTCCAGAATTCGGGCGTCCCGATATCGGCGCGCTCGTCCCAGCGGGTCTTCAGGATAGCGATGTCGCCGCGGCGCAGATGCTCGCCGGCCGCCGCCATCTGCGCGGCGGTAATGCCCTGGTTCTCCGGCAGCCCCGACAGGTCGAGGATCGCCGCCTCGCCCACCGTCATCTCGAGCGTGATGGAATCCGTGGTGAAGCCCTCCGGGTCGACATGGCGCGGGCTGTCCATGTGCGTGAAGCCGTGCACGTTCCACCCGGCCCAGGTGCCCTGCCCCGGATGGCCCTCCGCATGCTGCTTCCACAGCCTGCGCTCCACCGGCCAGCGGAAATGTCCCGTGGTCACCGGGGTGGAGAGGTCGATGAGGCGCCGTGCCATGTGGGTCTCCTCGCGGCCGATCGGGAATGGTCGGGACGGGCTGCGGCGCGATGCCTCAGCCGGCCGGGATCGTCAGCACCGGCGGCGCCGCGCCGCGGCCGCCCTCGGCGATGCGCTTCAGCAATTCCAGGATCGTGAAGGTGAGCTTGGACTGGTAGTCCGTGTCGTCGATCCAGTACCACCGGTCGGCCACCTGCACGTCGGCATAGGTCACCGAGGGTGCGCGCGGCCCGGAGCGGATGACGATGACGGGCCGAGCGCTGCCGGGCTCCCGCAGGGTCGGCGGCGCGCGCTGCGCGGCCACGTCCTCCGGCGCGATCTCGATCTCGGCGGCGACGGCGTAGAGCACGTTCAGCAGCGAGCGGGTCAGCACGGGGATCTCCCGCGGCCGGACCGCGCTGGGCAGGGTGCCGTACACCATCTCCACCTCCGGCGCGGCGGGATCGACGCTGAGCATGCGGTAGATGCGGTCGGCCAAGGTCCTCAGCCTCGGCGCCAGACGTGTATCAAGGCTGAGGAAGACGCGCGTGTGGTCGCGTTCCCGCCGCACCCGCACGCGCAGCGCGCCGCCTTCCTGAAGCTGCCGCAACCCATCCAGCAGGTGCAGGAATTCGGGCGATCCGCTGCGGCTCGGTCCCCCCAGCGGGTGGGTGTTCTGCAGCGTGCCGATGGATTGCGCCACCAGCCGGAACAGCATGTCCACGGGGATGCCGCCATCGAGCAGCGGCAGCACGCTGGCCGGCGCGAAGGGGCGCATATAGGCCTCGACGAAGCGGTCGCCGGTGATCGGGTCTAGCGTGAAGGTCGGCCGGTCCGTGTACTGCGTGCTGCCCAGCAGCGCCCAGAAGCTGCTGATGGCAGCGGAGGCGTTGACCTGGAAATTGCCCTGCGCGGTGTTCTGCACCGTGTAGCCGGAGACCACCTGGCTGATCGCGACGAAGCTCGGCGGCTCGCCGAAGTGCAGCCGCACCAGGTTGAACAGCGTCTGCCGCTTGCCGGAATTGGCGATGACGCGCGCGTAGTGGAGCTGGTCCCGGTCGAGCCGCGTCGGCCCGATCGAGGTGCAGCCGCCGCCCCTGGCAAGCGCAAGCAGCGCGGCACCGCCGCCGGCGAGGCCATGCCTGCGACGGCGATGCTGCACGGCTCCGGTCCCTGGCGGCGGCATCATGCTAGGCCAGGGCCTTCGACACCTTTTCCTCGGTGCCGCGCGACAGGCCCGGCAGCGCGGCGACGCGCGCCAGCTCCGCCCGCATCAGCGCACCGCGCTCCGGCGCCTGGCGCCGCCACAGGCCCAGCGGCCCGACCAGCCGCGCCGCGGTGGCGCCGTTGATCGGGTCGATCGCCATCACCGCGTCGGCGAGGAAGCGGTAGCCCTCGCCCGAGGCGTCGTGGAACCAGCGCGGGTTGCCGGCGGCAAAGGCGCCGATGAGGGAGCGTCCGCGGTTCGGGTTGCGCAGGTCGAAGTCGGGATGCGCATAGAGCCTGCGCACCTGCGCGAGCGTGTCCGGGCGCGACGCCATGGCCTGGATGGAGAACCACTTGTCCAGCACCAGGTCGTCGCCGCGCCAGCGCGCGTGGAAATCGGCCAGCGCCGCATTCCGCGCCGGGTCCTCGGTGTCGGCCAGCAGGGCGAGCGCGGCGAGGCGGTCCGTCATGTTCGCCGCCGCTCCGTACTGCGCGGCGGCCAGGCGCACGCCTTCCTCGCCCGCGGCAGCGAGGTAGCCGAGGCAGGCATTGCGCAGGGCGCGCCGGCCGATGCTCTCCCCATCGGCACGGTAGGGTGCGCCGGGTGGCTCGACCAGCGCGTCATAAGTGGCGCGCAGCGTGGCCGCGCAGCGCCGCCCGATCTCCGCGCGCAGATGGCGGCGGACGTGGTGGATCGCCTCCGGGTCGGCGACCGGCATCTGGTCGGCGACCACGCCCTCCCCTGGCAGCGGCAGCGCCTCCGCGGCGAAGGCCGGGTCCGCATCGGCGCCGGCGAGGGTGCCGCGCACCGCCTCCGCCAGCGCCTCGTCGAAGCCGAGCGGGCTGCCGGCGCGGTGCTGCGCGACGAGGTCGAGGATCAGCGCCATCGCGTACTGCTGGCCGCTGTCCCAGCGCACGAAGGGGTCGCTGTCATGCACCGCGAGGAAGCGCAGGCGGTCGCGCGGGATGCCGTGCAGGCGCACCGGGGCGGAGAAGCCGCGCAGCAGTGATGGCACGGGCGGCGCCGCGACATCCTCGAAGACGAAGCGCTGCTCGGCGGCTTCGAGCAGCAGCAGCCGCGTGCCCTCCTGCGCGGCGGCCTCGCCGGCCAGGCGCGTCGGCACGGCCTGGCCGTTCGGGCCGAGCAGGCCCATCGCCACCGGGATCGGCAGCGGCGCCTTCTCCGGCTGGCCAGGGGTGGGGGGCGTGCGCTGGCGCAGCGTGAGCTCGTAGCGTCGCGCGGCGGGGTCGTAGCGGTCCTCGACGGTGAGCTCCGGCGTGCCGGCCTGGGCATACCAGCGCGCGAAGCCCGAGAGGTCGATGCCGGAGGCGTCCTGCATCGCCGCGACGAAATCCTCGATGGTGACGGCCCGGTTGTCGTTGCGGGCGATGTAGAGATCCATGCCGCGGCGAAATGCCTTGGCGCCGATGCGGGTGTGCAGCAGCCGCACCACCTCGGCGCCCTTCTGGTACACGGTGGGCGTGTAGAAGTTGTCGATCTCGATGTAGCTGTCGGGCCGCACCGGATGCGCCATCGGTCCGGCATCCTCGGGGAACTGCGCGGCGCGCAGGCCGCGCACGTCGCGGATGCGCTTCACCGCGCGGCTGCCCTGGTCGGCGGAGAATTCCTGGTCGCGGAAGACGGTCAGCCCCTCCTTCAGGGAGAGCTGGAACCAGTCGCGGCAGGTCACGCGGTTGCCCGTCCAGTTGTGGAAGTACTCGTGCGCGACGACCGTCTCGATGCCCTGCCAGTCGGCGTCGGTGGCGGTCTCCGGGCTGGCGAGCACGTACTTGGTGTTGAAGACGTTCAGCCCCTTGTTCTCCATCGCCCCCATATTAAAGTCGGAGACGGCGGCGATGTTGAAGACGTCGAGGTCGTATTCGAGGCCATAGACCTCCTCGTCCCAGCGCATGGAGCGGATCAGGCTGTCCATGGCGTGGCCGCAGCGGTCCTCGTCCCCGCGGCGCACCCAGATGTTCAGCGCCACCTTGCGGCCGGACTTCGTGACGAAGGTCTCGTGCACGTTCACCAGGTCACCGGCCACAAGCGCGAAAAGGTAGCTCGGCTTCGGATGCGGATCCGCCCAGCGCACCCAATGCCGGCCGCCTCCCGCATCGCCGGAGCCCTGCGAATTGCCATTGGAGAGCATCACCGGGCAGGTGGCGCGGGCGGCGGTGATGGTCACGCTGTAGCGCGCCATCACGTCGGGCCGGTCCGGGAAGAAGGTGATGCGGCGGAAGCCCTCCGCCTCGCACTGCGTGTAGAAGTTGCCGCCGGAGGTGTAGAGGCCGGAGAGTTCCGTGTTGCGATCGGGCGCGACGCGGACCCGCGTCTCCAGCGTGAAGGCGTCCGGCACCTGGGCGATGGTCAGCGCGTGGTCGTCGCCGATGGCGTAGCGTCCGGCGGTCAGCGGCGAGCCGTTCAGCGCAATTTCCAGCAGCTCGATCGGCCCGCCATCCAGGCGCAATGGACCGCCCTGCCCCGCCGGGTTGCGCCGCATCGCCAGGCGCGCACGCACCTCGGTCGCCGAGCGGTCGAGGTCGAAGGCGAGATGGACCGTGTCCACCAGCCAGGCCGGCGGGCGGTAGTCCTCGCGTCGAGTGGGCGTTCGCTGGGTGGGGGCGGCGTCACGCTGGGCGTCCATGAAGAGACCTTCCGGCGGGTGGATTTTCCCTCATCCCCTACCCTTCCCCCGGTGACGGGGGAAGGGTAGGGGATGATCACGCCTGAAAGCGCCGGAGCACGTTCTCCAGCATGCGCGAGATGCCGTTGTTGTAGCCGTTGTGGCTCAGGCTGCCGCAGAAGGTGATCGAACCCGTGGAGAACACCGCGCCGCCGCCGGCGGTTTCGAAATAGACGATCTCGGCCCGGATCAGCGCCTCCGGATCCTCGCCGGTCACGGTGGTGAGGTGGGTCAGCAATTCCTCCGGCACGGTCACGAAGTGGTCCTGATGCCCCTCGCTGCGCGCCAGGATCACCGCGTTGGGCGGCGTGCCGAGCACCGGATCGGCGCGGTCCAGCTCGAACCCGGCGGCGCCGCCGCCGGAGAGGCCGAAGCCGCCGAAGGTTTCGCCATCGCCGTGCTGGTCCATGGCGACGCCCTCCATGATCCAGGCCGCGCGCGGATCGGCTGCGCCGGGCATGCGGCGGTAGTGCGACCCCTCGAACTTGCCCTGGCCAGAGAAGCCGACACCGGCCAGCAGCTGCGGCGGCCGCCCGTTGCGCCGCCAGAGGCCGCCCAACGCGCCGTCGAGCTGGTGGTGGTACTCGCCGTTCTCGGCGGCCCAGGCGCGGATGCCGCCTTCGGCGCGCCGGATCTCCAGCACATGCGGCCGGTCGCGCCGGCGTGCCACCTTCCAGTAGAAGCCGTTGCCGCCGAGATAGGCCAGCCGCCCGCCGCCGTTCACGAATTCCTGCAGCGCATCCAGCGTGCCCTGCGTGTGGTACTCGGGATGCGATCCCGTCACCACGCAGCGGTAGCGCGAGAGCAGCTCCATGCCCTCGTTGTCGAGGTCCTCGTCGGTGATGACGTCATGGGCGATGCCCTTCTCCTCCATCCAGTCCGTCAGGTGCGTGTCGGCCGGCAGGTGCCGCAGCCCCGAACCCTTGTCGTCCGGCACCGCCAGGAAGCCGGGGCGCATGTTGAAGACCGGCCGCAGGCGCGAGGAGAAGTGGATGCCGCTGCCGTCGGGGTGGAAGTTGTAGGTGGAGAGCTGGTAGTCGGTGTCGAGGTTGCCGCACCAGGGATAGGCGCCCCAGGCGCGCCGGCGGGCGAGCTGGCTCTCCGGGAACTCGACGCGGCGGTAATTGGCATAGACCTGGCAGGTGAAGCTGTTCGCCAGGTAGGCGATCGGCGCGCGCGCCACGCCCTTCGGCGGCAGCACCCAGAAGGGGATGATGTCCCAGTGCTCGCCATGCCGCAGCCGCACGCCGTAGAGGCCGCTGGCCATGCCGTCCGGGACGGTGACGGTGAAGTCGGTCTCCCAGCCGCAATCCTCCAGGTCATCCTCGTGGAAGTGGATGGCGGCATAGTGGCGCGGCGCGTGGCGCCAGACCTGCTCGGCGCCGGTCCAGCGGCTGCCCTTCATGGCGCGCGCCGGGAAGTTCACGACGCGGCCGTGCAGCGCTGCGGCGCCGCGGTCGAGGATCGCCTCGCCCTCCTGGCTCTGCGAGAAGTCCCACCAGGCCGCGACCTTGCCCGAGACGAGCAACGCTTCGGGGTCAATTAGCGTGGGGCCGCCCGGGGCGCCGCGCAGCAGCAGCGGATCCTCGATGCGGCCGTTGAAGTGGGCGGCGGCGTGGCCCTGCCCGTCACGGGCGGCGGCAAGGGTCAGGGCGGCGCCGCCATCCCAGGCTGCCACGGCCAGCGCGCCCTCGGCGGTGCCGGTGTCCGCGGCACCCCAGGTCCGCTGGAGCGGCGTCTGCGTCAGCGCGATCCGCCCCTCCGAGACGGTCACGACGATCTCGTACCAGCGCCGCGGCTGCGGTGGCGCCCCCGTGGCCAGGCACGTCGCGGCGCCGTCTACGACGGCCTCGACCGCGAAGCCCGTCGCGTCGACGGACAACGTCAGTGACCGCCCTGGCAGCGCCAGCGACAGCACGGTCTGCGCCGCATGCTGCGGCGCCAGCAGCCAGGGCGAGACGCGCAGCAGCAGCGTGAAGGCGCGCCCAAGCGCCAGCGTGCCGGCCGCCTGGCCGTAGGAGCCGCGCGGCACGCGCTGCGCGCGCGACGGGTAGGTGCCGGCCCAGTCCGCCGCGATCGGCAGCAGCTTCATGCCAGGGCCGGCGGGGTTGGGATCGGCGTGGCGCACGCGCACCAGGTCGGCTTCGTAGGGACTCGACAGCTGCGAGGACACCTTCACCGCGAGATGCTCGCCCGGCCGCGCCGAGAAGCGGTCCATGTAGCCGATCAGCGGCACCACCATTCGAAGCCTCCCCTCATCCCTGTCGCGCCAGCATGCCAAAGCACGCCCCGCCCGGCGAGAGGGTCCGGTTGACGCTCCTGGACTGCGGCGCAAGCCTGACCGGGGAGCGAGGAGGAACGCCATGGCCGATGCGGTGCTGTACGAGATGCGGGGCGCGGTCGCCGTCATCACCATCAACCGGCCGGAGGCACGCAACGCCATCAACCGTGCCGTGCGCGACGGCATTGGGGCCGCCTTCGAACGCTTCGAGGCCGACGAGGCCGCGCAGGTGGCGATCCTGACCGGCGCCGGCGACCGCGCCTTCTGCGCGGGGATGGACCTGAAGGAGGCTGCGGCGGAATCGCGCGGCCCGCTGCCCCGCGGCTTCCTGCCGGTGATCGGCGACACGCTGCAGGTGGGCAAGCCGACCATCGCCGCGGTGAACGGCTTCGCCATGGCCGGCGGCTGGATGTTCTCGCAGATGTGCGACCTCTGCATCGCCGCCGAGCATGCGAGCTTCGCCATCACCGAGGCCAGGGTCGGCCGCGGCACGCCCTGGGCGGCGCCGCTGGGCGCCATGCTGCCGCAGCGCGTGATGATGGAGATCCTGCTGACCGGCGACCCGATCTCCGCGCGCCGGCTGCTGGAGATCGGCTACGTGAACGGGGTGGTGCCGGGGGAGCAGCTGATGCCGGCGGCGCTGGCCATGGCGGAGCGCATTGCCGCCAACGCGCCGCTGACGGTGCGGGCCTGCCGGGAGCTGGTCTATCTCAGCCAGGAGATGGGGCGCTCGGCGGCGCTGCGGGCGGCGCGGCACCTCTTCGTGCCGGTCTATGCCAGCGAGGACGCCCGGGAAGGCCCACGCGCCTTCGCCGAGAAGCGCAGGCCGGTCTGGAAGGGACGCTGAGGGAACCGATCCGCCCCCACGGGTTAGGGCCTGCGCGGGGCGCGGATGGACGCCGCCCCGGGAAGAGGGAAATTTCGGATGGGTATCATTGCGTGGATCGTGCTCGGCCTGATCGCCGGCTGGATCGCCAGCAAGATCATGACGGGCTCCGGCTCGGGCCTGCTGATGAACCTGGTGCTCGGCGTGGTCGGCGCCTTCGTGGGCGGCTTCCTGTTCAGCGTGCTGGGCGGCGCCGGGGTCACCGGCTTCAACCTCTGGAGCCTGCTCGTCGCGGTGCTCGGCGCCGTGGTGGTGCTGTGGATCGCCGGCATGGTGCGCTCCCGCCGCACGGTCTGATGGGCGGCGCGTGGGGTGGGGCTCGCCCTACCCCACCGGCCCGTTGGTGCCAGGGTCCAGCGGGTAGATCGGCCGGCGCACGTTGCGGAAGGTGAGCTGCCCGTAGTCCGAGGTGCAGACGCCGACGCCGGCGCATTCCACGATGTCGCGCGCCATGGGCCCGAGCGCCGCGCGCCAGTGCACGCGGCTCTTGATCGCGAGATAACGCCTGTCCAGCGGCTCGATGCCGAGGATGCGGAACATGTCGGGCGAGGTCGGCTCGATCTGGCGCGTGACAAGCACGATCTCGACGGCGCCGGTGTCCAGCACCACGGTCGGCCCCATGAACACCTTCAACCCTGGTGCCAGGCCGGACTTGGTGACCAAGGTGCCCGACGAGATGGTGCGCACCGTTCCGGTCACCGTCAGCGGCCGGGAGGATCGCGGCAGCGCCGGCATCGGCAGCTTGCCGCCGATGTCGAGGGTGATCTCCGCGCCGACGCCGGCGTGCTGGCAGGCCGCCACCGCCTCCGGGTCGCAGATGCCGAAGAAGACAACATCCGTCAGGCCCTGACGGATGATCTCCGCCAGCACCTCCGTCGTGTCCATGGTGCCGCCGGACGCGCAATTGTCGTGGTGGTCGAGCAGCACCACGGGCTTGTCGGACTTCGTGGCGCCCGCCGCCTTGGCGCGGGCGACGGAGCCCTCCAGCGGCTCCGGCCGGAACACGAAGCTCTCCCGCGCCGCCCAGGCGAAGTCCAGCAGCTCCTGCACCATGCGCTGCGCGTCGCCCGGGTCGCCGTTGGTCGTCACCACGGCGGAGAGGCCGGCGCCGTGGATGTCGGCATGCGGGAAGCCGACATAGAGGCTGGCGGTGAGGGCGCGGCCGCTCTCTTCCCAGGCCCGGCACATCGCCTGCAGCTCCCGGTTCGGAAAGGCATGCGTGCCCTGCGCCATGACATGCGGCAGCATCGGCGCGCGGCCCCAGGCGGTGACGGGCGCGACCTCGCCCCGCATGGCCCGCAGCAGCACGCGCGCGGCGCGCTCCGCGGTCTCGGCCTGGTCGATGTGCGGGTAGGTGTGGTAGCCCGCCGTGACCGTGGCCGGCAGCACCATGTCGTCGTACACGTTGGCATGCATGTCGTAGGCGATGGCGATGGGCGTCCGCGCGTCCATGGCGCGGATGCGGCGGACCAGCTCGCCCTCCCCATCCTCGATGCCCTCCACCGCCATCGCGCCATGCAGGTCGAGCAGGATGCCGTCCCAGCCGCCGCGCCGCATCGCGCCGCAGATCGCCTCCGCGAAGCCCTCATAGGCGGCGCGCTGCACGGCGCCGGAGGGCGACGCATGCGCGGCGATGGAGGCGGTGATCTCCGCGCCCGCCGCCTCCGCGACCCTGATGAAGCCGCCCATGCAGGTGCCGGTATCGCGGAAGAAGGCGATGGCGCGCTCGCCTTCCAGCAGCTCGCGACCGTCGCGGCAGAAGCGCTCCCGCGGGGTCGGCACCGGCGAGAAGGTGTTGGTCTCGTGCGACAGGGCGGCGAGCAGCAGGCGCATGGACGCGGTCCTTCCCGGGGTTGCGCCCCGCATCCTGCCGGCGCGATGCTGCGCTGAGAAGAGGAGCAGCGCCCCCATGCCCCGCCCGAGCCGCCGCCTGCCCGAAGCGCGCGCCATGATCGTCGCCCCGCAGCCGGAAGCGGCGGAGGCCGGCGCCGCCATGCTGGCCGCCGGCGGCAATGCGCTGGACGCCGCCCTGGCCTGCGCGCTGACCCAGGGCGTGGTGGATCCGATGATGTGCGGCATCGGCGGCATCGCCACCTTGCAGGTCCTCGACCCGCGGACGGGCATGCACCGGGTATGGAACGGCCTCGGCACCTGCCCCGGCGCGGCGACGCCGGACATGTGGGAGGCCATCTTCGAGGGCGAGTGCGCCGACGGCTTCGGCTACCGCGTGACGGGCCATGTGAACGAGCTGGGCGCGCAGGCCATCACCACGCCGGGCGCGCTGCGCGTCTTCGCCGATGCGCATGCGCTGCTCGGCCGCCGGCCCTGGGCCGCGCTGTTCGAAGGCGCGGTGGGCTTCGCCGAGGAGGGCTGGATCATCCGCCCGCATGTGCATGCGATGTTCACCATGGACGAGAGTGCCTGGGGCCGCCTCTCTTACGCCGAGAAGCTGCGGCAGACCGAGGACGGGCGGCGCCTGTACTGCCGCCCCGACGGAACGCCGAAGCGGCTGGGCGATGCGGTCCGCAACCCGGAGCTGGCGGCGACGCTGCGCGCCATCGCGTCCGGGGGCGCCGGCGAATTCTACGAGGGCGGCATCGCGCGGCGGATCGTGGCGGCCGTGCGGGACGGCGGCGGGCTGCTCGACTTGGCGGACCTGAAGGGCTTCCGCACCGCGGTTTCCGACCCGCTCCGCGTGCCCTATCGCGGCTTCACCGTCTGCCTGCCGGAACCGCCCGCCGGCGGCGTGGTGGTGGGGGAGATGCTGCGCATCCTCGACCGCTTCGACCTGACGGCGCTGGGCCACAACTCGCCCGGCTACATCCGCCTTGTCGCCGAGGCGATGAAGATCGCGGGGGCCGACAAGGAGGCGCATGTCGGCGACCCCGTCTTCCAGGAGGTGCCGGTCGCGCGCCTGCTCTCGGACGCCCATGCCGATGCCTGCGCCGCCCGCATCCGCGCCGGCGAGCGCGCCAGCCTGACGCGCGCGACGACGGATGCGCGGAACACCACGCATGTCTCCTGCGTGGACGCGGAGGGCATGTTCGTGTCCATGACGCATACGCTGGCCACGCCCTCCGGCCTGATCCCGCCGGGCACCGGCTTCATGCTGAACGGCGCGATGAACTGGATGGACCCGCGGCCCGGCCGCGCGGGCAGCATCGCGCCGGGCAAGCGGCGCTATTCCTCCATGTCGCCGGCAGTCGTGCTGGATGGCGGGCGGCCGGTGGCGACGCTGGGCGCGCCGGGCGGGGCCTGGATCACGGTGGCGGTGATGCAGGCGCTGCTGAACCTGCTGGACTGGGGCATGACCATGCAGGAGGCGGTCAGCGCGCCGCGCTTCTCGGCGACCTCCGACGTGATCGACATCTCGAACCGCATCCCGCGCGCCACGCAGCGGGCGCTGGAGGCGGACGGCTACAGGGTGCGCCGCAGCTACCAGAGCTTCGCCTTCGCCGGCGTGCACGGCATCACGCGCTGGGACGATGCCTGCGACGGCGGGGCCGATCCGCAACGGGATGGCTACGCAGCGGGGGTATAGGCTTCGTTCCCTCCCCCGCGAGCGGGGGAGGGAGAAGGCTACCGGTAGCCGGGATCGCTCAGGTTCGTCAGCGGAAAGGCGCTGTGCACATGCGGCGGCACGATCGGCGCCACCGGGTGCAGGTAGCTGCCATCGAGCTGGCCGAAGGCGGTGACGCCGAGCAGGCCCAGCACCTCATGGATTTCGCTCTCCAGGATCTGCAGCATGCGCGCGACGCCGGCCTCGCCCGCCGCGGCGAGCGCGTAGCAGTACAGCCGCCCAAGGCCGACCAGCTCCGCGCCGAGCGCGACGGCCTTCACCACGTCCGATCCGCGCGCGAAGCCGCCATCCACCCAGACCTTGGCACGGCCCTCGACCGCCTTCACCACCTCCGGCAGCACCGCGAGCGCGCCGCGCCCATGATCGAGCTGCCGCCCGCCATGGTTGGAGACGTACACGACCTCCACGCCGTGCTCGCAGGCGATCACCGCGTCCTCCGCCGTGGCGATGCCCTTCAGCACCAGCGGCGTCGCGGGGAAGCGGTCCTTCCAGCGCTTCACGTCCTCCCAGTTCAGCGCGGCCTGGAAGTGCTGGCCCGTCGCGCGGGCGCGCCACGGCTTGACGAAGCGCTTGGCGATGTCGCGCTCGCGCCGGCTGTAGATGGCGGTATCGACGGTGAGGCAGAAGGCGTCGTAGCCGGCGTCGATGGCACGCCGCGTGATGTCCTCGATCCAGGCGAAGTCGCCGCGGACGTAGAGCTGGAAGACCTTGATCCCGCCCTCCGCCGCCTTGGCCATCGGCTCGAGGCCCGGCATGGAGACCGAGGAGACCATGATCGGCACCCGGTGCGCCGCCGCCGCGCGGGCCGCCGGCGCGCCGCCCTCGGGGTCGAAATTCTCGAGCCCGCCGACGGGCGCGAACATCACCGGCAGGCCGATCGGGCGGCCCAGGAAACGGCCGGAGACGTCGATCCGCGAGACATCGCGCAGCACCCGCGGGCGGAAGGCCCAGGCATCGATCGCCGCGCGGTTGCGCAGCATCGTCGTCTCGGTCTCGGTGGCGCCGACCAGGTAGTCCCAGTTGCCGGGGCTGAGGCGGCCCTTCGCTTCCTTCACGAATTCATGCAGCGTGAGGAACTGGCCCTCGATGCTGTCCGCCAGGTTGCTCATGCCGATCAGGCTCCTCCCAGGAATTCCTTGGTCCAGCGCTTGTATTCGGCGTCCCGCGTGACCCGCGCCATCAGGTCATCCTTCGGGACCAGCGGCAGGTCGCCCGGCTGCACGCCGTCGCGCAGCGCCTTCAAGGTCTCGTAGATCGCGCGCTGCGCCGCCATGATCGGCGCATGGGTCTGCAGCGCGATGCGCACGCCACGCGCGGCGAGGTAGTCGCGGTCGTTGATCTCCGTGCCCTCCACGCCGCCGACGATGATCGGCAGGGTGGCGACCGCGGCAACCGCATCCAGCTCCGCCCGCGTCCTGATGCCCGTGTAGAACAGCGCGTCGGCGCCGGACCGGGTGTAGGCCCAGGTGCGCTCCACCGCGTCGGCGACGCCGTTCACCGAGACCACGCCGCTGCGCGCCACGATGCAGAAGGACGGGTCGTCGCGCGCGGCGAGTGCGGCCCGGACCTTCGCCATCCCCTCCTCCAGGCTGATCAGCGTGACGCGGCCGTCGCCGAAGGAGCGCGGCAGCACGGTATCCTCCAGGGTCATGGCGGCGACGCCGCTGGCCTCCAGCTCCTCGACCGTGCGCATGGCGTTCAGCGCGTTGCCGTAGCCATGATCGGCATCGACCAGCACCGGCAGCCGCCTCACCGCGCGGCAGATGCGCCGCGCCTGCTCGGCGAACTCGGTCAGGGTCAGCAGGATCAGGTCCGGCGCGCCGAGCACGGCGAGGGAGGCGGTGGAGCCGGCATACATGCCGACCTCGAAGCCGATCTCCTCGGCGATGCGCGCCGACATGGGATCGAAGACGGAGCCGGGATGGACGCAGATCTCGCCCCCCAGCACGCGGCGGAAGGATCCGCGGCGTTCGGTGATGGATGACACGGCTCAGCCCTCCAGTGCCGGCAGGTCCACCCAGCGCCGCGCGCGGTGGCTCTCATGGCAGGCCTCGATCAGCTGCAGCCCGCGCGCGGCCTGCAGCAGGGAGGCGGTGTTCGGCGCATCCTCCGCGACGTGGCGCAGGAAGCCTTCCCAGGCCTGGCGGTAGGAGTTCCTGAACGGCATCATCTCCGGCACCTCCGCCCACTGGCTGCGGAAATCCATGGGCTGCGGCGCCTGCACCGGGAAGACCGGCTTCGGCGTGTTCGCCAGCGACTGCGTCCAGCACTGGTGCAGCGTGCAGGCGGCGCTGCCCAGCGTGCCCTCCGCGGTGATCACCAGCATGTCGTCGCGGCGGATTCGCGTGGCCCAGGAGGAGAAAACCTCCCCCACCATGCCGCCCGGGAATTCCAGGATGGCGCGGGCCTCGTCCTCCACGTCCACGTCGTAGGGAAGGTGGCGCTCGTCCCAGCGCCGGGGCTGGGCGGTGCGCATGTGGCAGGTCAGCGCGGAGGGAGCGCCGAAGAGGTGGTCGATCACGTAGCGCCAGTGCGGGAACATATCCAAGACCAGCCCGCCGCCCGTGGCGCGGCGGTAGTTCCAGCTCGTGCGCTGCGCCGGGATCACCTCCCCGTCGAACACCCACCAGCCGAATTCCAGCCGCATCGAGAGAAGCGTCCCCAGCGTGCCGAGGTCGAGCACGGTCTTCAGCTTCACCAGGCCGGGCAGGTGGATCTTGTCCTGCATCACCGCATGCTTGCGGCCGGCGCGCTCAGCCTCGGCTCGCAGCGCCAGCACCTCCGCCAGGCTCTCGGCGGCCGGCTTCTCCAGGTAGATGTGCTTGCCGGCGGCGAGCGCCCGCCGCGCCAGCTCGACCCTGCCGCCGCCATAGGCGCATTCGAAGAACAGTTCGTCCGCCGGATCGGCCAGCGCCGCATCGAAATCGGTGGTCCAGCGTGCCAGGCCGAAGCGCTCGGCCAGCGCTTGCAGCTTTTCGGGCGTGCGCCCGACCAGGATGGGATCCGGCATCAGCCGGTCGCCGTTCGCCAGCGGCAGCCCGCCCTCCTGGCGGATCGGGACGAGGCTGTTCAGCAGGTGCTGCGTGGTGCCGATGCGGCTGGTGGCGCCATGCATGATGATGCCGAGGCGGCGCGTCGCCATGCCCGTTGTTCCTCCCCCCTTACGCGGGCCTGTGCAGCACCACGGACCCGCGCGTGAAGCTGCGGCGGCCGCGCTTGAAGCCCATCAGCACGGGCGCGACCTCGCGGATCGCGGCCACCGGGTCGGGCGCGTCCACCACCACGAGGTCGGCGGGGTTGCCCACGGCGATGCCGTAGTCGCGGCGGCGCATCAGCCTTGCCGAGGAGGTCGTGAACATCCCCCAGGTGTCGCGCAGTGCGTCCGGCATCGCCTGCTGCACCACGTTGGCATAGAGGTTCGCCATTCGAATGAGCTGCCCGTCGCCCAGCGGCGTGAAGGCGTTGAGGATGTTGTTCGAGGAGACGCTGCACAGCACGCCGAGCCCTGTCAGGCGGTTGGCGTCCACCACGCTGCGTTCCAAACGGTGGTCCTTTTCGCGCCCGCCGAGATAGAGGTCGGTTGCCGGCAGCACCGTCAGCGCCACGCCCGCATCGGCCATGCGCTTCGCCACCCGGTCGAACTCGGGCAGCGGCATGACCGAGAGTTTGGTCACATGCCCGATCGCCACGCGCCCGCCCCAGCCGTGCCGCTCCGTCAGCTCGCAGACCAGCAGCGTGTCCAGCTCGCTCGCCGAGGCGCCGCTGTCGAGGTGCATGTCGATGTCGAAGTCGTAGCGGCGCGCCAGCTCGAAGACGCGGCGGATCTGGCCGGCCCGGTCGCTGTCGTAGTTCGGCGCGGCGCCGACGACGGTGGCGCCGCTCTCCAGCGCGGCGACCATGAGCTCGTCCGTGCCGGGGTTGTTGAGCAGCCCCTCCTGCGGCATCACGCAGATCTCGATGTCGATGGCCCAGCGGTAGCGCTCGATCAGCGCCTTCACGCCCTCCAGGCCGCGCAGCCCGACCTTGGGATCGACCTCGACATGCGTGCGCATCAGCATGGCGCCGTGGGAGATGCACCGCTCCAGCGTGCGGCTCGCGCGGCTGGTCACGTCCTCGACCGTGAAGGTGTGCTTGATCGCGCTGGTGCGCTCCATGGCGTGGTGCGGGAAGCGCGCTTCCTCGCAGGCGCAGCGGTCGATGGTGCAGGTCTTGTCGAGGTGGATATGGGTCTCGACGAAGCCCGGCGAGACCAGGCGGCCGCCGCAATCGATCACCTCGCCCGCCTCGGCGCCGAGATCGGGGCCGATGGCGGCGATCCGGCCATCCTTGACGCCGATCTCGATGGCGGGGCCGCCCTCGGGCAGGCGCGCATCGCGGAAGAGCAGATCAAAGGCCATGGCTCAGCCCTCCCCAAGGGGTGGGACGGCGCCGGCATAGGGCACGTTGCGCCCGCCGTAGCGGCGCACCCGCACATTCGCCTGCTCGGCATGGCCGGCGAAGCCCTCCAGCATGCAGAGCCGCGAGCAGACCGCGCCGATCCGCGCGCTGGCCTCGTCCGTCAGCACGCGCTGCCAGGTGACGGTCTTGAGGAACTTGCCGACCCAGAGCCCGCCCGTGTAGCGCGCCGCCCGCCCTGTCGGCAGGGTGTGGTTGGTGCCGATCACCTTGTCGCCGTAGCTCACGTTGGTGCGCGGCCCGAGGAACAGCGCGCCGTAATTCGTCATGCGCCGCAGGAACAGGCTGTCGTCGCGCGTCATCACCTGCACGTGCTCGGAGGCGATGCGGTCGGCCTCCCGCACCATCTCGTCCAGGCCCCCGTCGCAGAGGATCACCTCGCCATGGTCGCGCCAGGATTGCCGCGCGATCTCGGCCGTGGGCAGGATGCCGAGCAGCCGCTCCACCTCCGCCATGGTCTCGCGTGCGAGCTTCTCGGAATCCGTCAGCAGGATCGCCGGGCTGGTCGGCCCATGCTCGGCTTGGCCGAGCAGGTCGGTGGCGCAGAGCTCGGCGTCCACCGTCTCGTCGGCGATGACCAGCGTCTCGGTCGGGCCGGCGAAGAGATCGATGCCGACGCGGCCGTAGAGCTGGCGCTTCGCCTCCGCGACGAAGGCATTGCCGGGCCCGACCAGCATGTCCACCGGCGCGATGCTTTCCGTGCCCAGCGCCATGGCGCCCACCGCCTGCACGCCGCCGAGGCAGTAGATCACGTCGGCGCCGGCCAGGTGCTGCGCCGCCACGATCGCCGCAGCGGGCCGGCCCTGGAAGGGCGGCGCGCAGGTAGCAATGCGCGGAACGCCGGCGACCTTCGCCGTCACCACCGACATGTGCGCCGAGGCGAGCAGCGGGTACTTGCCGCCCGGCACGTAGCACCCCACCGAATTCACCGGGATGTTGCGGTGCCCAAGGACCACGCCCGGCAGCGTCTCCACCTCGATGTCGCGCAGCGCGTCGCGCTGGTGCTGCGCGAAGTTGCGCACCTGCGCCTGGGCGAAGCGGATATCCTCCAGGTCCTGGCCGGTGAGCTGGTCCAGGCACTCCCGGATCTCGGCATCCGTCAGCCTGTAGTCGGCGCGGTCCCACGCGTCGAACTTCACCGACATCTCGCGCACGGCGGCGTCGCCACGCCGCACGATGTCGGCCAGCAGCCCCTCCACGATGCCGCGCACCTTCGCGTCGGCCTCGGCCTTGTCGGCGGCGGAGATGCCCGTCTTCAGCCAGCGCGCCATCAACCCGACCCCTCTATTCCGCCGTCCACCCGCCATCGACCAGCATCGCCGAGCCCGTCATCAGCGCCGATGCATCGGAGGCGAGGAAGACCACCGCCCCCATCAGCTCCTCCACCTGGCCGACACGGCCGAGCTTGATCTTCGAGAGCACCCAGTCGCGGAACTCGGCCCTCGCCAGCATGGGCCGCGCGAGGGGCGTCTCGATGAAGGTCGGGCCGATGGTATTGGCGCGGATGCCGAAGCGGGCGAGGTCGATGGCCATCGCCTTGGTCCAGCCCTCCATCGCCCATTTGCTGGCGCAATAGGCGCCGCGATCCGGCCCGCCGACATGCCCCATCTGCGACGAGATGTTGATCACGGAGCCCTTCACTCCCTCCACGATCATCCGCTTCACCACCGCCTGCGCGGCAAAGAACGCGGCGCGGAGGTTGAGGTCCATCACCGCGTCGAAATCCGCGGGCGTGACCTCGTGGAAGGGTGCGGGGCGGTTGGTGCCGGCGTTGTTCACCAGCACGTGGGGAGCCGGGCGCGCCGCCACCGCCGCGGCGAAGGCGTCGATGTCGGTGATGTCGCAGGCCAGCGCCTCGGCCTGTCCGCCCGCCGCGCGGATCGCCGCCGCGGCGTCCGCGATCTCGCCCTCGCTGCGCGCGACCAGGGTCACCGCGGCACCGGCCTCGGCCAGCGCCGCGACCGCCGCGAGGCCGATCCCCCTGCCCGCCCCGGTCACCAGCGCGCGCCGCCCGTCCAGGCGGAAGCTTGGCGTCCGCGGCAGTTCGGTGGGGGCGGCGTTCATCGCGGCAAGAGTAGCGCCGTGCCCCGCGCGGTCCAGCCCTTGCCCCGCAGGCGCTTTGTCCCGGAGACTGCGAGCTGGGCGGCGGGAGAGCGGCGATGGCGAAGACGGTCCTGATCACCGGCGCGCAGCAGGGCATCGGCGCCGCCTGCGCCCTGGCCTTCGCGGCCGCCGGCCACGACGTAGCGATCAACTGGCTCGACGATGGCGCGGCGGCGGAGCGCGTGGCGGAGGCCGTCCGCCGGGCCGGCCGGCGGGCCGTCCTGGTGCAGGGCGATGTCGGCGGGGGTGCCGCCGCCTGCGCCGCCATCGTGCAGGGCGCGCTGGCCGCGCTCGGCGCGCCGCTCGGGGTGCTGGTGAACAATGCCGGCATCTTCCCCCGCTGCGCCTTCCTGGAGATGACGGAGGCGGAGTGGGACGCGGTCTTCGCGGTGAACCTGAAGGGCAGCGCCTTCTGCGCCCAGGCCGCAGCGCGCGCCATGGTGGCCAGCGGAACGCGGGGCTGCATCGTCAACCTGTCCTCCAGCGCCGTGCGCGGCACGCCGGTCGGCGTGCACTACAGCGCGACGAAGAACGGCGTGGTCGGCATCACCCGGTCGATGGCACTGGCGCTGGCGCCGCACGGCATCCGGGTGAACGCCATCGCCCCGGGCCTCACCGACACGGCGCAGCCGCGCCATGGCAACACCGAGGCGGAGCTGGCGGAGATGGCGCGGGCGCAGCCCATGGGCCGCATGGGCCGGCCGCAGGAGATCGCGGACATGGCCGTCTTCCTGGCCTCGCCGCAGGCTTCCTTCGTCACCGGGCAGGTCTATCACGTGAACGGCGGCAGCTACATGCCGTAGCGGCGGCCATCACGCCTCCAGCAGGAGCCCGCGCAGCCGCTCCAGGCGCGGCGCATCCAGGCCGAGCCCGTGTTCCAACAGCCCGGACATGTCGCCGAAGGGCGCGATGGCGGCGTCCAGCGCGGCCTCCAGCAGTTCCGGATGCGTCGCCAGCAGGGCGTCGGCCAGGGCGCGCGGCGTTTCTGGCGGCACGGCATAGTCGCGCCGCCACAGCCGGTCCGTCGCCAGGTAGTCCGCCATCACCGTCTCCCGCGAAGCGCCCAGCGCGGTGAGCACCAGCGCGGCACCGAGGCCGGTGCGGTCCTTGCCGGCGGAGCAGTGAATCAGCAGCGCGTGCCGCCCCGGCTCCAGCAGCAGCGCGAACATGGCGCGATAGGCGCCGAGGAAGCGCGTGCCGTAGTCCAGGTAGGCGCGGCGCAGCAGCTCCACCACGTCCTCGCCCGTCGCCTCCTCGCGCTCCAGCAGGTCGCGCAGGGAGGCGCCGACGGTGGGCTCGATCGGCAGGTGCACGCGCTCGGCGCCGTGCGGCAGGCGGGAGGGGCGGCGCTCCGCTTCCTCGACGCCGCGCAGGTCGCAGACGGTGCGGATGTTCAGGGCCTGCACGGCCGCGACGTCCGCCTCCGTCAGGTGCGCCAGGGTCGCCGAGCGGTAGATCACGCCGGGCCGGACACGGCTCCCCTCGGCGACCGGCCAGCCGCCGAGGTCGCGCAGGTTCGAAGCCCCCTGCAACGGAACGGCACGGGGCAGGTCGGCGGCGGTGTTCATGGCAAGCTCCTGGCACGGGGCGTGGCCCTTGTACCGCGGCTCCGTGGCGAAATCGCCCCTGCCGGGCCGCCTTGACGCCGCCCGCGGGTGCGGCGGACCATCCGCGCCCATTCGTCTTCGCCGGAGGAACCGATCGCCATGCCCTCATCATCCCTGTTCGACCTGGGCGGCAAGGTCGCCGTCGTCACCGGCGGCAGCCGCGGCATCGGCCGCGCGATCTGCGAGCGCATGGCGGAGCACGGCGCGAAGGTCGTTGTCTCCTCGCGCAAGCTGGATGCCTGCCAGGTCGTGGTGGACGCGATCAAGGGGCGCGGCGGCGAGGCGATGGCGGTGGCCTGCAACATCGGTCGCAAGCCCGAGCTGCAGGCGCTGGTGGAGGCGGCCAGCGCGACCTATGGCGGCATCGACATCCTGGTCTGCAACGCCGCGATCAACCCGCATTTCGGGCCGTCCATGGGCATCCCGGACGACGTCTTCGACAAGATGATGGCGACCAACGTGAAGTCGAACATGTGGCTGAGCCACATGGCCATCCCGAGCATGGAAGGGCGCGGCGGCGGCGCGATCGTGATCGTCTCCTCGATCGGCGGCTACCGCGGCTCGGTCAACCTCGGCGCCTATACCATCACCAAGGCGGCGGACCTGCAGCTGGCGCGGAACCTGGCCGTGGAATGGGGGCCGAAGAACATCCGGGTGAACTGCATCGCTCCCGGCCTGGTGCGCACCGACTTCGCGCGCGCCCTCTGGGAGGACCCGCTGAACTACCGGAAGCGCACCAGGGAGACGCCGCTGAAGCGCATCGGCGAGCCCGACGAGATCGCGGGCGCCGCGATCTACCTCTGCTCGCCGGCCGGCAGCTTCATGACGGGGCAAAGCATCGTGGTGGATGGTGGCGTGCTGGCCGGGCAGCCGGCGGGCGCGGAGGACTGACGGTGCGGGGCAGCCGGGAGGGGGCCGCAGCCGGGGCGTCCCCGCCATGGGCACGGCGCGCTGCTCCGGCGGGCGCCGGTCCGAGGCCGGCATGTAGAAATCCGTCGCCGAGTCGCAGTGTGACAATAGTCGACAAGTCCCCTCCCCGTGCTTTTCAGCCCATGGCCGAGCACGTTTCAGACCGGTACAGCCGACCCTTGCATTCCCCGCCGGCCGAACGAGTTATTGCGGACGGCCCTGTCCCCTTGTTAGGCTGACTCTACAGGGCCGCGCATTGCGGCAGCAATAAAAGTTTACCGGTGGGGGATACGCCAAGTCGCAAGCTTAATGCGTTGCCATGGCATGGCAGCGCTGCAGGGGCGGCCGATGGACACCAGTCTCGACATCTTCGCGGACTACGCCCGGGCCTATGAGGCCCGGCGTGAAACCGACATGTCCCTCCAGGAGTTCCTGGAAACATGCCGGGGCGATCCGGGCGCCTATGCGACCGCGCCCGAGCGCATCCTCAAGGCCATCGGCGAAGCCGAAATGGTCGACACGGCGAAGGATGCCAGGCTCGGTCGCATCTTCCTCAACCGCACGATCCGGGTCTACCCCGCCTTTTCCGAATTCTTCGGCATGGAAGACACGATCGAGCGCATCGTGGGCTTCTTCCGCCACGCCGCCCAGGGACTGGAGGAGCGCAAGCAGATCCTCTACCTGCTCGGGCCGGTGGGCGGCGGCAAGTCCTCGCTGGCGGAACGGCTGAAGGCGCTGATGGAGCAGGAGCCGATCTACGTGCTCCGCGCCAATGACCAGTTCTCCCCGGTGTTCGAAAGCCCGCTCGGCCTGTTCGACCCGGAGCGCATGGGTGCGACCCTGGAGGAGCGCTACGG
>ERZ1066123.626-NODE-626-length-25218-cov-7.493184_pt1 | contig 25218 bp, 21 predicted proteins | sample MGYA00382770_ERZ1066123 | MGnify/ENA primary metagenome ERZ1066123 (study PRJEB33369, sample SAMEA5778353) | biofilm metagenome | biome: Industrial cooling water; feature: Water cooling tower basin; material: Biofilm | place: United Arab Emirates | collected...
CCTTTGAGGTCTCATTTGAGGTGGTTTAGTTCCGGGCGCGCCGCAGGCGCGCCCGAAGGACCGCATTGCTTCTTTAAGCAAAGACCTCAAAGGTTTTCAAAACCTTTGAGGTCTCATTTGAGGTGGTTTAGTTCCGGGCGCGCCGCAGGCGCGCCCGAAGGACCGCATTGCTTCTTTAAGCAAAGACCTCAAAGGTTTTCAAAACCTTCGAGGTCTCCATCGCGTTAGGGATAGCAGTGGCATCCTCCGCGCTTCGCGGAGATAGAACGGATAGCCCGGGCCGGAACCGTTTACGGTGCCGGCAACGCCCTAATTACGTTTCATCTTTGGTTCGCTTCACCAGTCCGATACCGGATATGAAAAATATGATTCCCAAAATCCCGTAAATGATCAGCGATCGGTAATTTTCGCCACCTTGTGCAAATATCGCGGCCGCATAAATCAATCCAACAATTCCCAAAATGGTGAGAATCGTCCCGAAAGTACGTTTTACATTCATAGTTACAGCAATAAAATAAGTAGTAAAATGATGATGATGATAGCGCCGATCGACAAGTAAATGCCATTACCGGTTGTGCGAAGTTGTGTCTTAATGTCTTTTACTTCTTTACGAAGATCTTTTCGCTGTTCACGCGTTAATCCGCTCTTGTCCATCGTTCGTATTTGCTCAAGCCGTGAAAGTAAGCGGTTGGCTTTTGCGGCTTCCTCTTCCGAAGTCAGCACGGTACGTACCGGATCTGTTTCATGTGCGGCCATCGCGGGCGTGTAACTTGCAGCAAGTAACACCATCAGTGTGAGTTGAACCCATTTCTTCATCGTCGTTCAGTTAAAGTTAGTGGATTAAAATTGCTACATCCTCCCTAAACTTGCCTTACACGATTTCCTGAAATATTTGTACGAATCTTAGCGATAATCCACGAGTTCAGGGCGATTCAGCTCGAATTCCTGAAATCCAAAATCCTGATTGCTAAAAGCATTCGTTTTGAAGACCGATTCGCCCACATTCGGGATAGTGGGATAATACGAAAAGTTAATTTCGAAATTGCTGAATACGAGAAAGTCATTACTCACAATAAATCCGGCGGAAAGCTTAGGATAAACCCTGCTATTCAAGACGGAGGTTCCACTTCCCGATAAAAGTCCGAACGAACACCCAACGTATGGGTTTAGTCGAAAGCCGAGCAAATTCCACGGCGAATAAGCCTGCGTCTGCAGGGATAATACCACCTTCTTTGTACCATAAAGCCACGGTGCATTAAATCCGGGAATTCCATTTTGATCCGAAATCGTGATTTGATCTCCGAAGATGGGCTGTCGGTTCATCCCAATTACCGCACTAAGCTTGGCAAAGTGGCGCATCTTCCATTTTCCGAATTCCTGCAGTAACGTGAAATAATTAGCCTGAAAGGAAATCGCGCTTTGCTCGTTCTTCCAGGAATTCTGATTGAAGAAGGTGCCATACTCCAGATTCGTGCTGAAATACCCCCAGGTAAAATAGCGCCCGAATGAACCCCTTGCCCCGAAATACGGTCGGGTAGTGTTGTTTTTCTCCTGCCATCCCAAGGTGATTCCGACCACGCGACCGATCGGCACATCTTCTACGATGCCGTAGTTAAAGATAAGCTTATCTTCCCGGTACTGGCGTGAGGATATTCCAATACCCGCCAGATAGAGTCGCTCCGCGGTGTAGAAATTTATGCTGTCGTATGTTACAGATGGTCGCTCGTCAAAACCAACTTGCCGGTATCGGAACGTCGTTACAAAATTGGTAGTACGCTTCTCTTCAGACGTACCGCGGAAAATGCGCAGGGAATGTCCTCCCCAAAAATCGGATGTCGTATATCGGAATCGCTGCCACTGAAACGAATTGTTTTGATCTGGGATGGAATCCTGATTAAATACCTGCTCCACTAAGACTCCGCCTGCCCAACGGGCAAAAGGGGAGAAGAAGGGTCTGTCTACCTGTGCGCTCTTAATGTAATCGCCTTCCAGATTGACGTCGTAGGCTACTTCGGTCTGCACATACGTGTTTAAAATGTTGGGGATAAGGTAACGCAAGCCGTAAGCATCGCGCCCGGTGGAAAATTCACGTTCGTAGTTATTATCTACGGTATGGCCCCATCCTAAGAAATTACGCTCAACAACACCAAAATTGGCGCGGTTTCCCGATGCAGAAAACTCCGGAACCAAAGACCAGGCATCGACTACCCGAATCTCAACATCTACTGAGTCCGTAGTGCCCACCCGCTTGGGATTAATCGTTACGGCACGAACATAACGCTGACTCCGCACCAGTCGCTCCGACTCGCGTACAATGAGCGAATCAAAGGGCTTGTTGCGCTTGATCAGCAGCAGATTTCGGATGGTAAACTGTTTCGACTTTAAATGCAGGGCATTTCCGACGCGCGAAATGTACTGCGTAGGTTTATTATCAGGGTTGACTTCCGAATACCCGAAAGGGTCAAAAGTTTCAATGGTGATTTTCCGGATTATTTTTCCCTGAAACGATTTAAACGAACGGTTTCGCACGTTTCGATTAGACGTCTGGTCGGCTTTGCGGCGGACTTTAACCGGTTCGAAAATCAGCCGGTGCAGAAATTTGGTGAATTTCCGTTTTTCGGAAAATTCCTGGATCTTGCGGTAAATCCGTGCCGAGTCTTTTACAGGTTCTTTAACCTGAGCCTGAAGCGTAGTGGAAATTAAAAGTACTAGTATGACTAAGAGTCGGGACATGGGCGCGAAGTTAACTCGTAAGGAGACTTCTACCGCAGCGTACGTCGCAAAAACAAGTCAGGCACTGAAATACTCGTTGATAAAATCAAACTTGTGTGCTTCGGTCAGATTTTCTTCAATGGGATTGTTCTGAATTTCTATCGGAAGTCTTCCGGCTTTTACCCGTTGTAGAAAATCTTTCTTAATGGTAGCCGGACCAAACAATGATACTTTTTGAAAGTCCTTCACAACCTCGTACACTTTTTTTATAAATTCCTTATTCTGAAGTGCACTGTTTTTAATAGTCTCGTCGGCTTCGATAATAGTAATTACCTTCTCGTGATTTTTTTCTTCGAGCAGGTAGGCAACATGTTTGTCCAGACAAACTCCAATCTTGTTTTTGTGCAGCATATCTCTTCTGTTTCCCTTCCTTGGTCTGCAAATGCAATTTCCGACGTTAACAGTATCAAATGTACTAATTTACTTGCTTAAAAGTACTTACGAACTGAATTAGCACATTAATGTTGACATGGGTTTCGGGGTCAAAGTTGAGATTTTATACTGGGGCGAATTTTACGAGTTGTTTAAAATGTTACAGAATTATACTGCTTATTTTTTTGATTTGTCATTATTTTCTTTCTTTTCTGCCGCTTTCTTTAATTCTTCCTCTTTTTTCTTACGTTCCCGTTCTTTCTTTTTAAAATATCCGCGTAGCAGGAAGTTGTTTTTCGCGGCTTCCATATTTTCGTCGAGTTTGCGGCTGCTTGTCTTCAGATTGCTAATGGTTTGATCGATGTTTTCGGCAATGCCTTCGTCATTCAACAGACGGCCTAAAGTTCCTTCTCCATTATTGATTTTATATAAAATCTCTCCGAGTTCCTGCGTAGCTACCGCAGCATTTCCTGCTGTAATTTGCACACTTTGCATAATCTCATCCGTTTCCACCGGCTCGAACGTTTTCAAAAGCTGACCGTTTTTGGCTATCGGTGCATCCGGCGATCCGGCTGAAATGCTCACCAGTCTGTCGCCGATAATGCCTTCTGAACCGATACCTGCTTCGGAATCTTTTTTAATGAATTTCTGAACCTCCTGTTTTACCAGCATTGTTACCTGTACCGTCGAATCGTTAATAATGTTGATCTGATCCACTGTACCGATGCTGATGCCCGAAAAACGCACGGTATTACCCACCTGGAGTCCGCTTACGTTATTAAACTGCGCTTTTAGCGTGATGACGGGATCAAACAGATTCTTCTGTTTACCAATTACAAAAATGGCAAGAACAAAGAGTGCCAGTCCGATGACGACGAATAGTCCGAGCCGTATCTTGAATTTTGCGGATGATGTTTTCATAGCATTTTAATTTGTAACCTGTTGGTGAAAGAATGAACGAACAAAGGGATCGTCATCCTGCTCAAAATCTTTTAATGATCCTTCTTTATAGACTTCACCGTCTTTTAGCATAACAAATCGATCGGCGACAGTGCGGGCACATTCGATGTCATGCGTAATGACAATGGAGGATGTCTTGTATTTTTTCTGTATTTCATTAATCAACTTGCTGATTTCGTCGGAAGTAATCGGATCGAGTCCGGTAGTAGGCTCATCATAAAGCATGATTTCGGGATCTACAATGATGGTGCGCGCCAGACTAACTCGTTTGCGCATCCCGCCGGATAGCTCGGACGGCATCTTGTCTATCGCTTCGGGCAATCCGACATTTTCCAGGGCTTCAACAATCTTAGCTTCCTCATCGGACCGTTTGATATCCTTTCGGATGTGACGAAGGTGAAAGGCCAGATTTTCACGAACCGTCATGGAATCGTATAAAGCTCCGCTTTGAAACAGAAAGCCCACTTGTTTGCGAACTTCATTCAGATCTTTTGTTTTTAAGGCGGTTATCTCCTGTCCAAGGACTTCGATTCGGCCTTCGTCGGGTTCAAGAAGCCGGACGATGCATTTAATAAGTACGGATTTGCCGGTACCCGATTTACCGAGCACTACCAGATTTTCACCTTTTCGCAGCGTCAGCGATAAATTCCGCAACACATTATGCTCACCAAAACTTTTGGAAACGTTGTCAACTCTAACCGCGATATCATTTTCCTCGTTCTTCATGAGTAAAGTAAATCAGTTAATTGAACAGCAATTAAATCCACAACAATGACGAGCAGAGAAGCCATTACCACCGCAGAATTTGCTGCCACACCGACACTTTCTGTACCTCTGCCGGCGTGAAATCCTTTATAACAGCCTACCATTCCGATCACAAATCCGAAGAAAAAGGTTTTCAAAACGGACGGAAATAAGTCGCTGAATTCAACGTTGCTGAATGCTTGTGACATAAAAAGTACAAGGTTCATTTCTCCTTTGATGTTGGCTCCGATCCAACTTCCGAAAATTCCCAAAGCGTTGGCGTAAAGCGCCAGCAAAGGCATCATCAGTGTACATGCTACCACCCGCGGAACAATCAGAAAGCGATACGGACTGATAGAAGAAACTTCCATCGCGTCGATTTGCTCGGTAACCCGCATGGAGCCCAGTTCCGCTCCCATACCGGAACCAATTTTTCCGGCGCAGATCAATGCCGATATCACGGGCCCCATCTCCCGAATTATTGAAATCGCAACCATGCCCGGCAGCATCGACTCCGCTCCGAAATCCACCAGTACAGGCCGGGATTGTATTGCCAGAACCAGGCCTACAATTGTTCCCGTTACAGCGATCAGACCCAACGAGCGATTGCCAATCTGATAGCATTGCCGCAGGAACTCGCGAAATTCAAATCCGCCGGTAAATAATGTTCTCAGCACACGCGCGACAAAAAGCGATGTTTCGCCTACACCGTGCAGAAAACCCGCTCTAACTGCTTCCATTTTTATTCTTTATTTCTACCGTAGGGTCGGTTTTAGTTTCGGTGAATTTAATTTCGGTTTCGTTCGGAATGGTGGTAGTTGTAGCTGCCGCAGTTTCATCGGATGCGTAAAAAGGAAAGCGCAACTTTCTCCACGTAAAGGTTTTTGGAACATCATCCCCCATGAGATATCCCCAGGCTTGTAATGCATCAATTCGGTCAAAGATTACCTTAATGATGGCCGTAAGCGGAATGGCCAAAAACATACCCGCAATGCCGGCAATAGCGCCGCCGACGATTATCGCAACAATCGAGACCAATGCATTGATTTTCACCTTAGAACTCACCACCATCGGAACCAAAATGTTGTTGTCGAGAAATTGTACAATCACGTTAACCGTAATAACTCCAAGCACAATCGAAATGTCTGTCGAAGCGCCCAACGACGCGAGCATGCTCAGCACCGCCGCCATAGCGATGCCGACGTACGGAATCAAATTGAGAAGACCTGTGATTACCCCCAGCAAAAAAGCATATTCGAGTCCGAGAATGTAATAGCCTGTGGAAGTAAGGACAGACACAATGAGCATTTCTCCAAAGAGTCCGGTAATATAACTTTGCACGGAAACCCGAATCTGGGTCATGATTTCCTGAAGTTTATCGTGATGCTCTTTCGAAAATAATTTGCAGAGAAACTTTTTAAAGTGATTGCGGTAATAGAGCATTAAAAAAGTGTAAATCGGCAATAAAATCAAATTGGCAAGCGTATCGGAAACGGATATTAAAGTGTTTCCAACAATCTGACGACCGCTGTCATTGGCTGCAGTGTTAATCATTTCATTTTGTTCGCGCTTGCTGATATTGAAGTTTTCACGGACCAGATCCTGAAGACGATCGATATGAAATGCAAGATTGCGCTGAATTTTGTCCCAGTCGCTCATCATATCGCCTATTTGCCACGAAAGGAAAAATCCAACGCCGACAAAAAAGAGAATGAATAATAACACGGTAATGACGCAGGAAAGGATGGAAGGAAATCGGAGTCGGAATTTGAAAAAATTATTTACCGGTCCGAGCAGAATCGAGAAGAGTCCGGCCAGCAGCAGCGGCACCAGAATCCCTTGTCCGATGTATAGAATGAAAAAAATGGCAATCAGTGAAATTAAACTGAACGCAAGTTTGGCGTAAAATGGAAATTTTGGTGTATCGGTTGTCATCTGTAAAAATTTGGAAAACCGAATGTAGAAAAACTTAGGAATTCCTTGACAAAAATCCGACTTTACCTTTGCGATCCCGTTACACGCTCATTAAAAAATGTTGCACAATTATCAGTCTGTAAACTCCCGAGGCTTGTGATTTTCCGTAATGATGGAAATACCTTTTTGCAACAACAGGTTGTTGGGATAGGAAATCTTCTCGCCGTCGCGCGTGCGCAACAAGGTGTGAAAAGTGCGTATATCCTCAATCTCGGCTTCAATAGGAAAATCTTTATCGTGGATGCGAATCATGTCTCCAATTTTAAAAGGAAACGAAAAAAGGATGATCATCCCTGAAGTGATGTTACTCAGAACACTCCATTGCGCGAAAAGAGCAACCCCGATAAGGGTAAGTACAGTGGAAAAAGTAGTGAAGATGTTTTCCGCTTTTACACCCCAGATAACCAGAAGCGCGGTAATCGTAAGTACCGTAATTAGAATACTGATGTATTTAATGACCAGATTTTTCCGATGCTCCAGAATTTCACTGACGAGTGCATACTTGTTAATCAGCTTAACCGAAATCGTGCGGATGACTACTGCTACGAGCAGAATAACTCCTGAAACTATCGCTTCATAAAGATGTTTGTCATACAGTTCCTGCATGTGGAAAATTCTTTAAGTACCAAAACACTTTATCCATCGGCATTCCCATAACGTTGGCGTACGATCCGTTAATCTTAGTAACTGCTGTTAGTCCGATCCAGTCCTGAATACCGTACGCACCCGCTTTGTCAAAGGGTTTGTACTTCTCAAGGTAGTAAATAATTTCATCTTCCTCAAGAGGTCGGAATGTAACCTCAGTCTTTTCCTGAATAACATCGCGGCCCCGGGTGGTGCTAAAGCAGACGGAGGTGTACACTTCGTGAGTCGCACCGGATAGCGATTTCAAAATCCGGATGGCATCCTCGAAGTCGGTAGGTTTTCCCAACGCGCGACCCTGGTGCCATACGATCGTATCACTCGTCACCAAAATATCTTGCTCCTTTAACTCCTGATCAAAAGCCGCAGCTTTCAGCTCCGCCAGATAATTCGTAATTTCCTCGCGTTGCAAACCCGCTGGATACACTTCCTCCACTTCTTTGAGTCGGATTTCAAAATCAACATCAAGTTCGCGGAAAAATTGCTGTCTTCTGGGCGAACCGGAAGCGAGAATGAGATTGTAATTTTTTAATCGTTCTCTAAGCATACAACCGGTTGATCGTGATCAGCGGAATTGCCAGAATGCCCGCCAGAATTATTAGTTTGAGAATAAGCGAAATGTGCTTGTAATCTCTCGATTTCTGCGCGTCCCGCAGTCGGATTGTGCAGTACAGTAGCGGTGATGCAATAAATGCCAGTGCGTAACCAAACGTAATGTATAATCCGGTAAGGAAAAAGTATTCGTACAGGTAGTAAAGTACCAATCCTGCCGGCAGTAAACTGAACCAGAAGGCAATCCGCGTGGTGCGCTTAACCCCGAGAGCAATCGGTAAGGTGTTCATCCCCTGATTGTAATCACCATCTACATCTTCCAAATCTTTAACAATTTCACGAAGCAGGGTGATGATAAAAGCAAACAGTGCAAAATCGAGCAGAATACTAAAAACAACACTTAGGATATCGCGGTTGTAGGCGGTTAGAGCCGGATATAAATCGAATAACCCGAGGATCATCACACTTAAAAATGCGAGAAAGGCCACTGCAAGATTTCCAGTTAGCATCGATTGTTTCAGGTTGGTGGCATATTGATACAAAAGCAAAACGACGATCATGAAAATCAACAAAAACCACGGCCGGTCGACCGCGTAGGAAAGGAAAAAGCCAAGACAAACGCCCGCGATATTTAGCCCGGCATAAATTTGCCACGCCGATGCCTCCGGAATTGCGGTGCCTACCAGATTTTTCCCCGGTTTATTAATACTGTCTGTAGCACGGTCGTGAATGTCATTTACAACATAACCCGCCGCCGCCAAAAACATGGTAGACAGAACGAGCAGTACAAATTGATAGTCCAACAGCGCAGGAGTGATGCCTTGCCAGGCGTAAAAACCGTAACGGAAAGCCACTTGCATGGCAGCGAGAAGCAATAGATTGTTGATGCGGAATAAGTGTAAATACTTCATTAATCGTGTTTCGCGTTAAAATAATCCATCCATTTGCCTTGCACCCGCATTACCTGTTCAATGACATCGCGAACGGCACCATCTCCACCGCGGCGGTGTGAAATGTAGTGCGACAGTTCTTTGATTTCCGGTGCAGCATCCTGCGGACACGTGGCAAGTCCGACCCGTTTCATAACGTGGTAATCCGGCAGATCGTCTCCCATGTATAACGCCGTATGGCGGTCGATTTTATACTTATTGCACAATTCTGAAAACGTAATCACTTTATCGTGTGCGGCCAGATGCACCTCCCGAATGCCCAAATTATTCAACCGGATTCTGACACCCTCATTGCTTCCGCCAGAAATGACCCAGACGTGAAAGCCACTTTCAATGGCGGCCTTCATGGCAAAACCATCCCGAATACTCATGGTGCGCAACATTTCGCCGGCTGTGGTAATGTGGACACTGGAATTGGTTAGCACACCGTCGACATCGAAGACGAAGGTGGTAATGCGGTTCATGGTTTCTTTATAACTCATATCTTTTTGAAATCGAAGTAGACAATAGTTGGTACAATTCCTTTAAATTTTCTTTGGTCAACGCGTCGCTGTGTCGAGTTAGCGTAATACAGTCCTGACGTCGTGCAGGTCCTGTTTGTGCCTCGCGGGGCGACATATTTTCAATCTTCGAAGCAGTTTCGCGGATCAACGGATGCAGTACGCTAAAATCCAGCTGATTTTCTTGACAGATCTCATCGCCTATGTCGTACATGTGATTGACGAAATTGCAGACGAAAACTGCGGCAAGATGTAATGCCAGGCGTTGCTGATAGGTAACCTTCGTAACCCTTGGCGAAAGGGCCTTTCCGAGTTGAAGCAAAAGCGCTACCTCTTCCGGAGCCGATGCCTCCGCGAATATGGGTATTTCGGTCCAATCTACAGGACGGTTTGCAGAAAAAGTTTGTAGCGGATAAAAAGAACCCCTACGCGGGCGGTTGCCGAGCGCATCTATAGGAACGCTTCCGGCAGTGTGAACAACGAACTGCGAATCATCGATTTGCGCTGCCACATCGCTGATGGCCGAGTCAGACACCGCAAGCAGACAGACATCGGCAGGTTTTAATAATTGTACATCTCCGACAATTTCTGTCAAACCGGCAAAGCGTTGTAGTTTTTCGGGATGGCGCGCCATTGCCTGTACCAGCTTAATGGAAGGATTTTCGGCGAATGCTGCAATGAGATGCTGGGCAATATTCCCCGATCCGATGATGCTCACCTTGATCATGTGGGCAAAATTAACAAAAAATGATGTAGCGTTGAGGGGTAATAGTGCGTGTAAACCCGTTTAAAAGGTATAATTTTGCCGTGCTAAAAATCCTATAATGGGAACCAAAATTTTCTCTCTGCTCTCGTCCACCCGCCTGATGGCTGTACTGTTTATTGCTTTTGCCATCGCTATGGCTGCCGGGACATTTATTGAAAACGATTACAATACCGATACGGCCCGAATCTGGGTTTATAATGCCTGGTGGTTTGAAGTAATCATGGTGCTGTTCGTTATTAACTTTATCGGGAATATCAAGCGCTATCGCTTGTGGCAAAAAGACAAGTGGGCGACACTTTTGCTGCACATCTCCTGGATTTTGATTATCGTAGGCGCGGCCGTTACCCGCTACATCAGTTTTGAAGGAATGATGCCGATCGATGAAGGGGCCACAGAAAAGCAATTTTACTCAGACAAACCGTATCTCATCGCTTATGTGGATGGAACCTACAAAGGAGAGATGCGCCGCCGCGAGTTCGAAAAGCCGCTTTTGCTCTCACCGGTAACGGACAACGATTTCAGTCTGAAAGGGCGTTTTGCAGATATTCCGTTCTCGATTAGTTATAAGGACTATGTCATGGGTGCTCTTGAAACCGTGAAACCGGATCCAAAGGGCATTCTTTTCCTGAAAATGGTAGAATCAACGGGCGGCGAGCGTCACGAACATTACCTGAAAGAAGGGGAAGTGCAGAACATTCACAACATCCTTTTCGCGTTTAATAACTTTACAAAAGGGGCAATAAATATTACGGCGAAAGGCGACAGCTATTCGATTCAGACACCGTTTGAGGGTCAGTACATGCGCATGGCCGATCAATCGCAGGGTAAAGTATCGAAGGATGTGGAGCAACCGCTGATGTTGCGTTCATTGTACAACATCGGTACCGCACAATTTGTGTTTCCCGAACCGCCGGTCCGCGGCGTGAAGTCGTTTAAATCCAACAATGACTTTAAGGATAAAAACTCGGATGATGCGCTGACGGTAGTAATTGAGTCGCAGGGCAAAACCGAAGAACTCACTTTGCTCGGAACCGCCGGTCGTCAGGGCGAGCCACAGTCCGTAAAAATCGGGGATCTGGATTTTACGTTGATGTTTGGCAGCAAAGTGCACGAATTGCCTTTTGCCATCAAACTCGATGATTTTATTGCAGACAAATATCCCGGAACGGAAAAAAGTTTTTCTTCTTTCGAAAGTAAAGTCACCGTCGTAGATGGAGGTAAACCTTTTGCCGCGCGTATTTATATGAATCACGTTCTTGACCATAAAGGTTATCGGTTTTTCCAGGCTTCATACAAGCCGGATTTAAAAGGAACGGTGCTGTCCGTCAACCACGATTGGTGGGGAACCAATATTACGTACCTGGGTTATTTTCTTCTTTATATAGGACTGATGGGCATTTTATTTACCAAACATTCGCGGTTTTTTGATTTAAAGCAAAAGTTGGAAAAGGTGAAGAAGAAGAAGTCCCTGCTTGCGGGAATGATTCTTTTGCTGGTGAGCGTATCAGTTACGGGTCAGAATCATCAACACCAGAAGATGAGCCCGACCGACGTGGAAAACTTTATCCTGAAAAATGCAGTTTCGCCGGAGCATGCTGCCAAATTTGGTAAACTGGTAATTCAGGATGATGGCGGACGTATGAAACCGGTAAATACGTTTTCATCGGAATTATTGCGGAAAGTCAGCAAGCGCGATATGTATAACGACCTGAATCCGGATCAGGTGTTTTTGTCGATGACCATGTATCCCAATGCGTGGTTTGAAATTCCGCTCGTATACGTTAAACCCGGAAACGACAGCATTCGCAAAATTCTCGGCGTCGAGGCGGGACAGAAATACATTCCTTTTATCAAATTTTTCGACGAGAAGTTTAATTACAAGTTGTCGCCGTATCTGGATAAAGCCTACGCAGCAGCCGTTCCAAATCAGTTTCAAAAGGATTTTATCGAAGCAGATCGCCGTGTTAACCTCCTGAATTCTGCGCTTAGCGGAAGTATTTTAAAGATCTTTCCGATTCCCAACGATACCAACAACAAGTGGGTCTCGTACCCGGAACTTGGCGGCGCCGGGTTGAAAGGCATGGATTCTGTCTTCACGCAACAGATTTTGCCGGTGTACATTATGGCCCTGAGTAAATCCGCGCAGTCTAAGAATTATAAAGAACCTGATTTCTATCTGGAAGGTATCAACAAATACCAACATCGTTACGGTAAAGAAGTAATGCCGTCCGATGATAAAGTCGACGCTGAGGTAATGTACAATAAGTACGACATTTTCAAACGGTTGTTTTATTTGTATATGGCTGCCGGTGTGCTGATGCTGTTGTTTACCATCGTCGGAATTTTCTACGATAACCGCGTGCTGCGTTACGTCATCAACGGCTTTCACATTCTGATCGGGGTGTTTTTTGTACTTCACACGCTGGGTCTCATCGCCCGATGGTACATATCCGGACATGCGCCGTGGAGCGACGCCTACGAATCTATGATTTATGTGGCGTGGGCCACCATGTTCTTTACGCTTGCATTTGATCGCAAATCGAAACTGACCGTAGCGTCGGGAACTTTTGTGACCTCCATGATTCTAATGATTGCCCATTGGAACTGGATGGACCCCGCAATTGCCAACCTGCAACCGGTGCTGAATTCGTACTGGCTGATGATTCACGTAGCCGTTATCGTGGCGAGCTACGGACCTTTTACTTTAGGAATGGTACTGGGTATCGTGACGTTGTTCCTGATCATCTTTACGACCAAAAAGAACCGGGAACGCATGCAATTGCACATTAAAGAAATTACCTACATTAACGAAATGGCACTGACCATCGGTTTGGTGATGCTTACCATCGGAAACTTTCTGGGAGGGCAGTGGGCCAATGAAAGCTGGGGTCGCTACTGGGGTTGGGATCCTAAGGAAACGTGGGCATTAATCTCAATTATGGTGTACGCTTTTGTCATCCATGCGCGTTTTGTTCCGGCACTGCGCGGTACATGGGTATTCAGCGTTATGAGTGTTCTGGCATTCTATTCTATCCTGATGACCTACTTCGGGGTGAATTTTTACCTGAGCGGTCTCCACTCGTACGCGAGCGGTGATAAGGTAGTAACGCCTACTTTCGTCTACATCTCGGTGGCTTCCGTGCTAACGTTGTCTGCTGTCGCGTACTGGCGCTATCGGGTGAATAAACAGTAACCTGCGGATGAATCTGATTAGCAAGATAAAGTCCTACTTCGTCAATAATAAACTGCACGCGTGGACTGATTTTGAATTGGATTCATCGGGGATTTCTTTCCGACGGCCGGATAGCGAAGCAATGCTTGAAGTTACTTCGTTCATCAATTCCAATCTGCATGATACTTCTTCTCTGGGGAATTTGCGCTACCGCTTAAAGCCCGAGGCAGCAAATATGTTCACATCGCTGAACGATTTGATGTGTTCGCTGAATGATATCCTTCAACGCGATTTGGAAGCAACATCGGCCGAGAGCATGGTCTACAACTGGTCATTTTCGTACTTTCTCGCACCACATCCGCAGTGCAGCGGCATGCTATCGCTTAGTACTGTACTTTCACGAAACGGCGACAAATGCGTTTACACCCTTGCTACGATGCAAAAATTTAATCAGCACTATTACTGCTGGAATCGTTTGGACGATCGTTAGACGATGCCTGCGCCTCGCGTGCTGCCGGTACAACGTGAATTACGCGCTGTGGATAAGGCATCTGGATGCCGGCGCGGTCAAAAGCAATTTTTAGGCGCTTCCTGATCTCACCCGTGATGGCCCACTGATAAGTTGGCTGGGTGTCGGCCACTATCTTGACGATGATAGCATTGTCGGCAAAATCCTGTACGCGCAGAAATTTCGGGGCAGATAACAACTTTTCCTGCCAATCCGGATCCTGCGTCAATGACAGACCCACCGTGTTGATCACATCTTCCAATTGCTCGAGATCGGTTTCGTAAGCCACGCCGATGTTGAGGTTAACTTTAGAAAAATCCTTGGTCATGTTCGTGACCTTCTTGATTTCGCCATGCGGAACGTGGTGGATGTTCCCGTCCATATCTTTTAAAGTGGTCATTCGCAGCGTGATTCGCGTAACTTCGCCGGAAGTTCCATCAAAATCGACTACGTCGCCAATCCGGTACTGATTTTCAAGAATGATGAAGAGTCCGCTGATAATATCGCGTATTAAGTACTGACCGCCAAAGCCGAGCGCAAGTCCCACAATTCCCACGCTGGCAAGCACCGGACCGATGGCGATTCCGATTTCGGGCAGAATCATAAGAAGCGCGACTACCAGAATCAGGATGCGGGCGGTCCATGTGAAAATCTGAGTGAGCGTGTTTTCCCGTTGTCGCTCTTCTTCCTTGTTGCGAAAATGGTTCGACCGCACCGTGACACGGATTGCCCGCGAAATGACGCTGCACGAAATCTTTTCAAGTACAAAAGCAATAATAAGAATGATTACTATCTTGAAGCCGTGATTTAAAAACCACGGAGCAACAGTTTCTGAAACAATAAGATAACTCATAAGGCCAAAAAAAAAGAAGCCGAAGCTTCTTTAATGAAGATGAAAAATAATTATTTACGACCGAGACCACAATTGATGCAAAATGGACAAAAGTCGCAAAGGCTTCCCGAAGTTGATTTTGTAGTTTTCATGGTTGACAAATTTTAATGCGTTAGTATTCCAAAGTTAGCGCAGTGCTGTAGCCTCTTCCTTACGAAATTTTTAGGTTTTTATACATCATTTGCATTTTATGAAAGGTTTGCAAGGCAAGCAACTTTAATTTTTGGGCGTTCCCCGCACGGCGGGTCGGGCTTTACGCTCCAATCTTTTTGCAGAGGCAAAAAGGATTTCTGCTGCAATCCCTAACGCGGCCTTCTCGTTAACGGGATGTGGGCCCCCGATGGCAGTGACAGCCCGCCGAAGCCGCTGACAGACCGTTGTTTCCGGGGCGGGGCGACCGCAGGAAGCCCCGCCCCGGATGTACTGCGGTGGCAGCGGCAAGGCGGCTACAACGGACAGCGGGAAATGTGCCTGAAACTAAAAATCAGCGCTTTAAGGCAAAATGACCCGTGCGGACATTCCCGGAGCTGATCAGTTGAAACCAATAGTCGTCCTGTGGCGCAGGTTGATTATCGATTTGCCCGTCCCAGCTTTCCTGGGGCAGTAAAAGTTTAACGATCATCCCGTTGCGGTTGGTAATCAAGCAGCGCTGGTCGCCCTTTTCCCACGGCGGATTCCACCGGTCGTTATAGCCATCGGCGTTGGGCGTGAAAAAGTGCATCATTTGTCGACACTCCTCGGGACCGGATTTAACGAGCTGGAAAAACAGGATTGCGGGGCAGCCAAAATCGGGTACCACTTCACATTTGTAAGTAGTGCCGTCCTGTGGTTTTACGCGGACCGATGCTGTAGTTTCGCCCGTACTCCAATGGTAACTTCGGAATCCGTGCGGTGCGCTAAGTTCAATCGGATCGCTGGTACAGAAAGGTACTGTTTGGATTTTCGGAAGAAGGGCAGCGTCGAGGTACGCATATCCGAAATGACCGCCGAGACCGCAATCAAAAGTGGCGAAACGCAGTGTGAAATTCCCGGGCTGACCCGGATCGAGTATTCCGGCGCGACGCTCACTAAACCGTATTTTGCGATTGTTAATGACCTGTGTTTCCAGTGGCCCCAGCGAATCCGTCATTTCGATGCGCTGCAAGTGGCATTCGTGTAGTAACTTGCCGTTGGCAGTTAGGGAAACCTCCAATCGGGGGCGTTCGGCGTCCCAGTGCCACGGATCATCGAGCACCGCACTGTAGTGATACAAAAGAAATGAATCATTGTCTGATTCCACATAATATTCAATAGCTTCCGCCTGCCCGGGGGTGTCGTTCCCCACTTTTGCACTGTACTGCTCAACGGTTTGGACTCCGCCAATCCAATTGTCATCAATGCCGGTTACCACTTCATGCCGATTGGGAAGTGGTTCGGTGTAGAGCCATTCGCCATTTTCGCGAATCAGCGATTTCCAGTTGGTAAGATCTCCGTTTTCAAAATCCAGATTTTGAGGTGGCTGCGCAAAAGCAGCGGCGGCAAGCAGCGATAATAGCGTCGACTTCATCTTTTTTTTTAGACGAAATTCCGCAGATGGCGGCCGAAGAATTACGGTTCTTCCGCCAAAAATGTTAAAATTTTCGGTAGTGTCGGGTGGAAAGGGCGCGCAGGGTAGCGGCAGCTTGTTCCGGCGTGAGATCGCGTTGTGCTTCACCAAGCAATTCATAGCCGACCATAAATTTGCGTACCGTGGCCGACCGAAGCAGCGGAGGATAGAAGTGCATGTGAAAATGCCATTCCGGATGCGGAAGTCTGTCTGTCGGTGCCTGATGAATTCCCGACGAGTACGGAAAGGAAGATTGAAACAGATTGTCGTATTTTACGGTTATGGCGCGAATGGCATCGGCAAATGCCACTTCAGTAACCTCGTCAAGAAGTGCAATATGCTCCGTTTTCTGATGCGGAATAATGAGGGTTTCAAAAGGCCACGTTGCCCAAAACGGCACCAGCACCGTAAAGTGCTGATTCTCGTAAACGATTCTTTCCTGTTGACTGCGCTCTTGTTCGAGGTATTCCTGTAAAAGTGAGTTTCCGGTCCGATCGTAGTAAGTTCGCAGCTGGTTCTGCGTTTTAAGTGCCAGCGTTGGAATCGACGATTGCGCCCAAATCTGGCCGTGCGGATGCGGATTACTGCACCCCATCATAGCGCCTTTGTTCTCAAAAATTTGAACGTAATTGATAAAGTCAAGCGCGCCAAGGTCGGTATACTGCCTTTTCCATTCCTGAACTACTGCCGTAATTTCTGCCGTTTCCATCTCGGCCAAAGTAAGGTCGTGTCGTGGCGAAAAACAGATCACTTTATTGATGCCTCGTTCGAGGAGACTTCGGAAAAAGGGCGATGTTGGTTCGTTTGCGGCATACGATTCCCGCAGCAGTGCAGGAAAATCATTATCGAATGACCATACATTTTGATAATCGGGATTGATCTGACCGCCTGCTCGTTCGTTTCGAGGGCATAGGTAGCAGCCCGGATCATGAGTCATCCCGGGCGTTTCCGGCAGCGGTTCGTTCTGACCCTGCCACGGACGTTTGGCGCGGTGCGGCGAAACGAGAATCCACTCGTCGAGTAACGGGTTGTAACGTCGGTGCGGATGCTCGGTGGGAGAGAAATGGGTCATGATTCATGTGATGTGCCATCGGCGGTTTGTACAAAATAAATGGCCGGGGAGATTTCGAATTCTTCGAGATAGGCCTGCGAAATGTCGAATACGACATCGTCTTCCGTTCCCGAGCGGATCAGGTTTAACGTACAGCCTCCAAAGCCGCCGCCCATTAAACGCGCGCCGATTATTTCCGGTCGTTGCCGCGCCTGATTAACGAGAAAATCAATTTCCGGACACGAAACGGCATACTCATGGGTTAATCCGTCGTGCGTTTCAAACATGAGTTCTCCGAGCCGGCGCATATCTCCGGATTCGAGCGCTTCGACTGCTTCACCGACGCGCTGAATTTCGTAGATAACGTACATGCAGCGTCGAAAAATGGTTTCAGAAAGGTTGTCGCGAACGGCGAGAAGGTGCTCTTCGGTACAATCGCGAAAAGTTCGAATTTCCGGAAATCGCGTCTGCATTGCCGATAAGCCTTCGGCGGTTTCGCGTCGGCGGTTGTTGTACTCGCTCTCGTGCAGCGCATGCTTTACACGGCTGTCGAGCAGTATTAGTCGATACGCTCCCAGCTTGGCAGGGATGTACAGGTGTTCGAGCGACAGACAATCAAGTTTGATTACGTAATTTTCCCTGCCGAATATTGTGGCAAACTGATCCATGATGCCGCACTGCACACCAACAAAATGGTGCTCCGCCATCTGGCCGATTTGAGCGAGTTCGGTTTTGGTGAAATTCAGTTCAAACAATTCGTTAAAAGCATATCCAAATGCACATTCTAATGCGGCGGAGGAGGAGAGACCGCTTCCGGGAGGAATCGTACTACTGAACGCTGCCACTACATTAGGAACCGATTTGCCCCGTTTTTTCATTTCGTCCATAACTCCCAGTATGTAGAGTGCCCATGCTGGCGCATCTTTAGTAATGTGTGCCGTCGAGAAAGTAAAAGTTTCGTTGATATCCGCGGCAAAAATGCGCGAGTCTCCGGTGGTGGGGGCAAGTGCTACACAAACGTATTTATCGATTGCTGCCGGAAGGACAAACCCCGCATTGTAGTCGATATGTTCGCCCAAAAGGTTAATCCGTCCGGGAGAAAAGCAAACGAGTTGCGGTGTGGTCGAAAACTGCTGTTGAAAAGCTTGTTCGGTCTGCGCTTTTAAATCTTCTTTCATGGCTCGGTGGTAAATTTCCAAAGAGTTTGATGTTTGTAAAGTTCGCCTTGTTTTAAGATGGTCGACGGAAAAGCCGGTCGGTTGGGCGCATCCGGAAAGAATTGCGATTCGAACGCAATGCCGCTGTGATGATGGTACTTTGCTCCTGCTTTACCGGTAAACCTGCCAAATAGATTACCGCCGACGTAGACGTGCAGCGACGGTTGGTTGGACATTATTTCCATTCGTATTCCGGTGACATCACTTTGTAAAACGGCTGCGACTGAGGCGGTGTCGTTCACCACAAAATCATCGTCAATACCAAAATAAGGATGACCTCCGGTTGAATAATCCATTTGCTTTTCTGCCGGCGGCAACAAATTACCTGTGGGAATATGCTGAGCATCGGTTTCGAGCAGGCGACTCGAATTAATTTTCAGGAGTTGATTCCGGATATCCGCGTCATGCCCGTCGAGGTTAAAGTACGAGTGCTGCGTGAGGTTTACCGGACAGTCTGCGGTAGTGGTAGCTTCTATGTCGATTTCGACAACTTGATTAGCGATGGTATAGCGCACAGAGACCGTGAGTTCGCCTGGAAATCCCTGATCGCCGTCCGGGCTCACATGCTTCATCTCAATATAATTTTCGCCTTTATCTGTTACATTCCACAGCGCGCGATCAAAACCGGATGTTCCGCCGTGCAGCGTATTACCATTATCATTGTGAGGAAGTTTATGCAAGGCAGTCCCGAGCATAAACTGACCTCCGGAAATTCGACCCGCGTACCTGCCGACCAGTGCGCCGAAATAGGGGGGAGCGGGTAGGCCGTGTGCGGCGATATAGTCGTCGAGAGTATCAAAACCCAGCACGATGTCGAGGATTCCATTATGCGATGGCACCCGGAGCGATGTAATGATAGCGCCGAAAGTGATAACGGTCATGGATACGATGCCGTCTGATATTTGGTAACTGTACACCGGTGAACCATTATCCAGCACGCCGAATAGTGTGCCGTCAAACGGAGGCGATTGCATGAGTTTGTTTTCCATTATCCTCCGGCATATAAATTTGAATTAAGCAGTCCTTCTGGAACTTCCAGTGCGCCGGTTTTCGGGTCGATGATACCGTTTCGCTCGTCTTCAATATTCGTTGCCTGGGTGTACACATCACCCGCGATTGGTCTTTTTCGCAGTTCTTTTTTATATTGAAGTATTTGATCCGCACGCGCCTGACTATCGGTCGGGCCTCCGTAATCGCTGAAGCCGAAACCGCCCCATTCGCTTACTACGAGCGGAACCTGCCGTCTGAAGAAGTACGGGTCGCCTACGACAAGCGGGAATGCGGCAACGCCTGTTAATTCACCCGCTACGAGTGCGTCCAGCATCTCGATCCACCGCTCGATGTCGGGTGTGTACAGGTGCGCCGTCAGAAGATCAGATTTGAGTCGGCCCTCTTGTGAAATATGCTGCCATCCGTCGTTATCGACCACCAGGAACTGCGGAAAGAGAATTTGCATCAGGTGGTACGTATCCATGATATAATTGCGCGTTTGCGGATTGGTAGCCACGTCCTGCGCGCCCCAGTCTTCATTGTATAGACTCCATATCACCACAGACGGATGCGTTCCGATCAGGGATAACATCCGAAGGAGTTCGGCGCGGTGATTTTTGCGGCTTTTTTCGCTGGAAACGTGCGGACTTGGGACTTCTACCCACAGCAGGATGCCGAGTTTGTCGGCAAGATTGTAGATCCGCGGGTCTACACCAGCGATGTGGATGCGGACCAGATTGCAGCCCAGTTTTTTCATGGCGTGCATGTGCAACTTGATTTCCTCGTAAGTTGCCGCGCCGGGCTGGTAAAGAATTCCGTCGAGGTAGATGTTTTTATTGTTGAGATAAATATTACTTCCTCGCGCTTCGATTTTGCGCAGTCCGAAAATGGTTTCGATTTCTGCTACATGGCCGTCGGAATCGATGAGCTGCGCTACAAGGCGGTACAGGTGCGGATTGTCGGTCGACCACACGCGAGCATCCGGAATGGCCATTACGAGACGCTGTCGTTTCTGACCCACTTCGAGACGAAGGTTGTAGGAATCCGACGCGATTGGTTCGGGATCGTCCTGATGTCGGTTAAAGACCAGAAGTTTAATGGTATACTCGCCCGGATCGTGGATGCGGGTGGTGACATTAAACCGAACGAGATTATCCTCTACGATGCTGACTACGCTAAGGCGCGAGCGGAGACGGTTTCGTTCGACGGTTTCCAGCCATACGCTTCGCACCCCGCCGGAGTAGGTTTGATACCAGATGCCGCCGCGTTTGTATACGTGTGATTCCTGCTTACCACGAGGAATATCGGCGTCCATGGTATCTTCTATGCGAACGGTCAGCCGGTTATTTTGTTTAAAATGATGATCGGAGATTTCGTACGAAAACGAAGTGTATTTGCCGGTATGGATTTCTTCGCCATTGATAGTTTTTAGAGGGATTCCGTTTAGCCATACGCGGGTTTCATATCCACATGCGCCAAAAGTTAACTGAATCATCTGATGGGTGGCGTTTTCACGTTCCGGCATCGGAAAATCGCGTTCATACCAAACAACTACTTTATCATGCCAGGTTCGGCCTTCTGAGGCACCGCGGGCTTGTGCGATGTGTTCCTCGATGGTCCCGGGCCAGGCGGCAGTGTTTTTGTAAAGATGTCCGAGATGCCAGCCTTCGCGAAGTCCCTGATCATCAGAATCGATGGCGAAGCGCCACGTGCCATCGAGCAGCATCACCTGATTAGGTCTGATGACGGCTCTGGGCAAAGGATTGATAAAACTTTCTTCCTCTTCGCGGTTTTCTTCTTTTGATTTCGAAAGTCCGTAATTCGGTCGGTTAGTGTGTTTCATAGCAATTGAAAGTGCCTTTTGTGGCACTACACACTAAGTTCTGAAAATCGATCTAGGGTTGCAACGTGTTTAACAAAAGTTGTTAGGCGAAGGCCAGGCTACCCGAAAACAGCGATCTACTGTTGTTTGCCGAGATATTTTCTAATTTCAGATTCGATGCGGCTGCAACTGATGAGGAAAGGTTTGTCGTCGACGCGAATTAATATTTCGTCTCCGTGAACATCGTAAGAACCGCTGAAACTTCCGAGAGGCGTATCGCCCCGAAACACGCCGTGACTGACATCTCCATCAAAAGTTCCGTTAACTTGTAAAATGGCGTTACGCAGGTTATCTACTAATTGATTTTTATCGCCGGTGTGTGAAACATTAAATTGACAGCTCATAGGTTTTTCCCGAAGTTAAGGTAATCCCTGAATCGACACAAGAAAGTGTGCGATCTTAACGCCAAATTTTAATTTGGAAACCCATTTGTTAATAAATAGATAACGCAATTCAATAAAAGAAATCTTCAATACCACCTAATTTTACGACGTCAAAATCAATTAATATGAATCAATTTTTACTACATCAAAAAATTCGTAACTATTTGGTGCTTATGGCGCTGATGGTTGCGACAGTAGTTTGTGGGCAAACCACAATTTTTTCCGAAAACATGGGGACGCCTACGGGTACTACGGCGATTTCGTCCAATGTGTTTCAGAATGCTGCTCCCATTATCTTTAGTGGGGATGCAGACGTCAGGATTAGCACCGCTTCTACTGGTTATACAGGCGCATCCGGTGGCGGAAATGTATTTATTACTAGTACAGTCGGGAGACAATTTCTAATTTCGGGTATTAACACCAGTGGTTTCACCAATTTGACGTTAACATTAGGCCATCATAAAAGTACAACAACCGGGTCTAATGAACTTGTAATCGAAGTAAGTAGTGATGGAACGAATTATACGGCATTAACCTATTCGAGGGCTGTCGGATCAGGAACTGCAAATTGGGTGTTGATTTCCCCTAGCGGCAGCATTCCATCTACCTCTAACTTGCGAATTCGTTTCACACAAACTTCTTCATCAACACAATTTCGTATAGATGATGTAAGACTTACAGGGACGGCTCCAACCGCAACCGTCACTACAAATCCGGCATCATCAATTACTGCATCGGGCGCTACTTTGAACGGATCGATCAATGCAAACGGAGGGACTGCTGCGGCTTCTTTTCAGTATGGAACAACGGTCTCTTACGGACAAACCGCGACGGCCACCCCATCGTCCGTAACCGGGTCGACGGTAACGAACATCAGCGCAGCTATTACGGGACTTAACCCAAATACACAATATTTCTTCCGTGCTGTTGGCGGTACAGTAAATGGGTTGGGGAGCTCATTTAATACACTAGCAGCCGTACCGGGCGCGCCGCAGGTCGGCGGTGCCACGGTAAATTCACTTACGGTTTCTTTGAATTCAACAACCCTCAACGGAAATTCTTCCGCAACCACATATGCAATCCGACTCGGGTCGCATTTTGTTCAGGCCGACGGTTCATTGGGAGCAACGGAAGTTTGGCAGACAGCCGCCCAGTGGGGTAGTGTGGTGGTAGGCAACCTTGCCGGGGAAACAACCTATACATTTGATGTAAAAGCGCGCAACGCTGATTTAGTTGAAACGGCTTTTGGTGCTACAGCCTCGGGAACAACCCTAAGCGCAAACGCTCCAATTCTTACGCTCGTTTCTTCGGACCTGACCTTTGGTTCGGTATGCATCAACACGCAGGAAATCGGGTCTTTCGTTTTCGAGGGAGCCAATCTTAGCGGCGCTGACCTTCAGATTGCAGCAGTGAGCGGCTACGCATTTTCCACAAGCCCGACAGGTCCTTTTACGCCGACGCTAACTGTTACGTATTCCGGCAATACAGTAACCGGGCAGACGATTTACGTAGCATTCCAGCCAACAACAGTCGGTGCTTTTAATGCAACTATAACCGTATCTGGTGCAGGTGCTGCACTTCCGCTTTCCATTCCGGCTACCGGCTCAGGAATCAACACGCCGGCTTCCGTAGTTACCAATGGCTTTACGCTTAACGGTTTTTCAGTGGATTTGAATGGCTCACTAACAACAGGCTGTGCGCCGGTAGTGAGTTACGGATTTGAATTGTTTCAGGGAGCTACGTTAATTGCGACAATTCCGGGCGGCGTGCTTACCGGTTCTGATTATTCTGCCACCTTTAACGGGTTGTTGCCTGCAACATCCTACACGTTCAGAGCCATTGCCAATGATGGAGTCTCTGTATTCAGCTCAGCTACTCCTTTTACGACAGCTGCATTGGCGGCTCCGGTAGCTACCGCTGTCACCGGCATTACTGCCAATTCCTTTGACGCAAACTGGCAGGCAGTGGACGGTGCAACATCGTACCGATTAGATGTATCTACCCTTCCAACTTTCCAGACGGTGCAAAATTCCACCGATCTGATTATTTCAGAATATGTAGAAGGATCGAGCAACAATAAGTATCTGGAATTGTATAATGGTACCGGTGCTACAGTAGATTTGTCGCAATACGCACTTGCGTTGCACACTAATGGAAACGTAACACCTCAAACACCGGTAGCCTTGTCGGGAACTTTAGCTCCGGGTGCGACCGTTCTGTATAGAAACGGTTCGGCAAACTTGTTAGGCACTACCGGTATTGTCAATGCTGCCATGAATTTTAACGGAAACGATCCGGTTACGCTATTGAAAAATGGTGTTCCGGTAGACCGAATCGGCACGCTCGGCGTTGATGTATTATTTGGTGAGAACGTAACGCTTCGACGCAAGAGTACAGTGATAAATCCCAACCTGACATACAATGCTGCGGATTGGGACTCATTCCCGCAGAACACGTCGGCCGACCTTGGTGCTCACACCATGAACAATGCTGCGCCTTCTTTTGTTTCCGGTTATGAAAACCTTACAGTGAATGGCACAACACAAACCGTGAGCGGGCTGACAGAAAATACAACCTATTACTACCGCGTTCGCGCATTTGCGCCTACAAGTACTTCGGCAAATTCTAATACGATCTCAACAACTACACTGAGCAATCCTGCTACATTTGAAGCAATTTCTCAGGTTGTCGGAGTAGTGTGTGAAAATACAGCTGCGTCATTTAATGTAACCGGATTGCTGCCAAACAGCACTTCTACGCTGAACTTTAACATTAATGGCGGTGCCGATCAAACCATAACGGATCTGATTGCTAATGCATCGGGTTTTGCGACGTTCGACTTTGTGCTGTCCGCCGCCAATAACGGACAGACGCTTACAGTAACGTCTGTGCTGCGTACCGACGTGCCAAGCACACCAACAAGCGTTACATCTAATAATTCCATTACGCTTTTCGTGACGCCTAATACGACTTTCTTCGCCGATGCGGACGGGGACGGATTTGGCGATGTCAATTCATCCGTAAGCGCTTGTGTGGCGCCGACGGGATTTGTAACCAACGATCTGGATTGTGACGATACGCAAACGCTCTATGCAGATGTGGATGGTGATGGATTCGGTTCTACCACAATTGTTGCGTGTAATGGTGTAACCAATGCTGCCGATTGTGACGATGCTGTTCTGCGTTATCAGGATAACGACAACGACGGATTCGGAAGCACAGTTCTGGTAGCATGTGGCGGTTCGCTGTTGAACACGGATTGCGACGACACGAAGAATACTGTTCGTCCGAACGCACCGGAGATCG
>ERZ1066123.627-NODE-627-length-25197-cov-18.783351_pt1 | contig 25197 bp, 15 predicted proteins | sample MGYA00382770_ERZ1066123 | MGnify/ENA primary metagenome ERZ1066123 (study PRJEB33369, sample SAMEA5778353) | biofilm metagenome | biome: Industrial cooling water; feature: Water cooling tower basin; material: Biofilm | place: United Arab Emirates | collected...
CGACTTCGCGATCCAGGGCTACGAGACCGACTTCGGGAGCCACGCGCAGTTCCTCGTCACGCAGGCGCCGCAGCTCCACCCGGTGCCCGGCGACCTGACGCTCGAGCAGGCGGGGTCGTACGTCCTCAACCTCGGCACGATCGTGCGCTGCCTCTTCACGACGCTCGAGGTCGAGCCGGGGCGGACGATGTTCGTCGAGGGGGCGGCGACGGGGACGGGGCTCGAGGCGCTCAAGGCCGGCGCGAAGAGCGGCGTCCGCACGACGGGGCTCGTCTCGAGCGCGGCGCGCGCGCAGTCGGTGCTCGACGCGGGGGGCGTGGGCGCGATCGACCGCACCGACCCGCGCTGGGCGTCGGCGTTCACGCCGGTCCCCGAGGGCGAGGCGGCGACGGCGGCGTGGATCGCCGCGGGCGAGGCGCTGGTGGCCGAGTACAAGCGGCTCAACGGCGGCCGCCTCGCCGACTACGCGGTGTCGCACGCCGGCGCGCTCGCTTTCCCCCGCACCTTCCAGCTGCTGGCCGAGGGGGGGACGCTCGCGTTCTACGGCGCGTCGAGCGGCTACCACTTCACCTTCACCGGCAAGCCGGGGACGGCGGCGCCCGAGGCGATGATGCGCCGCGCCGGCGTGCGTGCGGGCGAGGCGGTGCTCGTCTACTACGGGCCGCGCACCGCGGAGCTGGTCGACGCGGTCGGCCTCGAGATGATCGAGGCGGTGCGCGCGCTCGGCGCGCGCTGCGTGGTGGCGACGACGACCGACGGGCAGCGCGAGTTCGTGCAGTCGCTCGGCTTCGAGGACGCCGTGGCGGGGATCGTCTCGCTCGAGGAGCTGGGGCGGCGCGTGCACGGCTTCGCGTGGCCCGACACGATGCCGCAGCTCCCCGACGCGAAGCGCGACATCGAGGCGTTCAGGGCCGCGGTGCGCGACTTCCAGGACCGCACGCTCAAGCCCTTCGGCTCGGCGGTCGGCGCGCTGCTGCGGAGCCCCGACAATCCGCGCGGCGCCCCCGACGTCGTGCTCGAGCGCGCGGGGCACGACGCCCTCGGCACGAGCACGTCGCTCGTCAAGCCGTTCACGGGGCGCGTGCTCTACGCCGAGGACTGCGGCGGGCGGCGCTTCGCCTTCTACGCGCCGCAGGTCTGGACGCGCCAGCGGCGGATCCTCATGCCGACGGCGACGATCGCCGGGACGCACCTCTGCAACGCGTACGAGGTCGCGCGGATGAACGACATGATCGCCGCCGGGCTGCTCGAGGTGACCGAGCCGACGGTGGTCCCGTGGGGCGAGCTCCCGGTCGCGCACCAGGCGATGTGGGAGAACAAGCACGCGGGGGCGAACTACGTGGTCAACCATGCGCTCCCGGCGCTCGGCCTGCGCGGCCGGGATGCGCTCCTCGAGGCGTGGGCCGCACAGGCGTCGCCGGGCGACGCGGTGAAGGGGGAGGGAGCATGACCGTGACCGAGTCGAAGCAGGCGGAGCGTCCGACGCCGTCGGTGCCGGTGCCGCAGGTCGTCCCCACGCCGGCGAGCGCCACGGGGCGGCTGGCGGGGAAGGTCTGCCTCGTCACCGGCGCGGCGGGGAACCTCGGTGGCGAGATCGTGCGCCACTACCTGCGCGAGGGGGCGACGGTGGTGCTCACCGGGCGCGAGCCGGAGCGCAACGAGGCGGCGCGCGAGGCGGCGCTCGCGGCGACGGGCGTCCCCGGATCGCGCGCGAGCACGGTGCGCCTCGACGGCGCCGACCCGGCGAGCGTCACCGCGGCGATCGCCGAGGTGGTCGCGCGGCACGGGCGGCTCGACGTGGTGGTGAACAACGCCGGCTCCGCCGGGCCGCGCCAGCCGATCCACCGGCTCCCGCTCACCGACGCCGAGCTCGCGGCGCTCGTCGCCGAGGGGGCGACCGACACCGAGACGGTGCCGCAGGCGCTGCGCAGCATCCTCGGCGTCGCGTGGCACGTCGCGCGCGCGGCGGCCGAGATCATCGCGCCGGGCGGGAGCATCATCAACGTCAGCACGATCTTCTCGCGCACCGAGTACTACGGGCGCGCGGCGTACGTCGTCCCGAAGGCGGCGATGAACGCCTTCAGCCGGCAGCTCTCCTTCGAGCTGGGCGCGAAGGGGATCCGGGTGAACACCGTCTACCCGGGGCCGATCCGCTCGGAGCGCATCGACTCGGTCTTCGCGACGATGGACCGGCTCAAGGGCGACGAGCCGGGGACGACGGGGCGGCACTTCACCGACCTGATGTCGCTCGCGCGGAGCATGGACGGCGAGGCGCCGTCGAAGGTCTTCCCGACGCCGCGCGACGTGGCGGCGACCTGCGTCTTCCTCGGGAGCGACGAGTCGGCGGCGTTCAACGGCCACGACTTCGAGATCACGCACGGGATGTGGGTCCGCAAGGAGTCGCGCAACGAGTGGGTCTCGCGCCCGACGATGCGCACGGTCGACGGGCACGGGACGGCGGTGCTCGTCGCCGCGGGCGACCAGGTCGACGACGCGCTCGGGATCGCGCGGCTGCAGGCGGAGGTGGGGGCCGAGGTGGTGCTCGCCTTCCGCACGCAGGCCGCGGTGCGCGAGGCGAACGCGCAGCTGACGAGCGTCGGCCACGACGCGCGGATCAGCATCGTCGCCCTGGACCGCGACGACCCCGAGGGGATGGAGCAGGTGCTCGCCGAGGCCGCGCCGCGCGGGATGCCGCTCGGCTGCGCGATCGTCCTCCCGGCGCACGGGGCGACGCGCTTCACCGGCCCGATCTCGGCCGCGCCGGTCGCCGACATCGAGGCCTTCCTCGACGACGAGCTGGCGGGGGCGATGGCGCTCGCGCGCGCGCTCACGCGCTACTGGGCGCAGGCGCCGCTCGCGCGGACGCCGCGCTTCGTGATGCTCACCAACGACCACGACGGCGCGCACGACGCGTGGGCCGACCTCCTGCGCAGCGCGATGGAGGAGCTGGCGCGCGTCTGGCGCGACGAGACGACGGTCGACGCGAAGCAGGGGCGCCGCTCGCACGCGGCGTGGGGGAACCAGGTCATCCGCTACACGAACCGCGAGCGCGAGAACCTGCGCTTCGCGGCCGGGCAGGCGGCTCGGCTCCTCTACACCGACCGGCGCATCCGCCCGGTGAACCTCTACCTCCCGGCGAGCATCGTCGAGGCGACCGGCGCGCGGCGCGCGATGGTCGGCCACATGGAGAACCTCACGGGCCTCCACATGGGCAAGGTGGCGCTGATCACCGGCGGCTCGGCGGGGATCGGCGGGCAGGTCGCGCGGCTCCTCGCGATGGCGGGGGCGAAGCTCATGCTCTGCGCGCGGCGGGAGAGCGAGCTCGAGGCGATGCGCGCGCAGATCGTGGGCGAGCTCGAGGACGTCGGCTACAGCGGCGCGGAGCGGCGCGTGCGCTGCCTCGCGGGCTTCGACGTCGGCGACCTGGCGTCGCTCCGGCGCGCGGTCGAGGCGACGGTCGAGGCGTTCGGGCGCGTCGACTACCTCCTCAACAACGCCGGCGTCGCCGGCGCCGAGGAGATGGTGGTCGACATGCCGCTCGACGCGTGGCGCTACACGCTCGACGCGAACCTGGTGAGCAACTTCGGGCTGCTGGCCGCGGCCGTGCCGCAGATGCGGAGGCAGGGGACGGGGTACATCGTCAACGTCAGCTCGTACTTCGGCGGCGAGAAGCACCTCGCGGTCGCCTACCCCAACCGCTCCGACTACGCGGTGAGCAAGGCGGGACAGCGGGCGATGGTCGAGAGCATGGCGAAGTTCCTCGGCCCCGAGATCCAGGTAAATGCGATCGCGCCGGGGCCGGTCGACGGCGACCGGCTGCGCGGCGTCGGCGGCAAGCCAGGGCTCTTCGACCGGCGCGGGCGGCTCATCCTCGAGAACAAGCGGCTCAACGCGGTGCACGCGGCGATCGTCCACGCGGTGCGCCGCGGGCTGCGCGCCGAGGCGCTGCTCGCGCGGCTCGCGGGGAACGACGTCGCGGCGCTCGCCACCGATCCCGACGCGCCGCACGAGCTGCGCGAGCTGGCCGAGGCGTGCCGCAAGGAGGGGGGCGAGGGGGCGACGTGGGGCGACTACCTGCTCACCCCCGGCATCGCCGCGCGCCTGCTCGAGCGGCTCCGCCTGGGCGGGTGGCTGCTCGACGCGAGCGAGGAGTGGGTGGTGCGCACCGGCGGGAGCTGGCTGCGGCGCGTCCCGCCCGACGACCGGCCGTTCCTCCCCGCGGCGCTCATCGGGCGCGAGGCGGAGAAGGTGCGCAAGGGCGTCACGTCGCAGCTCCACCTGCGGCGCATGCCGACGGAGAGCGAGGTCGCGCTGGCCACGGTCTTCTTCCTCGCCGACCGCGCGGTGAGCGGCGAGACCTTCATGCCGAGCGGGGGGCTCAACGTCGAGCGGTCGATCACGGAGCGCGAGCTGTTCGGCTCGGCGAAGCAGGAGCGCCTCGACCAGATGAAGGGGCGCACCGTCTGGCTGATCGGCGAGCACCTCGTGCCGCACCTGGCCGAGGCGGCGCGGCAGCTCCACGAGAAGTGCCACGTGGGGCGGATCGTGCTGCTGACGCGCACGCCCGATGGCGCCGCGGCGATCCAGGCGAAGGCCGGGATCCCCGACGGCGTGGCGGTGAGCATCCCGTGCGGCGACAACATCGAGGCGGGGATGGACGCCGCGCTCCGCGGCTTCGGGGCGCCGACGACGGTCGTCTCGACGCCCTTCGTCCCGCTCCCCGACGTCCTCTTCGGCGCGACGGCCGAGGCGTCGCTCGACACGGCGGGGTTCCGGCAGGTGGTCGAGGACAACCTCACGCACCACTTCCGCGTGGCGCGCAAGGCGTCGCTGCTCGACGGGGCGCAGCTGGTGCTGGTGAGCCCCGACGTCCCGCAGGGGGCCGACGGGGCGGCGTTCGCGCTCGCGAACTTCGTGAAGACGACGCTGCACGCCTTCACGGCGACGATCGCCGTCGAGAACGAGCGGCTGGTGCACGACGTCCCGGTGAACCAGATCAACCTCACGCGCCGCGTCCGCTCCGAGGAGCCGCGGAACGAGGAGGAGACGCTCGAGGAGGTGCGCCGCTTCGCGCGCGCGGTGCTGCTCGCGGGGGCGCCGCTGCCGGACGCGGAGGACTCGCGGTACCGGTCGCGGATCTATCGCGGGATGGCGATGACGGTCTGAGCCGCTCGGCCGGCGGGGCGGGCGTGCGTCGCGCAGCCATGGCGACGCCGCGCCCGTCCGACCAGCACGCTACACTGTGGGGCGCATGCCCTTCATCCCGCTCCCCACGATCCCGACCGACGTCGCGTACCTGCTCGTCGTCGTCGGCCTCTTCATCGTGCCGCCGATCTTCGCGCGGCTGCGGATCCCGGGCGCGCTCGCCTGCCTCGGCGTCGGCGCGCTGCTGGGGCTCGGCTTCGGCGTCTTCCACGACGACGCCGGAATCTCGCTCCTCGCGACGTTCGGCATCGTCGCGCTCTTCCTCTTCGCCGGGCTCGAGGTCGACCTCGCCGCGCTGCGCGGGTCGCTCGGCATCCTGCTGCAGCACCTCGCGATCCAGGTGGCGCTCATGGCCGCCGCGGGGTGGGTGGTGGGTACGGTGTACGGCCTCGAGTGGCGCGGGATGGCGCTCGCCGGGCTCGCGATCGCGACGCCGAGCACGGGGTTCATCCTCGACTCGCTCCCGCGCTTCGGCCTCGACGACGAGGAGCGGCGCTGGGTGACGCTCACCGCGATCGCGACGGAGATCCTCGCGCTCGGCGTCCTCTTCGTCGTCGTGCAGTCGAGCAGCGCCGTCCGCCTCGGGAGCGCGTCGGCGGCGCTGGCCGCGATGGTGCTCCTGCTCCCGCCGGTCTTCCGCTTCTTCGTCGACCGGATCCAGCCGCTCGCGCCGCGCTCGGAGTTCGGCTTCCTCGTCGTCGCGGCGATGACCTGCGCCTTCATCACGCTGCGGCTCGGCGTCTACTACCTCGTCGGCGCCTTCGTCGTCGGCCTCACCGCGGTGCGGCTGCGCAAGGAGCTCCCCTCGCTCCTCACGCCGACCGTGCTCGAGGGGATCGAGCTCTTCGCCAAGTTCTTCGTCCCGTTCTACTTCCTCAAGGCGGGGCTCCACCTGACGCGCGACGACTTCACGCTCGCGTCGGTGGGCACGGGGCTGATCCTCGTCGCGGTCGCGGTGCCGGTGCGCGTCGCGGTGGTCGCGCTCCACCGGCGCTGGGCGCTCGGCGAGGCGGCGCACAGCGCGCGGCGCATCGGCCTCGCGCTCACGCCGACGCTCGTCTTCACGATCGTCATCGCCGACATCCTGCTCGCGCGCTACGGCGCACCGCGCGAGCTGCACGGAGCGCTCGTCACCTTCACGCTCCTCAACACGCTCCTCCCGGGGCTCGTGCTGCGCGGGGCGACGCCCTCGTTCGAGTCGCCCGAGGTGTCGGGGTCGCCCGACGCCTATTCGGCCGCCACGCCGATGCACTGAGCGCCGCGCGGGCGAGCGCGCCGCGGCGGGCGGCCGTACCGGCCACCGGGCGCCCCCCGATGCCGCGGCCGCCCGCTGACCGTCGCCCCAGCGGCTGGTGGGAGCCCCGAGGTGCGCCACGGTGCCGGGGCATGTCCCCTGCCATGATGGTCCGGCATGCGCCTCGATCACGCCGCCATCGGCAACGGACGTCTCCTCGCGCTGGTCTCGCCGACGTCGTCGGTCGACTGGCTCTGCCTCCCCCGCTTCGACTCGCCGTCGCTCTTCGGTCGCCTGCTCGACGAGGAACGCGGCGGCTCGTTCCGCATCGAGTGCGCCGACGGCGAGGTGCGCGGCACCATCGGCTACGTGCGCAACACGAACGTGTCGCGCGTCGAGCTGCGGAGCGGCGAGGACGCGTGGGAGGTGCTCGACTTCGCGCCGCGCATCCCGCAGGGGCTCACGGTGCACGCGCCGCTCACGCTCGTGCGCCTCGTCCGCCCGATCGCCGGGGCGCCGCGGCTCCGCGTCCACTTCGACCCGCGCCCCGACTACGCGCGCGCCGACCCCTGCCTCACCGAGTCGGGCGACGCGATCACCATCGAGGGGGCGGGGACGCCGCTCGTGCTCCGCTCGAACGTGCCGAACGCGTACGTGCTCGAGCGCCGCCCGTTCGTGCTCACCGAGCCGGTCTGGTTCGTCCTCGGCGACGGGCAGGGCGAGGAGCCGTGGGACCTCGCGCGCGTCCGCACCGAGCTCGATCGCACGATCGCCGGCTGGCGCACGTGGGCCGCGTCGCTCGCACTCCCGAGCTTCCACCCCGAGGCGGTGCTCCGCTCGGCGCTCGTGCTCAAGCTCCACACCTCCGAGGACACCGGCGCCGTGATCGCCGCCGCGACCACGAGCATCCCCGAGGCGATGGGGACGCCGCGCACGTGGGACTACCGCTACTGCTGGCTTCGCGACGCGGCGTTCGTCGTCGAGGCGCTGCGACGGCTCGGCCACGTGTGGGAGGGCGAGCGCTTCATGCGCTACCTGCGCGACGTGACGCTCGACGGCCCGCTGCAGCCGGTCTACGGCGCGCACGGCGAGCGCGAGCTCCACGAGATCATGCTCCCGCACCTCGCCGGCTTCCGCGGCAACGGCCACGTGCGCATCGGCAACGCGGCCTACGTGCAGCGGCAGCACGACCTCACCGGGGAGCTGATCCTCTGCCTCGACGTCCTCCTGCGCGACCCGCGCCTGGTGCACGAGGAGCCGCGCGCCTGGCTGCCGCTCGTCGAGCGGCTCGTCGGCGAGGCGATGGAGCTCGCCGACAAGCCCGACATGGGAATCTGGGAGTTCCGCACCTTCCTGCGCCCCTACACCTTCTCGCGCGCCATGTGCTGGGTGGCGATGTCGCGCGGCGCGGCGCTCGCGACGATGCTCGGCCGCCCTGACCTCGCGCGCGCGTGGCAGGTGCGCGCCGCGCGCGAACGGCGCACCGTGGTCCGGCGCGCCTACAACGAACGCCTCGGCTTCTTCACGCAGGCGCTCGACGGCGAGTTCCCCGACGCGTCGAACATGCTCCTCCCGAGCATCGGGCTGATCCGCGCGACCGACCCGCGCTTCCTCTCGACGCTCGACGCCTACAAGGAGCGCCTGGTCGACGGCGGGCTGATGCTCCGCTATCGCAACGAGGACGACTTCGGCGAGACGCACAGCGCCTTCACCCTCTGCTCGCTCTGGTGGAGCGTCGCGCTGGCGCAGGCGCGGCGCCTCGACGAGGCGATCGAGGTCTTCGAGCGCGTCGTCTCGCACGCCAACCCGTGCGGGCTCATGTCCGAGGACATCGACCCGGCGACCGGCGACCTCCTCGGCAACTTCCCGCAGGCGTACACGCACGTCGGGCTGGTGCACGCGGCGATCACGATCGGGAGCCTCCTCGACGCGCGCGGCGGGCACCGGCTCGCGTGGAGCGTGTGATGGCCGGGCCGAGCGGGCGCGTGCTGATGGTGAGCATGCGCCTCCCGGTCACCGTGACGGTGGCCGAGGGCACGCTCGAGGTGCGCGCCTCGGTGGGGGGGCTGGCGACGGGGCTCGGGCAGCTGCGCGGCCCGGGGCGCGGGCAGTGGATCGGCTGGGCCGGCCTCGCGGCCGAGGAGACGGCGCCGCACGCCACGGCGCTCGCGCGCGCGCTGGACGAGCGCGGCTGCGTGGGGGTGGACATCCCGCGCGAGGAGCTCACCGGCTTCTACGACGACTTCGCCAACGGCGTCGTCTGGCCGCTCCTGCACGACCAGGCGGGGCGGCTCCCGCTCGAGCTGGCGGGCTGGGACGCCTACCGCGCCGCGAACCGTCGCTTCGCCGACGCGGTGGTGGCGGTGGCCGAGCCGGGTGACACGATCTGGGTGCACGACTACCAGCTCTGCCTCGTCCCCGCGCTCGTCCGCGCGCGGCTGCCGCGCGCGCGCATCGGCTTCTTCCTGCACGTCCCCTTTCCCCCCGCCGACATCTGGGACGCGCTCCCGCAGCGCGCCGAGCTCCTCGCCGGGATCTGCGGCGCCGATCTCGTGGGCGTGCACACGCACGGCTACCTGCGGCACTTCATCGACGCCTGCGAACGCGCGGGCGTCGGCGCCCCGGGCCCCGAGACGGTGCGTCACGGCACGCGCCTGGTCCGCGTGGGCGCCTTCCCGCTCGGCATCGACCCGGCGCGCTTCGAGGCCGCGGCGGCGACGCCGCAGGTCGCCGAGCGCGTCGCCGCGCTGCGGGCGTCGGCGCCCCCCGCCACGCTCCTCGGCGTCGACCGGCTCGACTACACCAAGGGGATCCCGCGACGCCTCCTCGCCTACGAGCGGCTCCTCGAGCGGCATCCGGCGCTGCACGGGCGCGTGCAGTTCGTGCAGCTCGCCGTGCCGAGCCGCGACCAGGTGCCCGCGTACCAGGACTTCCGCGAGGAGGTCGAGTGGCAGGTGGGGCGAATCAACGGCCGCTTCGGCCGCCCCGACTGGACGCCCGTGCGCTACGTGCATCGCGCCGTCCCGTTCGACGAGGTGGTCGCGCTCTACCGCTCGGCCGACGTGATGCTCGTCACGCCGCTCCGCGACGGGCTCAACCTCGTCTGCAAGGAGTACTGCGCCGCGCGGATCGACGAGGACGGGGCGCTCGTGCTGAGCGAGTTCGCCGGCGCGGCCGACGAGCTGGCGGGTGCGCTCCGCGTCAACCCGTACGACGTCGATGCCACCGCCGCGGCGATCCACCGCGCGATCACGATGCCCCAAGCCGAGCGCCGGGCGCGCATGCGGCTCCTCCGCGAGCGGGTGCGCACGCACGACGTGGCGCGCTGGGCGCACGACTTCCTCGGCGCGCTCGCCGGGTCGCCGCGCGACGCGGCGCGCCCGGTCGACGACGCCGCGCGCACGCGGCTCGTGGCCACCATCCGCGAGGCCTCTGCGCTCCGGCTCCTCCTCGACTACGACGGCACGCTCGTCCCCTTCACGCGCGAGCCGCAGGACGCGGTGCCCGACGCCGCGCTCGTCGAACTGATCGCCGCGCTGGCGCGCCGCCCCGACACCGAGGTGCACATCGTCAGCGGGCGCCGGCACCAGGAGCTCGACGCCTGGTTCGGCGCGCTGCCGATCGGGCTCCATGCGGAGCACGGGCTCTGGTCGCGCGGGCGCGGCGCGACCGAGTGGCGCGCCGTCTCCACGGCCGACCCGCAGCTGCTGCGCGCCGTGACGGCGATCCTCGAGCGCTTCGCCGCGCGCGTCCCCGGCGCGATCCTCGAGCCCAAGACCGCCGGCGTCGCCTGGCACTGGCGCGCCGCCGATCCCGAGGTGGCGACCTGGCAGTCGCGCGAGCTCGCCGCGCACCTGCGGCACGTGCTCGCCGGCACCACGCTCGGCGTGACGCTCGGCGATCACGTGGTCGAGGTCCGCCCCGCCGGCGTGCACAAGGGGCGCATCGCCACCGCTGTCGCCGCCCGCGCCCCGCGCGAGGCGCTCTGCGTCGCGATCGGCGACGACGCGACCGACGCCGACCTCTTCGCCGGCCTCCCCGCCGGCGGCCTGGCGATCGCCGTGGGGGAGCGCCCCGCGGGTGCGCAGTGGCGGGTGGACGACCATCACGAGGTGCGACGGCTGCTCGAGGCGATCGTCGCGAGCGCGCCGGCGCCGGGCGCCCCCGGCGCGGGCGAGCGGGCGCCGTCGTGGTGGCGACGGTGGCTCGGCGGCGTCGCGCGTCCCGGCGCGTCCTGAGCGCCGCCGCGCGGGGGCGCGACCGGCCGTTATCGTTCGCCCGGCCACCGAGGCGCCGCGCGCCCCACGCACCCGAGCTCCGCATGACCGACATCCTCCTCGGCAAGGGCGAGTCGCCCGTCCACCTCCTCGCGCAGTACGGCAACCGCCACGGGCTCGTCGCCGGCGCGACGGGGACCGGGAAGTCGGTCTCGCTGATGACGCTCGCCGAGGGCTTCTCGCGCGCCGGCGTCCCCGTCTTCATGGCGGACGTGAAGGGCGACATCGCCGGCATGGCGATGCCCGGCACCGCGAACGAACGTGTCCTCGCGCGCGTCCGCGACATCGGAATCGAGGGGTGGACGCCCGAGGGGAACCCGGTCGTCTTCTGGGACCTGTACGGGAAGAGCGGCCATCCGGTCCGCGCGACGGTGAGCGAGGTCGGGCCGACGCTCCTCGCGCGGATGCTCGACCTCAACGAGACGCAGGAGGGCGTCCTCGAGATCGTCTTCACGCTCGCCGACGACGAGGGGCTCCTGCTCCTCGACCTCGCCGACCTGCGGGCGGTGCTCGCGCACGTCGCCGAGTCGCGCAAGGAGGTCTCGACGAAGTACGGGCTCGTCGCCGCGCAGAGCGTCGCGGCGATCCAGCGCGCCCTGCTGACGCTCGAGCGCGAGGGGGGCGACGCCTTCTTCGGCGAACCGGCGCTCGCGCTCGCGGACCTGATGCGCACCGACGCCTCCGGGCGCGGCATCGTGAGCCTCCTCGCCGCCGATGCGCTGATCCTCAAGCCGCGGCTCTATTCGAGCTTCCTGCTCTGGCTCCTCTCCGAGCTCTTCGAGGGGCTCCCCGAGGCGGGCGACCTCGAGAAGCCGAAGCTCGTCTTCATCTTCGACGAGGCGCACCTGCTCTTCGACGACGCGCCGCCGGCGCTCCGCCAGCGCGTCGAGCAGGTGGTGCGGCTCATCCGGTCGAAGGGAGTCGGCGTCTACTTCTGCTCGCAGTTCCCCGACGACGTGCCGAGCGAGATCCTCGGGCAGCTCGGCAACCGGATCCAGCACGCGCTGCGCGCCTTCACGCCGCGCGACCAGAAGGCGGTGCGCATTGCGGCCGAGACCTTCGTGCCGAATCCCGCGCTCGACGTCGCCGCCGTGATCGGCCAGCTCGGCGTCGGCGAGGCGCTCGTCTCGACGCTGCAGGCGCGCGCCGTGCCGATGCCGGTGCAGCGCGTGCTGATGGCGCCTCCCCGGTGCCGCATGGGCGCCGTGACCCCCGAGGAGCGGCAGGCCGTGCGCGCACGGAGCCCGCTCGGCACGACGTACGACACGCCGATCGACCGCACCTCGGCGCACGAGATGCTCGCCGCGCGCGTCGCCGCGACCGCGGCGACGGCCGACGAGGCGACGGAGCGTCCGGCCGCGGCGCGGCCGCGCGCCGACGCACCGGCTGCCGGCGATGCGGGCGACGGCTCCGTGCTCGGCTCGATCGGCGAGGTCCTCTTCGGCGACGGACGCCGGCAGGGCGTCGTCGAGGCGATGGCCAAGTCGGCGGCGCGCAGCGTCGGCTCGGGGCTCGGGCGGCAGCTCCTGCGCGGCGTGCTCGGCGGGATCCTCGGCGGGAGCGCGACGCGGCGCCGGCGCTGACGCGCCCCCGCCGGTGCGTCAGAACTCGATGTTGACGCCGATCGACGGGAGCACGCCGAGCGCGGTGTTCGCGACCGGGCGCTGCGCGCGGGGGTCCCACTCGAAGGCGCTCGTGTTCGTGCGCCCCGAGATGTTCTGCACGTCGAGGTAGGTCACGAGCTGCCAGCGCGCGAACGACCAGCGGCGGTCGACGCGCACGTCGAGCGCGGCGAAGGCCGGGAGCCGGCCCCCCTGGTTGAAGCGCGTGAAGTCGAGCGTCCCCGCCTGCGGGCCGGTGGTGACGAACGGCGTGAACGGGCGCCCCGTGGCCGCGCGCACCTTGCCGCTCACCTCCCACTTCGGGCCGAAGCGCCACCCCGCCACCGCCGTCCCGATGAACGCCGTCTCGAACGCCCCCGGGCGCTCGACGCCGTCGAGCGCGGTGAAGCGCGTCCGGTTCCAGCTCGCGCTCACGAGGCCGTAGAGCGGCACCTCGCTGAAGCGCTTCTGCAGCAGCAGCTCGACGCCGTGGCTCGTCCCGCGCCCGTCGCTCGAGAGCGGCTCGAGGCCGAACGGGATGTCGGTCGTGACGTCCTCGAACCCCGCCGGCGCGAGCACCGCCTGCGGGCGGAAGAGGCGCGTCGTGTAGTCGGTGTAGCGCTTCCAGTAGCCCTCGAGCTGCAGCTTGAGGTCGGGACGGAGGAGCCGCTGCCACTGCAGCGACGCCTGGTCGGCGCGGATCGGGCGGAGGCGGTCGCGGTTCCCCGGGTCGCCCGCGAGCCAGATGAAGCTCGGCCCCTGGTAGTAGCGCCCGCCGGCGGCGACGAGCGTCGTGCGCTCGCCGAGCGCCACGGCGACCTTGGCCCGCGGCGAGACGCGCGCGACGCCGCCGGCGAGGTAGCCGTAGTGGTCGACGCGCGCGCCGAGCGTCGTGCGGAGCCACGGGCGCCACTGCGTGCTCACGTCGCCGTAGGCGCTCGTGCGCGCGGCGCGGAAGCTCGTGTCGCCGACGAGCGGGCGCGGCGTCCCGGCGGCGTCGGTGCGGAAGCGCCCCGGCACGATCAGGTCGTAGCGCAGGTCGTCGGCGAGGCGGAGCTGCGTGCCGACGGTGAACGCCGTCGCCGCCGTCGCCTGCCAGCCGAGCTCCGCGCGCGCCGTCCACTCGCCCTCGCGGCTGCGGTTCTGGAAGACGCGCGTGGGGGGCACGAGCGTGTCGTCCTGCACGCTCTCGAAGTCCACCTGCACGCGCCCCACCGACGCCGTCAGCGAGCCGCGGCCGAGCGACCGCACCAGCGTCAGCCCGGTCACGAGCTGCGTCTGGTCCTGCCCGAGCACGCCGCGGTTCTCGAAGCGGTTGTCGGCGGTCTCGCGGTCGAGCGACAGGTCGTTGAGCGCGCCGATCGCCACGAACGAGAGCTTCGTGTCGCGCCCGAGCTGCTGCGTGACCTTCGCGTTGACGTCGTAGAACGTGGGGATGAAGGGGAAGCCCGCCGCGCGGAAGAAGAGGTCGAGGTAGCTCCGCCGGAGCGAGACGAACCAGCTCCCGTCGCTCCCCGTCGGCCCCTCGGCCGCGTAGCCGACGCCGGTGGCCGAGAGGTTGATCGTGTTCGCGAAGCGCTCGCGGTTCCCCTCGCGCAGGGTGATCTCGGTCACGGATGCGGTGCGGTCACCGTAGCGCGCCCCGAAGCCCCCCGACGAGAAGCTCGCCTCGCGCACGTACTCGATGTTGAGCAGCGAGATCGGCCCCCCCGTCGACCCCTGCGAGCCGAAGTGGTTGATGTTCGGCACCTCGATCCCGTCGACGAGGAAGAGGTTCTCGAACGGCGCGCCGCCGCGCACGACGAGGTCGTTGCGCCCGCCGATCGTCACCCCCACGCCCGGCAGGAGCGCCACCGCGCGCAGCACGTCCTCCTGCACGCCGGGGGCGCGGCGGATGTCCTCGCGCTCGAGCGTCTCGAGCTTCTCGCTCCCCTCGACCACGCTGCGGAAGGCGCGCCCCGCGCGGGCGTTCACCGCCACCGTCTGCAGCGCCGCGGGGCGGGGGACGAGCGTCACCGCGAGCTCGGTCGGCTTGCCGCTCGAGACGAGGACGTTGCTCGCCGTGAACGGCGCGTAGCCGATCGCGCGGACGCGCACCGAGACGATCCCCGGCCGCAGGGCGCGGAGCGTGAAGCGGCCGTCGGCCCCCGTGGCGACGGCCGCGGCCGTCCCCTCGACGGCGACCTGCGCCCCCTCGATGCCACGACGCGTCGTCGCGTCCTGCACCTGGCCGGTGATGATCCCCTGCGCCGCGAGCGCGGCCGGGGCGAGGGCGACCACGAGCGCGGCCGCACGGAAGGATCGGAGCATGCAGGATGGGAACGGCGCCGCCACGACGGGCGCGCACGGGGGCATGGGAGACGGGGCGCGGGCGCACGGCGACGAGCCCGCGCGTCCACTACCCGCACGAACGCCCCGGGGCGCTACCGCGGTGCCAGCAGCGCCCGGACGTGGAGCGCGAGCCGCGCCTCGTCGTCGAGCCGTTCGCGGTCCGCCACCACCGCCACCGCCGTCGCCGGGTGGTCGGTGATCAGGTTCGCCGCACCGAGCGCGACGAAGCGCGCCATCGACGCGCGGTCGTTGACCGTCCAGACGTGCACCGGCTTCCCGGCCCGGCGCGCGCGCGCGATGAAGGCGTCGGTGGCGAGCGTCCGGTTGACGCTCAGGAAGTCGACGGGGAGCCGATCGGGGCGGCCGAGTGCACGCGTCACGATCAGCCCCGTCTCGATCGCCGGCGCGCGCCGCTCGGCCTCGACCAGGGGCGCGAGCTCGAGCGAGGTGAGGCGCACGCGCCCGCGCGCCCCCGCCGAATCGACGACCGCCAGCACCGCGCCGAGGAGCGCGGTGTCGGGGCGGTTGTACTTGAGCTCCACGTTCGTGCCGGCACGGTCGCCGGCGAGGTCGAGCGCCTCGCGCAGCGTCGGCACCCGTTCGCCGGCGAAGCGCCCGCCGCTCCGCCATCCGAGGTCGGCGCGCCGGATCTCGGCGAGCGTCATCGTCCACACCTTGCGCCGCACGTTCGCCACCCGCGCGAGGTCGGCGTCGTGCACGACCACGACCGCGCCGTCCTTCGTGCGCTGCACGTCGATCTCCACCCAGTCGGCGCCGGCGTCGATCGCCGCGCGGATCGCCGCGAGCGAGTTCTCCGGCGCGGCCGCCGAGCCGCGGTGGCCGGTCACGTCGACCGCCTCCGCCGCGTCGACCCCCCGCATCCACCACGCCCCGACCGCGCTCGACCCCGCGACGACGAGCGCGAGGAGCGTCGCGAGCACCCACGGCCGCGGCGCGCCGGCGCGATCGGTCGCCTCGCCGCGCGCGTCGCCGCCGCCGTCGGCGCGCCACGCCGCGTTCACCAGCCGCGCGTGCCCCGCATGGCCGAGCAGCACCCACGCCACCGAGATCAGCGCGAGGAGCGCGAGCGTCGTCCACACGACCGGCACGAGCGCGGTGAGCCGCGTCCCTGCGCGCGCCGCCAGTGCGCCGCCGGTGGCCGCCGTGGTCGTGGTGAGCGCGACGTTCGCCGCGAAGAGCGCGAGCCACCAGCCGAAGACGCGCCCCGCGAGCGCGAGCCCCTGCCCGCGCGTCATCCGCCAGCTCGTGCGCAGCGCGTCGAGGCCGTCGAGCCCGTCGTGGAGCGCCGCCGGGATCGCGAGCGCCCAGCGCGCGAGCAGCCACCCCGCGATGCCGACGACGATCACGAGGAGCGTCGCCGCGACGGCGACCACCCGCACCGCCTCCGGCGGGCGCGCGTCGAGGTACCAGTTCACGTCGTGCGCGGCGAGCAGCGGGCGCGCCATCGCGGCGATCGCGGCCGCCGCCGGTGCCACGACGAGCGCGAGGATCGCGAGCTGCCGCCACGCGATGCCGAGGAGCGCGGGGAGCGAGCGCACGACGCGCGCGAGCGCGCCGGTGGGCGTGTCGCGCTCGTGACCGTCGGCGGTGAGGAGGACGAGCCCCGCGTGCTGCAGCAGGAAGAGCGAGAGCACGAGCGTCGTCGCGAGGAGGACCCACCCGATCCCCGTCGGCGAGAGGACGAAGGCGACGATGTCGAAGTTGCTGATCGCCGCGAGCCCGGTCGTGCGCAGCAGCCCCTCGAGCGCGGCCTTCACCAGCGGCGCGAGCGCCCCCGCCCCCGCGAGCGTCGCCAGCCCCTGCCACGCGGCCAGCGCGCGCCAGCGCGGCGCGAGCGCACGCACCACCGCGCGCCACGAGAGCGCCCCCCGCGGGAAGGGGCGCGCGCGGCGCGGCGAGAGGGGGAGCGAGACGGACGACACGCGTCCAAGATGTCCCCGCGGTTGCGCCGCGCGCGATCTTGTCCGCATGCCCGCGCCCGCCATCCTCCGCACGCTCGCCGTCGTCGGCGCCGGCTACGTCGGCACCGCCCTCGCCACCGCCACCGCCCGCGCGGGTATCGCCACCTGGGCGGTGCGGCGCCGCGCGTCGCCCGGCACGCACGACGGCGTGACATGGTGCGCCGGCGACGTCGCCACCGGCGCCATCGACGGGCTCCCGGGCGCGCTCGACGCACTCGTCCTCGCGCTCGCGCCCGGCGCCGCGCACGACGACTACGAGCGCACCTACGTCGCCGGCGCGCGGGGCGCGCTCGCGCTGGCGCGTGCGACCGGCGCGCGCCTCGTCTACACCTCGAGCACCGGCGTCTACGGCGTGCACGACGGGAGCTGGGTCACCGAGGCGTCGCCGCGGCGTGGCGCCGGGCCGTCGAACGCGGCGCTCGTCGCGGCCGAGGACGTGCTGCTCGACCAGCCCGACGTCGCGGTGACGGTGCTCCGCGTCGCGGGGATCTACGGCCCAGGGCGCGACCCCTCGCACCGCTACCGCGACCCCGCGGCGCTCGCGCGCGGCGGCGATTACTGGGTAAACCTCGCGCACCGCGACGACATCGCGGCCGCGGTGCGCCACGTCCTCGCGCTCGATCCGGCGACCGCGCCGCGCGTGCTCAACTGCGCCGACGGCGCCCCCGCGCTCGCGCGCGACGTTTGCGCGTGGCTCCACGCGCGCGCCGGCGGCGACCCGGCGACGCTCGCCTTCACCGGCACGGGCGCCCCGGCGCGCTCGAACCAGCGGGTGTCGAGCGCGGCGCTGCAGGCGACGGGGTGGCGCCCGGCCCACCCCTCGTTCCGCGAGGGGCTCGCCTCGCTCGGCGCCTGAGCCCGCCCGACGCGGGGCGCCCCCGGTCGCGACCCGCCCGCCGCCCTCGCCATCTTGGGCGCATGCCCGCCCGCTCCGTCGCGCCGCCGCGCGCCGCCGTCGCCCTCGTGGCCGCCTGCGCCCTCCTCGCCGCCTGCGGCGGCGGCGACGGGGCGACTGGCCCCACCGTCGCCTCGCTGCGCGTCGTCAATGCCACGGGGCGCCCGATCGTGCGGCTCTTCTACCAGCGCTGCGTGCAGCCCACGTGGGGAGCCGACCGGTTGGGGGCGCTCGCGCCGCTCGCCCCCGGCACCACCTACGGCATCGACAGCATCCCCTCGGGGTGCTACGACCTGCGCGCCGACACCGACGACGGCCGGCGCGCGACGCGGTTCCAGCAGAACCTCCGGGGGGGCGACACCTTCGAGTGGACGCTCACCCTCCCCGACTTCGTCGCCGCGCCCGCCGCTCCCTGACCGACCGAGGGGAAACCTGCGCCGGCCCCCCGGTGTCCGACGCCCCGTGCGCCAGCCCGCTCCCCGCTCCCGCGCCGCCGACGCCCTCGGCTTCGTCGTCGCCACGGCGCTCACCGCCGGCGCGGTGGCGACGGTGCTCGGCGGGCTCGTGCCGCGGGTGCTCGTGGCGCCGCGCGCGCTCTCGCGCCCGGTCGAGGAGCGCATCGCCTTCGCGCCCTCGGCCCCGGCGCCGCTTCCGCCGTCGCGCGAGCCGATCCCATCACCCCCGGCCACGGGCGTTCCTGCGCGGCGGGCGCCCGGCGCCGCGCCCGCCGCGGGCGTCGCGCCGATCGCCGCCGCGCCGCGCGACACCGCGGGGGGCGGCGGTCGCCGCGATCCGGCGCGCATCGCCGACGGGCTCGCGCCGGCACCCACGGCGGTCCCGCTCCGCGCCCCGGTCATCCCCGTGCCGCGCGCCGACGACCGGCTCGCCGCGGGGCTCGGCGGCGCGAAGGTGGTCGACGGGCGCACGCTCGGCGGGCAGACAGTCGGGCTGGCGCGCGTCCCGCTCTCGCGCGACTCGGCGTGGGTCGGGAACCGGGCGCGCCTCGAGCAGCTCGCCATGGGGAGCCGCACCACGTCGATCCCGCTGACGCAGGAGGAGCGCGACGCCGCATGGCGACGGCAGTCGGCGGCGATGCACTCCACCGCCGGCGTCGGCCCCGCACCGATCGCGACGGCGGGGGTCTCCGTCGGCGTCGGGCTCCCCGGTGGCGGCCCGTCGGCCGCGCAGCGCGCGCGCGACCGCGCGACGCACGCCGAGAACGTGGTGGTGCTCGACAGGATCGCGCTGCGCGCCGACTCGGTGTGCGAGGCGCGGCGCCGGCGCGTCGACTCGCTCCGCACCGTCGCGCGCGACGAGCGTGCCGCCGCCCGCGAGCGCGAGGCGATGCGCGGCTGCAAGGGGTGAGGGGGGGACGCGTCTTCACATCGCGGGGGTCGCGACGTCGGTGTCGGTGAGGCCGGCGCGCACGGCGGGACACCACGGTCCCGCGCGCGCACCGGGCCCGCCCACCCGCTCACGCACGCGCGAGGACCCGATGCCGACGTTCCAGACCCTGCTCCGTTCGTGCGCCGCCGCCGGCGCGCTCGCGATCGCGCTCCCGCTCCTCGGCGACGCGCTCGAGGCGCAGCGCCGCGGCGGCCCGCCCGCCGCCCGCGTCGCCGATCGCCGCGCCGATCCCGGCGCCCCGCTGCTGCGCGGGATCACGCTCACCGACGACCAGCGGACGCAGGTCGACGCCTGGCAGGCCGCGCGCCGCGCCGAGCGCGACTCGCTGGCCGCGGCGATGCGCGCGCAGCGCCAGGGGAGCGCGCCGCGCGTGCGCCCCGACAGCGCGACGATGGCCGCGCGCCGCGACGCGCTGCGCGCGCAGGCGCAGGCGAACGCGCAGTCGCTCCGCGCGCTCCTCACCCCCGAGCAGCAGGTGACCTTCGACGCCAACGCGCGCGAGCTCGCGCTGCGGATGCAGGAGCGCGGCGGCGGGCGGAAGGGGTGGGGGCGTCGCGGGGTGCGCGCGCCCATGGCGCCGGCCGACACGTCGGCGCGCTGAACGCCCCTCGCGCGACACGGCCCCGCCGCACCGATGCGTGCGGCGGGGCCGTGTCGTCGCGTCCCCGCGTGCCGGTCCGGGTGAGGACGCCGGCAAAGGGTGGATTCCGCCGATGTCGTGACACGGCGCGTCTTGCCGCGACGTCGTCACCCGGACGAGACTCCGTGGCCCCGGCTCCGCACGACACGATGCCCGCCGCTCGAGTCTCTCGCGCGCGATGACCCCGCCGCCTTCGACGTCCCCCGCGATCGCCGACCCCGCCGTGCACGCGCTCGACGCGGCCGCCGTCGCGGCGCGGCTCGCGGTGACGCCGTCGGCGGGGCTCGACGACGCCGAGGTCCGTGCGCGCCGTGCGCGGCACGGCGAGAATCGACTCCCGGTCGCTCGCGGCGAGGCCTGGTATCGCCTTTTGTGGCGGCAGCTCCGCAGCCCGCTCGTGCTCGTCCTCGTCGGCGCCGGCCTGCTCGCCACCGCCCTCGGCGCCGGCACCGACGGCGCGGTCGTCCTCGGCGTCGTCGTCGTCAACACGCTCATCGGCTTCGTGCAGGAGTGGCGCGCCGGGCGTGCGATCGGCGCGCTCGCGACGATGATCACCGAGCGCCCGCGGGTGCGCCGCGCCGGCGTCTCGGGCACCGTGCCGGCGCACGAGCTCGTCCCCGGCGACGTCGTCCTCCTCGAGGCGGGCGACCAGGTCGCCGCCGACCTCCGCCTGCACGCGGTGCGCGGCCTCGAGACGACCGAGGCGGCGCTCACCGGCGAGTCGCTTCCCGTGCACAAGGCGACCGCCCCGGTCGCCGTCGACGCGACCCTCGGCGACCGTCGCAGCATGGCGTTCGCCGGGACGATCGTCACGGCGGGGACCGGCGAGGGGATTGTCGTCGCGACCGGCGCCGCGACGGAGCTCGGCCGCATCTCCGCCTTGCTCGCGACCGCGTCGCCCGGCGAGACGCCGCTCGTGCAGGCGCTCGGCCGCGTCGCGCGGCTCCTCACCGCGGTGATCGCGGTCGTCGCCATCGCCCTCGCCGGCGTCGCCGTCGCGCGCGACTACGCGCCGGCCGACGCCGTCCTCGCGGCGATCACGCTCGCCGTCGCCGCGATCCCCGAGGGGCTCCCGGCGATCACCACGATCGCGCTCGCGATCGGCGTGCGTCGCATGGCGCGGCGCAACGCCGTCGTGCGCAACCTCCCCGCGGTCGAGACGCTCGGCGGCGTCACCGTCATCTGCAGCGACAAGACGGGGACGCTCACGCGCAACGAGATGACCGTGCAGGCGCTCTGGACCCCCACCGCCGGCGCCTGGCGCGTGGACGGCGTCGGCTACGCGCCCGAGGGCGCGATCGTCGCGGTCGACGACGTGGCGGACGACGCGCCCGCCGGTGCGGCCCCGCTCCCCGCGCCCGTCCGCGACCTGCTCGAGGGCGCCGTGCTCTGCAGCGACGCGCGCCTCGTGCGCGCCGCCGCCGCCGCCGACGCGACGGGGCCGGTCGACCCGCGGTGGCGGATCGACGGCGACCCGACCGAGGGGGCGCTCGTCGTCGCGGCCCGCAAGGCGGGCATGACGGAGGACACGCTCCGCGCCGCGCGGCCGCGGCGCGACGCGATCCCGTTCGAGTCGGCACGGCAGTGGATGGCGACGTGCCACGACGATCCCGCGCGCCCCGGGGGAACCGTCCTCCTCGTGAAGGGGGCGCCCGAGCGGCTCCTCCCGCGCTGCGCGCGCGATCGCGACGGCGCGCCGCTCGACGGTGCGCGCGCGTCGCGCGAGGCCGACGCGCTCGCCGCGCGCGGGCTGCGCGTGCTCGCCGTCGCCGTCGCGCCGCTCGATGTCGCGGGCGCCCCCGACGACGACGCGCTCCCGCCGACGCTCGCGCTCCTCGGCCTCGTCGGGATGATGGATCCCCCGCGCCCCGAGGCGATCGACGCGATCGCGCGGTGCCGCGAGGCGGGGATCGCGGTGGCGATGATCACCGGCGACCATCGCGACACCGCGCTCGCGATCGCTGGGCAGCTCGGGCTGGTGGCACCCGGTGCGGAGGCGGAGGCGCAGGCGACGACCGGCGACGAGCTGGCGCGCACCGACGACGCCGCGCTGCGTGCCCTCGTGCGCGAGCGGCGCGTCTTCGCGCGCGTCTCGCCCGAGCAGAAGCTCCGCCTCGTGCGCGCGCTGCAGGCCGAGGGGCACGTGGTCGCGATGACCGGCGACGGGGTGAACGACGCCCCCGCGCTGCGACAGGCGGAGATCGGCGTGGCGATGGGGATCACGGGGACCGCGGCCAGCCGCGAGGCGGCCGACATCGTCCTCGCCGACGACGACTTCGCGACGATCGCGGCGGCGGTCGCCGAGGGGCGTCGCGTCTACGACAACCTGCGCAAGGCGCTCGCCTTCGTCCTGCCGACGAACCTCGGCGAGGCGCTCGTCATCCTGATCGCGGTGTGCGTCTTCCCCGTGGTCGACGGCACGCCGCTCCTGCCGATGGCCCCGGTGCAGATCCTCTGGATCAACCTCGTCGCGACCGTCGCCCTCGCGCTGCCGCTGGCGTTCGAGGCGCGCGAGCCCGACGTCATGCGGCGCCCCCCCCGTCCCCCCGGCACGCCGCTCCTCGACGGCTTCGTGCGCTGGCGGACGGTCATCGTCGCACTCGTCATGACCGTCATGGCGCTGGCGCTCTTCTCGTGGGAGCACGCCCGCATGCTCGCCGGCGGCGTCCCGCCCGCGATCGCGCTGCGCGAGGCGCAGACGCTGGTCGTCAGCGCCGTGGTGCTCATGCAGATGGCCTACGTGGTGCAGTGCCGGTCGCTCACCAGCTCGGCGCGGGCGGTGGGACTGTGGCGCAACCGGTGGATCTGGGTCGGGATCGGCGTGCTGGCGCTGCTGCAGCTGGCCTTCGTCCATGCCCCGCCGCTGCAGCGCGCCTTCGGGTCGGCGTCGCTCGACGCGGCGGCCTGGGCGCGCGCGGCGCTGGCGGCGGCGACGATCGTGCCGGTGGTGGCGATCGAGAAGTGGTGGCGGCGCCGGGTGCCCCCCGCCTCGCCGGCGCGGGCGCTCAGCGGGCGCGCGGTCGCCGGAGCGGCGTGAAGCCGGCGGCCGCGAGGCGACGCCAGCGGTGCTGTCGCCAGCGGTAGAAGAGCTGCGCGAACAGCCACACGCCGGGAGTGAGGACGCCCGCCTCGACGTCGACGACATCGACGTAGTCCGTGCCGCCGCCGGGCGCGGGGGCGATCGAGATGCGGTGGTCCCAGCGCCGCGCGATCGTCCCGCGGCCATCGTCGCGGATGGTGCGGCGCGGCCCCGCGTCGCCCGGCTCGTCGGGGGCGATCGAGGTGACGATGTGCTGCGTGCCGAGGGGGACGATGCCGAAGAGGCGGAGCGCGACGCGATAGTCGCCCTCGGCCCACGTCTCGGGGAACCGGTCGGGGACGAGCGGAACGAAGCGCAGCAGTGGCCACGCGACGTGCTCGAGGAGCGCGGGGCGGCGCACCGCCGCCCACGCCTCGTCGGCGGGGCAGGGGAGGCGGGTGGCGAGAGTGACGCGCATCGGAGATTGGACGGCGGGCGGCCACCGGGCGTTCCGTTCGCGACGCGCCGTAACCTGTCACGGCGTGGCGACGCGCCGCGGGTCGCGGACTAGCGGAGGAAGCGCCGCGCGAGCTGGTCGAGCCGCTCGTCGCCGGCCCGCTCCGCGGCGTCGCGCAGCCGTCGCACGTGCTCGTGCAGTCGCGGCTCGCCCCAGTAGCACCCGGTGGCGCGCTCGGCGAGCTCCGTCTCGCCGGCGCGCGCCGCCTCGAGCAGCGCGCGCGCGGCGGCGGCGTCGAAGCCCGGATCCTCGCGCGGCGGGAGGTCGTAGTGGCGCCGCGGCGAATCGCCGGGGGCGTCCTCGTTCACGAAGGCGCGGGACATGACGGCAAACGTGCGCGACCCGTGCGCCGCTCGCGACCGGGGCGGCGCCGTGCGGCTGCGTCGGGCCCGGCGCAGGTGGCGATGACTCGTGGCCGTGGCCGTCGTCGGCCCGGCGCCGCCCCGCGCCACCCGGTTCCCCCGGGCGTGGTCAGGCGTCGCGCCCGGCGCCCGTGCGCGCGAGCGCGATCCCGCCACCGGTCGGGAGGGCGGCGCCTCCCCGTCGAGGGGTCCTCTTCCGACGGGGCGCTCCGCAGATTCGATCGCGGGTCGCGATGCACGCCCGGCGCGCGGGGCGCGCCCGCGTGCGCCCTCCTCGTCGCCCCCGGACCGCGAACCTTGGCCCTCTCCCGCGATGCGCTCCCACGGCACGTTCGGCAGGATCATCGGCGTGGCGCTGCCGCTCGTCGGGTCGGCGCTCGGCCCCGCGGTCGCCGCGCAGCGGCCGCCCGCGCCGCCCGCGGCGTGGCGGGAGTTCACGGCGACCTTCGACAGCCTCGCCCGCCACGAGCGCATCGTCGGCGCGAGCGCGCTCCTCGTGCGCGACGGGCGGGTGGTCGCGCGGCACCACTTCGGCCACGCCGATCTCGCGGCGGGACGGCGCGTCGACGACGGCACGATCTTCCACTGGGGCTCGATCACGAAGACGCTCACCGCGATCGCGGTGCTGCAGCTCCGCGATCGCGGACGGCTCTCGCTCGACGACCCGGTGACGCGATGGGTGCCGGAGTTGCGGCAGGTGAACGACCCGAACCGCGTCACCGACGGCATCACGCTCCGGATGCTGCTCACGCATTCCGCGGGATACCAGGAGGACACGTGGCCGTGGCGACGGTACCAGGACTGGGAGCCCTTCGAACCCACGACGTGGGCGCAGCTCGTGGCGATGATGCCGTACCAGCAGCTGCGCGTCCGTCCCGGCACGGCGTACTCGTACTCGAATCCCGGCTACATCTACCTCGCGCGCGTGATCGAGCAGGTCACCGGTGACGCGTGGCAGGCGTACGTGCAGAAGAACCTGCTCGCGCCGCTCCGGCTCGAGGGGAGCTACTTCGGCGTCACGCCGTACCATCTCGCGCCGCACCGCTCGCACCACTACTTCGTGCAGCGCTGGGCGACGGCCACCGGCGACACCGTGATCGACCGCGGCCCCGACTTCGATCCGGGCGTCACGATCCCGAACGGCGGCTGGAACGCGCCGCTCGACGACCTCGCGCGCTACATGGTCTTCCTCACCGTCGCGGCCCGCGACTCGGGCACCGCGCGGCGTCACGACGTCGTGCTCTCGCGCCGGACGCTCGAGGAGATGTGGCGCCCCGCCTTCCGGATCGCACCGGACGCCGCCGCCGACTCGATGGGGCTCGGGTTCTTCATCCACGACCGGCGCGGAATGCGGCTCGTCGGGCACACCGGACAGCAGGGCGCCTTCCGGGCGTTCTTCTACGTCAATCCCGCGACCCGGGCCGGCGTCGTCGTCGCGTACAACACGACGCACCGGACGATGCGCTCGCACTTCACGCCGGTGGCGGAGCGAGCGATGGAGCTGCTGCGCTGAGGGGGCGGGGCCGGGGAAGGGGCCGCGGGCGGTGGCCCGGCCGTCGGTCCGGCGACCGCGACGCCCGCATCGACGACGCACTGCCGGTGGTGGACGAACGAACGAGGCGGCCAGCCGATTGGGCTGACCGCCTCGTTCCGTCGTGCCCGAGGCACGTCGACACGTCGGGGCGACTGGATTTGAACCAGCGACCTCCTGCTCCCGAAGCAGGCGC
>ERZ1066123.639-NODE-639-length-24911-cov-6.365908_pt1 | contig 24911 bp, 19 predicted proteins | sample MGYA00382770_ERZ1066123 | MGnify/ENA primary metagenome ERZ1066123 (study PRJEB33369, sample SAMEA5778353) | biofilm metagenome | biome: Industrial cooling water; feature: Water cooling tower basin; material: Biofilm | place: United Arab Emirates | collected...
GTGACCCTCGCATGTCCCCGCCCGCAACCGCTCGACGACCCGCTTGCCGAGATACCAGGCCCCGCCGGCGCAAGCCGGCGGGGCTTTTTTTTCGATTCGTGCCACTTCAACCTCAACTCGACTTCTCTTCTTACTTTCCCTTCTCTCCGTCGTCGGTTACAATTCCCGTACCCTCCACCCGCGGTGTGGCCTCTCCACCGTCGCTTTGCCGATCTTCCCGAGGTCCGACCATGACCGGACGTGCCGCCCTGGCGCTGATCGCGCTCGCACCTTCACTCTCTGCTGCCGACCCCACTCCGACCCCCGCCGCGATCGATCATTTCGAGAAGAAGGTCCGTCCCGTTCTGCTCGAACAGTGCGGCAAGTGCCACGGCACCGACCCCAAGAAGGTCAAGGGCGGGTTGAAGGTGTTGTCGCGGGCAGACCTGCTCACCGGCGGCGAAGCAGGGCCGGCGGTCGTGCCGGGTTCGCCGGAGAAAAGTCTGCTCGTGCAGGTCATCAAGTACGACGGCGAGATGAAGATGCCGCCGAAGGGGAAGATGCGGGACGCGGACATCGCGGCGATCACCGAATGGGTGAAGGCCGGTGCCCCCTGGCCCGATTCCGGCAGCGCGACAACGACCACGCCGAAGCCGACGGGGCCGCTCTTTACCGAGGAACAGAAGCAATTCTGGGCCTACCAGCCGGTGAAACCGCCTACCCCCGACGCGACGATCGACAGTCTTCACCAAGCCAAACTCACGGCTGCGGGACTGAAGCCGGCCGCCCCCGCGGACAAGCGGACGCTGATTCGTCGCGTCACTTACGACCTCACCGGGTTGCCCCCGACGCCGGAGGAAATCGACGCCTTCGAGAAGGACTCGTCCCCTGACGCATACTCGAAAGTCGTGAATCGTCTGCTCGATTCGAGTGCCTACGGCGAACGCTGGGGCCGGCACTGGCTCGACGTCGCCCGCTATGCCGACAGCAACGGCCTCGACGAGAACACCGCCTTCGGCAACGCCTGGAAGTACCGCGATTACGTGATCCGCAGCTTCAACGCGGACAAGCCCTACGACACCTTCCTGAAGGAGCAAATCGCCGGCGACCTGCTCCCCCCGACGGACAGCGAGCAGGTGCGGAAGGACCGCCTCACCGCCCTCGGCTACCTCGCCATCGGGGCGAAACTGCTCGCGGAGCCGGACAAGCAGAAGATGCTGATCGACATCGCGGACGAGCAACTCGACACGCTCGGCAAGGGCGTCATGGGGCTGACGCTCGGCTGTGCCCGGTGCCACGACCACAAGTTCGACCCGCTGCCGACGCGAGACTACTACTCGCTGCTCGGCATCTTCACCAGCACCCGGACGATGCAGGGGCTCGGCACGGTGGCGAAGGCCTTCGAGCGGCCCCTCGGCGAGCCGGAGAAGCCGGACGTCGCGGCGGCGCGGAAGAAGCTCGACGGCGTCCGCAAGCAGATGCGCGACCTGGACAAGAAGATCGCGGCCGAGAAGGACGCGGACAAGAAAAAGGAACTCACAGCAAAGAAAGACAAGCTCACCGCGGACACGCTCGAACTGGAAAAGCTTGTTCCGGACGTGCGGCTCGAACGGTTGCGGACGGAAGTCCGCGACATCGAGGCGAAGTTCGGCAAAACAAAAGAAACCGAGAAGGCCAAGCGCGAGGAACTGCACAACGAGGCCGAGAAGCGGCGGGCCGAGATCAAGGTGCTGGAAAAGAGCGTGGTCCCGCCCGACTTCGTGCTCGGCGTCGAGGAGGGCTCTGCGGGCGGGTACGGCACCCAACCCCGCAACATCTACGTCCAGATTCGCGGCAACTACGTCTCCCCCGGCGAGGAGGCCCCGGCCCAGTTCCTCCGCATCATCGCGGGGGAAAAGGCGGCGAACTTCGTCAGCACGGCCCCGAACCCCGCCGACAAACTCGAACCCGCGAAGACGCGCTTCGGCTCCACGCGCTCCGCCAGCGGTCGGCTCGAACTCGCCAACTGGCTCACGGACGGCAAGCACCCGCTGACCGCCCGCGTGTTCGTGAACCGCGTCTGGCAGCACCACTTCGGCGAGGGAATCGTGCGGTCGGTCGACAACTTCGGCAAGCTCGGCGACCGGCCGACGCACCCCGAACTGCTCGATTGGCTCGCCCACGAGTTCGTCACGCACGGCTGGAGCGTGAAGCACCTGCACCGGGTGATTCTGCTGTCCGCGGCGTACCGGCAAGCCGGCACCCACGACGCGAAGTCCGCCCTCGCCGACCCGGACAACCGCCTGCTCTGGCGGTTCCCCCGGCAACGGCTGGAAGCGGAGGCGATCCGCGACGGCATCCTCGCGGTGGCCGGCACCCTCGACCGCACCCCCGGCGGGACGCTGCTCGAAACGAAAAACTTCGAGTACGTCACGACCGATCAGTCCGGCAACAAGGCGAAGTACGACACGACCCGGCGGAGCGTTTACCTGCCGGTGATCCGCAACAACGTGTTCGCGTTCTTCCAGACCTTCGACTTCCCGGACCCGAGCACGATGTCCGGCAAGCGGGTCAGCACCGTCGTCGCGCCGCAAGCACTGTACCTGCTCAACAGCCCGTTCGTGCGGACGCAGGCGAAGGCGTTCGCGGAACGCATACTGAAGGCGGAATCGGACGACGCGGCACGGGTCGCGCTGGCGTACCGCCTCGCGTTCGGCCGGCCGGCGACCGCGGAGGAAGTGACGCAATCGCTGGGTTTCGTCAAGGATTTCGAGGGCTCGCTGACGGCCGAGAACGACGCCCCCACCCGCAAGGCGAAGGCGTGGGCGGGGCTGTGCCAGGCGATCTTCGCGAGCAACGAGTTCGTGTACGTGGAGTAGCCGACGTTTAGCCGCGACGCGCAGCGGAGCGCGGACCGGCACGCTGTCCCGCGCTCCGCTATCGCGTCGCGGCTAAACGGGGAGAACGCATGAACCGCCACTTTTGCCGATCGTTCACGTCCGCCGTCACCCGGCGGGACGCGCTCCGCTCCACGGCCAACGGGTTCGGGCTGCTCGCGCTCGGCGGGTTGCTCGGGCAGCAGGCGCGGGCCGAGAACCCGCTCGCGGAGCGGAAGCCGCACTTCAAACCGCGGGCGAAGCGGGTCATCTTCCTGTTCATGCACGGCGGGCCGAGCCAGGTCGACACCTTCGACCCGAAGCCGATGCTCGCGAAGCACGACGGCAAGCCGTTCCCCGGCAACAAGCCGCGGGTGCAGTTCGCCGCGACGGGGAACCTGCTCAAGTCGCCGTGGGAGTTCAAGCCGGGCGGGAAGGCCGGGATTCAGGTGTCCGACCTGTTCCCCGAAGTGCGGAAGATGGCGGACGAACTCAGCGTCATCCGCTCGGTCCACGCGGACAACTCCGCCCACGGCGGGGCGCTGTTGCAACTGCACACCGGGTCCGACACGTTCGTCCGCCCGAGCATCGGCTCGTGGGTCACGTACGGCCTGGGCTCGGAGAACCAGAACCTGCCCGGCTTCGTGACGATCTGCCCGACGCTCGGGCACGGCGGGGTCGCGAACTGGAGCAGCGCGTTCCTGCCGGCCGCGTACCAGGGCACGCCGATCGGCCACTCCGGGATCAAGTGCAAGGACGCGCGGATCAACGACATCGTCGGCGACGCGACGCCCGACAAGCAGCGGGCGCAACTCGACTTGCTCGACAAGATGAACCGCAAGCACCTGTCCGAGACCGGGCCGGACGCGGCGCTCGAAGGCCGCATCAACGCCTTCGAACTGGCCTTCCGGATGCAGGCGGAAGCCCCGAAGGTCACGGACATATCCGCGGAGACGAAGGAAACCCTCGACCTGTACGGCATCGGCGACAAACTCCCGACCGACAACTTCGGTCGGCAGTGCCTCCTCGCCCGGCGGTTCGCGGAGTCCGGGGTGCGGTTCGTGCAGGTGTCGCACAGCTACAAGTGGGACCAGCACGGCGAACTCCGCAAGGACCACGCGAAGAACGCCCTCGAAGTCGACAAGCCGATCGCCGGGCTGCTCGCGGACCTGAAACGCCGCGACTTGCTGAAGGACACGCTCGTCTGGTGGGGCGGCGAGTTCGGCCGCACGCCGACGGCCCAGGGCGGCGACGGCCGCGACCACAACCCGCACGCCTTCAGCATGTGGCTCGCCGGCGGCGGCGTGAAGGGCGGCTACGTCTACGGCGCGACCGACGACTTCGGCTACTACGCGGTGGAAAACAAGGTCCACATGCACGACCTGCACGCGACCATCCTGGCGCTGCTCGGCATGGACCACGAGAAGCTGACGTACAAGCACGCCGGCCGCGACTTCCGCCTGACGGACGTGAAGGGTCACGTGGTCGAGGACCTGTTCGCGTGACCGATCCGGTCTTCGTAGGGTGGGTCGAGCCGGCTTTGCGGCGAAGACCCACCGAAACGGCGACGAGCGATTGCCACGCCGGTGGGTCTTCGCGAAGCGCTCGACCCACCCTACAAGAATCCGCTGGGTAGGGTGGGTCGAGCCGGCTTTGCGGCGAAGACCCACCGAAACGGCAACGAGCCCTTGCCACGCCGGTGGGTCTTCGCGAAGCGCTCGACCCACCCTACGACAATCTCTCTATCTGTCGAGACGATCAGCACATCACGCGAGAAATCTGATGGACCCGATCGACCGCGTCACCGACCCGCTCCGCCGCGCGGCGGCCTCCGAACCGGCCCGGCGGGCGCGGTCGCTGCTCGACGAGTTCAAGGCGTTCGCGTTCAAGGGGAACGTCATCGACCTCGCGGTCGGCGTCATCATCGGGGCCGCGTTCGGGAAGATCGTCGACTCGCTGGTGAAGCACATCATCATGCCGGCCGTCGGGGTGTTGATGCCCGGCGACCAGGGGTTCAAGGACTGGAAGTGGGTGCTGAACGGCCAGGACATCCCCTACGGCCTGTTCCTCGCGGAGGTGGTGAACTTCCTCATCGTGGCGGCCGCGCTGTTCCTGTTCATCCGCAAGTTCCTCGGCTGGGTGATGCGGTCCCACGAAGAGACGCCGCCCCCGCCGCCGTCGAAGCAAGAAGAACTCCTCGCGGAGATCCGCGACCTGCTGAAGAACCGCCCGGAGTCGTCCCGCGTACAATAGCCCGGCCCGCGGGGGAACAGGCTCACCCGCGGGTTGCGTGTTTTCACCCAGGGATTGCGGACATGACGCTTCTACGCGCGATGGCGGTCGGGCTCACGCTGGCGGCGGCCGTGACGGCCGGGGCCGACGACAAGAAGGCCAAGTTCGACCCGGCCAAGGTCGTCGGCGACTGGACCCTGACGGCGGGCGAGAAGGACGGCGAGAAGCTGCCGGCCGACCACCTGAAGGGGGTCGTTACGTTCACCAAGGACACCATCGCGATCAAGGGCGACGGCGACGACATGTCGTTCGGGTTCAAGTACACCGTGGACGCGGCCGCCGACCCCGCCGCCATCGACATGGAAATCACCGCCCCGGAAGCGCTCAAGGGCACGAAGGCCAAGGGCATCCTCGGCTGGGACGGGGACAAGCTCAAGCTGACCTACAACGCGAACGGCAAGGAGCGGCCCAAGGAGTTCGCCACCAAGAAGGACAGCGGCGACTTCGGGTTCACCCTCGCGAAGAAGGCGAAGTGACGCCCGGGCGTCGCGGACGGTTGCGGGCTCGGCGTGCGTTCGGATATACTGCCAGAACTGCCGACCCGCCCCGTCCCCGTCGAGTGCCCCGATGCGATTCCTCCTCGCCGCGTGCGGTCTGCTGGTTCCCGCCCTCGCGCCGGCCGCCGAGCCGCCGGTCGACTTCACCCGCGACATCAAGCCGATCCTGTCGGGCCGCTGCTACGCCTGCCACGGTCCGGACGAGCAGGCCCGCAAGGCGGACCTGCGGCTCGACCTGCGGGACGCCGCGATCAAGTCCAACACACTGATCCCCGGCAACGCGAAGGAGAGCGAGGTCGTCCGCCGGGTGCTGGCGAAAGACCCCGACGAGATGATGCCGCCGGCCAAGTCCAAGAAGCCGGTGCTGACGCCGAAGGAAGTCGAACTGCTGAAGCGGTGGATCGACGAGGGGGCGAAGTATTCGGAGCACTGGTCTTACGCGAAGCTCGCGAAGCCCGCGGTGCCGACGCCGAAGAACGCCGCGTGGGTGCGTAACCCGGTCGATGCGTTCGTGCTGGAGCGGCTCGAAAGGGAAGGGCTGACGCCGTCGAAGGAAGCGGACAAGGTCACGCTGATCCGCCGGCTGTACCTCGACCTGACGGGCCTCCCGCCGAAGCCGGAGGACGTGCAAAAATTCCTCGCGGACGCCTCGCCGACGGCCTACGAGACGGTCGTCGACAACCTGCTCAAGACGCCGGCCCACGCCGAGCGGCTCGCGGTGTGGTGGCTCGACCTCGTGCGGTACGCGGACTCGATCGGCTACCACAGCGACAACCCGATGAACGTGTCGCCGTACCGGGACTACGTCATCCGCGCCTTCCACGAGGACAAGCGGTTCGACGACTTCACCCGCGAGCAACTCGCCGGCGACCTGCTGCCGAACCCGACGATGTGGCAGAAGGTCGCGACCGGGTACAACCGCCTGCTGCAAACCACCGAGGAAGGCGGGGCCCAGGCCCGCGAGTACGAGGCGAAGAACTCGGCCGACCGCGTGCGGAACTACGGGGCCGTCTGGCTCGGAAGCACGCTGCTGTGTTGCGAGTGCCACGACCACAAGTTCGACCCGTTCTCGCAGAAGGAGTTTTATCAGTTCGCGGCGTTCTTCGCGGACGTCTCGGAAAGCGCCATCGGCCGCCGCGAACCGGGGATGCCGGTCGGATCCGACGAGGAAATCGCGGCCGCGAAGAAGGCCGACGCGGGCCTGACCGAAGCGAAGGGGAAGCTCGACAAGGCGGCAAAGTCGCTCGCCGCGAAACTGACCGAGTTCCCGAAGACAGTGAAGGTGCCCGCCGACGTGAAGGCGATTCTCGACCTGCCCGTCGAACAGCGGAAGCCGGAGCACATCAACAAACTCGCGCAATTCGCCGAGAAGAACGCCCCGGAACTGAAGGCCGAACGGGACGCCGTCGCCGCCGCCCAGAAGGCGAAGGACGAGGCCGAGGCGAAGCTGCCGCGTGTCCTCATCACGACGGCCGGGGCTCCGCGGACGGTCAAACTCTTCAAGCGCGGCAACTGGCTGGAACCGGTCGGCGACCCGATGACCCCGGCGACGCCGAAGTTCCTGCCGCCGCTGCCGCCGCTCGCGGACAAGGCGAAGCGGTACAGCCGCCTCGACCTCGCGAACTGGACCGTGTCGAGTGACAACCCCCTGACACCGCGGGTGACGGCGAACCGGCTCTGGAAACTCGCCTTCGGCGCGGGGCTGAGCAAGTCGCTGGAAGAGGCGGGTTCGCAGGGCGACCCGCCGTCGCACCCCGAACTGCTCGACTGGCTCGCCGTCGAGTTCCGCGATTCCTGGGACGTGCGGAAGTTCCTCAAGATGCTGGTGATGTCGGCCGCCTATCGGCAATCGTCCGTCGAAACCCCCGCCCTCCGCGAACGCGACCCGGCGAACCGCCTCCTCGCCCGGCAATCGCGTTACCGGCTCGACGCCGAGTTCGTCCGCGACAACGCCCTCGCCGTCAGCGGTCTGCTCGTTGAAAAAGTCGGCGGCAAGAGCGTCCACCCGTACCAGCCCGCCGGCTACTGGGCGGCCCTCAACTTCCCGACCCGCGAATGGCAGAACGACAAGGGCGAACAACTCTACCGCCGGGGCATCTACACCCACTGGCAGCGCACGTTCCTCCACCCCGCGATGCTGGCGTTCGACGCCCCGAGCCGCGAGGAATGCACCTGCGAACGGCCGCGGTCGAACATCCCGCAGCAGGCGCTCGTGCTGCTGAACGACCCCGTTTTTGTGGAGTCGGCGAGGGTGTTTGCCGGGAACGTCGTGAAGTCCGGCGGTGCGGACGACGCGGCGAAGGTGGCCTGGGCCTTCGAGAAGGCGACCTCGCGGAAGCCGACCGAACCGGAGGTAAAAATTCTCGTCGAACTCGTGGAGAAGCACCGCAAGCAGTTCGCGGCCGATGCAGACGCGGCGAAAAAAGTGCTCGCCGTCGGCGATGCCCCGAATCCGGCGGACGTGCCGGCGGGCGAGTTGGCCGCCTGGGCGAGCGTCTGCCGGGCGATTCTGAATTTGCACGAGACGATCATGCGGGAATAACCCGGTTAGCCGCGAGGCAACGCCGAGCGCGGGCGCTACCTCGCCGGGCGAACCGCTTGAGCTGGCATGAACCCTCCGCGTGTGGCAGCCATCGCTCGGCGTTGCCTCGCGGCTAACCTTCAGCGAGATACCACACATGAACCCCATCCGCCTCCAACAACGCCGCTCCTTCCTCGCCCAGTCCTGTCGCGGGGTCGGGGGGCTTGCGCTTGCCGGGCTGATGCAACAGTCCGCGAAGGCGGCGAAGTCGACGGGCGTCATCGCCACGCCGCACGTGCCGCCGAAGGCGAAGCGGGTCATCTTCCTCGTCATGGCCGGCGGGCCGTCGCACCTCGAAACGTTCGACTATCGCCCGGTTTTGGCCAAGGAGTCCGGCAAGGCGATGCCGGAGTCGATCACCAAGGGCCAGCCGATCGCGCAACTGCAAGGGGCGGCGTTGAAGTGCCTCGGGCCGCAGTGGGAGTTCAAGAAGCACGGCCAGGCCGGCATCGAGATGAACGAACTCTTCCAGCACCTGCCCACCGTCGCGGACGAGATGTGCGTCGTGCGGTCGCTGCACACGGAAGCGATCAACCACGACCCGGCTCACACGTTTATGAACACCGGGTCCAGCGTGTCCGGCCGGCCGAGCATGGGGGCGTGGGTGACGTACGGCCTCGGCACGGAGTCCGAGAACCTGCCGGGGTTCGTGGTGCTCACGTCGAACGGCCGCGGCGGGCAAAATCAACCGATCGCGAACCGCATGTGGGGGCCGGGCTTTTTGCCGTCGAAGTTCCAGGGCGTGCATCTCCGTGGCAAGGGCGACCCCGTCCTCTACCTGACGAGCCCGCCCGGGACCGACCGCGACAAGCAACGGGACGTGATCGACGCCGTCGCGAAGCTGAACCAGATGCACAACAGCGTCGTCGACGACCCGGAAATCGCCACGCGGATCGCGCAGTACGAGATGGCCTTCCAGATGCAGGCGTCGGTCCCCGGCCTGATGGACCTGAAGGACGAGAAGCGAGAAACGCTCGAACTCTACGGCACGCCGGGGGCCGACGGCTCGTTCGCGTCGAACTGCCTGCTCGCCCGCCGCCTCGCCGAACGCGGCGTGCGGTTCATCCAGCTCTACCACCGCGACTGGGACCACCACGGCAACGTCAAGAACGACATCAAACTGAAGATCGAGGAGGTCGACCGTCCGTGTGCGGCCCTCATCAAGGACCTGAAGCGGCTCGACATGCTGAAGGACACTCTGATCGTGTGGGCGGGCGAGTTCGGCCGCACGCCGATGGCCCAGGGGACGGGCCGCGACCACCACATGAAGGGGTTTTCGATCTGGCTCGCCGGCGGCGGTATCAAGGGGGGCGTCACCCACGGCTCGACCGACGACTTCGGCTACAACGCCGTCGAAAACGTGATGCCCGTCCACGACCTGCACGCGACGATGATGCACCTCCTCGGCGTCGACCACGAGCGGCTGACGTTCAAGTTCCAGGGCCGCGACTACCGGCTGACCGACGTCCACGGCCGGGTGGTGAAGGAAATCCTGGCGTGAAGTGCAGCTTCCTGTAGGTCGGGCCGAGTCTTCGAGGCCCGACGGGGAGCGCAACGTCGGGCCTCGAAGACTCGGCCCGACCTACCAGACAAATCACTGGGGCAGACCGCACTCCAGCAGCGTACTCATCCCGGTGGGGGTGAACTCCGCCGCCCCGACGCTCGCCGGAAGGAGCACCACGTCCCCCGGCACGACCGGTTCGCCGCCGAGGGTGCCGCCGCCGGAAATGCACACGACCGCCCGGCAGGCCCCGGCCGCCCCGACTGTCACCGGGTTTGCCGTCACCATCCGCGTCAGCGTGAAGTGGCCGCACCCGACGAGGCGCTCGTGCTTCCACTTGCCGTTGGAAATCAGGGCGGGCGACACCGGGTGGCACGGGCCGCGGCCGAAGTCCGAGCACGCGAGGCCGTCGTCGACGTGCAGTTCCCGGCCCCGGCCGGTCTTCGGGTCGACGCGGTCCCAGTCGTAGAGGCGGTACGTCGTGTCGGAGGTTTGCTGGACTTCGAACAGGAACACGCCCGCGCCGATGGCGTGGACGGTGCCGGCCGGCAGGAACACGCAGTCCCCGCGGCGGGGGGTGAAGGCGTGGAGCGTCTCCGGGGTGGACTTTTCCGCCAGGGATTGCCGGAAGTGCTCGGCCGTCACGCCGGGGCGGAACCCGGCGTAGATGCGGCTGGCGGCCGGGTCCGCGTCGAGGACGTACCACGCCTCGGTCTTGCCGGCGGTTCCGGGGCGTTTAGCGCGGGCCAGGTCGTCGGTCGGGTGGACCTGGACGGACAGTTCCTGCCGGCTGTCGATGAACTTGAGCAGCAGCGGGAACCGGCCGTGGACCGGCTTCGCGGCCCCGAGCATCCCGCGCTCGTCGGCGGCCAGCAGTTCGCGCAGCGTCGCCCCGGCGAGCGGCCCGTTCGCGACCCGGCTCGGGCTGCCGTCCACGTCGGACAGCACCCACGCCTCGCCGATCGGGTCGGGCAGCGGGGCCGGCCGGTTCAGGAACGCGGGCAGCCGCGTGCCGCCCCAGACGTTCGCCTTGAACAGCGGCTCGAACTTCAGCGGGTAGAGAGGCGACCGCAACGCGAGTCCTCCGTCCGGGGCACGGCGTCCTCTTCGGAACATACCCACCCCCACCCGCGTCATGCAACACGGGTTCCGTTCCGGGGTGTCCCGACAGATTTGGGCGACACACTGACACTGGCACCAGCACTGCCACTGTTTTCACTTGACCGCAGTGGTGGTGTCCGTGTCAGTGACAGTGCAGAAGGAGAAGTGTCGAACTCGGCAGGCACACCCTCCGTTCCGTCGGGTCGGCGGAGATTCTTCCCCCCCGACCGCGCGGCCGCATACCATACCCGGTAACTCCTCCCCCGCACCGACCCCGAGGGACGCCGTGACGCCGCGCGAAGTGCTGGCCTTTATCCGGGAACGGGAAGTCAAGGCCGTCGACCTCCGGTTCATGGACTTTCCGGGGCTGTGGAAGCACTTCACCATCCCCGCGGAGCGGCTCACCGAGGACGCCTTCGAGGAGGGGCTCGGGTTCGACGGCTCCGGGCTCCGCGGCTGGCAGAAGATCAACGAGTCCGACATGCTGCTCGTCCCGCAGCCGGAGACGCTGTTCATCGACCCGTTCCGCACGGACGTCACACTGGCCATCATCTGCACGATTCAAGACCCGATCACCCGGTCCGACTACGACAAGGACCCCCGGCACGTCGCGAGCAAGGCGGCGAACTACCTGACGAAGACGCTCGGAAGCACCGCGGAGGCCGTGTTCGGGCCGTCCCTGGAGTTCTTCGTGTTCGACGACGTGAAGTTCGACCAGACCGCGCACTCGGCGTTCTACTACGTCGACTCCGTCGAGGGCGCGTGGAACACCGGCCGGGACGAGAGGCCGAACCTCGGGGGCAAGGTGCCGTTCCGCCAGGGGTACTTCCCGTGCCCGCCGACCGACCACCTGCACGACATGCGGTCCGAGATGATGCTCCGGATGATGGAGTGCGGGCTGACCGTCGAGAGCCACCACCACGAAAAAGCCACCGGCGGCCAGTGCGCCATCGACGTGCGGTACGCGGACCTCGTCACGATGGCGGACAACGTGCTGAAGTACAAGTACGTCGTCAAGAACGTCGCCCGGAAGCACGGGAAGGCGGCCACGTTCATGCCCAAGCCGCTGTTCGACGAGTACGGCTGCGGCATGCACGTCCACGCTTCCTTGTGGAAGGACGGCCGCAATCTCTTCGGCGGGATCGGCTCCTCCGCGTCGGGGTTGTCCGAGCTCGGCGACTACGCCATCGGCGGGATCCTGAAGCACGCCGCCGCCCTGTGCGCGATCACGAACCCGACCACGAACAGCTACAAGCGGCTCGTCCCCGGCTACGAGGCCCCGACCCGGCTGGCGTACTCCCGCCAGAACCGCTCGGCCGCGATCCGCATTCCGACGTACTCCGCCCGCGACGAGGCGAAGCGGCTGGAATACCGCGTCCCGGACAGCGCCGCGAACCCGTACCTCGCCTTCTCCGCGATCCTGATGGCGATGCTGGACGGCATCAAGAACAAGGTCCGCCCCGGCGAGCCGCTGGACAAGAACATCTACGACATGCCGTCCGAGCAGCTCGAGGACGTGCCCATGACCCCGCCCCACCTCGACGCGGCGCTGGTGGCCCTGGAGCGAGACAGCGACTTCCTGCTGCAAGGGGACGTGTTCACCCAGGACGTGATCGACACCTGGATCCAGTTCAAGCGGGAAGAAGAAGTCGCCGCCATCCGCGTGCGGCCGCACCCGTACGAGTTCGCGCTGTATTTCGATAGCTGAGCGTTCTGCATTCCGGCTCCCCTCTCCCCGCCGGGGAGAGGGGAGCAATACCAATCCACTCCATTCATTTGCGATTACTTCCGCTCCGCCGCCGTCACCGGGCGGGTCGGCATCTGCTGGGCGTCCAGCCCGCCGCACACGGGTATGACGATGCCCGTCGCGTACCGCGCCGCGTCCGACGCCAGAAACACGTACCACCCCGCGACGTCGTCCACCGTCGCGATTCGGCCCACCGGGATCTGGTCGAGGATCGCTTCCCGCGCGGCGGGGTCGGACCGCAAGCCCATGTCCGTGAGCGGCGTCTCGACCAGCCCCGGCGCGACGGCCGCCGTCGTGAACCCGAGCGGGGCGAGTTCCACCGCGAGTTGCCGGGTCAGGGCGTTGACCGCGCCCTTGCTGGCATCGTAGAGCGTGTGGCCGGGTTCGGACCGCGTCGCGTTCAACGACGAACTGAACAGTATCCGCCCGCCCCGTCCCGCCGCGCACGCCCGTTGCACGAACGCCTGCGTGACCGCCACCGCCGACCAGACGTTGAGCCCGAAGACGAACTCGAAGTGCGCCCGCGTCAGGTCCAGAAACGCGGGTTCGCGGAAGGTGCCGACGTTGTTCACGACCACGTCCAGCCCTCCCCGCCACGCCCAGGCTTCGCCGACGAGCCGGTCCGCCTCGCCGTCGCGGGTGAGGTCGGCTTGCACGTAGAATGTCGAGCCGGGAATCGGGGGCACGTCATTTGCCGGGCGTTCGGACGTGACGACGACGTCCGCCCCGGCGGCCGCCATCTCGCGGGCCACGGCGAACCCGATGCCCTGGCTGCTGCCCGTAACGAGGACCGTTTTCCCGCGGAGCATGGCGTCTCGCGTGTAGCCGGGTAGGTTAGCCGCGACGCGCAGCGGAGCGCGAGGCGTTCACGGAGTCGTTGTATGCCGCCCGTCCACGAAGCCCGCCGGTACCTGACGCCGTTCGGCGAAGGCAGCCACTACCTGCCCGAAGGCCCGCGGGAGGTCACGCTCCGCAAACACCCCGCCCTCGCGTGGGTGAACATTCAGGACGGCCCGGACGCGACGACCGGTTCGATTCAGGTGCAGTACACGATCCCCGGCATGGACCGCTTCGTGATGCCCGCCCCCGAACGGCCGGGGTTCCTGCTGCCGACGAACCTCGGACCCGTCGTCCTCGTCGGGCTCGGGAAGGAACTGCGTCACGCGGACTTGCTCGAAGGGCAGTGGTCCGAGCCACTGGCCCGAATCCCGGACGACAACCCGCGCACGATCATCAACGACGCCGAGATCGTCCCCGGCGGCGGGGCGGTCGTGTTCGGCACGAAGGACACGAAGTTCGCGGACCCGATCGCCCACCTTTACCTGTACACCGTGGCCGACGACCGCGTCACGGTGTTGCGCGACGGTCAAACGTGCTCGAACGGCAAAGTCTTCGCACGGGACGACCGCGGGCTGATCCTGTTCGACATCGACACGCCGACGAGGACCATCACCCGCAACCGGCTCGACGTGGAAACGCGAACGCTGACGGCCGAGGGAATCGCGATCGATCTGCGGCACGAGTCCGCGTTCCCCGACGGGATGTGCGACTGCGGGGACGGTACCGTCGTCGTCGCGTTCTACAACCCGGACTTCGCCGAGTTCGGCCGGGCGGTGCGCTATCGCCTCGCGGACGGCGAACCGCTGGACGAGTGGCACACGCCCGGCTCCCCGCGGGTGACGTGTCCGCTGCTGGTGAAGCGCGACGACGGCGTGAAGTTGATCCTGACGACGGCGACGGAGGGGATGCCCGGCGAGATGCGGCAGCGGTGCCCGAACGCGGGGTGCCTGTTCATCGGGGACACGACGCTGACGGGGGTGCCGCCGGCGGAGGTCGTTCGGGTGGTGTGACGGTCCCGCGCTCGGCTGCGCCTCGCGGCGAACCTCATACAACAACCGCATTCCCTCACCCCGCTGCGGACCCGCCATGTTCCGAATCTCTGCGTTTGCCGACGAAATCTCGCCCGACCCGCGCGAACAGGTCGCCGTCCTGAAGGCGTGCCGGGTGCGGTTCATCGAGTTCCGGTCGATCCACAAGACCAACGTCCTCGCCCTCAGCGACGAGCAGATTCGCGAGTTCAAGAAGTTGATCGACGGCGAGGGCATCGGCCTGTCCGCGATCGGGTCGCCGGTCGGAAAGTACCCCGTCGATCAGCCGTTCGAGCCGCACTTCGACAAGCTGAAGCGGGCGGTCGAACTCTGCGGCGTCTTCGGCACGCCGAACATCCGCGTCTTCAGCTTCTACCCGCCGGCCGACAAGTTCGACGGCAACTGGGCCCCCCACCGGGACGAGGTCATGCGGCGGATGCGGGCGATCACCGAGTACGCGGAGAAGTCGAAGGTGACCCTGTTCCACGAGAACGAGCACAAGATTTACGGCGACACCCCGGAGCGGGTACTCGACGTGCTGAAGACGATCAACAGCCCGGCCCTGCGCGGGGCCTACGACGCGGCGAACTACGTCTACGTTGCGTCCGACCCGGTGAAAGGGTGGGAACTGACGAAGGACTACACGACGCACCTGCACATCAAGGACTGGAAGGGGACCGGCGAGGAGTCGCACACCGGGTGCATTGCGGGCACCGGCGACGGGAAGATCCCGTACAGCATCGCGGACGCCGTCAAACGCGGCTACGACGGCTTCGCGGTGATGGAGCCCCACCTCCGCGGCGGCGGCCCCACCGGCGGCGTCACCGGGTCGGACCTGTTCCCGTTCGCGGTCGAAGCGTTCCGCAAGATTCTGGCCGAGGCGGGCGGGAAAGAAGGGTGATGGGATTTTGTAGGGTGGGTCGAGCCGCTTCGGCGAAGACCCACCGTCCTGGCAGGCAACGATTGCCGTTTCGGTGGGTCTTCGCGAAACGCTGGACCCACCCTACCCGACAGCGTCAGTTGTTGATCCGGCGTGCCTTTGCTCCTCGGCACGCTTGTGGCACCGCCGGTTGAGGTATTGAACCAGCACTGCCGCGTGTGCCCACCCTTCGTCGGGGTCGCCGATGCTCCCGTTGTTGCTCACGTCGTGGAAGTACTGCGGCACACCCGCGAACGCCTGCTTGATGAAGCCGCCGAGAAGCTCCGGGTCGGCTCGGTGGTCGAGCATCCACTCGTATGACACCCGATATACTTTCTCCCGCGCTTCGACGATCTTGAGCAGTTTGTCCCCGTACTGGTGCCCCCGCGGCACCCCGCCCCGTTTGTGACCCTGCCCGGAGAAGTACCGCGGGGCGATCTTGCCGCCGATCAGCTTAAGGCCTTGCCAGATGCCTTCGACCGAATCGCTCGTCGTGCCGGGCATTCCCGGCACCGGGATGCCGCCATGCGGCCAGAACGGGCTGAGTGTGCAGTAGGGGTGATCGGCGTAGCTGCTCACGTCATAGACCACGGCACCCTTCGGTGCATGGTGACGGAGGCGGAACGGGAGGAAGGCACAGGGGGTGAAAGGGACACGCTTGGCCAAAGAACCCTCCCGCGAACGGTAATGACCTTCGCAGGACACCAGCCATCACGCCGGGGTTCGCCGCCGCCGAACTTTGTTTTCGCCTGACGCGGCGGAACTCACCAAGCCTCGGCCCGCCCGACCTATCTCAACCGATCGCGTCTTTCCACTTCTTCACGCGGACCGGGTCGAGCACGCCGTCGCGCTTGCCGCCGGCGCAGATCGAACCCCGCACCGCGTACCAGTCGGGGTTCGCGCCCTTGAGCAACTTCAACTGTTCCGGCTTCAGCGAGCCGCCGAGCGCGACCAGCACCCCGGCCCGCTTCAGGCCGGCGACCATGTCGATGACTTCTTTCGGCTTCAGGAAGTCGAGCAGCGTCCGGCCGTCTTTCTGGTAGGTGTCGAACAGGAACGCCCGGTACCGGAAGCGTTTCGCGAACTTGACGACTTCCGCCGGCGGGACCGAGTTGGCCTTCTCCCAGTCCGCGTAGGCGACGGCAACGACTTCCATTCCGTCCGGGATTTGTCGGCGGGTTTGCAGCAGGTCTTCGCCCCACGCGGGGCCGCCCTTGTAGCCGGCGAGACCCCACTTCACGTATTGCAGGTCGAGTTCCAGGTGCCAGTGGGCGGCGGTGAGGACCTCTTCGGACCACTCACCGAGGGCCGCGGAGACGGGTGCCCGGCCGGCGACGGCGTCGATCACGGCGGAAACGGTTTCGTGGTGGGCCATCCCCAGCGAGCCGCGGTCCGGGTCCTTCACGTCGATGAGGTCGGCCCCGGCGTCCACCGCGGCCGCGGCTTCTTCCGCCGACCGAACGCTGACCAGAAGCCCCGTGCGCGTGCTGACTGCTGCTGCCATTTGGCCCGTCCCCCGATGATCTCTTTTCCCCCGGCGGCGAGCTTAGCACGAAGCCGGCGAAAAAACCTAGCCCGACTTCTTGCGGGCCGTCACGACCCGGAAGCGGCCGCCGAGGTCCTTTGCCGACGGGCCGAGTTCCAGGTCCGGGTTCGCCGCGAAGAGGCCGCGGACGGCGTCGTTTTGCGTCCACCCGACCTCGACGAGCAGCCACCCGCCGGGCTTGAGGAACCGCCCCGCGTCGGAGGCGATGCGGCGGTAGAACGCGAGCCCGTCCGGCCCGCCATCCAGGGCAACGCGCGGCTCGTGGTCGCGGACGTCCGGGGACAGGTCCGCGAACTCGCCGTGGGCGATGTACGGCGGGTTGCTGAGGATCGCGTCGAACTTCGCGTCGGTCGGAACCGGGGCGAACAGGTCGCCGTTCAGGAACGTGACTCGGTCCGAAACGCCGTGCTTCGCGGCGTTTCGCTTCGCGACTTCGATCGCATCCGGGGAAACGTCCACGGTCGTGACCGACGCGGTCTTCGACTGGTGCGCGATGCTGATGCTCACGCAGCCGGACCCGGTGCCGAGGTCGAGCACGCTCGGCGACGGCAGTCCCTTCAACCGGTTGAGGGCTTCCATCACCAGGGTTTCCGTGTCCGGCCGCGGGATGAGCACGGCGGGGGTCACTTCGTAGGAGAGCAGGTAGAACTCGCGGGTGCCGACGAGGTACGCGACCGGCCAGCCCTCCGTTCGCCGGCGAATCAGCGCCTTGAACTTCGCTTTCTCGTCGGCGGTCGGCTCGTCGTCGTAGCGGACGATCACCTCGATCGGCGGGCAGCCGAGGACGTGCGCGAGCAGCAGCCGGGCTTCCTTCGGGGCGTCGGCCGGTTCGCAGACGCGGCGCTCGATGAAGTGGTCGGCGGTCCACTTGAGGAGCCGCTTCACGGTCCACCGCTCGGCGACCGCGACGGGATCGGGGGACATGCGACCGTCCGTGGAAGATTTGTTTTGTAGGTCGGGTCGAGTCTGCGAGGCCCGACGGAATCGCAGTACGTCGGGCCTCGCAGACTCGACCCGACCTACCAGAATTAGCTCGCCTTCGCCGCGATTTTCGCCGCCTTCGCCGCCTTGTGCCGGAGGTAGGCGTACATGAACTCGTCCAGTTCCTCGCCGCCGTCCAGCACCGCGTTCACGGCGGGGATTTTGACTTCGATGCCGTCGCGCTCGTCCCGGACGAGGGTGTACGGCTGCATGACGTAGCTGCGGATCTGGTTGCCGAAGGAGATTTCCCCCTTGGCGTCGTACCGGTTCGCGATGTCGCCGAGCCGCTTCTGCTCCTCGATCTGGTAGATGCGGGCCTTCAGCAGGGCCAGCGCGTTGGCGTGGTTCTTGGGCTGGCTCCGCTCCGTGCGGCTTTCGCCGCGGACTTCCGTTCCCTTGTAGTTGTAGATCAGCCGGACGCCGGACTGGGTCTTGTTCTGGTGCTGCCCGCCGGGGCCGCCGGAGCAGAACGTCTGCTTGACGAGTTCGTTCTCGTTGATCTGGATGTCGATCGTGTCGTCGAGTTCCGGCGTCACGTCGACGGCGACGAACGACGTCTGCCGGGTCGCGCCGTCGCCGAACGGGCTGATGCGGACGAACCGGTGGGTGCCGATTTCCGCCTGCATGTACCCGTAGGCGTACTCGCCGACGATCTTGAACTCGCAGCTTTGCACGCCGGCCTCGATGTTCCCCACCTCGTCGATTTCCTCGACGGTGAAGCCGTGCCGCTTCGCCCACATCGTGTACATCCGGCGGAGCCGGTCGGCCCAGTCGCAGGCGTCGGTGCCGCCCTGGCCGGCCTGGAGGCGGACGATCGCGTTGCACCCGTCCTGCTTGCCGGACATCATCGCCTTCAACTCGAACGCCGCAAGGTCGGCCTCCGCGGCGGCGAGGGCGGGCTCGATCTCCGCCTCGAAGCTCGCGTCCTCGGCGGCGAGTTCGGCCATCGCCGCGATGTCGTCGTTCGCCTTCGCCAGCGCCTCGAACGGCTTCAGGAGCGAGTTCAGCACCTTGACCTTCTGGATCGTCCCGCGGGCGGCGTCCGGGTTGTCCCAGAACCCCGGCTCCGCTTGCTGGGCTTCGAGCTGGTCCCGGGCCGCGAGCTTGCCGACCAGGTCAAAGCGACCTCCGGAGAGCGGTGAGGCGGGTGGCGAGTTCGTCGGTGCGGCGGCGGAGTTCGGCGTTCATGGTGGTTCCCAAAGTAGGTCACTCGCTCCGCGAGTGACTGCGCGTCCCGTGAAAGAAGTCTACGCAACCGGACGGTCGAACCAACTCGCGGAGCGAGTTGGCTACTAAACTACCCGGACGGCAAACCGTCGCGGCGGTATTGCCACCTTACCACGAAACACAACCGCGGACGAGGTCAGCACGCATGGGGAAGCTCGGCGGACGGGTGGCGGTCGTCACCGGCGGCGGGTCCGGGGTCGGCAAGGCGACGGCGGCGGCGTTCCTCGCCGAAGGGGCTCGCGTGGTGATCGCGGGCCGCGACGCGAAGCGCCTCAACGAAACCGCGGCGGAACTGAACGGCGGCGGCAACCTGCTCGTCGTCCCGACCGACGCCGCCGACCCGAACCAGGCGAAAGCCCTCATCAACCAGACGCTCGCCACGTTCGCCCGCATCGACGTGCTGGTGAACAACGCCGGCACGAACATCAAGGAACGCACGCTGCGCGAACTGACGCCCGAAGCGTGGGACATGATGGTCCGCGTCAACATGGACTCGGCGTTCTACTGCCTGCACGCGGTGCTGCCGCACATGCTGGAGAAGCAGGACGGCGTCATCGTGAACGTCGTGTCCGTGGCCGGCAAGCGGGCGAACCCGCTGGGCGGGGCGGCTTACGTCGCCGCGAAGTTCGGCATGGGCGCGCTCGGGCTGGTGCTCGGCAACGAGGAAAAGGACAGCGGCGTCCGCGTCAGCAACGTCTACCCTGGGGAGATCGACACGCCGATCCTGGCGGCCCGCCCCCGGCCGGTGACGGAAGAACAGCGCGCGGTGATCCTCAAGCCGGAAGACGTGGCGAACGCGGTGCTGTTCGTGGCGACGCTGCCGAAGCACGTCTCCGTGCCGGAACTCGTCATCAAGCCGACGGTGCAGCAGTACTTTTGATGCGATGGGTCGGGTACGATGGGTGTCGGATCGGAGGTCGCCACATGCCATTGAAAGACCACTTTCACCCACCGCTCTCGCTTCGGAAAGGGTGGGAAAGCGTCCACAGCATGTGGGCGGCCACGATGACACAGCGTCTGAACGGCGTCGTGTTGCCCGAGCGGTTCGAGTCCGAACAGCAAACCCATCTCGGCCCGCAGCTCGAGATCGATGTCGCGACCTACGAGGAAGACGCCGGACCCACCCTGTTTCCCGGTGGAAATGGCGTGAACGGCACGCACGACTCCCAGGGCGTCACCGCCGTCGCAACCCGGACCTACACCGCCCCCGCCGCGACTCTCAGCGCGGTCGCCGAGTTCGCGACGGACGACCTCTTCGAGATTCGCGTGTTCAAGTCGTCCGGCGGGTGGAAACTCGTCGCGGCGATCGAACTCGTCAGCCCCGCGAACAAGGATCGGCCGTCGCACCGCCGGGCGTTCGCGACCAAGTGTGCTTCCTACCTCGCCGCCGGCGTCTCGGTCGTCGTCGCGGATGTCGTCACCGACCGGGCCGCCAACCTCCACACCGACCTGATCGAACGGCTGCACCTGCCGGATGCGTTCGAGTGGTCGTCCCCGACGGGGTTGTTCGCGGCCAGTTACCGCGCGTTGCGGGTGAAGGACGGTACCCGGCTGGACGTGTGGCCGCACTCCCTTGCGGTCGGGGCCGAGTTGCCGACGCTCCCGCTGTGGCTGGAACCCGACCTCGCCGTGCCGCTGGAACTGGAACCGACGTACGCCGCGGCGTGCCAGTCGCTGCGGATCGAGTAGTCGGTCCGAGCGGGCCGCGATGACCTCCGGAATCCCTCAGGAACAGCGGTACATCACGTCCGACCGGAGGACGTACTTTCTCCCCCCTCGGACGGGTGCGCCTTCGTGCAGCAGTTCGTGCCGGAAGAAGAGCGCCTTCCCCGGTTCGGGCGCGACCCGGAGTTCGGCCCCGTCCGGCATCGCGGGCGAGTCGCCTTCCTGGAAGTAGATGACGGTCTCGCCGCCCTCGCACCCGCCGGAAAGGTAGATCAGGAGAGTCAGTTTGCTGCGGTCGCGGTTTCGGGCGAAGTAGCCGTCCGTGTGGGGGCGGAAGGTCTCGGCCACGTCGTAGCGGTAGAAGCGAAGCCGCTCGTTCAGCCCGACCGCGGGGCAGCCGTCGAGCGGGGGAACGAACGGCTTCAGGCGGTCCCACAGCCCTGCGGCACGGGCAGGGTCGTCGAACATCACGCGGTCGTTGTTCCGGACGTCGGTGGCCATGACAGGACCACCGGCAGTCGTGATCGGTGCGGCCCCATAGCCGATCCGCTCCGTGAGGCGGATGAAATCGGCACACTCCTCGGGCGTCAGCAGGTCGCGAACGAGAAACACGTCTTCGCCGGCGAGGAGTTCTTTCCGCATCGCGTCGTGCTCCGAATGGGGTGGGGATGCACGGACGCTTCACTCGCCGTCCGGGTTCGCGCCGGCGAACGAGAACGCCTCCGGGATTGCCCCGGCGAAGCGGTACATCACGTCCGACCGCAGGACGTACTTCAACCCCTTCGTGACCGTCGCCCCCTGGTGCAGAATCGCGTGCCGGAACACGAGTGCGGTTACCGTGACGGGCTTCACCCGGAGTACGGGGTCGGTGTCGCGGACGACTCCCTCGCGTTTCAGGTTGAACTCCGTTTCGCCGCCCTCGAAGTCGTCACTCAGGTACACCATGAACGTGAGCCGGCTCTCTTCCCGGCTGTCCCGCTCGAAGCAACCGTCGAAGTGCCAGTTGAACCGCTGGCCGGGGGCGTAGCGGTAGAACCGGAACCGCTCGTTGAGCCCGACGGCGGCCCAGCGGTTGAAGCCGACGTCCAGCGTCGCGGGGACGAACGGCTTCACGCGGTCCCACAGTTCGCGGGCCAGCGGCACGTCGTCGAACATGACGCGGTCGTTGTTCCGCACGTCCTTCCGCACCACCTGCCCGGCGAGGCCGGCGTTGATCGGGGCGTCGTCGAACCCGGCCGCTTCCGAGCGGGTGATGAACTGCCGGCACTCGTCCGCCGACAGGAAGTCGCGGATCACGAACACGTCTTCACCGGCGAGCAATTCTTTTCGCATCGGGCATCCTCCGGGGTGTCGGAACGGACGGCCGCGGAGCTCCGCGGGTTCGGCCCTTCCTTCTTCCGGAGAGTTGGGCGGCCGTTCACGGAATCCACTTCATCTCCGGGCAAAATCGCTTTGCCACCCGGCGCGGGCGGCCTGTAAGATCACGGTTGGAACACGCGGCGGTTGCGCGGTCATTCTTTCACATCATCCGGGCCGTCCCCAATGGCGAATCTCACCTACAGCGTCGCGTGCCCGAGTTGCGATGCGTCCGTTTCCGTGAAGAACGGGGCGGCCGCGGCCAAGAAGAAGATCGAGTGCCCGAAGTGCAAGTACCGGTTCGTCGCGCCGCCGCCGGACGACGAGGAGGCCGACGAACCGGTCGCCGAGGAGGCGGGCGGGAAGAAGAAAAAGAAGAAGGGCCCCGGCGCGACGGTCATGGTCGGGGCGGCGCTCGGGGTGCTGGCCGTCGGCCTGCTCGGGGCCGGCGGGTACTTCCTGTTCGCGGACGGCGAGACGACGACCGTCACGAAGGGCAACCCCTCCCGCCCGCCGGTCAAGCCCACCCCGCCGCCGCCGACCGATCCGGGGCCGGTCACCCCGAAGCCGAAGGACAAGGAGCCGCCGAAGGAACAGCCGAAGGTGAAAACCCCGTCGGGGCCGCCGAAGGACCTGACGAACATGCTGCCGAACGACACGGTGTCGGTCGTCCGGGTGAACTTCGAGAAGGCGTCCCAGCAGACCCCGTTCTTCTCCGCGTTCTTCGACATCCCCGTCCGCGACCAGTTCAAGGCGTCGCTCGCGCTCAACCCGGACGACCTGGCGGCGTACATCCACTGCGCCGTCGGCAAGGACGTCCGCGAGCCGTTCGGCGTGCTCCGGACGAAGGGTCCGGTCGACCAGATCGCGTTCTGGCAGTCGATCCGGGTGACCCGCCCGACCCGCGGCCCGGTCAAGCAGCGGGAGTACTTCCTGCTCGAAAACAACTCGTTCCTGAACTCGGTCGGCCGGGCCTTGACCACCGATTCCCTGCGCGGATTGTTCGGTCAGCCCGCGGAACCCGTCACCCCCGCCGCCGTGACGGACGCCCCGCTCGCGATGCACCTGTTCGACACCCAGACCGTCGTGATCGCCCCGGAAGCCCGGATGGTCAGCTTCCTGGAGTCCCTGGAACGGGACACGGACCTGCCCAAGTACCTGACCGAACTGACGACCGCCGCCCCGCCGCCGAAAGACCCGCCGAAGGGGCCGACCCAACCCCCTCCGAACCCGAAGGGGCCGGTCACGCCACCGGTGCCGAACCCGAAGGACCCGCCGAAGACCGACCCCGCCCCGGCGCGGAAGCTGTTCACGTCCGTCCCGACGTACCGGACCATCGACCCGGCGTTGAAGAAGATTCTGAACCAGCTGGAAGAAGACGACCGGAACGAGCCCGCGGTCCTGGCCGTCGAACTCGCCGACCAGCGGCACCTCGCCCGGCAGAACCTCCCCGGCGTGGCCCGCGACCTGCCGCCCGCGATGCTGGACTTCCTCGACGCGATCAAGACCGTCGGCCTGAGCCTGACGAACTTCACGCAGGACAAGTTCGTCGGCACCGTCGTCGTCGAGTTCGTCAAGGAGGAGGACGCGAAGGCCACGCTGAAGGACAAGCTCATGCCGGGCCTGAACGCGATCCAGACCCCGCTCGGGACGGTGCTCGGGACGCAGTTCACGATCAAGAGCGGAGGCCAGCCGACCGCGCCCGGAACCGGTCAGCCCGGTCAGCCCGGTCAGCCCGGCACGACGCCCGGCCCGCGGCCGTTCCCCGGCGAGGAAGGCGACCCGCGCCCCGGCGTGCCCGGCCCCGGCGGCCCCACCGCGCCGCCGACCCGCCCGAAGGTCCGCCCGTCGACCATCGACGCCAGCATCGTCGACACGACCATCACCCTGACGGCCAGCGTCCAGTGGAACGAGGAACTGTACCGGTTCACCATCAACCCGGCCGTGACCCGCCTCGCGGCGCAGTTGAAGGGGAAGATGGCAGTCCTCTCCGGGGACGTGGACTGGTACGCGACCGCCCGCGGGGTGCGGAAGGTCGCCGCGGTGCCCCCGGTGAAGTTCCCGGCCGGGACGCTCGAACGGGAACTGCCGGTCACCCGGCTGAAGCAGCCGTACCCACCCGAGACGCGGGTGAGTTTCTTCGCGGACCTGCTCCCGTACCTCGGCCGCTCGGGGCTCCGCGGGCAGATCGAAGCGAAGAAAGACCCCTGGTTCGCGAAGGACAACCTCGAAGCCGCGGAGTCGTGGGTGCCCGAGTTCCTCGTCCCGTACTACCCGCAGAGCAGCTGGCGCGGCACGCACCCCTACGCCGAGGGCAAGTCGCTCGGCGCGACGAACTACGTCGGCCTCGCCGGGCTCGGGCTCGACGCGGCCCGGTACGACCCGAAGAACCCGGACCACGCCAAGAAGGTCGGGATGACCGGCTACGACTGGGGCTCGGCCGCCGCGGACGTGACCGACGGCCTGTCGAACACGGCGTACCTCGCGCAAGTTCCCCCCGCGACGAACCGGCCGTGGATCGTCGGGGGCGGGGCCACGCTCACCGGCGTCGACGAGGCCGACCCGCAGTCCGCGTTCCTCGTCCCGACCCCGGAGGGCAAGCGCGGGACGTACCTCCTCATGGGCGACGGCTCCGTCCGGTTCGTCGGCGAAAAGGCGAACCCGTCGATCTTCAAGGCCCTCATCACCCGCGCCGGCGGCGAAAGCCTGAAGGAGATCGACACCTTCGCCCCGCGCGTGCCCCAGCGGAACGCGAACCCGGACGACAACGAGATCAAGAACGAGGCGATCGAGAAC
>ERZ1066123.645-NODE-645-length-24673-cov-9.025469_pt1 | contig 24673 bp, 33 predicted proteins | sample MGYA00382770_ERZ1066123 | MGnify/ENA primary metagenome ERZ1066123 (study PRJEB33369, sample SAMEA5778353) | biofilm metagenome | biome: Industrial cooling water; feature: Water cooling tower basin; material: Biofilm | place: United Arab Emirates | collected...
AGATGGACGGCGCGATCCTGGTGGTGTCGGCCGTGGACGGCCCGATGCCGCAGACGCGTGAGCACATCCTCCTGGCGCGCCAGGTGAACGTGCCCTCGGTCGTGGTCTTCCTCAACAAGTGCGACCTCGTCGAGGACGAAGAGCTCCTCGACCTCGTCGAGCTCGAGGTGCGTGAGCTCCTCAGCAAGTACAACTACCCGGGCGACGACGTCCCGGTCATCCGCGGTTCGGCCATCAAGGCGATCGAGGGTGATGCGATGTGGATCGGCCGTCTGCAGCAGCTGTACGACGCGCTCGACACGTACATCCCGGAGCCGGTGCGCGAGATCGACAAGCCGTTCCTGCTCCCGGTGGAAGACGTGTTCTCGATCACGGGTCGTGGCACGGTGGCGACGGGCCGTATCGAGCGTGGCATCGTGAAGGTCGGCGAGGAAGTGCAGCTCGTCGGCTTCGGCGCCGAGAAGAAGACGGTCGTCACGGGCGTGGAAATGTTCCGCAAGCTGCTCGATCAGGGCCAGGCTGGCGACAACGTCGGTCTCCTGCTCCGCGGCGTGGACAAGAAGGAAATCGAGCGTGGCATGGTGCTCGCCAAGCCCGGCTCGATCAAGCCGCACACGAAGTTTGCGGCCGAAGTGTACGTGCTCCGCAAGGAAGAGGGCGGCCGTCACACGCCGTTCTTCAAGGGCTACCGTCCGCAGTTCTACTTCCGCACGACGGACGTGACGGGCACCTGCGAGCTCCCCGAGGGCACGGAAATGGTGATGCCGGGCGATAACATCGCCATGAACATCGAGCTGATCATTCCGGTCGCGATGGAGGAGCAGCTTCGCTTCGCCATCCGTGAGGGTGGTCGCACGGTGGGCGCGGGCGTCGTCACGAAGATCCTCGCGTAACCGGCAGGTCAGACGGCGTCGCGCGCATCGCGCGACGCCGTCTGGCGTTCCCTTTTCGAGACAGCACATGGCAGGCCGTATCCGAATCCGCCTCAAGGCGTTCGATCACGCGGTGATCGATCAGGCGTCCGCGGACATCGTGCGCACCGCGGAGAAGACCGGGGCGCAGGTGTCGGGGCCGATCCCGCTCCCCACGAAGACGCAGCGCTGGACGCTCCTCCGCTCGCCGCACGTGGACAAGAAGTCGCGGGACCAGTTCGAACTGAAGACGCACAAGCGCATGATCGACATTCTCGATTCGCGCGCGCAGACGGTTGATGCCCTCACCAAGCTGGATCTGCCGGCGGGTGTGGACGTCGAAATCAAGGTCGAGTAGCCAGACGACCTCGTTGCCCCGCGTGGGCGACGGCAGCAGCACCGGCAGGACGGCGGCAGCCCGGAGGCAGTTCGGCCTCGGCCGCGCCCGTCCACAGTCCAACGGCTCGACCACTGGGGTCGACCGCGACTACGCACGGAGACACGATGATCGGAGTGATTGGTCGGAAGCTGGGCATGACCCAGCTTTTCAATGAGCAGGGGCAGCAGGTGCCCTGCACGGTGGTGGAGGCGCCACCGAACCCCGTCACGCGCGTGACGACGAAGGAAGCCGCGGGCTATGCCTCGGTGGAACTCGGATACGGCGCGCAGCGCGTGGCGCGGGCGAACGGCAAGGGCGAGAAGACGCCCAAGGGCCGTCGCGCGAACAAGGCCGAAGTCGGGCACGCGAAGAAGGCCGGGCTCGAGGCCCCGCCGGAAGTGCTGCGCAGCTTCCGTCTCGACGATGCGCCGGGCAAGAACCCGGAGATCCCGTCGTACACGGTGGGCGATACGGTGACGGTGGGCATCTTCGCGGCGGGTGAGCGCGTGAAGGTGACCGGTACGTCGAAGGGCCGCGGCTTCCAGGGCGTGGTGAAGCGCCATGGCTTCGGTGGTGGTCCGAACACGCACGGCAACACGAAGCACCGCAAGCCGGGCTCGATTGGTGCCGGTACGAATCCGTCGCGCGTGATCAAGGGCAAGAAGATGCCCGGTCACTACGGCGCGGCGCAGCATACCGAAATCGGTCTCCGCGTGGAGAAGGTGGACGCGGAACGGAATCTCATTTACCTGCGTGGCAGCGTGGCGGGGCCGATCAACGGCATCGTCCTCGTGCGCAAGCAGGGCTGACGCGCAGGATGCCATGATGACGGAAACCCAGACATTCGAAGCGCCGGTGTTTTCGGCGACCGGTGCAGCGCGGCAGACGCGTGCGCTCCCGGCGGCGCTGTTCGACGGCACGGTGAACGTGCCGGTGATGCACCAGGCGGTGAAGGCGTTCCTCGCGAATCAGCGGCAGGGGACGCACAAGACGAAGACGCGCGGTGAAGTGACCGGCGGCAATCAGAAGCCCTGGAAGCAGAAGGGCACGGGTCGCGCGCGTCAGGGCTCGACGCGTGCGCCGAACTGGCCGGGCGGTGGTACGGTGTTCGGACCGCTGCCGCGCAAGTACACGCAGGCGGTGCCGAAGAACGTGAAGGCGCTGGCGCGCAAGAGCGCGCTGAACGCGCGCGCTCGCGAGAACGCGATCCTGCTCGTGGAGTCGCTCGACTTTGCGGCGCCGAAGACCAAGCAGATGCAGGCGCTGCTCGGGTCGCTCGGGGTGGCGGAAAAGAAGGTGCTCGTGCTGACGTCGGGCGTGAAGCCGGCGGTGTATCTCAGTGCGCGCAACCTGCCGTCGGTGCACGTGATGCCGTACGCGGACGCGAGCACGTACCACGTGCTGTGGAGCGACGTGGTGGTCATCGAATCGCCCGCGCTGGCGGAGGGCTGAGCACATGAGCACGCTGCATCGCACCATTCTGCGTCCGATCATCACCGAGCAGAGCTCGGCGGCGTATCAGGAGCGCGGTGAGTACACGTTCGAAGTGGCGCCTGGCGCCACGAAGCACGCCATCAAGGAGGCGATCGAGCGCCTCTTCGGCGTCACGGTGACGGGTGTCTGGACGTCGATCGCGCGCGGCAAGTCGCGGCGCGTCGGCTCGAGCATCGGCCGCCGTCCACATGTCAAGAAGGCGATCGTGAAGCTCCGTGACGGGGATTCGATCGCGGTCTTCGAGGGCTGATCGCCATGGGAATCCGTCAGTTCAAGCCAGTTACCAAGGGCACGCGCTTCCGCTCGGTCTCCGATTTTTCGGAGATCACGCGGTCGACGCCCGAGAAGTCGCTCACGGTGCCGCTCAAGAAGTCGGGCGGTCGCGACAATCATGGCCACATCTCGATGCGTCGCATCGGTGGTGGTCACAAGCGTCGCTACCGCATCGTCGACTTCAAGCGCAACAAGCACGGCGTGCCGGCCACGGTCGCACACATCGAGTACGATCCGAACCGTTCGGCGCGCATCGCGCTGGTCGAGTATGCGGACGGCGAGAAGCGGTACATCCTGCACCCGAAGGGGCTGAAGCAGGGCGACACGATCATGGCGGGCCCGGGCGCCGATGTGCGTACCGGCAACAGCATGCCGCTCAAGGAAGTCCCGCTCGGTACGGCGGTGCACAACATCGAGCTCAAGATCGGCAAGGGCGGTCAGCTCTGCCGTTCGGCCGGCACGTCGGCGCAGGTGGTCGCGAAGGAAGGCGACTACGTGACGCTGCGTCTGGCGAGCACCGAAGTGCGCCTCGTGCACGGCAACTGCTCGGCGACGATCGGCGAAGTCGGCAACGCGGAGCACGAACTCATCTCGCACGGCAAGGCGGGCAAGAGCCGTTGGCTCGGCAAGCGTCCGAAGGTGCGTGGTGAAGTGATGAATCCGGTGGATCACCCGCACGGTGGCCGCACGCGCGGCGGTCGCAATGTGGTGAGCCCGTGGGGCAAGCCGGAGGGCGTCAAGACGCGCCATGCGAAGAAGTCGTCGACGCGTCTGATTGTCCGCGGCCGCAAGCGCGGCAAGGCCACGAAGTAACGCCGCCGACCAACGGGAACCGAGAGCTCACTCATGTCACGCAGCATCAAGAAGGGACCGTTCGTCGCGGAGCGCCTGGCCGAAAAGGTCGAGGGCCTGAACGCGCGCAACGAGAAGAAGGTGGTGAAGACCTGGTCGCGGGCCAGCATGATTCTGCCCGACTTCGTGGGCCACACGTTTGCGGTGCACAACGGGAACAAGTTCATTCCCGTGTACGTGACCGAGAACATGGTGGGTCACAAGCTGGGCGAGTTTGCGCCGACGCGTCTGTTCCGCGGTCACGCGGGGCAGAAGGTCGACAAGAAGGCCCCGGGCAAGGGAGGCAAGTAAGATGGCCAAGCTGGCACTCAAGCCGGACGGCACGACCGCGCGCGCTGTGCAGCGCACGACGCGTCAGTCGCCGTACAAGATGCGGCTGGTCATCGACCAGATCCGTGGTCAGCGCGTGAATGATGCGCTGGCGTTGCTGAAGTTCTCCAAGAAGCACGCGGCCAAGCAGATCGAGAAGACGCTGCAGTCGGCCGTGGCGAACGCGGAGCAGTCGGCGCGTCAGAACAACACGTCGCTCGATGTCGACACGCTCGTGATCACGCGTGCGGTCATCAACGAGGGACCGAAGCTCAAGCGGTGGACGCCGGCGGCCATGGGCCGGGCGACGCCGATGCTCAAGCGGACCAGCCACGTGGAAATCGTGGTGGCGGAGGCGGGACGATAATGGGACAGAAGGTCAATCCGATCGGCTTCCGCCTGGGCGTCACCAAGACGTGGCGCTCCACGTGGTACGCTGGGAAGGACATGCCGGCGCTGCTCAAGGAAGACGCGCTGCTGCGCAAGTACCTGAAGGCGCGCCTCGATAACGGCGCGATTGCCGACGTGCGCATCGAGCGCAAGCCGGGCAAGGTGGTCGTGACGATTCACACGGGTCGTCCGGGCGTCGTGATCGGCAAGAAGGGCGCCGAGGTCGACAAGCTGCGCGATGAGCTCGCGCAGCTGACCGGCAAGGAAGTGGGGATCAACGTCGAAGAGATCAAGCGCCCGGAAGTCGAGGCGCAGCTGATCGCCGACAACATCGGGGCGCAGCTGATCCAGCGTATTTCGTTCCGTCGCGCGCTCAAGCGTGCGGTGCAGGGCGCGATGCGCAGCGGCGCGCAGGGCATCAAGGTGAAGTGCAGCGGTCGTCTTGGCGGCGCGGAAATCGCGCGTGTCGAAGGCTACCACGAAGGGCGCGTGCCGCTTCACACGCTGCGCGCGGACATCGACTACGCGACGTCCACCGCCCGGACCACGTACGGCGTGATCGGGATCAAGGTGTGGGTGTTCAAGGGCGAGGTCGTGGAAGACCGTCGCAACAAGACCTACTCGACCGGCGCCTGAGGAGACTGAATCATGCTGAGTCCGAAGCGGGTCAAGTTCCGCAAGATGTTCAAGGGGCGCACCACGGGTCTGGCGCATCGTGGCGCGACGGTGTCGTTCGGCCACTACGGCCTGCAGGCGCTCGAGCCGGGGTGGATCACCAACCGGCAGATCGAAGCGTGCCGCGTCGCGATGACGCGTCACATCAAGCGCGGCGGCAAGGTGTGGATTCGCATCTTCCCCGACAAGCCGGTGACGAAGAAGCCGGCCGAAACGCGCATGGGCAAGGGTAAGGGCTCCCCGGAACAGTGGGTGGCCGTGATCAAGCCCGGGCGCATTCTGTTCGAGCTCGAAGGCGTGGCGCAGGATGTGGCCGAGAAGGCCATCGCGCTGGCGGCTGCGAAGCTTCCCCTGAAGACCAAGTTCGTCGTGCGCGAAGAGGTGGTGAGCAATGAAGGCTGAAGACATCCGCGCGCTCGGTGACGACGAGCTTCGCGCCCGCATTGCGGAGCTGGAGGAAGAGCGGTTTCGTCTGCGCTTCCGTTCGGCGACGGAAGCGCTGGAGGACCCCCTCCGGCAGCGAGTGATCCGGCGCGACGTCGCGCGCCTGCAGACGATCCTGCGCGAGCGGGCGAAGGGGCTGGTGCGCGGCGTTGCCGCGACGCCTGCGAAGAAGACGGTCGCCAAGAAGGCGGCGCGTCGCTCCACGGCGCGTTAACCCGGAGTGGTCCGAACGATGGCTGAGAACAACAGCACCAGCGCCGAAACCGGCGTCGACCGCGCCGCACGCAAGCAGCGTGTGGGTGTGGTGGTGAGTGACAAGATGCAGAAGACCGTCGTGGTCCAGATCGATCGGCGCATGCCGCACCCGGTCTACGGCAAGATGGTCACGCGCTCGAAGCGCCTGAAGGCCCACGACGAGGAGAACTCGGCGAAGGTCGGCGACACGGTGCGTATCATGGAGACCCGGCCCTTGTCGAAGGACAAGCGGTGGCGCCTGGTCGAAATCGTCGAGCGCGCCCGCTAAGGGTCGGGGGAGAGAACAATGATTCAACAGGAATCGGTCGTGAAGGTGGCGGACAACTCGGGTGCCAAGCGCGCCCTGGTGATCCGCGTCCTCGGCGGCACGCGTCGGCGCTACGCCGGCATCGGTGACCGCGTGATCGTGGCAGTGAAGGATGCGCTGCCGAATGGCACGGTGAAGAAGTCGGACGTGGCGAAGGCGGTGGTCGTGCGCACGGTGAAGGAGACGCGGCGCAAGGACGGCAGCTACATCCGCTTCGACGAGAACGCCGTCGTGATCATCAACGACAACGGCGATCCGCGCGCGACGCGTATCTTCGGTCCGGTGGCGCGTGAGCTGCGCGAGAAGCGCTACATGAAGATCGTCTCGCTGGCGCCTGAGGTCATCTGACATGCGGATTACACGGTACTACAAGACGGACCGCGGTCAGCGTCTCGGCGCGTCGCGGCATGCGCTCAAGGCGTCGCGTGAGCCGGTGCACGTCACCACGGGTGACGTGGTGCGCGTGATGCGCGGCGACGACAAGGGCAAGGAAGGCAAGGTGATTCGCGTCTACCACAAGACGGGGCGAATCACGGTCGAGGGCATCAACATCGTGAAGAAGCACCGTCGGGCCCGTACGGCCGAGGAGCAGAGCGCGATCATCGAGATGGCGGCGCCGATTGCCGCGTCGAATGTGATGCTGATCGATCCCCAGTCCGGCAAGCCGACGCGCGTGCGCGCGCGGACGGACAAGGACGGGACCAAGGAGCGGATCGCCGTGAAGAGCGGGCAGTCGATCGCGCGTAATCGCTGACCGGGCGGATAGCAGACATGGCAACCAAGACGAAGGCGCCCGCGAAGGGCGGAGCAAAGGGCGGCGCGACGAAGGGCGGCGCGGCCAAGGGTGGCAAGGGGGCCGCGGCCGGCAAGGGTGGCGCGAAGGGGAAGGGCGCGGCGGGCGGTCGTGCCGCGATCGACTTCACCAAGCGTGATCACGCCGGTGCGGGGCTGCCGACGGCGACGCCGCGTCTGAAGACGCACTACGAGCAGAATGTGCGCGCGGTGCTGACGCAGAAGTTCGGTTTCACGAACGTGCATCAGGTCCCCACGCTCACGAAGATCGTGGTGAACTGCGGTGTGGGTGACGCGGTGAAGCAGCCGAAGCTGCTCGACATTGTGGTCGAGGAGCTGGCGCTCATCACGGGCCAGCGCCCGGTGCGTCGCAAGGCGAAGAAGTCGATCGCGAACTTCGGCCTCCGCGAGGGGCAGGAGATCGGCGCGTCGGTGACGCTGCGCGGTCCGCGCATGTGGGAGTTCCTCGATCGGTTCGTGACGGTGGCGTGCCCGCGTATCCGCGACTTCCGCGGTCTGGGTACGAAGTCGTTCGACGGTCGCGGCAACTTCACGCTCGGCATCAAGGAGCAGATGATCTTCCCGGAGATCAACTACGACATGGTCGAGCAGATTCATGGCTTCGACATCACGTTCGTCACCACGGCGGAGAAGGACGAGGTCGCGCTGGCGCTGCTGCACCAGCTCGGCGTGCCGTTCCGTGGCGATGAGAAGCCGGTGACGCCCAAGGTGGCGCAGCCGGCCGAAGCGGCCTGACGGACGCCGCCCCGATACCCGAGAGAACATCCCGATGGCCAAGACCAGCAAGCTCGCCCGGAACGCCCAGCGCGTTGAACTGATCGCCCGTTATGCGGAGCGTCGTTCGGCCCTGAAGGCGATCATCAAGAACCCGTCCACGTCGCCGGAAGCGCGCGCCGAGGCGTACGAGAAGCTGCGCAAGCTGCCGCGCGACTCGTCGAAGACGCGCCTGCGCAATCGGTGCAGCATGACGGGCCGTCCGCGCGCCTTCGTGCGCCGGTTCGGCCTCAGCCGCAATGCGATGCGGGAGATGGCCCTCAACGGCCTGATCCCCGGCGTTCGCAAGGCGAGCTGGTAAGCCGCATTCCATTCACTTCCTACAGGTCCGGGCGCGGCCCCGGAAACCAGAGGAGCTACAGACAGACATGAGCCTGAACGATCCTATCGCCGACATGCTGACGCGCATTCGCAATGCGTGCGCGGCCAACCACCGTCGGGTGGACATGCCGGTGTCGAACATGAAGACCGAGATTGCGCGCATTCTGAAGGAGAATGCGTTCATCACGGATTATCGCACGGTCACGTCGGAAGACGGCAAGCAGTTGCTGCGCGTGATCCTCAAGTACGCGCACGGCGGGCAGTCGGTGATCCGCTCGCTCGAGCGCGTCTCGTCGCCGGGTCTGCGTCGCTACGTGGGTGTGGGGGAGATCCCGCGCGTGCGTAACGGGCTGGGCATGGCCATTCTGAGCACGTCGAAGGGGATCATGTCGGATCGCCAGGCGCGTCAGGCGAACACCGGGGGCGAGTTGCTCGCCCTGGTCTGGTAAGGAGACGCCGCACATGTCGCGAATTGGAAAGCGCCCGGTGCCGGTCCCGGCGGGTGTTACGGTGTCGATCAGCGGGAACGTGCTGGTCGTGAAGGGCCCCAAGGGGGAACTCTCACGCGCGCTGCACCCCGAGATGATCGTGAAGCAGGATGGGGCGACGCTGCTGGTCGAGCGTCCGAGTGATGAGACGGCGCACAAGTCGTTGCACGGTTTGACGCGCACGCTGGTGGCCAACATGGTCGAGGGCGTGACGACGGGCTTCTCGAAGACGCTTGAGATCACGGGCGTGGGTTACAAGGCGGAGATTCAGCCGTACGGCGTGAAGCTCTCGCTCGGCCTGTCGCATCAGATCGAGTACAAGGCGCCGGCGGGGATTTCGATCACGGCGCCGAACCCGACCACGGTGGTCGTGGCGGGGACGAGCAAGGAACTGGTCGGGCAGGTGGCGGCGGAGATCCGCAGCTATCGCAAGCCCGAACCCTACAAGGGCAAGGGCGTGCGCTACGCGGGCGAAGCAATCCGGCGCAAGGCCGGCAAGGCGGGAGGCAAGTAATGGCACGCATGGGCATCCCGAAGACGGGCGCGGAGAAGCGCGCGCGCCGTCACCTGCGGGTTCGCAAGAAGGTGCAGGGGACGGCCGAACGTCCTCGCCTGGTGGTGTTCCGGTCGCTCAAGCACGTGTACGCGCAGATCGTCGACGACGACGCGCAGCGCACGTTGCTGTCGGTGGGCGATCAGGCACTGACGGGTTCGAAGTCGGAGAAGGCGACCGCGGTGGGCAAGACGATCGCGGAGCGTGCCAAGGCGGCCGGAATCTCGAAGGTCGTCTTCGACCGCGCCGGATACCAGTACCACGGCCGAGTGAAGGCCGTGGCCGATGGCGCCCGCGAGGGCGGCCTGGAGTTCTGACATGGCTGAGCAAATGAATCAGGGTGGCGCGGGCGGTCCCGCACGCGGTGGCAGCGCTCGTAGCGGCGGCGGCGGTGGTGGCCGTGGTCGCGGCGGCCCAGGTGGCGGTCGTGGCGGTCCGGGCGGTGGTCGTGGCCCGGGCGGTCCCGGTGGCCGTGGCCCGGGTCGCGGCGGCGAGAACAGCGGTCGTGGCGGCCCGGGTGGCGGCCGCGACGGTCGGGGTCCGGCGCCGGGTGCGGAGCGTGAGCAGAGCGATCTCGTGGAGAACGTGGTCGCGATCAACCGCGTGGCGAAGGTTGTGAAGGGCGGCCGTCGATTCAGCTTCAACGCGCTCGTGGCGGTCGGTGACGGCCAGGGCAAGGTGGGCTACGCGAGCGGCAAGGCCAACGAAGTGTCGGAAGCCGTGCGCAAGGCCGTCGAGGCGGCGCGCAAGGCGATGGTGCAGATCCCGCTGACCGGGTCGACCATTCCGCACGAAGTGGTGGGCAAGCACGGCGCCGGCAAGGTGTTGCTGAAGCCGGCCGCGCCGGGTGCCGGCGTGATCGCCGGCGGTGCGGTGCGTGCGATCATGGAGTGCGTGGGCATCCACGACATTCTCACGAAGAGCCTGGGCTCGACGAATCCGCACAACATGGTGCGGGCGGCGATGGACGGGCTGCAGAACCTGATCACGGTGGAACAGGCAGCGAAGGAGCGCGGCGTCGAGCCGAGCCGGATCGGCTACCGGTCGCGGGCGAAGGGCAAGCGCGCTGAACTGTCGGCACCGGGTGCAGCGGCTGTGGTGGCCGCGGAGGTGGCATAATGCCGCGGACATTCGTGTGGCACCCGTCGAAGGGGCCGAAGCACACGGCGAAGCTGGAAGCGCCGACGGGCAAGCAGGTTCGCATCACGCAGGTGCGTAGCGCCATCGGGCACTCGTGGCGGATGCGCTTGACGCTTCAGGCAATCGGCCTCAAGCATCATCAGGCAAGCGTCGTGCAGACGGATACCCCGTCGCTGCGCGGCCAGATCAAGCACGTGCGTCACCTGGTTCAGGTGACGCCGGTCGAGGAGTAAGCCGTGTCGAAGAATGAGAAGATCGGTCTGCACAACCTGACGCCCGCGCCCGGTTCGCACCGGACGCGGCGTCGCGTGGGCCGTGGTCCTGGCTCCGGGCTGGGCAAGACGGCCGGCAAGGGTCACAAGGGCTCGATGGCCCGTTCGGGTCACGGCGGTCCTGGTGGCGGCAAGCCGCACTTCGAGGGCGGCCAGATGCCGATCACGCGTCGCATCCCGAAGCGCGGTTTCACGAATCCGTTCCGTGAGGAGGCGCAGATCGTGCGCCTCGACGCCATCCAGGCGCTGACGGGCGAAGAGATCACGACCGAGATCCTGCTTGCCGCCGGCCTGGTCCGTGCGGGGAAGGGTCCGGCCAAGCTGCTCGCGAATGGCGAGCTCACCCGGCCGGTGACGGTGCGCGGCGTGAAGGTCAGCGCATCGGCGAAGGCCAAGATCGAGGCGGCCGGCGGCCGCGTCGAGGGCTGACGGAGGCCCACCCGGCATGGCCCAGACCAATGCGGCGGCTAACGCCGTAGCGAACATCTACAAGACGCCGGAGCTCTGGCAGAAGATCACGTTCACGCTGCTCTGCCTGGTGATCTACCGGGCGGGGTCGCACGTGACCGCGCCTGGCATCGACGTGACGGCCATGATGGACTTCTTCGCGGCCCAGGGCAGCGGCGGACTCCTCGGTCTGTACAACCTCTTCGTGGGCGGATCGCTCGAGCGGGCCACCGTGCTGTCGCTCGGCATCATGCCCTACATCTCCGCGAGCATCTTCATGCAGATCGCGGGCGCCGTCGTGCCCACGATCGACAAGATGAACAAGGATGAAGAGGGTCGAAAGAAGGTCACGCAGTGGACGCGCTACCTCACGGTTGCGCTTGCCATGGTGCAGGCCTACGGCTTCGCGCTGTTCGTGTCCGGGTTGCCGAACGCGGTGTCGCGTCCGGGAGCGTGGTTCACGATCCAGATGATGCTGTTCCTCACGACGGGTGCGCTCTTCGTGATGTGGCTCGGTGAGCAGATCACGGAGCGTGGCATCGGCAACGGTGCGTCGCTCCTCATCTTCTTCTCCATCGTGCAGGGCTTCTGGCCCGCGATCTTCCAGACGTTCCAGCTCTTCAGCACGGGCGCGATCCCGATCTTCTCGCTGTTGCTGCTCGGTGTCATGTCCATCGCCATTGTCGCGGCAGTCGTCGCGGTGACAGTGGCGGCGCGACGGATCGTGATTCAGATCCCGCAGCGCACCATGGGCCGTGGGCGTCAGCGTGAAGCGAGCCGCAACTTCATCCCGCTGCGCATCACGACGGCCGGTGTCATGCCGATCATCTTTGCGCAGTCGGTGATCATCGTGCCTGGTGCGATCGGTCAGTTCAGCGGCAATCCGCGGCTGCAGGAAATCGCGGAGATGTTCAACCCGCTCGGCCCGAACCCGTGGCTGTACTTCGTGGTCTCGGCCGTGCTGATCATCCTGTTCACGTACTTCTACACCTCGATCATCTTCAATCCGGTGGACATCGCCGAGAACCTGAAGAAGCAGGGTGGCTTTGTTCCCGGCGTGAAGCCGGGTGCGAAGACGGCGGAGTACATCGAATCGGTGATCGAGAAGATCACGCTGCCGGGCGCGCTGTTCCTGACGGCGATCGCGCTGCTTCCGATGCTGATTGCGCGCTTGATCAACGTGCCGTTCCTCTTTGGCGGAACCTCGCTGCTCATCGTGGTGGGCGTGGCGCTCGACACGATGGCGCAGATGCAGCAGCACCTGCTGCTCCGCAAGTACGACGGCTTCATGAAGAAGGGACGCGTCCGCTTCCGCGGTCGCGCACCCGCTACCGGAATCTGACCACGTGCTGATCGTGCTCCTCGGCCCCCCCGGGGCCGGCAAGGGGACTCAAGGCGAGCGGCTTGCCGCTCGCCTTGGTGTTCCGAAGATCGCCACCGGTGATGTGCTGCGCGCGGCGGTGCGCGAAGGCACACCGCTTGGCCTCGAGGCGAAGGCCGCCATGGATCGCGGCGACCTCGTGCCCGATGAGGTCATCATGGGGATCATGAAGGAGACGCTCAACTCGCCCGACGCGGCGAAGGGCGCCATCCTCGACGGCGTCGTGCGGACCATTCCGCAGGCGGAAGGGCTGACCGACATGATTCAGTCGCTCGGCCGCGAGCTCGATGCGGTGCTGCTGTTCGATGTCGAAACCGAGGAACTCGTGCGTCGCCTCTCGGGCCGCACGACGTGCGACTCGTGTCAGCGGCCGTTCTTCGGACGTGAGCCGGGCGAGCCGTGTGGCTGCACTGAGCACAACAACGCGGGGACGCTCACGCGTCGTCGCGACGACGAACCGGAAGCCGTGCGCAAGCGCCTCGAAGTGTACAAGGCGCAGACCGCTCCGGTCATCGATTGGTATCGCCGCAATGGTGCGCGCATCGTCGCCATCAATGCGGTGGGAACGCTCGACGAAGTCGAAGCACGCGCGCTCGCGGGCCTCGGCCCCTCGCGCTGACATGGCTATCGGCTCCCTCGGCTCGGGGTTGCAGCTCAAGTCGCCGCGCGAAATCGAAACGATGGCGCGCGGTGGTGCCATTCTCGCCGCCACACACGCGCACGTGAAGCAGTTCGTGCGGCCAGGCGTGACGACCGCAGACCTCGACAAGCACGTCGAGGAGTTCATTCGCAGCCACGCGGGCGCCGAGCCCGCCTTCAAGGGCCTCTACGGCTTCCCGGCCTCGGCGTGCATCTCCGTGAACGAAGAAATCGTGCACGGCATTCCCACCGCCAAGCGCGTGTTGCACGAAGGAGACATCGTCTCCGTCGATATCGGCGTGAAGTACGAGGGGATGTTCACCGACGCCGCCGTCACGCACCCGGTGGGCGTGATCGATGCGACCACGCAGCGGCTGCTCGAGATCACCGAGCGCTCGCTCGACGCAGGAATCGCCGCCGCCACGGTGGACAACCACGTCGGCGACATCGGCGCCGCCATTCAGGGTGTCGTGGAACCGGCCGGCTTTGCCATCGTGCGTGAGCTCGTGGGCCACGGTGTGGGCTTCGCGCCGCACGAGGAGATCCAGATCCCCAACTACGGCAAGCCGAAGCGTGGCAAGAAGCTGGTGGCGGGTCTCACGATCGCGATCGAGCCCATGGTGAACGTGGGCACGGCCAAGACGCGCACGCTGGCCGACAAGTGGACCGTCGTCACCATCGATGGCAAGCGCTCGGCCCACTTCGAGCACACGATCGCCATCACCGACGACGGTCCGCGCATTCTCACGAAGCTGCCGGACTGAGCGCGGCCTCGGCCTCGCGCTCGGCCGCTCGCGCATCGACCGCGGCGGCATCGAGCAAGGCGCGAGCATCGGTGAGCAGTTGCGACGCGCGTGATCCGGGGAGCATGTTGGCGCCTTCATCGGCCAGCGCGTGCACGTTGATGCGCACGTTCCACACGGCACCCTTGCACGCCGCTTCGGCGAGCAGTGCGGCCACCGCGGCATCACTCACCGCATTGCGATTGCCGATCTGCGCCACGCGTGCGGCGAGCGCGCACACGCGTGCGGCCGCCCGTGCGGTCTCCAGGGGAACGTCAGCGGCGCCGAAGAGCGCGGCGTGAATCGCGTCGCGTCGCGCGCGCGCGGCCTCGTCCGTGTCGCTGCCTTGCTGATACGCGGCACGTACCGCGTCGTACGATTCGGCATCTCGCACCACGAGCTGCGCGAGAGTGCGGCGCAGGTGTGAGGCCTCCTCGGCAATCGTGCGGGCCTCGTCTTCCACCGCGGCGTACTTCTTCCGCCCCACGGTGAGGCCGGCCACCATCTGGGCCAGTGCAGCGCCCAGCGCGCCGGCGTGTGCGGCGACGCTGCCCCCGCCAGGTGTCGGCGACGCCGACGCAACGCGCGACACGAAGCCATCAAGCGACTCGCCGCCGCTCACCACCTCGCGCACGCGACGCTCCAGCAGCATCGAGGGCGTGTAGTCGCGCAACTGCACGTGGCGTGCGCCCGCTTCGAGCAGACACCGCTCCGGCACGAGGCCCACGAGTTCGCTCCAGGTGGGCGCGACGCCGTGCGCGGCGGCTTCAGTGCGCACCATCTCGAACACGCGATGCAACGGTGTCTGCTCGGTGTCCACGAGATTCATGGACACCTGGGCCTGGCCGTCCACCTCGAGCCCCATCCCCTTCACGTAGCGCAGGCCACCGCTTGAACCGCGCACGGCCTTGGCGACGGCCTTGGCGACGGGGAGGTTGCTCGCGGGGCCCAGATAGACGTTGTAGGCCACGAGAAAGGGACGCGCGCCGATGGCGATCGCCCCCGCCGTGGGATGCACGGCGCGAGTGCCGTAGTCGGGGATGCGCGATTCGTCGGTGGCGATGCTGTCGCGTATGCCTTCGAATTCGCCGCGACGCACGTCGGCAAGATTCTGGCGCGCGGGCGTACGTGCCGCGCGTTCGTAGAGATAGACCGGAATGGCGAGCCGCGTCGCGACGCGTTCGCCAAGCGCACGCGCGAGCGCGATGCAGTCGTCCATCGTGCTGCCGTCGAGCGGAATGAACGGCACCACATCGGTGGCACCGAGGCGGGGATGCTCGCCGGTGTGCTTCGTCAGATCGATGCGCGCCGTCGCTTCGGCAATGCCGGCGAAGGCGGCGTCCACGGCCGTCTCGAGCGGCGCCACGAACGTGATGACCGAACGATGGTGTGACGCATCGCTCGATACATCGAGCACGTGGACACCGGGCACGGCGGCGATCGCGTCGCGAATGGCCGCGATCACAGCCGGGTCACGGCCTTCCGAGAAGTTGGGGACGCACTCGACGAGCGGCATGACGGTGGGGCTGGGGGTGAAGCAGGCAAGATCGGCGGGCACGCCTTCGGGTTCAACCGAGGCGGCCAGCCAGCGCGTCGAGCAGCCACGGGTGCAGGTGCGGATTACCGGCGATGATCGGGCCGTGCTGCACCGGAACGTCCACGCCCTCCCAATCGGTGACGAGACCACCGGCCTCGCGCACGAGCAGCACGCCTGCCGCCACGTCCCACGGGGCGAGCTCGATCTCCCAGAAGCCCTCGAAGCGTCCGCACGCCACGTCGCAGAGATCGAGTGCGGCCGATCCCGCGCGGCGCATGCCGGCGGTGCGCGTGGCGACCGCAGCGAACTGGGCCTGATAGCGCGGCAAGTGATGCGCGTGCCGAAACGGAAAGCCGGTGCCGATGAGGGCGCGCAGCGGTTCGCGAATGGACGATACGTGGATGGCGGACGTCGAATTGTCGGCGGCGACGCGGTGCGCGCCGCCACCCGCGTGTGCCACGAACGTCTCGCCGGTGGCCGCATTCACTACGGCGCCGGCGGTGAGGATACCGTCCACGAGCACACCCACGCTCGTCGCGTACCACGGGAAGCCGTGGAGGAAGTTGGTCGTGCCGTCGAGTGGGTCGGCGACGACGGTGATGCCGCGCGTGATGCTCGCATCGGGCGTGCCCTCTTCGGCCAGCAGCGTGGCGTCGGGCAGCTGCGTGGCGATGATCTCGGCCAGCGCCGCTTCGGCCGCTCGATCGACGACCGACACGAAGTCGGCCGGTGACTTCTCCTCCCAGGTGAGACTCGCGCGATCGCGGGCCCGTTCGGCAATGACCGCGGCGCCCGCGCGGGCGGCGGCGAGCGCGATGTCACGCAGCTGGCGCGGATCGGCCGCCGAGATCGAACTCGTGGGATTGGGCTTCGCTTGCACTCGGACTCCGGGGTTCCTTACCCTTGAGGGATGTCACGCATCTTCAGTGGGATCCAGCCGTCGGGCGAACTGCACATCGGCAACTATCTGGGCGCGATCAAGAACTGGGTCGCGCTGCAGCACCAGCATGAGGGCGCCCTGTTCTGCGTGGTGGACTACCACGCGATCACGGGCAACTACGATCCGGCCGTGCTACGACAGCGGCGCTGGGACATGGCGCGTTCGCTCTTTGCGTCCGGCCTCGACCCGTCGCGCGCCAACGTGTTCCTGCAAAGCGACGTGCCGGAACATACCGAACTGTCGTGGATCTTCACCACGCTCACACCACTCGGCGATCTTGAGCGGCAGACGCAGTTCAAGGACAAGTCGGGCACGATGGAGAGCATTCCCGCCGGCCTGCTCATGTATCCCGTGCTGCAGGCCGCTGACATCCTGCTCTATCGGGCCGATGCAGTGCCGGTGGGTGAGGATCAGGTGCAGCATCTCGAGCTCTCGCGCGATATCGCGCGCAAGTGGAATGCGCGCTTCGGTGAGGAGTTCTTTCCCGAACCCAAGCCGCTGCTCACACCCACGCGTCGCATTCTGGGGCTCGACGGCAAGGCCAAGATGTCGAAGTCGCTCGGCAACACGATCGGGTTGCTCGAGAGTGACGACGACATCTGGCAGAAGTTGCGCCCCGCCGTCACCGATCCCAATCGCATTCGCAAGGCGGATCCGGGCAATCCGGAGGTGTGCAACATGTTCACGTTGCACCGCGCCTTCTCGCCGGCCGAAACGGTGGCGGAGGTCGACACGCAGTGTCGCAGTGCAGGGTGGGGGTGCATCGACTGCAAGAAGGTGCTGCACCAGCACATGGTGGCGGAGCTCACGCCCATCCGCACGCGCGCGCAGCAACTCGTGGACGAACCGCAGCGTGTCCTCGATGCGCTCGCCGACGGGGCGCGTGTCGCGCGCGGCATCGCGCAGGAGACGATGCGCGAGGTGAAGTCGCGCATGGGGATGGACCCGCTCACGGTGCCCTCGGTGGGTGCGTGATGCCGGTGCGTCGTCTGGTGGTGGATCTCAACAGCTCAGCCCCCACGATGGCGTTGCCGTCATGGGGGCTTGAGCGGTTGCGCGCGGCAGTGCCGCACGGCTGGGAAATGGTGAACATCGCCTCGGTGACCGATTCGAGTGGTGACGGCACCAACGCGGTGAGTGACGAAACGATGGCTGCGATCGGTGAGGCGGAGGCGTACTTCGGGTACGGGCTGCCCGCGTCGCTGGTGGCGGCGGCGCCGCAGCTGCGCTGGGCGCACAGTGCGTCGGCGGGCGTGGGCTCGTCGATCACGCCTGAGCTGCTGTCGGCCGGATTGGTCTTCACGAACAGCGCGGGCGTGTACGCGGAAGCGATGGCCGAGACGGTGCTGGCGGGTGTGCTGCACTTCGTGCGTGGGCTCGATCACGCGGTGCACCAGCAGCGTGCGGGCACGTGGAACAAGCGACCCTTCCAGACGCCGCCGTTCGCGGTGCGTGAGGTGGCCGATCTGCGCGCGCTGGTGGTGGGTGCGGGGGGGATCGGTCGGGCGGTGGCGCGCCGGTTGTGTGCGCTGGGCGCGACGTGTACAGGCGTACGTCGCCGGCCGTCGCTGGGCGTCCCCGAGGGTTTCGCGGCGGTCATCGGGCCCGCTGCGCTCGACGCGGCACTGCCGTTGGCCGACGTGGTGGTGCTCGCGGCCCCCCTCACCGCTCTGTCGCGCGGCCTGCTCGATGCGCGTCGGCTGGCCTTGCTGCCGGAGGGCGCGATTGTGGTGAACGTGGCCCGTGGCGCCCTGCTCGACGACGCGGCGCTGCTGGCCGCGCTCGACGCGGGCCGGTTGCGTGGGGCGGCGCTGGACGTCTTTCCCTCGGAACCGTTGCCGGCGGAGCACCCCTACTGGGGGCATCCGCGGGTGCTGGTCACGCCGCACGTCTCGGGCGTGTCACCAGTGCGTCATTGGCAACGGGCATTGGAGCTGTTCGAGGACAACTGGCGACGGTGGGTGGCGGGGGAGCCGCTGCGCAACGTCGTGGATCCGGTGGCCGGATACTGAGACGCCCGTCGTCGCGGTCCGGCTGCCTCACCAGGCGACGGGAACGTGTCGATCGAGCGAATCATCAAGGCGGCGGTGGATCGGGGTGCCTCCGATATCCACATCAAGGCGAGCGACAACGTGCGGGCACGCATCGATGGGCGCCTGGTTGCGCTCACGAAGCAGGCGCTCACGAATGATCAGACGCGCGCCATCGCGCAGCGTCTGCTCGAGCACGAGGAAGAGCGCCAGCGCATCGACACGCTGCGCGATCACGACTGCTCGTGGGCCCAGCCGGGTGTGGGCCGCTTCCGCGTGAACATCATGCGCCAGCGCGGTGCCTTCTCGATCGTGATGCGCGTGATCCCCGAGAATGTGCCCACGGTGGAGTCACTTCGACTGCCCTCGGTCATCGAGCGCATTGCGCACGCCGAGCGCGGCATGGTGCTGGTGACCGGTGTGACGGGCTCGGGCAAGAGCTCCACGATGGCGGCGATGGTGAACACCATCAACGCGCACTACGAAAAGCACATCGTCACGCTCGAGAATCCGATCGAGTTCCTGCACGGCGACATCAAGGCATCGATCACGCAGCGTGAAGTCGGCATCGACACGGACACGTTCCGCATGGGACTGCGCGCGGCGCTGCGTCAGGATCCGGATGTGATCCTGATCGGCGAAATGCGCGACACGGAAACGATCGACACGGCCATGAAGGCGGCCGAGACGGGGCATCTGCTCGTGTCCACGCTGCATACGCCGGACGCGCAGAGCACGATCATGCGCGTGGTGGCGATGTTCCCGCCCGAGGAGCAGTCGGTAGTGCGCATTCGTCTGGCCGAATCGCTCCACGCGGTGATTTCGCAGCGGCTCTTGCCGCGCGCGAACGGCACGGGGCGCATCGTGGCGTGCGAAGTGATGATCGTGACGCCCACGATTCGTGATCTCATCATCGAGAATCGCATTGGCGAGATTCGCGACTACATCGCCGACGGCAACGTGCAGTACGGCATGCAGACGTTCGACCAGCATCTGACGGATCTGGTGAACAGCGGCGAGATCAGCTTCGAGACGGCGCTTGGCGCAGCGACGCGACCGGCCGACTTCGAGCTCAACTTCCGCACGCTGAGCCGCGGCAAGGCGGCCGCGCCGAGCGCCGGCGCCCGCGGTCTGACTCAAGAGGTCTGGGCCGTGCGGCCTGCCGCCACGGCGCCCTCGGCGGCCCATCCGGCGAACGAACACCCGCTCGGCACCGGCCCGATCATGCCGCCGCTCGCGACGTCGCCGCAGGGGATCACGGCCGTGACGAGTCCGTCACCGATCGGGAATCCGAAGGACTCGGTGTTCGGGAGCGGGTTCGAGAATCTGTTCGGGAGCTGAGCGCGGGGACGGCTGATCGAGGCGCGTCAACGCGGTAGATTGCGCGCATGACTCGCACCCCGCTTGGCGGCCTCATGGCCCCCGCCGTCTCCACGTTTCATTCCGCCTCGGGCGATCTCGCCCGTGAACCGTTTCAGCGCAACGTGCGAGCGCATCTCGCGCTCGGCCTCGACGGCATTCTCGTCGCCGGCTCGAGCGGTGAAGCATCGCTGCTCGATTGCGCCGAACGCCAGCAGCTCACCGCATGGGCGCGCGAAATCGTGCCCGCGCATCAGTGGCTGCTCACCGGCACCGGCAGCGAGAGCACGCGACTGACGATCTCGCGGTGCAAGGATGCTGCCGCCGCCGGCGCCGATGCAGCACTCGTGATCGCGCCGCACTATTTCCTCAAGCGCATGAGTGAAGCGGCGCTGCTCGCGCACTTCACGGCCGTGGCCGACGCGAGTCCCATTCCCGTGCTGCTGTACAACATGCCGGCGTACGCGCATCTCGTGCTGTCGCCCGAACTCGTGCACACCATGGCGCAGCATCCCAACGTGATCGGCATGAAGGACTCGGCGGGCAATCTGCCGGTGCTCGCGCGCTATCTCGAGGCGCAGTCGGACGCGTTCACGGTGCTCACGGGTAACGGCGGCACCGCGGCGGGCGCGGTGCAGCTCGGCGCGCGCGGTGCAATCCTCGCGATCGCGCTCTACGCGGGTCCACTCGTGCGCGCGATGATGTCCGACGCGCTGGCCGGTCGTGAGGCGGAGGCCGCCGCGCAGCAGGCGACGCTCGTGCCGCTGGCGACGGAAATCGCGGCAGCGTTCGGGCCAGCGGGGATCAAGGCCGCGATGGACCTCGTGGGACTCGACGGCGGCGCCCCGCGCGCACCGCTGCTGGCGTGCAATGCGGAGGAGCGGGCGCGGGTCGAGGCGACGCTGCGTGGGGCGGGGCTGCACGTACCAGCGTGACGTGTGTCCCGCCGCGCGCCGACGTTGCTTCCCGGCGCGCCGAAGATAGATTCCACCAACGCCCCGAGCGACCGCCGCCGGGGCGTTTTTCGCGTGCCTGAGGCGCGTCGGCACGCGCCGATGTCGCGCCACCGGAGTGCGCATCGCGTCAGGAGCGGCTCCGGCCGTTCTGCTTCCAGAATCGTCATGTTCGATACGACAACGCGCACCGTCGTGGTGGTGGGCGCGCAGTGGGGCGACGAGGGCAAGGGCAAGCTCGTGGACGTGCTCGCCGAGCGGGCCGATTGGGTCGTGCGCTACCAGGGTGGCGCCAACGCCGGCCACACGGTGCACATCAGCGATCGCTCATTCGTGCTGCATCAGGTGCCGAGCGGCATTCTGCACGAAGGCGTCCGCTGCGCGATCGGTAACGGTGTGGTGCTCGATCCCGAGACGCTCTTTCACGAAATCGACGGTCTGGTCGAAGACGGCGTGGAGGTGGAGGGTCGCCTCTACGTGAGCGAGCGTGCGCAGCTTGTGCTGCCGTATCACAAGGCCATGGACCAGGCGAGCGCGGCGTCCAAGGCGATCGGCACCACGGGACGCGGCATCGGGCCGACCTACGAAGACAAGATCGCGCGCCGCGGTGTGCGTGTGCTCGACCTGCGCTGGCCTGAACGGTTGCGCGAACAGGTGACGCGCGGCGTGGCGCACGCGAACGAGCGACTCGCGGCCATGGGCAGTGATGTGCGCGCGAATGTGGACGACACGCTCGAGACGCTCGGCCGCGTGGGCCCGCGTCTGCTGGCGCTCGCCGATGACGTGGGTCTGTGCGTGCATAACGCGGTCAAGAGCGGGGCCGCCGTGCTGCTTGAAGGGGCACAGGGCTCGCTGCTCGATGTCGATCATGGCACGTATCCGTTCGTGACGTCGAGCAACACCACGGCGGGCGGCGCGGCCGTGGGCGTTGGTATCGGGCCGCGTGCGATTCACGCGGCGCTCGGTGTGGTGAAGGCCTACACGACGCGCGTGGGCAATGGCCCGCTGCCCACCGAACTGGCCGAGCCGTTGCAGAGCGAAGTGCGGAAGCTTGGCAACGAGTACGGCGCCACCACGGGACGGCCGCGTCGTTGTGGCTGGTTCGACGATGTCGTCGTGCGCTACGCTGCGCGCGTGAACGGGCTCACCGGGCTCGCCGTCACCAAGCTCGATGTGCTCGATACGCTCGATCGCATCGCGGTGTGCACCGGCTACGAAGTGGACGGCGAACACTACACCGAGTTCCCGGCCGATCTGGAGTTGCTGGAGCGCGCTGTACCGGTGCTCGAGTGGACCGACGGCTGGAAGACCGACACGAGCACGGCACGCTCGCTCTCCGATCTGCCGTCGGCGGCGCGTGCGTATCTCGATCGCATGGAAGCCGCCATCGATGTGCCGATCACGTACGTGAGTGTCGGGACGCGGCGCGACCAGATCATCGAGGCGCGCGCGAGCGTCGCGTGACGGTGGCGGGGCAAGGAGCCGAGCCCGTGTTGGCGCCAACGGTGGATCTCGCAATCGTTGGCGCTGGCCCCTGCGGGCTCGCGGTCGGCATCGCGGCCATCAAGGCCGGGCTGCGCCCGGTGCTGTTCGATCGTGGGCCGATCGTGTCGGGGATTGCGTCGTATCCGACGTACATGACGTTCTTTTCCACCGCCGAGCGACTGTCGATCGGTGGGCTGCCCTTCGTGGTGCCCGAGGAGAAGCCCACACGCCGTGATGCGCTGGCGTACTACCGCATGGTGGCGTCGCACTTCGATCTGCCGGTGCGACAGTACGAGACCGTGACGCAGATTGAGATGCTGCCGGACGCGAGCGCATCCGCGGCGGCCGCGCGCGCTCCGCGCTACGCGCTGCACACCGCGACGCGAACGGGTCTGTCGCATGTGACGCACGCGCACGCGGTGTGTATCGCGACAGGTTATTTCGGCCAGCCCAATCGGCTCGGGGTGCCGGGTGAGGAGCAGCCGCACGTGCGGCATGGCTACGTGGAGGGGCACTACGCGTGGCGTGAGCCCGTCGTGGTGGTGGGCGGCGGCAACTCGGCGGTAGACGCGGCGCTCGAGCTCTTTCGCGCCGAGGCACGGGTGCACCTCGTGCACTTCGAAGCGGAGGTGGACGCGCGGGTGAAGCCGTGGGTGCGCCCCATCATCCAGAACCGGCTCGCGGACGGCAGCATCACGGGACACTTCCGCTCGCGTGTGGTGCGGATCGGCGCGGAGTCGGTGCTGATTCAGGGCCCCGACGGCGAACAGAAGCTGCCCGCCACGCAGGTCTATCTGCTCACCGGCTATCTGCCGGAGACCGGCTTGCTGGCGTCGCTCGGCGTGCCCATCGATCCGACGACGGGGGTACCGGCGCACGATCCCGCCACGATGGCGACGCCGGTCCCCGGCGTCTACCTTGCGGGAGTCATCGCGTCGGGGTTCGACGCGAATCGCATCTTCATCGAAAACGGCCGCGACCACGGCGATGCCATCGTCGCGCACCTCGTGGCCGCCACGTCCCCAACCCCCTGACCGGTATGCCTGCGCACCCCGATGTGATGGACAAACTCGTGTCGCTCTGCAAGCGACGCGGCTTCATCTTCCAGTCGTCGGAGATCTACGGCGGCACGGGATCGGTGTGGGATTATGGGCCGCTGGGCGTCGAGCTCAAGCGCAACCTGAAGGAGCACTGGTGGCAGTCGATGGTGCGCCGCGACGATGTCGAGGGGCTCGACGCGGCCATCCTCATGCATCCGCGCACCTGGGAAGCCAGCGGTCACGTGGGCGGCTTCGTGGACCCGCTCGTGGACTGCAAGACGTGCAAGGGCCGCTTCCGCGCCGACAAGCTCGAAGACGCGCGCTGCCCGCAGAAGCCGAGCAAGCAGCCTGGGCAGCATGACGCCTGTCAGCTCACGGAGCCACGACAGTTCAACCTGATGTTCAAGACGTTCATGGGCCCGCTCGAGGAGAGTGCGGCCACGGTGTACCTGCGTCCGGAGACGGCGCAGGGGATCTTCGTGAACTTCCTGAACGTGCAGCAGAGCACGCGCCAGAAGGTGCCCTTCGGCATCGCGCAGATCGGCAAGGCGTTCCGCAACGAGATCACGCCGGGCAACTTCATCTTCCGCACGCGCGAGTTCGAGCAGATGGAGATGCAGTTCTTCGTCGAGCCCGGCACCGACATGGAGTGGTTCGAGCACTGGAAGGCGGCGCGCATGGCGTGGCATCAGGGGCTCGGGCTCTCGCACGACCGCCTGCACTTCCACCAGCACACCGCGCAGGAGCTCGCGCACTACGCCCGCGCGGCGTTCGATGTGCAGTTCGACTTTGGTGGCACACTCGGCTTCCAGGAAATCGAGGGCATTCACAACCGCTCCGATTTCGATCTCACGCAGCACCAGCAGTTCTCGGGGAAGAAGCTCGAGTACTTCGATCAGCCGAACAACAAGCGCTACGTGCCGTACGTCGTGGAGACGTCGGTCGGAGCCGACCGCGTCACGCTCGCGGTGCTGGTGAACGCGTACCGCGAAGAGACGGTGGAGGGCGAAGACGAGGGCCGCACGGTGCTGGGCATCGCGCCGTTCCTCGCGCCCATCAAGGCGGCGGTGTTCCCGCTCACCAAGAAGGACGGTCAGCCCGAGATGGCGAAGCGCATCCAGAACGATCTGCGCGGCGCCATGACGGTGGACTACGACGAGACGGGCTCCATCGGCAAGCGCTACCGTCGTCAGGACGAAGTCGGGACGCCGTTCTGCATCACGGTGGACGGTGACAGCGCGGGCAGTGACTCGGTCACGGTGCGTGAGCGCGACTCGCTGGCGCAGGAGCGGGTGAGCACGGCGCAGCTCAAGGCGTACCTGGCGGCGCGGCTGGTGGGCTGATCGCTGGTCGGGCGGCGGCGGCCGCTCTCGACGGAGAGAACTGCGGGACGCGAAGGCGCGAAGGACGCGAAGAGAACGAGTTGTTCT
>ERZ1066123.646-NODE-646-length-24624-cov-7.080101_pt1 | contig 24624 bp, 26 predicted proteins | sample MGYA00382770_ERZ1066123 | MGnify/ENA primary metagenome ERZ1066123 (study PRJEB33369, sample SAMEA5778353) | biofilm metagenome | biome: Industrial cooling water; feature: Water cooling tower basin; material: Biofilm | place: United Arab Emirates | collected...
TTTCGTTCTCAACTGTGGTTGCTCCTGGCGAAACGGCGCATCCGGGGAAATGGCTGCGAAAACCGCTTCGCGGAGCGGGTGGGATGGGTGTGAATTTCGCAACCGAAGATGATCTCACACACATCGACGATCCCGAATGCGACTTCTATCTCGAAGAGTTTATCGCCGGACAACCGATGTCGGCAAACTTTGTCGCGGGTGAATCCTGGTGCGATCTGTGCTCCGTGACCACTCAGCTCATTGGAACCTCATGGCTTCATGCCGATCGGTTCCAGTACGCCGGCAATGTGCTCGTACCGGCGGACGAATCGGACCCTCTCATCCAATGCTTTATTTCCCTCGCTGATGCTGGACGCCCGCCCGTAAGGCACGTCTGGGGATTAGATTTTATCCGGACATCGAGTAGTATTTTCCCAGTAGATTTGAATCCTCGATATACATCTGCGATGGAATTACTTGAGTTCGCCTCAAATTGCTCGATTATCATCGAGAATACAGATTGTGTTGCACGCCATCCTTCAACATGGCGAATCGTCGGTAAGGCCATCTACTACGCCCCCGCCCAAATCACGTTCCCCGCGTCCGGCCCCTGGGACGACAGCCTCGCCCGGGCCGCCGACGTGTGGACTCGCCCCGACTTCGCCGACATCCCGCACCCCGGCGACGTGATCGAAGCGGGGCAGCCGATCCTCACCATCCTGACCGACGCCGACACCGAGGCCGGGTGCCTCGCCCAGCTGAAGGCCCGCGCCGCCGAACTCGACCGGCTGTTCGGCTTCGCCACCCCGACGGAGGACGAACCGTGCCCACCATGAACGACCGGGCGAACCGCGTCGCGGACGAACTCGAACGGGACGCCGACCGGCTCCGCGTGGCCGTGTCGCGCGTCGGCGGAGCGCGGGTCATCGATTGCGGCGGGGCCGTCACCGGCAGTTTGGCCGCGGGCGTGCTGATGGCCCGCGCCTGCCTCGCCGACCTCGCGGACGTGCAACTCGTCCCCGATGCGTCCGGCCCCGCGGTGCAGGTGCGGACCGACGACCCCGTCCGCGCGTGCCTCGGGTCGCAGTACGCCGGCTGGCAGGTGAAGGCCGACAAGTTCTTCGCGATGGGTTCTGGCCCGATGCGAGCCGCGTCCGCCCGGGAAGAGATCTTTTCGCACATCCCCGCGAAGGAAGAGTCCGCGGTCGCCGTCGGCGTGCTCGAAACGAAGCGGCACCCCACCGAGGAAGTCGTCGCCGGCATCGTCGAAAAGCTGCCGACCGTCGTGGAAAAGCTGACGCTCCTCGTCGCCCCGGCGTCGTCGATCGCGGGGACGCTGCAAGTCGTCGCCCGGTCCGTCGAGACCGCCCTGCACAAGCTTCACGAACTGAAGTTCGACGTGAGTCAGGTCGTTTCCGGCTACGGCGTCGCCCCGCTTCCGCCGGTGGCGAAGGACGAACTCGGCGCGATCGGCCGGACGAACGACGCGATCCTGTACGGCGGCCGGGTGACGCTGTGGGTGCGGGCCGACGACGAGCAACTGGAAGCCATCGGCCCGCAGGTGCCATCCAGCGGATCAAAGGACCACGGTGCCCCGTTCGCCGAGATTTATGCCCGCTACGGCGACTTCTACCGGATCGACCCGCTGCTGTTCTCGCCCGCGGAGGTGACGTTCGCGAACCTCAAAACGGGCCGCGCGTTCACCTTCGGCCGGTGCGAGCCGGGCTTGTTGCGGAAGTCGTTCTTCGGGGGGTAAACTGGAGCGGGTGCGTTTTGAGGAGATCGGGATGGCCACAGCGACAGAACGATTCATCACGGCCGAAGCATTTGATGACCTGCCGAACACCCACGGCTACGAGTTGATTGACGGGCACCTCAGGAGGAAAAGCATGGGTGCGGAATCCAGTTGGATCCAAGTCACCCTCGGTGCGCTACTCGTGAACCATGTCCGTGCCGGTGGATACGGGTTCGTATTCGATTCCGAGTGCAGTTACGACTGCTTTCCCCGACGGCCGAACCGGGTTCGGAAGCCGGACGTTTCCTTCGTCCGACTTGGGCGACTTCCCGACAACCGGATACCGACCGGTTCCATTCGCATCGCACCCGATTTCGTCATTGAAGTGGTTTCTCCGCGAGACAAGGTGACCGTACTAGCCGACAAACTCGCGGACTACGAGTCGGCCTATGTTCCCTTGATTTGGATCGTCTACCCGAGCAACCGGATCGTTCAAGTCCGCACCCAGGGCGCGATCCGGGAGTTCGGTGGTCGAGATGAATTGACTGGCGATCCCGTCCTGCCGGGATTCCGCGTGCGGGTGGCCGACCTGTTCCCGTCGGCCGCCTCTGTCGAGACCGCCCTGCCTTCTCAGGATGGCACTCCATGAACGTCCGCTTACGACCGCCCCCGATCACGGTGGAAGAGTTCGAGGAGATGGGCGACCGCGCCAAGGGGTACGAACTCATCGACGGCCGGCTGCGGGAGAAGGGCATGGGGGCCGAGTCGAGCGAGATTCAGTGCGAGTTGGGATTCTTGCTGAAGCTGTGGCTCCGCACCAACCCCATCGGAAAGGTCTACGAATCCGAGTGCATGTACCGCTGCTTCCCGGACCACCCCGATCGCGTGCGGAAGCCGGACGTTTCGTTCGTCCGCACGGAGCGACTGCCTGGCGGGCGGTCGCCCCGAGGCATTCTCGAAATCCCTCCCGACTTCGCGGCCGAAGTGCTCTCGCCGAACGACAAAGCGGTCGAGTTGTCCGAGAAACTCGCGGACTACCACTCGGCCGCGATTCCGTTGGTGTGGGTGCTCAACCCGGACCTGCGAACGGTCCAGGTTCGCACGGCCGATGGCGTGATCCGCGAGTTCGGAGCGGATGACGAACTCACCGGTGACCCCGTGCTTCCGGGGTTCCGCGTGCGGGTGGCGGACCTGTTCCCGCCGCCTGCGGAAAGCCCCGCGTCGTGAGAATCGCGATCCTTTCCGGCGGGACCGGCTGGCACGTTCAGGACGTGCTCCGGGCCGCGGGCGAACTCGGACACGTCGCCGAAATCGTCGACTTTCGCGGCGTGTCCGCGGCGTCGCCCGCCACGCATCGAAGTGGCGAACCGCTCGCGGGGTTCGACGCGGCGCTGGTGCGGACGATGCCGGCGGGGTCGCTGGAGCAGATCGTCTTTCGCATGGACTTGCTCCACGCAGCGGCGGGGAACGGGGTGACGGTGCTGAATTCGCCGCGGGCGTTGGAAGCGTGCGTCGACAAGTTTCTGACGAACGCGCGGCTCGTGCGGGCGGGGTTGCCGGTGCCGGTGACAGTGGTGTGTCAGCGGTGGGACGACGCGATGGCGGCGTTCGCGGAACTCGGCGGCGATGTCGTCGTGAAACCGTTGTTCGGCTCCGAGGGGCGAGGGATGGTCCGTGTCTCGGACCCGGAACTCGCGTGGCGAACCTTCCGAGCCATCGAACAAACCGGCGGCGTGCTCTACCTGCAAAAATTCGTGCGGCACCTCGGCTGGGACTTGCGGGCGTTCGTGATCGGCGGCAGGGTCGTGGCCGGCATGAAGCGAACTTCGCGAAGCGACTGGCGAACGAACGTCGCTCAGGGCGGCACCGCCGAGCGGGTCGAGCTCGCCCCGGCGGAACGCGAACTCGCGGTGAAGGCGGCGAACGCCGTCGGGGCCGCGGTCTGCGGCGTCGATTTGCTTCCGGGGCCTGGTGGTGAAATGTTCGTGATCGAGGTCAACGCGGTCCCCGGCTGGCGAGCACTCTCGGCGGCGTGCGAAATTGACGTGGCGGCTGCGATCGTGCGGTATCTGGCGGAGGAGTATCGGGCGTGATTCTCGAACATCTCGCCGAGGTCGCATGCATCTGGGAAGCCACCGCACGGAAGGTCGGCAACGTCCATCCGACGGCCGAATTCGCGGACCTCAGCTATCTCGATTTCGTGCAGAGCGCCGCCGCACTGGGTGCGGGTTTCAAGTACCCGCTGCATTCCGGAGTCGGTTGGAAAGTCAGGCGAGCCGTGGAACTGACCCGCGAACACGTCGGCAAGAACACGAACCTCGGGATCGCGCTGCTTCTCTCCCCACTCGTCGGCAGTTGGGAATTGATGCCGGTCAAACTGCCGACATTTCGCAGTGCGGTTGAAGCGGCTCTCTCAAGACTCGATGAAGTCGATGCGACTGAAGTATATCATGCCATCCGCCTCGCGAACCCCGGCGGGCTCGGCGACGCCCCGGAACAAGACGTCCGCGACGAACCCACCGTCACGCTGCTCGAAGCGATGAAACTCGCCGCCGACCGCGACATGATCGCTCGCCAGTACGCCAACGGCTTCGCCGATGTGTTCGACTTCGGCACGCCCGCGTTCCTCGATGCGTTCGCGAAGTTCGGCAGCGTCGAAGCGGCGATCGTCGATTGCCAGTTACGGTGGCTCGCGGCCTTTCCGGACTCGCTCATTGCCCGGAAAAATGGCCTCGCCGTTGCGGAAGACGTGCAGAAACGGGCCGCCGCGGTGCTGGAACTCGGCGGGATCGCCACGCCGGAAGGCCGGGCCGCGGGCGTCGCGCTGGACAAGCACTTGCGGTCCGACGGCAACAAGCTCAACCCCGGCACGACGGCGGATCTCATCGCCGGGTGCCTGTTCGTCGCGCTGCGGGAGGGTAAGATAGCCCCGTCCGCCCCCTTCCGCTGGCCGTCGCCCGATTGGTTGTAATCATGGCCGAACGATTCGTCGTCCGCGTGGCGAAGGACAACCTCGTGTTCTGCGCCGGGCACTTCATCAGCTACGCCGGGCACCAGTGCGAGCGGCTGCACGGCCACAACTACCGCACCGCGGTCGAGCTCGAAGCCCCGCTCGACCCGAACGACTACTACGTCTTCGACTTCGTCGCCTTGAAACAGCGCACGAAGGAGATCACGGACGCGCTCGACCACCACATGTTGCTGGCGACCCGCAACCCGGTAATTCACGTCGAAGAGGCGGCCGAGCGGGTGCGGGTGCGGTACCGCGACCGCGAGTGGGTCTTCCCCCGCGGCGACTGCGTGCTACTGCCGATCGAGAACACCACTGCGGAACTGCTCGCCCGGTACATCGCCGAACGCCTCCTGGACGTGCTCCGCGAGCAGCACCAGTTCACCCCGACCGTGCTGCGCGTCGAGGTGGAAGAGAACGTCGGTCAGTCCGCGACGATCGAATGGCGCAAGTGATGGGTCACTTCTTCGGCGGCGCGAGGTTCGGGATTCGCACGAGGTGGACGTACCGCTCGTACACGACCGCGAGGTGGCGGCCGTCCGGGGCGAAGGCGACGGACTCGATGTGGTCGATCTTCTGGTCCTCGAACTTCGGCTTGCCCTCGACGCTGTAGACCATGACGCGGTCGCCGGTCGCGTCCAGGCCGAGCATCCCGATGGAGTCGCCGGTCGCGGAGTAGGTCAGCATCGCGATCTTTTCCTTGCTGACGCGGAAGACTTTTTCCTCCTTCAGCTTGCCGCCGTCGGTGGAGCAGATGCGGACCCGGCCGTCCATGACGCCGACGGCGAGCTTCTTGCCGTCCGGGTCGAACGTCACGGACGTGACCACGTCCTTGTAGGTTTCGACGTGGGTTTCCTTCCCCTTCGGTCCGGAGATGTCCCAGAGGCGGACGGTGCCGTCCTTCAGCCCGGCGGACGCGACGAGGGTGGCGTCCCAGTTGACGGCGACGGCGCGGACGGTGTCCTTGTGGCCGGTCAGGGTGTGGGTGCAGACGGGCGGGGACTGCTTCAAGTCCCACACCTTGACGAGGCCGTCCTTGCCCGCGGTGACGAGCTGCTGGCCGCCGGGGGCGAACGTCAGGCCCCAGGCGGGGCCGCCCTTGTGGGCGTCGATCGTCTGGTTCGGGGTGAACGTGCTGCCGGACACCTTCCAGGTGCGGACCACGCCCTTCGAGTCCGCGGCGGCGAACGCCCGCCCGCTCGGGGAGAACGCGACGGCGGTCGTCTCCGGGTTCTTGAGCGTGGCGACCGTCTTGAATTCCGGGAATTCCAGGACGGTGATCGTCTCGCCGGGGCCGCCGAACGCGAGGTGCTTGCCGTTCGGGCTGAACACCGCGCAGTCGAGCTTGGCCTGCCGGTCGCCGATGATCGCGAGGGTGTTGTCGGCCTTCGCGGTCGGCTTCAGGGCGGCGGGCACGTCCTCGAACTTGACCTTGTCGAGAATCGAAACCGGGGCCGCCTTCGGGGCGTCCTTGGTGGCCTGGCCGAACGCGGGGGCGATTCCGCACGCGGAAACCAGCAACACGTGAGCAAGGCGATACATGGGAGACTCCGGCAATGGGGGCCGGACCAACGGTGGGGAAAGAAGTCACGGGCGTATTTTAGCGGCCGAACAAGTGAAAGAAGTGAGAGAACTCGGGTCGCCGTGATTTTGTCGATGGGCCCGATTCGAGTACACTAGTCGCGTCCTGCCGAATTCGTTGGGTGGACCATGCCGACCCCGCCCGTGTGCCGCATCCCGTACAAGCGGTCCCGCTTCTCGACCCAGCTGCCGACCGACCGCCGGTACACGGCCTCGCACTTCTGGCTCCTGGAAGTGGAGTCGGACCTCTGGCGGGTCGGGTTCACGCGGTTCGCCACGCGGATGCTCGGCGACCTCGTCGAGTTCGGCTTCGAGGTCAAGCCGGGGGAAGCGGTCGAGCTCGGCCAGACGGTCGGCTGGATCGAGGCGTTCAAGGCCATGACGGACCTATACTGTGTCGGGGCGGGCGAGTTCGCGAACGGGAACCCGGCCCTGGAGGCGGACCCGACGCTGTTCGACAAGGACCCCTACGGGGCCGGCTGGCTGTACCTGCTGAAGGGCACCCCCGACCCCGGCACCGTCGACGCCGCGGGGTACACCGCCCTGCTCGACGCGGCCATCGACAAGATTCTCGGCAAGAACCCGGACGCGGGCCACAACCTCCCGGAGGACGACGCATGACCGCCGCCCGCTACATCATGGTCGGCGGCTTCCTCGGGGCGGGGAAGACCACGGCCCTCCTGCGGCTCGCGGAAAAGCTCCGCGGCGAGGGCCGGCGCGTCGGCCTGATCACGAACGACCAGAGCGTGAACCTCGTCGACACGGCGGTGCTGAACGCCCACGACTTCCCGGTCGAAGAAATCACCGGCGGCTGCTTCTGCTGCCGGTTCAATTCCCTCACGGAAGCGGCCGAGAAGTTGTCCGCGGACGAACGCCCGGACGTGTTCCTCGCCGAGCCGGTGGGCAGCTGCACCGACCTCGCCGCCACGGTCGCGTACCCGCTCCGCCGGCTGTACGGGGAGGCGTTCACCGTCGCGCCGTACAGCGTGCTCGTCGACCCGATCCGGGCCGAGCGCATCCTGGGCCTCGCCGACGGCAAGTCGTTCTCGCCGAAGGTCGTGTACATTTACCGCAAGCAGCTGGAAGAGGCCGACGTCATCGCCGTCAACAAGTGCGACCTGCTCGACCCGTCCCGCCTGGGTCGGCTCGTGATGGCGTTGCGGACCGAGTTCCCCAAGGCCGACGTCGTGGCGATGTCCGCCCGCACCGGCAAGGATTTCGACGGCTGGGCGGACAAACTCGCGGAATCGGAAATGCCCGCCGGCACCGCGATGGACGTCGATTACGACACCTATGCCGAAGGCGAGGCGCTGCTCGGCTGGGTGAACCTCACCGTCACCGTGACCTCCCCGGCCGCGTTCGACGGCAACGGGTTCGTCACCGCCGTGGCGACCGCGGTTCACCGGCGGTTGCAGCAGGACGGGACCGAGGTCGCTCACCTGAAGATGACGCTGGCCCCCGAGGAAGGGCTCGACCTAGCAGTTGCGAATCTGGTGCGGACCGACGGCACCACCGAGTTCTCGCACTCACTGCAAGAACCGCTCGAAGTCGGCGAGTTCCTGCTGAACCTGCGGGCCGAGGCCGACCCCGCGGGGTTGAAGTCGGCGGCGGAAGAATGCCTGCAAGAAGTCGCGTCGGCCACGGGTATTACCGCCGACGTCGTCCACGCCGAAGCCTTCCGCCCCGGCCGCCCGGTCCCGACCCACCGCTTCACGGAGGCGTAACGTGTCGCTTCCGCTTCGAGTCGTGTACTGCCACTGTGCGTATGCCAAGGTCGTGCCCGCGGCGGTCAAGGACGAGGTGCTGCGTCGACTAACGGAGTCGGGCGTTCCGTTCGACGCCGTGCCGGACCTCTGCGAGCTGTCGGCCCGCAAGGATCCGTCGCTGGCGGAGCTCGTGACCGGCCCGGCGAAGATCGCGGCGTGCTACCCGCGGGCCGTGAAGTGGCTGTTCAACGCGGCGGGTTCGCCGCTGCCGGCCGACGCGGAAGTGTTGAACATGCGGACGGAAACCGCCGAGGCGATTGCGGAGAAGATGTTCGCAATCAACCCCTCCCCCCAACCCCCTCCCCGAAACGGAGAGGGGGCTTTACTCCCTCCCCCTGGGAGGGGGGAGGGTGGGGGTGGGGGTCGCTCGGGTGGTGAAGCCTCCACCCCCCACCCTAACCCTCCCCCCCAAGGGGGGAGGGGACCAGAATCTGACGGATTTTCCTCTCCTCTCCGCTTCGGGGAGGGGCCGGGGGAGGGTTTGCCTTTCGACGGAGGACCGACCGCGTGAGTGCCCTGCCGCTACCCGTCGCGACCGCCCCGCCGACCGCCGGCACCTTCCGCGTGCTGGTGTACGAAGGCACCGGCGCGGAGCCGTTCGACCCGCCGACGCGAACCGCCCTTGTTTCGACGCTGCTGACGAAGGGGTACGCCGTCACCGTCGTCCGCCCCGGCGGCAGCGTCTCGGAAATGGCCCGCGGCACGTGCGTGGTTCTGGGGCGGTTCACCGAGGACAAGCCCGACACCGCGACGGGCCACGACGGGGCGGTCACGCTCCACTTCCGAAGTGTCAACGGGCTGTCACCGGCCGACGCCGTCGCGAAGGTGGACGCAATCCGCGACGCGGCGAACGTGCCGAAGCCCGGAACCTGGAAGCCGTGGTTCCCGGTGATCGACTACGACCGCTGCACCAATTGCATGCAATGCCTGTCGTTCTGCCTGTTCGACGTGTACGCGGTCGACGCCGACAAAAAGATCGCGGTGCAGAACCAGAACAAGTGCAAGACCGACTGCCCGGCGTGCTCCCGCGTCTGCCCGGAAGTGGCGATCCTGTTCCCGAAATACCGCCACGGCCCGATCAACGGCGACGCGGTGAGTGCCGACGACATGCGGCGCGAAAACATGAAGGTGGACATTTCGTCACTATTGGGCGGCGACATCTATCAGGCCTTGCGGGACCGCAGCGCGAAGTTCAAATCCCGCTTCAGCAAGGAACGCGACGCGGACAAGGCCCTCGAAGAACGACTGAAGTGCCTGACGAAACTCGGGCAACAACTGGACGTGCCGCCCGAGGTGTTCAAGAGTTTGCCGACGATGGACGAGATTCGGACCAAGGCCGCGGAAGCGGCCGCGAAGGCGGAAGCAGCCAGGAATTGATGGGGATGGTCAACGAGAGGGGGTGCGATGAGTGACACGCTAATCATCCGCGGGCGGTACGCCGACCGGACCTTCATCCCGGACAGCCCGCTGCCTGACGCCGAGGGGGTTGCGGAGTTGGTGATTACCCCGCTCGATGCCCCTCGGACTGCCGGGTCGATCGCCGACGCCTTCGGTCGCGCTCCCGTACTTCGCGCGGGCAACGACATCCTCGCCGAAATCCGGGCCGACCGCGACGAGTGGGGTGACCGCTGATCTACCTCGACGCCAACGTTGTGATCCGACTCGTCGAGGGGGACGCCGCGACGCGCTCGCCTTTGGTCGCACGATTGTCTCCGTCGCTCGGAATTCCGAGGTCCACGGTCACGTCGCGGCTGAGCCGGTTGGAGTGCCGGTCCAAGCCGATGCGAACGGGCGATGCCGCCACCCTGGCGCAATTTGACGTGTTCTTCGCGGGCGTCGAGTTGGTCCTGCTCGAAGTGACATCGGCGGTCGTCGAACGGGCCACCGAGTTCCGCGCGAAGTACAACCTCAAGACGCCCGACGCACTCCACTACGCGACGGCCGTCGAGGCCGGAGTTGCGGTGTTCTTGACGGGCGACCGGGGCCTGGAGAAGTGTTCGGAAGTACCGGTCGAAATTCTGTGAGAATCGGTCTTCGAGACGTTTCGGTCGAACAAACTGGACAGATCCATGATCTTCTCCCTGGCCCGACGGATGCTCGCCGAGGTGGACCCCCGCCTGCTGGGGAAGTTTGCGCTCAACTTCGGGCTGAAGGGGATGCTTTCCGTCGAACGCTACAAGGCCCGCCTTCGCCGGGGCGTACACTTCCCGCCGTTCTTGTTTATCTCCGTCATCAACTCGTGCAATTTGAAGTGCCAGGGGTGTTGGGTTGACGTGCAATCGCCGCGGGAAATCATCGACAAGGACACGCTGAATCGCATCCTTCGCGACGCCAAGAAGCACGGCAACCGCTACTTCGGCATCCTCGGCGGCGAGCCGTTTCTGCATCCGCATCTGTTGGACGTCTTCGATGCGCACCCGGATTGCTACTTCCAGGTGTTCACGAACGGGCAACTGATCTCGGACAAGATCGCGAAGCGTCTCAACCGGGCCGGCAACGTCACGCCGTTGATTAGCATTGAAGGCACCGCCGCCGTTTCGGACGAACGCCGCGGCCGGCTCAACGTGCTGAACCGCACCCTCGCGGGGCTGGAAAATTGCCGGAAGAACGGGCTCATCATCGGCACCGCAACGACCGTGTGCCAGACCAACATCGACGACCTCCTCAGTGAAAAATGGCTTCGCCGACTGATCGAACTCGGCGTGCATTATGCCTGGTATCACACCTACAGACCCGTCGGCCCCGACCCGACGCCGGGGCTTACATTAACCCCGGATCAAGTCGTGCAGGTGCGGAAGTTCGGCGTTGAAATGCGATCGAAGTTGCCCATCGCCATCGTCGACCCCTACTGGGACGACCGCGGGCAAGCGCTCTGCCCGATGGCGACCGGCGTCAGTCACCACATCGGCCCGACCGGCGGCATCGAGCCGTGCCCGATCATCCAGTTCGCCGCCGAGAGTGTCTACGACAAGCGCGGCATCTACGACCTGATGACGCGGTCCGAGTTCTTGAAGGATTTCCGCGAAGCGTCCGCCCAGGCGACCCGCGGCTGCGTGGTGCTCGAACGGCCGGACCTCGTCACCGCGATCGTGAAGAAGCACGCGGCCGCCGACATGACGAGCCGCCAAACCGCCGCCGCCGAACTCGCCCGCATGACCCCCCGCCCCAGCCAACACACCCCCGGCCGCGAAATCCCGGAGGAGCACTGGGCCTACCGCTTCGCGAAGAAGCACTGGTTCTTCGGCTTCGGGGCGTATACGTGACATTCGATGAGGCCGCTATGATTCCGTTGCCAACAAAGGATGAATGGTGGAACCTCGTCGATCAATTGGTTCCAGATCATGGCTACGCGACTACCCTTCAAGGTGAACTCCTACGCGCTGGATTGCGTATCTCTGCCGAGTTTTTCCGTAATGGATGTGGCAACTGGTCTGAAGATCCTGATTACTTCGCGGCAATGACAGAGCTTTTAGGTACGCATCTATGTGATGGGACATTCGACAGTGATACAGAAGCCTTAGTCAAAGAAGAGCTCGCTGTAACGAAGCGATATGGCGAATGCCCGGATTGCCCCCGCTCAAAAGTTGATGAGGCGCTCATCTGCCGTGAACTGGACAAGTTGGAATTGATCGTAACTGCTTGGTGTCTTCGCCATCCTGATTTGATTTCATGGCAAGCTCCGAATGACGATGAGTTTGCTTGAGAATTAACCGGTGGCTGCCCTCCGCTGGGAGTTTGCGAATGGCCGTAGCTCTTTTGACTTTGCCCCGCACCCTGCCGACCCAATCCGGGCGGCCGACGCAGGACACTATTCCGCCCACGCGGGAGGACCGTGAAAGTGTCCGCGTGCTGGCGGAGCGGTACGTCGCAGACGTGAAGCCAGTGATCCCCCTGTCGCTGGAAGAACTGCGCACCCACGCGGAAGCCCTTGTTTCGCGGGCGGGGCTCGACCCGAAGTTCCGTGATTACGTGGCCGTCGTGGTGAACGCGGAAGCGAACCGCGAGGCCCTGGCCACGGTGCCGTACGAACGCCGGTTGTTGCTGTTGCCAAAATGCCTCCGCGTCGAAGACCGGTGCCCGGCCCCGTTCGACGACTTTGGGTTGCTGTGCAAGCAGTGCGGGCTCTGCACCATTCAAGACCTGCAAAACGAGGCCGAGCGGCTCGGGTACGCGGTGCTCGTCGCGGAGGGGTCCGCCCTCGTGATGGCGATCATCCAGACCGGGAAAATCGACGCGATCGTCGGCGTCTCGTGCCTGTCGGTGCTCGAAAAGGCGTTCCCGTACATGGAGTCGGCCGCCATCCCCGGCGTCGCGGTGCCGCTGCTGCAAGACGACTGCAAGGACACCGGCATCGACGTGGAATGGGTGTGGGACTTCCTCCACCTCACCAGCGACGACCGCACCTATCGGCTCGATCTCGACGCGGTTCGGCGGGAAGTCGAGACGTGGTTCACATCGGAATCGCTGGATGAGTTGATGGGCCCGGCCGAGTCCGAAACGGAGCAAATTGGCCGGGCGTGGCTCGGGAAGGCGGGCAAGCGCTGGCGTCCGTTCCTGGCCGCCTGTGCGTGGAAGGCCCTTCAGGAATGCGGAACGCGGAATTCGGAATGCGGAATGGAAAGCGGTTCTGCTTCTCATTCCGCATTCCGAACTCCGCATTCCGAATTGGACGGATTTCCGAAGGGGTTGAAAAAACTTGCCGTCGCGGTCGAGTGCTTCCACAAGGCATCGCTGATTCACGACGACATCGAGGACGACGACGACCTCCGCTACGGCGAGGCGACGCTGCACGCGGAGCACGGCGTCCCCGTCGCGCTGAACGTCGGGGATTTGCTGCTCGGCGAAGGGTATCGCCTCGTCGCGGAGGCGGACGCGCCGCCGGCCGTTCGCGGGGCGATGGTCAAGATCGCGGCGGACGGCCACCGGCAACTGTGCCTCGGGCAAGGGGCCGAACTGCTGTGGGCGAACGCGCCGAAGCCGTTGACGACGCTCGAAGTGCTCGACATCCACCGGCGAAAGACGGCCCCGGCGTTCGAGGTCGCGCTGCGGCTGGGAGCGGCGTATGCAGGGGCGGACGCCGACTTGCACAAGGTTTTGTCGGCCTACTCGGAGGCGATGGGGATCGCGTACCAGATCCGCGACGACCTCGACGACCTGGACGACGTGTCCGCGGGCCGGCCGGGGTTGCCGATGGCCGTCGCGTTCGAGAAGGCGAAGGGTGCGGATCGCGAGTTGCTCGAAGCGGCGTGGCGGCGGACGCCGGGGCTCGACGCATCGGCGGTTCGCAACGTGATCGGGCTGACCGGGGCCGCGGACCGGGCGAAGCAACTCCTCGAGTCGTACAAAGAGCAGGCCGTCTCCACCTTGAAGGACGTGCCGAACCCGACGCTGAAGGGGCTGCTTCGGCGGGTGCTCTCGAAGATCTTCCAGGTCGAAATCCGGGGCTGGTGCAGTGAGTTCGAGACTCGAAATGCTGCAGGTGGCTCGGCTCGCGCCGAAGCTGCTCGGTGACTCGGCGGACCTCGTCGCGGGGTACCTGCGGTCGCAACTGAACCCCGACGGCGGCTTCGCGGACCGGGCCGGCACCAGCGACCTGTACTACACCGTGTTCGGCCTCGAAGGGCTGCTGGCGCTGCGGGCCGACCTTCCGACGACGCAAGTCGCTGGCTACCTCCGCAGCTTCGGCGACGGGGCGGGGCTCGATTTCGTCCACCTCGCGTGTTTGGCCCGCTGCTGGGCGAGTCTTCCGGCGGAGGTGCGGGGCGACGTTCCGGTGGAAGCCATTCGCCGACGCATCGACGCATTCCGATCCGGCGAACCGACCATCTACAACTGCTTCCTCGCACTCGGGTCGTACCAGGATTTGGGCCGCGAGGTGCCCGACCCCGCGGAAATGATCGCTCGGGTCAAGGCTCTTCGCGCAGAGGACGGCGGCTTCGCGAACCAGCACGACGTACCCCTTGGGCTGACCCCCGCGACCGCCGCCGCCGTCACGCTGTTCCGGCAACTCGGCGAACCGGTGCCGCCCGAACTTGCGGACTGGCTGCTCTCACGCCACGCGGCCGAGGGCGGGTTCTTCGCCACGCCGATCGCCCCCCTGCCGGACTTGCTCAGCACCGCGACCGCGCTGCACGCCCTCGCCGGAATGCACGCGGATTTGGATGCGATCCGCGAGCCGTGCCTGGACTTCATCGACACGCTCTGGACCAGCCGCGGCGGCTTCCACGGCACCTGGGCGGATGACGTGCTCGATTGCGAGTATACATACTATGGACTGTTGGCCCTGGGCCACCTGAGCGTGTAAATCTTTCGTCTTCAAGACCAGGGGCTATCTCATGTCATCCGACTCCGAGCATCTGGAGCCCAATACAAATCCCCTGATCCCAACCGCAAAAGCGATGGCGGTGCCTTGGATTCTCGTGCTACTCTTGGCAATTGGGTTGTATATTGCCAAGCCAGATTATCTCTCGGCACTGTGGAATGATGACATGGGTCTCAAAATGGTGACTCGCTCGCTTGGCGCTGGTGGCTCTGTTGCATGCATTTGCTTCGTTGGCTATTGGTTGATATTCCGATCCGCAAAGCGATATGGATGGTCGGCAAAAAGCAGACTCGCGTTGATCGGCGTCTCGATCATTTGGTGTTTGTTCGGCATCGCTCCTACGATTTTCGTTCTGGTGATTGGCCCGGCGGCCATTCAAATCCAACGTAACCTGCTCAAGTGAATCGCCTCCTTCACGAAACGCACGACAACGCCCGCCGGCACTTGCTCGCCGCGCAGGGTCCGCACGGGCACTGGGTCGGGCAACTGTCGGCGTCGGCACTCAGCACCGCGACGGCGGTTTTCGCGCTGTCCCGTGCGAACCGGCCCGCGCTCGTCCCGGCCGGGGTGCGGTGGCTCGTCGCGAATCAGAACCCGGACGGCGGGTGGGGCGACACGGTTCGCAGCGTCAGCAACATCAGCACGACGGCCCTCTGCTGGGCGGCCCTCGCGGGGCACCCAGCCGGTGACAACGCGGCGTCACTGGCGGAACAATGGCTGAACAATGCGGCCGGGTCGCTGGAACCGGCGGTCCTCGCGAAGGCGATTGCGGACAAGTACGGGAAGGACCGCACCTTCTCGGTGCCGATCCTGACCATGCTCGCGATTGCCGGGCGGCTCGGGCCGGACCCGTGGCGGCTCGTGCCGCAGTTGCCGTTCGAGCTGGCCGCGCTGCCGTTCGAGTGGTTCCAGGTCGTGCGGCTGCCGGTCGTCAGTTACGCCCTGCCGGCCCTCATCGCGATCGGCCACGCCCGCCACGCAAACCGACCGGGGAATCTCGTGTCGCGGACGGTGCGGAACCTCGCCTCGCCGACGACGCTGCGGCTGCTCCGCGAGATTCAGCCCACCACGGGCGGCTACCTGGAAGCGACGCCGCTGACGAGTTTCGTGCTGATGAGCCTCGTGTCCGCGGGGTTGACCGATCACCCCGTCGTGCCGCACGCGGTCGAGTTCCTGGAACGCTCCGTTCGACCCGATGGAAGCTGGCCCATCGACACGAACCTCGCGACGTGGGTGACGACGCTGGCCGTGAATGCGCTCGGCGGCGGGACCGCGCTCGGCGGTGCCTCGCGGCTAACCGTCGATTGGTTGTTGAATCAGCAGTACCGCACCGTTCACCCGTACACCCGCGCGGCCCCCGGCGGCTGGGCGTGGACCGACCTGTCCGGCGGCGTCCCGGACGCGGACGACACGCCGGGGGCACTGCTCGCGCTGGCGAAACTCGGCGAGCCGGACGCGGCCACGTTGTCGGCTGCCGTCGCGGGTGTGACGTGGCTGCTCGACTTGCAAAACGACGACGGCGGCATTCCCACGTTCTGCAAGGGATGGACCGGCCTGCCGTTCGACCGCAGTAGTAACGACCTCACCGCGCACGCGCTGCTGGCCTGGGATGCGTGGTTCGACCGCCTTCCCGCCCCGTTGCGACACCGCGTTGTCACCGCCGCGAAGCGGGCGACCCGCTACCTGTCTCGCACGCAACGCCGCGATGGGGCATGGGCTCCGCTCTGGTTCGGGAACCAGCACGCCGCGGAGATCGAGAATTTGACTTGCGGCACGAGCCGCGTCTTGCGGCTGGCGGAACTTCTGACCCCCTCCCCCTTGAGGGGGGAGGGTTGGGGTGGGGGTGAACGCTCCCACCCCGGTGGAGGTTTTACCCCCCACCCTCACCCTCCCCCCCAAGGGGGGAGGGGACCAGATCGGACGAGAACCGACTGGTTCCCCGCTTCCTGGAACCAGCGCATCGAAGCCGGCGTGCGGTGGCTCGTCGCGAACCAGAACCCGGACGGCGGCTGGGGCGGGCGGGCCGGGACGCCGTCGAGCGTCGAGGAAACCGGGCTCGCGCTGGAAGGGCTGGCGATTGCCGGGGGCAATGAAACGGCCGCGATCGATCGGGGCGTCCGATGGCTCGCCGAGGCGACCGACCGCGGCACCCGGTTCCCCGCGAGCCCGATCGGGTTCTACTTCGCGAACCTGTGGTACTTCGAGGAACTCTACCCGGTCATCTTCACCGTCGCCGGGTTGAGCCGGGTCGCAGCCCGTTAATGCGTCGGTTTCGTCTGGTCCAGGCCGAAGAAATGGTGCGTGCCGATCCAAAGAATCATCGTGATGGACCGCACCGCCTCCTGCCAGTTGACCTTCGACTTGCCGGCCCGCCGGTTCTCGAAAATGATCGGCGTCTCGCCGAGCTTCGCCCCGGTCCGGTGGACGCGAAAGAGCACCTCTTGCTGGAACGAGTACCCGCGGCTCTGCGTCAGGTCCAGCCGGGCGCGTTTCAGGTTGCTCACGCGGTAACACCGGTACGCGCCGCTGGCGTCCAGCACGGGCATCCGGAAGAGGAACCGGACCAGGGTGTTCACGCACCGGCTGATCGCGAGGCGGGTGAGCGGCCAGTTCTCGGTGCCGCCGCCGGCCACGTACCGGGAGCCGATCATCACGTCGTGCTTCGCCATGCCCGCTTGCATCGCCGGCAGGAACCGCGGCGGGTGGCTGAAGTCCGCGTCCATGTTTTGCAGGTAGTCGTAGTCGTGCTCGATGGCGTACCGCATCGCCGCGAGGGTCGCCGTGCCCAGGCCGAGCTTCGCGGGGCGGTGCAGGGCGTGGATGCGAGGGTCGGTCGCGGCCATCTCGTCGACGGTCTTGCCGGTGCCGTCCGGGGAGTTGTCGTCCACCACGAGGATGTGGGCTTCCGGCAGGTAGGTGTGGATTTCCTCGATGAGTCGGCGGATGTTCTCCTGCTCGTTGTACGTCGCCAGGGAGACGAGCACGCGGGGGCGCTTCGGCGGGTGGCCGTTCGCGGAAGGGGCCGACGGTCCGGAGGCGTGGGGCATGAGCGTCGACAGCCGGCCGTTGCGGGAAGAGGCGACCGGGGCGGTCCCGGCGGGAACAACTTGCATGAGGCGACTCCGGGTCTAAGCTCTTAAGATATAGACTCCGACTCGCCGGGGTTATTCCCCCCGCGGTTCACGGCCTTCTGGGAGCCGGTTCATGGCGGCGACGCTCGACATTTCGTGTCCGCACTGCGCGAAGGCGTTCAAGGTTCCCGCGGAGTTGGCCGGGAAAACCATCCGCTGCAAGGGCTGCCAGCAGACGTTCCCCGTCGGCGGCGCGAAGGCCGGCAAGCCCGCGACGGCGAAGCCCGCCAAGCCGGCGAAGGCCGCGCCGCCGGCCGACGTGATTCCCTTCAAGGACGACGAACCCGCGAAGAAGCCGGCCGTCGAGGAGGACGACGAGGCGAACCCCTACGGCGTCATCAAGGATGACAGCGAAATCCCGCGGTGCCCGTTCTGCGCGAAGGAACTCGACCCGCCGGACACGAAAGTGTGCCTGCACTGCGGGTTCCACCTGACGGAGCGCCGCCGCCGGGAGAGCAAGGCCGTGTGGGAGCCGAGCACCGAGGACTACGTCAAACACCTCGCCCCCGCGATCGGCTGTGTCGTCGCAATCTTCGTCATGTTCGGGATCGACATTTACTGTTTCCTCAACATGCGGGAATGGCTCACCGGCAGCATCGTGGACCTGGACGAGAAGAACGCCATCACCGGCGAAACGACGTTCATCGTCGGCCCGCTGTGCTTCAACCTGTGGCTCGGCCTAATCACCGCGGCGTTGAGCTGGTTCTGCGGGGTCTTCGCAGTCATGCGGCTAGTGTTCAACTTCCGGCCCGAAGAAAAGGTGATTAAGCGATAAACTGCTATCTCCGCTCAACCTCGAACCCCGGCTGTTTCCCATGTTGGCGAAACTGAACGCCTTCGCTTTGGTGGGAATCGACGCCGTGCCCGTTGAAGTGGAGGTCGACGCGGCCGCGGGGATGATGAAGACCGTTTTGGTCGGGCTCCCCGAACTGGCCGTCCGCGAGAGCGTCCACCGCATCGAACGCGCCCTCGCGAACCTCGGGTACCACCGGCCGACCGGCCGCACGATCATCAACCTCGCACCCGCAGACTTACGGAAAGACGCCGGGGCGTTCGACCTGCCCATTGCGCTCGGGATGCTCGTCGCCACCGGGCAGATCAAGCCGGACCAGCTCGCGGACGCCGCCGCCGTCGGGGAACTCGCGCTGGATGGTTCGGTTCGCCCCGTGAAGGGCGTGCTGTCCATCGCGATGGCCGCCCGCGACCGGGGGTTGAAGCGGCTGCTCGTTCCCCGCGACAACGTCCGCGAAGCCGCCGTCGTGCAGGAAATCGAGGCGTTCGCGATCACGTCCCTGTCCGAAGCGGTCGGCCTCGTCACCGGGCGGGTGGAGATCGACCCCGTCGCGTTCCACCCCGAAGAAGTCCACGACTCGCTCAACCGGTACGACGTGGACTTCGCCGAGGTGCGCGGCCAGGAGAGCGCGAAACGAGCTTTGACGATTGCCGCGGCGGGCGGGCACAACGTCATCATGATCGGCTCGCCGGGGTCCGGGAAGTCGATGCTCAGCCGGCGACTCGGGACGATCATGCCGCCGCTGACGCCCGCGGAAAGCCTGGACACGACGCGGATCTACTCGGCCCTCGGGCACCTGAAGCCGGGGGAATCCCTGCTCGCGGTCCGCCCGTTCCGCAGCCCGCACCACACCATCTCGGACGCGGGCATGGTCGGCGGCGGCACCATCCCGCACCCCGGCGAGATCAGCATGGCCCACAACGGCGTGCTGTTCCTCGACGAACTCCCGGAGTTCAACCGCAAGAGCCTGGAGGTGCTGCGGCAGCCGCTCGAAGAGGGGATCGTCACCATCTCGCGGGCCGTCGGGTCGACGACGTTTCCGGCGAACTTCGTGCTCGTCGCCGCCATGAACCCGTGCCCGTGCGGCTGACTCCGATTTCCATCGGCTCTTGCAGTACCTCCTTGCCCTCTTCTTTCGGGATGAAGCGGAACCCGATCACCTCGGCACGCCGCCGCTTCGCCTGACCGACCGCCTTCACGTCGAAGATCGGTTCGACGCGGGCCAGGAAGGTGTCCAGTAGCCGGGCGACTCCCGCTTGGTCCGCCGCCTCAATGGTCTGCCTGATCCCGTCGAGTCGGGCGAGAATGTCCCTGGCCTTTGCGGTCAGTGGGACGGTCTGGGGGTCGATTTCAGCCTTCCGCCGCTCAAGCTCACCGATGCGGGCGTTCATCCGCTCGTAGACGGTCGGGTTCCGCCGCTGGCGGGGTAACTCCAAGGCGAGGTCGTTGAGTTCGGCCGTGACGCGGGTGAGTTCATCCCGCAGCGGGGCCACCCGTGCTTCAAACCGCTCCTCGTAGGCTTGCACGGCCCGCTGCACCACGTCCCCGACCCCGCCCGCCCAGAGGGCGTCGGTGATGGCTTGGTGGCCGGCGAGGTCGGGGTGCCGCTGGGCGAAGTTGCCCCCAACCGCCGACGACTCCCCCACGACCCGCTGGATGATCCGGCCAAGCTCGGAGTGCTGGAGCCACGTTTCCTTCTTCAGCAGGTCCGACCCGCCCGACTGCACTGCCCCGATCCGGTCTGCGACCGTGCGGAGCAGTTCTTCGGTGGCTCGGTCCAGTAAGGCCCACCGCACCGTGTTGGCGTTGCACTGCGTGCGGTTCGTCTTCCGCCACGTCCCGCAGTGGAAGCAGCGGTGCCGCTTGGCCTTGCCCTGCGTCTTAGCCATCGTCTTCTTGCCGGGGCAGAAGCTGCCGAGGACCATCGGGGCACGGCAGTCTGGGCAGTGCAGCACCCCGTTGAGCGGGTGCGTGGCCCGGTCCCTGGTGCGGCGTTTGCCGAAGCTCTCGTTGACGTGCGGCCGGGCGTCCAGCTTTTGCTGGACGCTCTTGAACTGGGCCTCGGGGACGATGGGGGCGAACACGGGTTTCAAGGGGAAGACCCACTCGGACTCGGCGTTCTTCCGCACCAGCGTGTCGTTCCGCTTTCGCTCTACTTTGGCGGCGATCTTCCCCACGCACCGCCGGTAGTACCCGACCCCCTTCTTGGCGAAGGCGGGCCGGCCGATGTAAACGGGGTTCCGCAGGATTTCCTCGACCCCGTGGTAGCCGAACCGCTTGGTGTAGTGGGCGAAGCCCTGGTCCCAGAGCGACTCGATGATCCGGGCGAACTTCTCGACCCCGGAGTCGTACAGGTCGAACATCTGCCTCACGGCCTGGAGCCGCCTCTCTTCTCCCGGCTCGTAGCGGTAGCCCGTCGTCTTCTTGTCACGCGGCGGCATGTTCCCGCTGATCTCCTCCCTCAGCACTTTGAGGGTGGCCGAGGTGATGAAGCCGTTCTCGTCCCGCTCGACCCGGCTTTCAGGGTCGTAGGTCGTGATGCGGTACTTGGCCGGGCGGAACTCAAGCCGCTCCACACGAAACAGGGGCCGGTTCATGTTGTCGAGGGGGTAGCAGACGAGATCGGTGCCGTAGGGCACGTTGCCCGTGGTGGCCCACCCCTGCTCGGCCATGTGGACCATCTTGCGGATGTTGTTCTCGGCCAGCGTCTCGACGTACCGGGTAGCCCCCATCGCGGCGGCGGCGACCCGCCAGAAGGTGCCGTCGTCGGCGGCGGTGATGTTCAGGTCGTCCTGAACGCTGAAGAGTTGAACGTCGTACTCCTTGAGCTTGGACCGGAAGATGAACGGCTCGTCCTTGTCCGAGATGCCCCAGCGGTCGAAGCTGGCGATGATGACCCAGTCCAGTTGGCCGGATTCGACCTGCCGCATGAGGTCATCGAACTGGTACTTCTTCCGAGCCGGCGTCGTCTTCCGCTTGGTCCAGTCCTTGAACAGGCGGGCGGCTTCGTGGCGGCGGATGCTGTCCATGAAGCGGCCGGCGTCGGGGATGGTCAGGTCGTGTGTGACGAGCCACCGTTCGACCAGGCTCCACTGCTGAACGACCTTCTGGCGGGGGGTCGATACCCGGCCGAAGAAGGCCAAGCGGTCGCCGGGCCGGGGGAAGTCCGAGGCGTTCACTGATGCTCCTCCGCTGTGATGGAAGTCGGATGTGTCCGTTGTGAAGGGGTTCATTACCGCCCCCCTCGTAACGTGACACGCTCTTGGCCGGCGTGGTTCGGCCGATTGACACCACCCCGCCGGGCAAGAGCAGGTTAGTCCGCGACGAGATTTGTCAAGGAACCCGCTGGGGTTGCCCCCGGCGGGTTCCTTGCCCGATCAGCGGAGGGCACCCGCCGCCGGGTTATGCTCTTGCTGCTCGCGGTCGGGGACGGGCAGGTGATCGACATGACGGAGGGCACGCCCCCGAAGTCAGAACCGGGCACACCCCACGATGAACACTCGGTCGCAGGCGACTATCGGACCCAGCAGGCGGCGATCAGGAGGTTCCAGCGTGGTGCCGTTGGCAAGCGGGCGGCTCGGAATCCACGGCCGGTTGGGAACAATGGCTGAAGACCTCTCGGTCGGGTCGTACCTCAGGTCGGCCGTGTCGAACGTAACTCCTTCTCCTTCCATCGAAAGCGGTGGCGTGTTGGAGGAGCGTTGGAGATCGGCTAATAGCCCCCTCAGACCGATTATTGTCCGCGTCCGGTCGCCCGTTTATAGGGGCACCCGGCAACGCGACGTTGTGCGGCCGTAGTGGGGTGCAGGCCGCGTTTCTCGGTTCGGCAGGTAACATTTCCAAGATCAGAGAAATGTGAAAGTATCCCTATAGGAACGACTCCCTTGACCCGGCTATGAGGGGTAACTCCGTTCGGTTTCATTATTGCGGGACTCCTGCCGTCCCGTAATAAGCAGGGACTCCTACCGGACGCCGGGGCCGGCCGTCCGGGCGAACGCCCCGGTCGTCACCCGGAAGTACTCGCACCGCCCCCCGCCGAGACGGCGGACACTCCCGCTCAGGTCGTGGGCACCGCCGAGGACTATGACCGCCGCCGGCTCGCCCGACAGCACGGCCCGGACCTGGGCGTCCTCCCGCTCCCGGACCCGCTCGGGGTCGAGACGAACCTTGCCGTCTGGGGTCACGGGCTTGCCACGCTCCAGCAGGTCGGCGTCATCGAGCGGCAGCACCTCCTCCAGTTCGCCGGCGACCAGCAGCCGACCCGCCGACCCGAGTTCCAGCAGCCGCCGGTCGTGCTGCCTGATGAGGGATGCGATCTCGACCTCAACCGCCCTGGCCGCGTCGTAGTTGACCGTCCCGGCCTTACCGGCTGCGTCCATCTCCCGGAGCAGGTCGCGGACTTCGGATAGTTGGCCCCTGAGTCGGGGCAACTGTTGCCTCTCCATCTCCCGCTGCACGCCGACCTGCTCGCGGAAGTTCGGCACGTCCTTCGGGGTCAGCCCCTCGGCGTACACCCGCCGCAGGCCGTGGTGGCGGATCAGGCACCGCAGGACCGCGACCTGCTCAAGCTGCACCGCCTCGACCTCCAGCAGGTGCCGCTCGTACAGCCGATCCACCTCGGCAGCGGTTAGCACGCGGCCGGCGGCGGTCTGCACGTCGGCTGCGAACAGGTCATTGGGGACGTAGTGCCAATCCCGGAGATGTACGATCCGGCGGGCTGGGCTGTCCGCCCGGACGGCGACCTCAACGGCGTCCACGCCAGGAAGTTGCCGGAACAGATCGAACGCCGGGACATTGAGGTCACCGGCCCTGCCTGTCGTCCGGGGCCGGTAGCCCTCGACCGACTGGTGCGTGGTCTGCCGCAGGTGTTCGACCTGGGCCTGGAGGTCGCTATCGTCGTCGGGGACCACGGCCGGGGGCAAGCCGGTCGAACGGAACGCCGTCGCCACGACCACGGCGACTAGGCCGAGGGCCGCGAGGGCGAGTAGGCCGGACTTGCGGACGCCGGCTGGCACGGGGGCTTGCTCCTTAGGGCTTGATCTTCGGCACCGTGATCGCCAAGGGACGCACCGCCGGCTTGGCGAGTTTACGAAGCCGGTGGAGGTGCCCGGCGGTCGTCGGGAACGGGTTGGTCGGGGTGGACGGAGGCTTCACCGGCGGAAGCACGCCGCCCTCCCTCAGGGTTATGAACTCGCGGAAGCTCATCATGCCATATGTAGTCAGCGAACGCCATTAGCCGGCTGTCGCCACTGATCCTGTCTCCCGTCCAACTTGCGGGAACTGGCCCCCAGTCCGCCATGTCTTGACCGCAACTGATACACAGGATAGTGTAATTCGACACCGCGAGGTATCCCGATGGCGAAGACGACCACCCGGCCGGCGGACCCGCCCCGTTCGTCACTCCCGCAGCGGGCGTTGCTCACCCCGATCCAGGCCGGGGGGCTGGCGGCGGTGTTCAAGGTGCTGGCGAACGACACCCGGCTCCGGCTCCTGCACGCCCTGATCCGGGCCGGCGAGTTGTGCGTCACCGACCTCGCCGCCGCCCTCGGGATGAAGCCGCAGGCCGTGTCGAACCAGCTTCAACGCCTGTCCGACCTCGGCATCCTCGCGTCCCGCCGCGACGGCAACAGCATCCACTACCGGGTCATCGACCTGTGCGTGTCCGGCCTGCTGGAGCAGGGGTGGTGCCTGATGGACGAGGCCGGGGGCCGCTCGGGCGTTACCGACCGGGCCGCGTCCTGCTGCGGGGGCGGCGAATGAGGCCGCTCGCCGCCGAGGCGTTCGGCACGTTCGCCCTGGTGTTCGCCGGGACCGGGGCGGTCGTGGTGAACGACACTCACGGCGGGAGCGTCACCCACGTCGGGGTGGCCCTGACGTTCGGGCTGGTCGTGCTGACGATGGTGTACGCGGTGGGTGACGTGTCCGGTGCCCACCTGAACCCGGCCGTCACCCTCGGGTTCGCCGCCGCCGGCCGGTTCCCGGCCCGGCGGGCCGTCCCGTACTTCGCTGCCCAGTGCGTCGGGGCCGGGTTGGCGAGCGGGCTGCTGCGGGCCATGTTCCCGGCCCACCCGACGCTCGGGGCCACGCTGCCGGCCGGGGCGGCGGGGCAGGCGTTCGTGATGGAGTTCGTCCTGACCCTGATCCTGATGGTCGTGATCCTCGGGGTCAGCACCGGGGCCAAGGAGAAGGGCGTGCTGGCCGGCGTGGCGGTTGGGGCTGTGATCGCCCTGGAGGCCCTGTTCGGCGGGCCGGTCAGCGGGGCCAGCATGAACCCGGCCCGGTCGCTCGCCCCGGCGGTCGTCGCGGG
>ERZ1066123.658-NODE-658-length-24345-cov-6.580156_pt1 | contig 24345 bp, 22 predicted proteins | sample MGYA00382770_ERZ1066123 | MGnify/ENA primary metagenome ERZ1066123 (study PRJEB33369, sample SAMEA5778353) | biofilm metagenome | biome: Industrial cooling water; feature: Water cooling tower basin; material: Biofilm | place: United Arab Emirates | collected...
GGTCTATATCGCATCTTCCAAGAAAGCGAGTGGTCCATCCTTCATGCCTATCTCGGACACGGAGAAGGCGTGGATGGGGCGCTTCTACTATCGGATGGAGACGGCATGACGGGTGAGCGCTCCGCGATCCAGTATCTCCAGGAATGGGTGCAGAGCAGGTAAGATACTTCTCATCTCACAGAGCCCGAGGAGGCCGCACGTGAAAGAAGCAGAGCGTCTTGATGCTGGAATCGAGCGGCGCGGTCCTGACGACTGTTGGCCTTGGACCCGGGCCACTCGTAAGGGCTACGGCACCATCAAAGTAAGCGCCGGACAGCTCGGCTTCACCAGGACCACCGATGTGTTCACACATCGCTTGGTGTTTCGTCTGACTCATGGTCGATGGCCAGAGCCTGTAGCCAGGCACACCTGTGACAACCCCCTCTGCTGTAACCCCGCCCACATCATCGAGGGCACGTGGAAGCAGAACATGGAGGACAAATACGAGCGGGGTCGCGATAATCATCCGAAGGGTGGTGATTCAGCCCGCTCCGCATTGACCGACGCTCAGGCGGGGCAGATTCGAGAGGTGTACGCCAGGGGCGGGGTCTCTCAAAGAGAGCTTGCCCGCCAGTTTGGGGTGTCTCAACCTAGCGTCTCTCGGATTGTCAGTGGAAGGCGGTACGTCGCATGAAGGTGCTTCTGCGGACCCCTATGTCGGTGTTCACGGGATATGGAAATGATGGGGTGGGGCTCGCTCAAGCGCTTCAGCGCTACGGTGCAGATGTCTATCTCCAGCCCACTCACGTGGACACACCACTCCCAGACGACATTCTCCCGCTGTTCGGCAAGTCCTTGCGGGCGCCATTCGATCTCTACATCAACCACATCGACCCGATGGGGCTGGAGGTCAAGGAAGGCACCATCGGCAACGCTGATGTCACCGTGGGCTGGACGATGTGGGAGTACACCAACTTCGGGAACATGCCCACCAAGGACCGACGCACGCTCCGCAAGCGGTTGAAGGAGTTCGACCTTCTTGTCGGTTACTCCGATCTCGACATCGACTGCCTCCGGCCCTACTACAAGGGACCCATCATCGTGCGACAGGGTGGCTTCAATCCTGACGACTGGCCTCTGCTGGAGCGGAACTGGGGGGAGGAGAACTTCTACTTCTGCATGATCGGCGTGCTCAGCAATCGCAAGGCGCCCTTCGCCGCGGTGCAGGCCTTCACTGAGCTTCAGCGCGAGCACGAGGACTTCAGGCAGTACGCACGACTCTCGCTGAAGACGTCCATCCCGGGGCTTCACTCTGGCATCGAGGATGCGTTCCCCGGCATCCGGATCTTCTACGACATCTGGCCTCAGGACGTCGTGCGTGAGTTCTACCGAGCCAACCACGTCCTGCTCAGCCCCTCCAGAGGGGAGGGGAAGAACATGCCAGCTCTGGAGTTCATGAGCACGGGAGGCGTCGTCATCGCCACCAACTTCGCTGGCCACAAGCAGTGGCTTCACTCCGAGTACAACTACGCGGTGGACTACACGCTGGAGCCGGATGACATCTACAAGCCGGACACGCTCAGCGCGACCGTGGACATCGAGGACCTGAAAGCCAAGATGCTCCACGTTTTCCGAAATAGGGCCGAGGCGAAGCACAAGGGCGAGATCGCCGCGCAGATCGTCCCCGCCCAGCACTCCTGGGACCACGTCGTGGACGACCTCTTCCACAAGATCCGCGTTGCACTTCCCGAGAAAGGCGAGCATCTGTGGAACATCGCCCAGGTGGCCAAGCTAGGAGCAGAGCGTGGCTGAGATCAGTGTGCGGTGCCCCACGGGACCGAGAAACCTCTTTGCACGGGTGGATGCAGACGGCAACTGGAACGTCGCCTGCTCTTCGTGCCGACGCACCCTGCGCATGATGGGTGCTTCTGACATCAAGTACGTCGTCCACAAGTACAGCCCAGACGGGGACCTCCTCGACACCTACACCGTTCTAGAAGGTGAAGAAACCTGATCGGCGGTCGATACTCATAGTGAACCGGGCTGAAGCCCGTCCCATGGCATTGACAAGCCCTAGCAAGGAGACCACTCATGGCCGATCAGCGCAATGAAGGCTTCTCTCTCAGCCACGCCGCCATCCTCAACGGAACGACGGGCATCGAGGAGAGCTTCGGAGACATCTACGGTGTCCGCTCGGGCAACATCGAGCTGGATCAGGACTCGTACGACAACACGGGTGACGACTCGATCCTCTCGACCTGGAACTGGGCGAACAAGGCGAACGTCACCATCCAGTCCGGCTACGTCCCATTCGCGACCCTCGCCCTCATCTCGGGCTCGAAGGCCGTGTCCTCGGGCTCCGGCGTCAACGAGACGTTCTCTCTTCCGCTGTGGGAAGAGCGTCAGATGAACACGACGCCTCGCCCGATGCTGATCCGTGTTCCCTCGAAGGACGCTCTCGGCAACTCTCGCAAGCTCGACTTCATCCTCTACAAGGTGCAGTTCCAGCCCTTCAGCTTCGACGGCCCCGCCTACAAGGAGGGCCTGCTCCTGAACTACAACGGCTCCGCTCTGTTCTCGGCCACCGACGAGAAGGGTGCACAGGTCCTGGACTCCCAGACCAACCAGCCGACCAAGGCCATCGGGCGACTGCTCAGCGCCGCCGCCTGACCCGGGAGGCCTCGGCCTCCACCCCTCAAATAGGAGAAGAGTCGCATGACGACCGAGAATCCAGAAGAGACCGAGACCGACATTCTGATCTCCGACCCGACCGAGCTGACGCTCGCGTCTGGTCTGGTGGTCAAGGTGGAGCGCCTGAAGACGCGAGGAACCCTTGCCCTTCTGCGCATCCTCACCAAGGGCGCGGAGGACATCTTCCGCTCCGGGCTGAACGTCTCGGACGACGACTTCCAGCAACAGCTCATCCTGCACGTCCTCTTCGCCATTCCCGCGGCGCCGGAGGAGACCATCGGGTTCATCCGCACCATGGTGTACCCGGCCCAGCTTCGCACTGAGGGCCGCATCACCAAGGGTGACGAGGCGTGGAACGAAGAGCAGTGGTTGCTTCTCGACAAGGAGCTGTTGGACCCTGAGGTCGAAGACCTCATCGACATCACCGCCCGCATCGTGACTCAGGAAGCGCCCCACTTGCAGGCCCTGGGAAAAAAGATCGCGGCTCTGCTCCCGACGATCACCCGCAGTCTCCAGAAGACCAGCTCCGACTCGACGCCGCCCAAGAAGTCCTCGCGGCGCGGCTCAAAGGCATCGACCCCGACCGCCTCGTAGGCGGGTACGCGGCAGGGTATGACACCATCTCCGCCGCGTATGGATGGACAGACGAACAGATTGGAGACCTCTCTCTCGCTCGATTCCGACAGATCCTTGCCGCCATTCAGCTCCGCCAGTACTCCGAAGATCGCAAAGAGAACCAGAGGATTGGCTGGCTGGGCAGAACGATTGCTCAGTATGAGGCGGCGGGCTACATGCTCGGGAAGAACGAAGAGAACAAGGCACTGAGGCAGGCAGAGACCCTCTCGTTGGACGATGTCGAGAAGGTGCTTCTGGGGGGAAGCATCGACAGCGGCCCGAAGGAGAACGGAATCGGCTCGTACGAACGCTTCATGTCGATGGTGGGGGCTCTAGAAGTTCGAGGCAGATTGATGTAACGGGAGGGGGCAGAGATGGCGGACAACACCACCAACGCGATCTACAAGGCGTTGGCCGACTTCTCTGCCCTCAAGCGTGAAGCTCGGCAGGCACGGCGAGAGCTGGGCCAGCTCAAGGCCGCTGAGGATGCGTACAACGCCGCCTCGCTCAACAATCGCCGTGCGGCCACTACAGCGTCCCAGAATCGCCAGAAGGCAGTCACAGGCGAAGTAGCCGCAATGCGGGTCCTCACGGGCCTCCTGGGGCGTTACACGGCTGGTCAGACCAAGATGACCTCCGTCGTTCGCCTCGCCAACGGCGCTATCGATGCTCAGAACCGCTCTCTGGCTACCAACACCACTCGCCTCCTGGCCGCGGCGTCTGCCGCGCGAGCCTACGCACTTGCTCAGCAGTCGATCTCACGAGACACCCCCACGGCGACGACGAACATTCGTCGGGCAAGCACGAACAACCGGAACTCTTCCACCCGTCCGGTGCGGTTCACCCCCGAGCTTCCTTCGATGTCGGCGGCAGAGGCGGCGGGAGTCTACGCCCAGCGTGCTCGGGACGCTGAGCAGGCCACCAACCGTTGGTCCACTGCCGTGGGGTGGCTCCGCCGTCAGTTCACCGAGCTGTCGCCCGCCATGGCTCGTGCCAACAACGGCGCGGCGATCCTCCAGCGCAACTTCCAGCGTTTCTCGAACTGGCGTCCAAGACTGACCCCTCCCTTCGTCGCCCTCGTGCCCATCATCGCCGCTGTCGTTGCGGCCCTGAACCCACTCGTGGCTCTCCTGGGTGCCGTGGGTATGGCCGCATTCGGGCTGGCATCCAACATCGCGTCGCTGTCGGGGGCGTTCCTCGCCCTGCCCGGCATTCTCTCCGCAGTCGTGGCCGGTATCGGCTCCGTCGTCGCGGCAATGGGTGGCGTCGGCAACGTCTTCAAGACCTTCAACGCCATGAAGAAGGCGACGGGGGGAAGCACGGGAGGCGCCGTAGGAGAGAGCGCCGCCGAGCGAGCTGACCGTCTCGCGCGTGCTGAGCTGAACCTCGCCCGCGCACAGCGCAACGTCCAGAAGGCCCAGCAGAGCCTCAACAAGGCTCGTGAGCAGGCTCTGAAGGACCTTATCGATCTGCGCCTGGAGGTCTCTCGGGCGAGCCTGAACGAGGAGCGGGCACTCGTCAGCCTCCAGGAGGCTCGGGACAACTACAACAACGTCATGGCGGACCCGGGCTCTCAGCTCGGGGACAAGATGGATGCCGCTCTTCGGATCAAGGAAGCCGAAGCGGAGCTGGAGGACGTTCGACGTCGAAACGCCGAGGCCCAGAAGGAGCTGAACGAGGCCGAGCGCAAGGGCATCGAGAACAGCGATCAGGTGCTCGACGCCAAGGAGAACCTCCAGGACGCGATCCTGGACGAGCGGGAAGCTCAGCGCAACCTCCAGAAGGAGTACGCCGGAACTTCGGCAGGCGCAAGCGCGCTCGCAACAGCCACGAACGAGTACCAGGAGGCGCTGGCCAAGCTGTCGCCTTCCGCACGTACCTTCGTTCTTGCTCTCATCGCTCTCCAGGGCCAGTGGGAAGAGATGCGCCGCTCGCTCCAAGAGGCGTTCTTCTCGGAGTTCGTTGATCAGATCGACAAGCTCCCTCAGATCATCCAGAACATCGGCAACTTCCTGCGCCCAGCGGCCTCCTCGATGGGCCGCTTCGTGGACTCGTTCCTCCAGCTCCTGGCCTCGCCGGAGTGGTCCTCGGACATCATCCTGATCGGTGAATCCAACGGTCGCATCCTCGACTCAATGGGCGACGGCGCGATCTCCCTGATGAACGCGCTGAAGGACCTGATGATCGCCGCCGCTCCCTTCACGGAGTGGCTTGTGTCTTCGCTCGCCATCGGAGCGGAGAACTTCGCTGAGCTGGTCAAGAATGGACGGGAAAGCGGAGATCTCGCACGCTGGCTTGAGACCGTCGCCGGACGTCTTGAGCGCTGGTGGAACATCATCAAGAACATCGGGGAGACGCTGTTCAACTACGGCGCGGCTTCTTCCGAGTTCGGAGACTGGCTTTCCGAAGGGTTCTTGGAAAAGACCGAGGGCTGGAAAGAGAACTCGAAGGAGGCTCGGGAAGAGGGGTCCGAGTTCCAGAAGTTCCTGGAGAACATCAAGCCCCTCCTGTCCGCAGTCAATGACCTCTTTGCCTCCTTCTTCGGGTGGCTGGGCGAAGAGATCATGGATCCGGCGAACATCCAGGATGCTACGGATCTCGTCACGCTGATCGATGAGGAACTGGGACCCGCACTCAGCGGGTTCTTCGACGCCCTCGCAGAGACGGACATTGACGAGTCCTTCGTCAAGGCACTCGCGTCCATCGTGGAATCTCTCACTGCTTTGATTGAAGCAGGAGGTGGAGCGGGGTTCGAGGCCTTCTTCGATACCCTGGTGTGGTTCTTCGGAGAGCTTGCCAATTTCGCAAAGTCACTGCCTGAAGGAGCCTTCGCGGGCGCTCTGTCCTTCCTCGGCGTCATGGCGGGCCTGTCCTTCATCGGCAAGTTCACTGGACTGACTTCCGCCATCGGCTGGCTTTTGAAGCTCGACAAGGCCAAGTTCCTCGGCGCTCTCGGCTTGCTCGGCAAGCTCGGAGTCGTTGGTGCAGTCGCTGGTGCAGTCGTAGGTGGTGCAGTCTCTACCGCGAACAACTTGGGCAACATCGGTTCTGACCTTAACCGCGCAAATGAGGCGGCGGCCCAAGGGGATGGAGCCGGAGTTCGAACAGCGCTGACTGAAAACGGTGCTATTGCAAAGTCGTTTTTCGGCCTTGGTCAGACCAGAGAACTGCTCGGGTTCGCCGCCGAGATGGGAATCGTTCCTCCCGAGTGGCAGGAAGAGTTCGACAACTGGCTACGAGACATGTCGGAAGGAATGTTCGACTGGCTCGCCAACGATTTCTCGTCGTTCTTGTCCACCGCACACTCGAATCTTCTCACCTGGGGCTCCGACATCCAGACGTCGTGGAACAACACGTGGACCTGGATCGGGTTCATGTGGGACACCTTCAGCGCCAACCTCAAGTTCGCCTGGGACAACTTCTGGGGCCAGATCAAGCTCGGGTGGGACACGTTCTGGGCCAACATCAGTGCCGGGTGGAGACTCCTGTGGGGCACGACGATCCCCACAGCCTGGAACAACTTCACCTCTTGGCTTGGTGCGGGTTGGAACGGATTCTGGGGTGGCCTTGGAAACGGGCTCCAGAGCATGGTCAATTGGTTCGGCCAGATCTGGAATACCCTTCAGAACAAGTTCCGTGACCCCATCAACTGGGTCATCCAGTCCGTCTACAACGACGGCATCCGACGCCTCTGGAACGACTACGTCGCCAAGCCGTTCGGCTGGACTCAGCTCGGTTCCGCACCGCTCATCGGGTCGGCACCATCACAGCAGTCCGCATCGGGTGGTGGCCGCGGTGCCCTGAAGTACGCACGTGGTGGAACTCTTCCTGGCTTCTCTCCTGGCGTGGACAACCACCACTTCGTGGACCAGAACGGCATTCAGCTCGACCTCGGCGGCGGAGAAGGCATTCTCGTTCCCGAGGCAGTGCGTGAGATCGGCGGACCCGCCCAGATCGACAAGATCAACCGAAGCGCACGCTATGGCTTCGCTGACGGTGGCGTCTTCGCCAACGCCCCCAAGAGCACCTTCGGACAGCGTGCGGGTCGGGGCGGCGTGTGGGAGGTCGCGGGAGACCTGTGGGACAAGTTCCAGAGCTTCTTCAAGAACCCCATCGGCTGGATCACGAACACCCTGATGGGCGGCGGCGTTCGGAGCATCATCGAGCAACTCCGGGGGCAGAGCCTGTACGGCGGACTCATTTCGCGAATCCCAGGCAAGGCAATCGAGAACCTTGCCAACCTCGGTGCCACCCGCGCCAAGGAGGCCAAGCGCAAGGCCGATGACGGCGGAGCCACAGGAGCCATGGGCGCTGGATCCGCCATGGGTTGGCAGAACCAGTGGAACGCTGTCAAGAAGGCATTCCCCAACGCTCGCCTGAACTCGGCGTATCGTCCTGGCGCGATCACTTCGACGGGCTCGAAGTCGTACCACGGCCAGGGTCGAGCCATCGACATCAACCCGTCGATGGAGATCTTCAACTGGATCAAGGCGAACTACGGCGCCAACTCTCGTGAGCTGATCTACTCGCCCGCCAACCGTCGCCAGATCCAGAACGGGCGCGAGTACATGTGGCCCGAGCCGATTCGTAGCCAGCACCAAAACCACGTCCACTGGGCCATGCGCCAGGGCGGTGTCGTGCCCAAGCTCTACGACCAGGGCGGCTGGCTTCCCCACAACGGCGCGGCGATCAACCGCTCGGGCAAGCCTGAGGCGGTGCTCACAGCGGCGGAGTCGCAGGCTCTGAAGGGACTGCTTGCAGGCTCGGGGCTCAACGGCGGCGCTCCTGCATTCGGCGGACCGGGCGCGGTAAGCTCTCTGCGCGGTACTGCACAGCAGGTCAACGACTACAGCGTCAACGTCGGCACAGTGACCATCAACAACCCGGTCCCGGAGGCACCCTCGGTATCTCTGCCGAAGGCCATCCGTCAGATCGGCTACATGCAGAACGCACGAGCCAACAGCTAGAAAGGGCGCAGACCCGTGGCAAACTCGACCGATACCTACTGGGACGTCAACGGCGTCTCTCTCCAGACGCTGGGCTTCAACATCACCACCATGGGTGGACACGAGCCTCCTCCGCTTCGCGGCGAAGACACGATGATCCCGTACCGAGTCGGCGCCGTCCTCGAAGAGCGCATCCCAGACTCCCGCACCTTGTCTTTCAAGATGTGGGCCATCGGACACGACGAGAACGGTCTGCCTACGGCTCAGGGGCCACGCGCCGAGTATCAGAAGAACTACAAGAAGGTCCGTGATCTGATCTGGAACCAGGGGCGCCCGATCCAGCTCACCAAGCGGTGGAAGGATTACGGATCCTCTACCGTCCGCACCGCTACGGGAGTCGGGATCTACCAGGGCGGGCTTGCACCCGAGATGACGGGGCCTGCGCGCTCGGAGTTCGGGTTCGACATCTGGATGGCCGACCCATTCTTCTACGGCACTCCGGTTCCGCTGAACTTCCCCGCCCAGGCGTCGTCTTCGATCTCTCCCACGATCTTGGGGGACTACCCCACGACCCGTATCGAGCTTCAGGTCAACGGTGCCCGCAACAACTTCCGCCTCACGAACAACACCGAGGGCCACTACGTCAACGTCAACCGAAATGTCGGCTCGGGATCCTTCGTCTTCCTCGACGTGGACACCTGGGAGGCCTACACCTCGGGCACGCCTGTCAACGTCATCGCCACAGTGACCCATTTCGGACACAAGCACTGGCTGAGCCTTCGTCCGGGCACGCAACAGCTCACCCTTTCGTCCACCTCAGGAAGCGGCAGTGCCATCCTGACCTACGTTCCGCGCTATCTCTGAGGGGAGTGAATCATGGCCAACTCTGGCGTAGAAATCGAGATCTACCAGGACACCGCTCCATTCTCCAAGATCGGCGTCATCGAACAGCGCACCAACCCCACAGCCTTGCGCGAGATTCGCGCTAACGGCGCCGGTTCCTTCCAGGTTCGCAAGGACAGTCGCAAGATTCAGGAGAACCCCACTCTTCTCGCAGACCGTAATTTCTGCCGCGTTCGCGTGAACGGGCAGGTCGTCGGCGGCTTCGTGATGAAGAACAAGAAGCACGTCATCGTTGGGGAGGGTGAGAAGCGAGAAGAAGTTTGGTCGCTCTCCGGCGAGGGCTTCCGCTCCTGGGGGCAGGACGCCACCGTCCACCCTGCGAAGGGTGTCTCGGCGTACTCGCGAGAGAGCCGCTACTTCAACTTCGCCAGCGAGCAGGGCGTCTGGTACAACCCGAGCCAGTGGACCAATGCCACAGTCACCTGGGGATGGAACCAGGCGGGTAACTGGTACCAGACAGCTCCATCTGAATGGCCCGACGCCCCTACGGCTCAGTGGATCTGGGATCGTGGCAACGGCTCCTACCCGATGCCCGTAGGGTACGTCTACTTCCGCAAGGAGTTCACTCTGGCAGAGGCGGGGCAGTACGCTCTCTTCTTCGCCGTGGACGACGCCGCTGAAGTCTTCATGGATGGCGAGCTGATTCATACCACGGCAGAGCATGCCTGGCAGGAGACGACGCGCTCAGACATCGATCTCGACGCGGGCACCCACGTGCTTGCCCTGAAGGCCTACAACTACAAGGCGGACGGCCCCGGTAGTCTCATCGCGGCGTTCTACAAGATCGGAAACGCCAGCTCCCCTACGGCGGCGACGCAGATCTTTGTCTCAGACACGACATGGAAGGTGTGCGGTTACCCTGCCACCGAGCCGGGCTGGACCATCGGCATGATCCTCAACCAGCTCATGACGGAGGCGGCGGGACGCAACATTCGCTTTGCCCAGAACTGGACGCGGACCTTCTCGAACACCAGCGACTCTGCGGGCGTGCCTTGGGGGGACACCGTATCGGTGTCGTTCGATGTCGGCTCCACCAACTACGAGTCCGTCTTTGAGGATCTCGAAGCGCTCGGGTGCGATATCTACATCGACCCCGACACCCTCCAGATGCACGCCTACAAGAAGCGCGGCGTGGACCGAAGCATTGGAGGCACCGAGCCCAACCCAATCGCCCTTCGCGTCGGGCACAACCTGCGTACGGCAGACGAGGCAAGCCAGGCGGACATCGTCAACACTCTTCTGCTGAAGACCTCGGACGGATGGTCCATCGAGACCGACGCCGCGTCCATCGCGAAGTACGGCGTGATTGAGGGCCAGGTCGCCACTGACATGAGTTCGGCGCAGGCCCAGTCTCTGGTCGATGAGATCTTCGAGACCAAATCCACGCCTGAGAAGACGGCGACCTTCGAGCTGATTCCCGTGCCTGGGATGGTGCCCTTCGAGGACTTCTTCGAGGGCGACTATGTCTCGGCCCCTGGAGAGGTAGAAGGGGTCCTGGAGAAGCGACGCATCATGTCGATCTCTGTGACCGAGAACCAGTCCAACGGCAACCCGGTCTACGCCATCGAGTTCGACGCGATCTTCAGCGACAGTGCTGAGGATCTGAAGAAGCTCATCTCCCGACAGACGCACTCCTCCGCTCTGACGGGCTCCTGCACCACTGGGACGCCGTCTACGGTCACCCAGGGCTCCAACCCCCAGACACCTGTCTCTGCGCCGCCACAGCCGCCCACAGGGCTTGTGGTGAGCACCGTGGGGCGCTGGGCAGACAATGGTCACGCCGTCTCCGACTACGGTCTGGTGTGGGACGCGGTTATCTCGAACACGAACAATCTCCCCGTCACCGACATCGAGACGTATCAGGTCTGGGGCCGACGCAACCCGGACTCCGACTTCCAGTTCATGGTGGAGGTCTTTGACTCCTTCGCCTACCTGAAGGACTTCAACCCGGGAGACTCGTGGAGCTTCCGAGTCCGCGCCAATTCGCGAACTGGAGGCTTCGGCGGCTTCAGCGAGATCCAGACCCTGACGGCGGACGCACCCGTTGTGCCGATGGGTACTCCCAGCACTCCAACGCTTGTCACCGAGCTTGGCTCGGTTGTCATCAAGTGGGACGGACTCATTGGAGGCCAGCCTGCCCCCAAGCGCTTCAAGTTCATGAAGGTCATGCGTGCCACAAGCGCGGGCGGCACCTATTCGATGGTCACCTCCTTCACTGAAGGCGCCGCCACCGACAGCTCGGGAATCGTCGGCACGCAGTACTGGTACCGCCTCGTGCCAGTGGACTACCTTGGCGTCGAAGGCACCCCCTCAGGCTCTGCAAGTATCACTGTGGCGGGGGTGTCCACTGCCGAGCTTGACTCTGCCATCAACGACGCCATCTCGGGAGCGCAGGAGACCGCCAACAACGCGATCACCGCGGCCAACGGCAAGAACAAGATCACGTTCTCCAACGCGGCGCCGACGACAGCTAACTCAGGCATCGCAGGCGACATGTGGTATCGCCGCGACGGCTCCGGCAAGATCATCGGCGTCTGGGAGAACACGGGCGGCACGACCTGGGTCCAGCGCACCCTGACCGGACAGAACCTCTCGGACATCGACGCTGGCACGCTGACCACTGGCTACGTCGGCGCCGACCGCATTGCGGCGAACTCGATCAGCTCTGAGAAGGTCCTGATCGCCAACCTGGACAACCAGCTCGACAACCCCTACTTCGAGACGGGGGACTTCACCGGCTGGATCCAGACAGGGTCGCTGGCGGGTTGGGATATCGCCACCTCGACCGCGACTGACATCAATCGCTACCTTCGGCGCACAACGACAACGGCAACCGCGTCCGGACAGGTGACCAACGTCTTCAAGGTCAACACCCGCAAGGGAACTCGACTGCGCATCGACGGTCAGTCCTACAACGAGGGGATCGCCCCTACGGCCTGGGTCGAGGCTCGCCGGAACTACTGGATCGACCCGCGAGCACGAAACGCCGCGAACTACGTCAGCGCAGGGCTTGGGTCTTACTCGCTCCGCAACGACATGACGGGCTCGACTCTCGGGACTACCACTGCTCTGCGCTGGACGCGAGACACGGCAGGCTCGACAGGCGCACTGCGTCTTCGGCTCGGAACAAGCATGCCGTCCGGCCAGTCCATTCGCTTCCGAGCCCGTGTACGGCTTTCTGAGGCCATGACGGTTCAGGTCTATGCCCGACCCGACGTTGGAGCCACGACGTCGCAGGCGACGCTCTCAGCCTCTTTGGCACTGCCTTCTGGTGTTTCCGAGATCAACCTCTCCGGCAACTCCTTCAGCGTGGCCGCAACATCCAACTCAGGCATCGTGATCGTCGTCACCAACGGAGCCGTGGGCTCGACCATCGACATCACCGACATCTCTATCGAGCTGACGGCTACCTCTGGCACGCCGTTCCACGGAGATCTGGCCGACCCGGACGACCTTGCCCGGTACGAGTGGGTAGGGACTCCCGACGACAGCGCCAGCGTCTACCAGACACGCACGGCAGGCTCGACCATTGGCGTGCAGTTCTACACCAGTGCCGGAGCGGCCCTGAGCTACGTCCCTCTAGGACTGACTTCCTCAGGAACATGGATCCCCTTCACGCACGAGGTGGATGTTCCGGACAACGCCTATATGGCAAGCCTTCGCGTCGTTGATGCCGGTGCGGCAAACACCACAGTGCGGCTGGCGAACCTTCAGTTCCGGCTCATGGGGGCAGGACAGCTTCTCGTAGACGGCACCATCCAGGGGCGTCACGTTGCGGCGAACACCATCGAGGGTGAGTCGATGAAGATCGGCTCTATCGCGGTTGACCGCCTGGAACCCAACGCCGGGGCATCTTTGGATCTCGCGTCGAACGGATCGATCAACATCCTCGCCGGTCAGGTAGCGTCGCAGGGCGCACTGATCACCCAACAGCAGGGCATGATCGACGAGAACGCCACTTCGGCGCAGGATGCTCAGGATGCCGCCAACGCCGCCGCGCAGACGGCAAACAGTGCCGCCACGTTGGCGAATGGCCTCCAGGCAGGCATCGAGCAGACGTCGGCGGATCTCGCCGCTCTGGGAACCACGTACCGCTTCACACCGACTGGCGCGTACATCGGTTCCCCGGACTCCCCGTACGAGGTCGTCATCCAGAACAACGGTGTCGAGATTCGACAGAACGGGGTTGCTACGACAAGCTGGGACTCTGGCCGCATGATCGTATCCACGATGGTCGTATCTGAAATCGTTCTCGGCTTCCACAAGCTGGAGACTGAGAACAACTACACGGTGATCCGGAGACTGTAAGTCATGGTTGCATCGAATTTCCCAAATCGACCCTTCGGTCTGCGCGAGGGTGTCTGGCTTCGTTATCAGGACATCAACGGCAACACGTCCCACGTGTCAGGCGAGCTGTGGATCGATCAGTACAACGGCAACTACAACACCTACAGTGGCGCCACCTCCAGCTTCTCGTTTCACCTGAACGGTAGTCAGGTTGCGGGATGGAACTTCACGTTCGACTTTCGCTCCTACGACAACCTCCGACTGTGCTACGTCGAGGTCGGCATCGGGCACAACGCGGACGGCACCAAGTACTTCAGCATCGATGGCTACGCCAACGTGGACATCATGGGGTACACCGAGGTGCACTCCGGCATCACTCTGCCCACGATCCCGCGAGCATCGACCGCGACTTGGGCTGTTCCAGGAAACGCCATTGCGGGAGTAGCGAAACAGCTCAACACGAACCGCGCGTCGGCATCCTTCACCCACGACATCGACTACTACTTCGGTGCTACGAGCGGACGTGCCCTGACGGGAGCAGGGGCGAGCGGAAACTGGACTCCGCCGCTGGCCCTGCTGAACCAGATCCCCAATGCGGCAGTGGGAACCGGAAAGCTTCGTACTCACACCTACAACGGTGGTCAGATGATCGGGTGGACTGAGTCCACGTTCAATCTTGAAGCCGCCGCGGACATCGTCCCCAACTGGACCAGCGCGACGATTGCGGAAGCGACACCCAACGTCCAGACCATCATCGGCGCCGGACGCTACCTCCAGAACATCTCCAAGCTCACCGGCACCATCACAGGAGCCGCGGGCGTCTACGGCTCCACCATCAGCTCCTATCGGCAGTCTGTGGGCACGGAAGTCATCAACGCCGCCACGGCGGCATTCACCAAGGTCTTGGCTGTCGCCGGAACGGCGGTTCCGGTCACGCAGGAGATCACTGACTCTCGAGGCCGCAAGAAGACGTTGACGACGAACATCAACGTCATGCCGTACTCCCTGCCAGTGGTGTCTTCCTGGTCTGTCCAGCGCGCCGATTCGGCAGGGACTCCTGCCGCAGAGGGTACGAACCTGCGCATCAACATCGTTGCCGCGGTGCAGTCGATCATCAACTCGACAGAGCGTAACCGCCTGACCATCCAGGTCTACACCAAGCTTCGAACTGACTCGACGTGGACTCTTCAAGCTACCCCCGTCAACGCCAGCACCACTCTCGGCTATAGCAACTACGTCCTACTCGCTGGCCCATTCGGCGTCAACAACGCCTACGACGTTCAGGTCAAAGTCACCGACCGATTCACTACTACGACAGTGACCAACTCTGCTGGCGTTGGTCGCGTCTACATGCACTGGGGCGACCCCGGCTTCGGGATCGGCAAGTACTACGAGCGCGGCATGTTGGACATTCAGGGAGACATCTACACTCGCGGATCGATGTATGCAGATCAGGCTGGAGGTTTTTTGGAGACCGGGATCAGCCTTACCAACTGCAACACGCAGTGGATGGGCAGATTCCGAGTTCGCGGCACAGTGGACGGCGGCACAGGGGCTACAAACCTTCCAGCCGTCGCAAACGCTAACGACATCTCCTGGACAGGGGAGACATTCATCTCTAATATCGGCTTCGGGTCCAACTGGAGAACGGTTCAGCGCATTTGGCCTATGAGCGACGAGCACGTTTTGGGACGTGGCATTCAGCCGGTGTACAAGCGACACCGGAACGGGGCCGGAGTTTGGACCCCATGGACTCAAGAAATCGCAGGCCTGACTTGGCCTGCCGCCAACCTCAACGCCTCGTGGAACTGGCTTGAGGGAAGAATGGACCTTACCGCAGGATCCAAGGTGTGGATCTTCGACGGAGTGTTCACCAAGGCGTACACCAAGTATCGAATCGACTACTACTACTACTCCGGATCCAACAACGGGAACTGGTTCCGCTTCCGCACAGGGGGTGCGGATATTTCCACCCAGTACAACGTTCAAAGCATCTACCTGTCTGGAACGGGAACGCCACAGGGTGCCGCTCAAGCAAACCTCTCTCAGGTTGGCATGGCGGCGCACTCTGTAGCGAGCCATCACGGTTACATCGAAGTGTCGAATCCAATGCTTCAGCCCGGAACGACGATCCAAAAGGGTTATCAGGGCAGGGACAACGCCGCCGACGCGGCCATGTGCATCTACGGCGGTTGGCTCGGAGGCCAGGACAACGTTGCCCTTGACGGGTTCAAGATCTCGTTGTCCGATCAAGGAGGCAACGGAGTCGTGGCTGGGAGCTGGATCTCCATCCGAGGGATTGCTTAATTTCTAGATCGCCAAAGGGTCGATACTCTGTATGACTCTCGGATCGGGACCGGGGGCATCGCGCACACCAAAGGAACCCGGTGGACCAGATCTCAGCGTTCTTCGCGAGTCTCCCAACCGATCAAATCGCGCTCGGAGCACTCGTCACCTTCATGGTGTTCAGCCTGCTCCGCGGGTGGGTGGTCCCGCGGTCGGTGCTCGTTGACCGAATCGCGGACAAGGACAAGCAGATCGCTGAATTGGTCAAGGAGCGAGACGACTGGAAGAAGGCGCACGACGTTTCGGAGGAAGGTCGAGCCCTGCTGAAGGAGCAGAACGGTGCGCTGATTTCCGGAGCAGAGACGACCAATCGCCTCATGGAGTCCATGCGCAACTACCTGGAGCGAAGCAACCCCCAGAAAATGATTGAGGGGCAGTGACATGGGACTCTTGAAGACGTTGTACGACAAGCTCTACCCAGCACCTCCCTCGCCCGTTCTGACGACAGAAGAGACGCGAGCCCAAGCCGAGCACGCAGTCGAGCGAGCCACAGAAGATCTTCATGCAGTGGCAAGTAACGAGATCCAGGTTTCTGCCGTGGTCAGCTCGCTTCGGGCTCAGCTTGCGCGTAATCACTTTGGGGAGATGGTCGAAGCAAGCATGAGAGGGCGGAGCTGACGATGAGCGGCCAGGACATCATTTATCTGCTCGGAGACATCGTTCTCCTGAGCGCCATTCCAGCCCTCGGACTGTTCGTGGGCTACTACTACTTCGGAAGCCCGTGGAAGACGCTCCTGGTGGGGCGGTCGCTGATGTACTTCGCAGTGTCCTTGCTGGTCATCATCGCCATCGTTTCTCTCAGCGTCTGGCTGGGCTCCGAATACTTCCTCCGGGAGTGGGTGCGCCTCATCAGCTACGGCCTGGTGAGCTGGACGACCTGGCGGCTGTTCATCACTCTGCGGCACATCCAGAAGAAGGGGCCTGTCGCACTGGAAGAGATCGGACTGGCAGAGCCTCTGCCGGTCGAGAAGAAGAACCTCTTTGAGCGCATCCGGGAGATCTTCACCAAGAAGGATCCCGACAAGGTGCACCCTCCGCAGTACAAGCGCACCGACACCGACGAGATCCCGATCAAGTGAAAGGCACGAACATGAAGAACACGATCCTCTCCGGAATGTGGTGGAAGGCCGCGGTCATGCGTGCACTGCGCACCGCCGCGGTCATCGCCACGCCCTATGTCCCCACGGTGCTGTACGACCAGAACTACCTGATCGTCCTCAGCGCGGCGGGCTTCGGCGCCGTCACCTCGCTCCTCACCTCGCTGTTCAACATCCCGGAGACCACTGACAAGAGTGTCTCCTGGTATTGGGCTCTTGGTGAGCGCGTCATCAAGACGACGGCTCAGGCCCTCATCACTCTGTTCGGTACCGCCACCCTCTTCGAAGACGTGGCATGGGCCGAAGCTCCTCAGCTCGTGGGCACCGCCATCCTCGGCTCGCTCCTGCTGGCGTTCATGAAGGGTATGCCCGAGGCTCCCGAGCCTCCTGCCAAGCCCGCGACGATCACCGTCAACGAGGTCATCACTGACCACACAGGAGAGCCTGCGGTCGTGCAGTCGGAGGCTCCGGTCGTCGCACAAGCGAAGACGGACCTGCCGCCACTCAGCGGCAGTGTCAAGGATCAGCACGACGGCATCACCGGCGTCTGACCTTCCTCGACCGGAACGCCCTTTCCTCATTTGCGCGTGAGGGGAGGGCGTTCCCTCGTGTTTTCGTAAATCCCTGTTAGTATCAGCCCTGTGACTGAGGCGATCCTTGAACGAATGCGACCCATCTGGGACGCGGCGGATCGCGCTCTGCGCACGGACTCCTCCTACGTCATCGAGGTAGCCCAGGCCAGTAGCACGTTGAAAGCCCGGCTGGACGCGAAGGCTAACCCAGCCCCGTCGCCAGGCGTATAACCTTCGTGCCCCACAACTTCGATGTCCGCAACTTCACGGACGAGAAGCGCGAAGAGCTGGCGTGGTTCATCCATGAACAGCCGTCTTGGCGCCTCCCCAAGCTCACATACTGGAACTACGACCTGTGTCGAGTCCACGCCCGCGGGTGGGATGAGGAAATCCGCACGGAGTCCGGCGAGATCATTACCCAGAAGGTATATGACCGACCCAAGCCACTGTGCCGAAAGTGCGCCATTCACTTCCGCAAGCACCAGGAGATCTCCATCGCCTGGCTCTACTTCGCGAAACACGCGCTTCTTGCCGACACGATGGGATCCGGCAAGACCACGTCAGCAGGCGGGCTCGTGGCCATGCTCTTGGAGACAGGAGAACTGAGCCTCTACCGAGATCGCTCCGACAAGTTCGGCGGCATGGGCAGAGTCGTGATCTGTCCACGATCTCCCGCCCTTCATCAGTGGCGGGACGAGCTTCTGCGCATGATGCCCAGCCTGAACATCCTCCTTGCCGAAGGTGAACGCAAGGAGCGCCGTCAGCGCTATCTCCAAGACTGGCAGGTTCTTCTCATCGGACCACAGATGCTCCGCGAGGATTTCGAGCACGTCGAGCGCTTCGACCTCGCCGCTCTCATCACTGACGATGTGGACGAACTCCGCAACGACGAGACCCAGACCAGCTACTACCTGGACAAGCTCGGCGCACGAGGCACCTACGGGTTCCGACCAGGCACGGACCGCTACGTCATCATGACGGGTACGCCGCTCCAGAAGAAGCTTCCCGAACTGCACTCTGTGCTTGATGGCATCGGCGGCAAGAAGAAGCTGGGCGACAAGGAGTTCTTCCTCAAGAAGCACGTCCGCACGGGCACCACCGAGGTCTTCGATGAGAAGGAGGGTCGGTGGAAGCGGAAGACCGTCATCACCGGCTACAAGAACCTCGACATCGTCAAGCGCCAGATCGCACCGCTGTACATGCGGCGCACCGCCGACGACCTGGACGACGTCCATCTGCCAACGATCTTGCCGAACGATGTGTTCTTGGATCTCTACCCTGCCCAGCGAGCGAAGTACGAGGAGCTGAAGAGAGGCGTCCTCAAGATCCTTCGTGAGGAGGGCGCTCAGGTGAAGCGGCCAACGGCCCTTGCTCGAATCCACTACGGCGCCGCGATCTGCGCTGGCCTCGCCGCGCTGGGGGAGCCAGACGGCCCCGCCACGAGCGTCAAGATGGACTGGATCATGAACCAGCTCACCGAAGATGAGCTGGCTGAGGAGAAGGTCGTCATCTTCGCCAATCTCAAGAACAGCGTTCGAGCGCTACAGAACCGCTTCCGAGCCAACGAGATCGGATTTGTCACTGTCTGGGGCGAGGAGAAGTCCAAGCAGGCACGCCATGAGGCGCAGGAGCGGTTCTGGCAGGACCCAAAGTGTCGAGTGCTCATTGGGACGAAGGCTATCGAGCAGTCTTTGAATCTCCAGGTCAGCCGACACCTCATCAATCTCGATACGATCCTCAATCCTGCCAGAATGGAACAGCTTGCAGGTAGAATCCGTCGAGATGGTAGTGCGTATCAGCATGTATACGTCCACAACCTTTTGACGATCAAGACGCAGGAAGAGGGGTACCTCCCCTTGTTGGAGAGAGAAGCGGCCCTCGCCGGTCACATCTGGGATGAGAACTCTCAGCTCTTCAACGCCCTTCCCCCGATGGCTCTGCTCCGGCTGATCTCTGGATAGGACTCATGGCTGACGACACCCCACTCACTGACGAGCAGAGACAGTTGGTCGAGCGATGGCTCTCGATGGCACGAGGTGCGGCGAAGCGCTTCTGGGAGCGCAGTCAGGACTCAGCCCCACTGGATGAGCTGATCTCCGTGGCATATCAGGGCCTAATCGCCGCGGCGCAGAAGTTCGAGCCGCCAGAGAACCGGGACGAGCGATACGAGATCAATGCGGGGTTCGGGAACTACGCCAAGACTCGCGTCAACGGCACCCTCTTGGACTGGCAACGCAATCAGGATCACGTTCCCCGACGTCAGCGACAGGCCTACAAGGACCTCCAGGCTGAAGGTCACGGCTCTGGTCGAACCCCAGAGGAGCTTTCCGACATCACCGGACTCCCCGTCGAGAAGATCCGGACCATTACCGCCGCGGTCGAAGCGTCATCTGTCTCGCTGGACGATTCATGGGATGACGCCGAGCGGGACGCCAGCGTCGAGGGATCTGTTCTCGTCTCCGCGATTCAATCCGCTGTCGCAGATCAGATCGCCGCCTTCCCTCCAGTACAGCGCTCCGTAGTCGTGCTACGCATCTACAGCGGTATGGACTTTCCCTCCATCGCCGCCGAGCTGGGCATCTCAACGATGACTGCCCGCACTCTCCACTCCGACGCTCTCCTCGTTCTGCACGGCGTCTTTCGCTCCGCGGCCTCCTGAGCCTGTACGGACGGCTCTTTCTCGGCGTACTACCTATACGCCCCCAAGGAGATTCACGTGACGAACGACGCCCCCACCGAGGTGACCTACAACCAGACCCTGGCTCAGGTCATCCCCTCTCTGGAGAACATTCTCCAGTCATTTCGAGACCACCCTCAGCGAGATGAGCTGGTCGGCATCGACCCCGACACAGCATTCGAGCTGGGCTATGAGACCGCCGTGCATGACTTGAAGCGGCTGACAGGAGATGACCCCGTAGACCTCGGGATCATCGTGTACCAGAAGGAAGACTCCGATGACGAGCGCTGACACCATCCCGATGATCCCCCCGACCGGCGTGGACTACGAAGGCATCCGCACCATCCAGCGCTACTGCCACGAACAGGCGCGCACGCGCGGCTTCCACGACGTTCCCGACGAGATGAAGAGGCACATCCGGGAGCTTCGTGCGCAGGGCCGCGAGAAGCTGGCGGAGTACATCGGTCTGGTCTACATCGGCAATTGCCTGATGCTCGGCGCCGGGGAGTTCACTGAGGCCCACGAGGAGCTTCGGAGCGGTCATCCGGTCAACGAGTCCTACTACGCGACGGGCTCGGGCGACGACGGCACCCTGAAGAAGCCTGAGGGCGTCCCATCGGAGCTGGCCGACGTCGTCATCCGCGTCTTTGATCTCGCTGAGGAGCTGGGCATCGACCTCGGCGCCGTGATCGAGGAGAAGCTGAAGTACAACGCCACGCGGATCGCCGGTCACGGAAGGAAGTTCTAGGCGTGGGCATCGTCAACAACACCAACCACAAGCCGAAGCCCTTTCAGCGGCCCGGCATCTCGCTGGAAGGGGCGCACGGCAAGAGTTGGCAACAGCTCACCGCGGGGGACGTCCGGATCGGTGACATCGTCAAGGGCCACAATCGTGGCCTCGTCACCGATGTGGTCGGCTTCTCCCCCACGGTCTCCGTCACCTTCAAGAACGGCATCACGGTGATCTACATGGAGCGGGACCCGGTAGAAGCTTTCGCGGAGACGCGTTCGTGACCCCGGCAGAGCACGCACTCAACGTCCTCGGGGGCATCATTCCCGACAACCGATCCCGGTTGGCCAAGGCAGTCGGACTCCTGGACAATGCTCACTTCACGGAGAAGTCCAGTCGAACCCTGTGGGGGTTCCTGGTTCGCTACGCCAACCAGACGCACGGCGCTGTGATGCCACTGAAGTTCCTGGAGGACCTCCTTCGAGAGCGGGGAGCGCAGGCGGGACAGCAGGCTCAGTTCGAGGAACTGTACGAGACATGCGCCGAGATGGACGTGGACGACTCAGAGTTTCTGTTCTCACTGAACCAACTTCGCGAAATCCAGGCGGAGAAGGGGACGGGCGAAGCTCTGACCCAGGCCATGACGATCCTGCGCGAAGGCGTGGAGACATCAACGGGTCAGATCGAGAAGGGCCACGAGTCCGCCCGACTGTTTCTGCTGGAGCAGTTCCAGGTGATCGACCGAGAGCTGAACCTCGAAGATGCTCCCGAGGGTGACATGCGGCGTGAGTCGGCAGAGCTTCTTCAGGACTACGCCGACCGCAAGCGAGAGCGCAACGAAGGCATCAGCCACGGCATCGAGTTCGGGATCCCAGACTTGGACCGCCGCATCGGCGGCATGCAACCCGGCGAGCTGATTCTGGCCGCAGGCTACTCTTCAGACGGCAAGACCACGCTCACTGTCCAAGCGGCGTGGAGCGCCGCCGTAGAACAGGGCAAGAACGTGGTGTTCTTCACCACTGAGACACTGCGGCCTCAGGTCCGACGCAAGATCCTCGCTCGCCACTCCAAGCTCCCGCAGTTCAACCTGCCCGATGGACTGAACACTAAGGACCTGAAGATGGGTACCTTGCCGCAGGAGGGGGACGCCGCTCTGCCGGGGATCGTTCGAGACCTCACCAAGAATCCGGCGTACGGGAAGATCTACATCGCTCAGGTGCCACGCTCGGCAACGCTCTCCAGCGTGGAACTCCGGCTTGCGCGTATCCAGCGTGAATTCAAGGTGGACATCGTCTTCCTCGATTACGTCGCACTGCTGGCTCCGGCTGTCCGACGCAACTCTCCTCGCGAAGAGCTTTCAGATCTGATGAAGGCCTCGAAGACCTTCGCCGTCGCCAACCAAGTACCATTCTTCAGCCCGTGGCAGGTCTCTCGTGAGGCTCGCAAGGAGGCCGAGAACGGCGGCGCCTACACCAGCCGCGCGCTGTCGGAAACGGCAGAGGCTACGAACAGCGCCGACATCATCGTCAGTCTGCTGGCACCGACCGACAACAGCGACCGCTACGCCGACGTCACCATGCAGATCCTGAAGAACCGAGACGGCGAGACAGTCAACGGTCTCGTCGTCAATGTGGACTATGCCACCAGCACGTTCCGCTCCCGAGGGCTCGGCCTCGACTCTCTCAACCCCGCATCCAGCACGGATGCGTTCACTCTCGACTCTCTGATCTGAGGAAACCATGACCGACATCCAGCTTCGCTCCGACATCAAGATCGAACTCATCGACAAGATGGGGAGCGACAACTCCCTCGCCCGTGCGGCGTGGATCTCTACGGGCGCCGACGAGCGCGAGCACCAGGAGGGCCGAGTCGCTGGTCTTCTGAACTACCTCATGAAGCACCGTCACGGCACGCCGTTCGAGCACGCTGTCATCACCGTGCGGGCCGAGGCCCCGATCATGGTCTACCGCGAGTGGCATCGTCACCGCATCCAGAGTTACAACGAGCAGAGCGGGCGGTATACCCAGTTCCTGCCGCACTTCTACGTTCCTCCCGTGGAGCGCCCGCTGGTCAACAGTGGCTCGTCGGCGCGGCCCAAGTTCGAGCAGGACGAAGAGCAGGAGGAGCGGCACGCCGACTTCCGGGACTTGCTTCAGGCCACCTATCAGACCGCCTGGGACGCTTACGAGGAGGCCCTTGACGAGGAAGGCATGGGCATCGCCAACGAGATGGCTCGCCTCGTTCTTCCCGTGGCCACGTACAGCTCGATGTACGCCACGGCCAACATCCGTGCGTGGCTTCACTTCATCAGCCTGCGCACGTCCGAGCCCGGTGCTTACTGGCAGGGCCACCCGCAGTACGAGATCGTGCAGGCGGCGAAGCAGGTCGAGGAGTTCTTGGCCGAGCACTTCCCGCTGACCATGGCGGCGTTCGTGGCCAACGAGCGCGTGGCGCCGTAGGCAATTACTGCTGGTACGGGCTAACGTATCGACCAGCCGAATGGCATCTGAGGATTCCTTGGAGGGTAGGGAACGTCAATGGGTAGAGCTAGCCCCGAGTGGGTGAACGTGGAGGGCCTGCCTCGTCGTCGTAAGACGTGGCAGGTAGATCACCTCGACATTGTGGACGAGCCCATGTTCCTAAGCCTCGTCAAGTACCGGATGCCGAAGGACAGGGTGCCTTCGGACTATCAGGCCAACGTGGTCTCCTCGCACATCCAAAACACCAAGCTCCACGCCCCGATCCTGGATCTGGATTTCCCGCACACCTACGTCGCGTCCACGACAAGGGGGAATGCGCACCTGTACCTCCACCAAGAAGAACCCTCCGGTAGAATCAGGCTATACATTCATCGGATGTGGGTAGTATTGTTGCATGGCTACTGGAATTGGGTGCTCCGTCGATGACTGTTCAAAGATCGCGTCTTCGGGTGGCTTCTGCAAGGGGCACTACATGCGTGAGTGGAATCGGCAGAGGCGACCAGTCCGCGTGTGTACATATGCGGACTGCGCCTCTCCCGTCGAGCATGGCAAGGGACGAAAGATCCGATGCACAGAGCACAAGGACCTTTGCCTCGTCGCCGGGTGCTCGAAGAGTCGATACAAGGGCGAGTACTGCACGATGCACCGGAGCAGAGTACGGGCGACGGGTGACGCCGGAGGGCCTGAGAGACTTCGAGTTCTCAGCGGGGAGTGGCGCGTCGGTGAAGACGGCTACGTTCTTCGGTCTAGGCGTCGTGAGGATGGGCAGTATCGGCTCGTCTACCAGCATCGTGAGGTCATGGAGAAGTATCTAGGCAGAGATCTCTTGGAGCATGAGACGGTGCATCACCGGAACGGAAACCGAGCCGATAATCGGTTGGGCAATTTGGAGCTGTGGTCCAGCTCACAGCCAGCAGGGCAGAGAGTCGAAGAGAAAGTTGAGTGGGCACGTGAAATTATCCAGCTCTACGAGAGCTACAAGCGACCTGACGTTGTCGCTTGACTTTCCCCACGTCTACGTC
>ERZ1066123.659-NODE-659-length-24300-cov-48.053908_pt1 | contig 24300 bp, 26 predicted proteins | sample MGYA00382770_ERZ1066123 | MGnify/ENA primary metagenome ERZ1066123 (study PRJEB33369, sample SAMEA5778353) | biofilm metagenome | biome: Industrial cooling water; feature: Water cooling tower basin; material: Biofilm | place: United Arab Emirates | collected...
GGTGCCGGGGCGGTAGAGCGGATTCGCAACGCCGAGCGGTGACTCGCCAGAGGGGCGCGGCGCTGGCCCGCCCCGTCACTGACTGGAGTTTCTGCCCGGCTGTCCGCTCGAAGGCGACATCCCTGTCGCTCGAGCGGATGGCGCGTCCTGCGCCACCGCTTCGCGGCGGGCGCCTGATGATCCGGCCGGAGCTCCTTGGTCGCCCCGCACCCCTCTGGCGAGTCACGACTCGGCGCGACTTCCCGCTCCGGCTACACCAACCGCACCGTCATCGCCGCGGCTGCCCGCCGCGCCTTCGCGCGCGCAGCGTCGACGCTGACATCGCGGGCCAGCGTCACCGCCACGCGGCGGCTGCCTTCCACCCGCGGCTTGCCGAACAGGCGCAGCGCGGTGTCGGGTTCGACCAAGGCGGCATCGACATTCTCGAACACCGGCACGCCGTGGCCTTCCGCGACGATCGCGCACGAGGCCGCGGGCCCCAGCGCGCGCAGGTTCGGGATGGGCAGGCCGAGGATGGCGCGGGCGTGCAGCGCGAACTCGGAGAGCTCCTGCCCCATCAGCGTGACGAGGCCGGTGTCGTGCGGGCGCGGGCTCACTTCCGAGAACCACACGGCGTCGCCCTTCACGAACAGCTCCACGCCGAACAGGCCCCAGCCGCCGAGGTCGTCGGTGACGGCCTTGGCGATGCGCTCGGCTTCGGCCAGCGCCGCGGCGCTCATCGGCTGCGGCATCCAGCTCTCGCGGTAATCGCCGTCCACCTGCAGGTGGCCGACGGGCGGGCAAAAGGTGGTGCCGTCGCGATGGCGCACGGTGAGCAGGGTGATCTCGTAGTCGAAGTCGATGAAGCCCTCGACGATGCAGCGTCCCTGCCCCGCCCGCCCGCCGGTCTGGGCATAGGCCCAGGCCTTGGCGATGTCGGCCTCGCTGCGCACGACGCTCTGGCCCTTGCCCGAGCTCGACATCAGCGGCTTGACCACGCAGGGCAGGCCCAGCGCGGACACGGCCTCGCGATACTCGGCCTCGGTGTCGACGAAGCGGTACGGCGAGGTCGGCAGGCCGAGCGTCTCGGCGGCCAAGCGGCGGATGCCCTCGCGGTCCATCGTCAGGCGCGCGGCGCGGGCGGTGGGAATGACGCGCTGCCCCGCCGCTTCCAGTTCGACCAGCGTCGGCGTGTGGATGGCCTCGATCTCCGGCACCACGAGATGCGGTCGTTCGTGCTCGATCAGCGCGCGCAGCGCGGCCGGGTCGAGCATGTTCAGCACGTGGCCGCGGTGCGCCACCTGCATGGCCGGCGCGTCGGCGTAGCGGTCGGCGGCGATCACCTCGACGCCCAAACGCTGCAGCTCGATCGCGACTTCCTTGCCGAGCTCGCCGCTGCCGAGGAAGAGCACGCGGGTGGCGGTGGGCGACAGCGGCGTGCCGAGGGTGACGGGCGTGACGGCGGGCGGCATGGGCGGCAGGGCTCGGGACGGACGCGCCCTCAGGCGGCGAGGCCGCGCAGTGTAGCCGCCGCGCTTGTGGCCGAGGCGGACGCTGGGCCATCCTGCGGGCGCCTTGGAATCCGCCTGATGCCCCACCGATTGCTTGTCGTCCTGCTGCCGGCCCTTGGCCTCGCGGCCCCACACGCCGCGACCGCGGCGCCACCGGACGCGCCCACGCCGCGCATCGCCGGCGTCATGGCCGACGCCCGCCTCGCGGAGACCAGCGGCCTCGCCGCGTCGCGCAGCCGCCCGGGTGCCTTCTGGGTACACAACGACAGCGGCCATGCGGCCGAGCTGCACCTGATGGCGGACGACGGCGAGCGCCTCGCCACCGTGGGCATCGCGGGCGTGACCAACGTCGATTGGGAAGACATGGCGGCGTTCACGCTTGATGGCCGGCGCTATCTGCTGATTGCCGATACCGGCGACAACGGCGGGGTGCGCCGGACGCTGTCGGCCGTCGTCGTCGAGGAGCCGGCGTCGATCACCGACGGCATGCGGCTGACGCCGGCGTGGACGCTGCGCTTCCGCTGGCCCGACGGCGCGCGCGACTGCGAGGCCGTCGCCGTCGACGCCGCCGCCGGCGAGGTGCTGCTGGTGTCGAAGAAGCGGGTGCCGCCGGAGCTGTTCCGCATCGCGCTGCGCCCCGGAACCGACGCGGTCCAGACGGCGCGGCGCGTGGCCCGGCTGACGGACATCGCCCAGCCCACGCGCGAGGAGCTCCGGCAGAACCCGGTCTACGGTCGCTACCGCGCCCAGGTGTCCGCCGCCGACCTCAGCCCGGACGGGCGGACGCTGGCCGTCCTGAACTACCAGGCGGTGTACCTGTACCGGCGCGAGGCCGGAGCCCGATGGCCTGCGGCGCTCGCGCGCCCGCAACGGCTCGATTTCGCCTGGATGCCGCAGGCCGAGGCGGTGGGCTTCTCACTCGACGGCGGGTCGCTGTGGGTCGCCGGCGAGCAGCGGCCCAGCCCGCTGGTGCGGTTCGACCTTCCGATGCCTTGATAAAGATATCGCTTCGATATCAAATTAGGCGGCCTTCCCTGGAGTCCCGCCATGAATGAGCGTCCGTACCATCCCCCTTCCGGCCTGGCGATGCTGGCTGCGCTGGCGCTGGCCCTGCTCGCGAACGTGGCGGCCTACTTCATCCTGCCGGGGCTGCCGATGGCCGGCCTGTGGGTCCTGCTCAATGCGCTCGCGACGCTGGCGCTGCTGGTGATGCTGTGCGGCTTCTTCACCGTGCAGCCGAACAACGGCGTGGTCGTGCAGCTGTTCGGTCGCTACGTCGGCACCGCCCGCGACCCGGGCCTGAAGTGGGCCAACCCGTTCTATTCGAAGAACGCCATCAGCCTGCGCGTGCGCAACTTCGAGTCGAGCAAGCTCAAGGTCAACGACCTCGAGGGCTCGCCGATCGAGATCGCCGCCGTCGTCGTCTGGCAGGTGCACGACACCGCCGAGGCCGTGTTCCAGGTCGACGACTACGAGAACTTCGTGCACGTGCAGTCTGAGGCCGCGCTTCGCCAGATGGCGACGAGCTACCCCTACGACGGGCACGACGGCGCGGGCGCGAACGACCAGATCGCGCTGCGCAGCCACGCCACCGAGATCAACCAGCACCTCAAGGTGGAGATCCAGGAGCGCCTTGGCGCGGCCGGCGTCACGGTGCTTGAAGCGCGCATCAGCCACCTCGCCTACGCCCCGGAAATCGCCCAGGCCATGCTGCAGCGCCAGCAGGCCGCCGCGATCATCGCGGCGCGCAGCCGCATCGTCGAAGGCGCCGTCAGCATGGTGCACATGGCGCTGGAGCAGCTCGACCACGCCGGCAAGATCCAGCTCGACGAGGAGCGCAAGGCGGCGATGGTCTCGAACCTGCTCGTCGTGCTCTGCGGCGAACGCGGCACGCAGCCGGTGGTGAACACCGGCACGCTGCACCACTGAGGCCCGCCATGAACGAGCAGACCCTCGCCGCGCTGGTCGTCCTCGTCGCCGCCGCCCCGCTGATCGCGATCGGCCTTTATTTCCGCAGCGGCCGCGCCACCCACCTGCTGGCCGGCGTCGATCCGAAGAAGGTGCGCGATCCGGCCGGCCTCGGCCGCTACGTCGGCATCCGCCTGCTGCTGCTCGGCCTGCTGCACGTGCCGTTCGCCGGCGCGGTGGCGTTCCTGCCCGAGTCGCAGATCATGGTCGCGACGCTGGTGCTCGTCGCCCTCGTCGGCGTCGTGGTCGTGCGGCTGGTCTTCGGCCTCTCACGCTTCACGTCGAAGTGAGCGAGAAGAAGGCCTACCCGCTGCGCATCTCCGCCCCGGTGCTGGACGCCGTCCAGCGCTGGGCCGACGACGAGCTGCGCTCGGTGAACGCGCAGATCGAATACGCGCTGCGCGAGGCCCTGCGCAAGGCCGGACGGCTGCCGAAAGCGCCCCCCCCCGACGACGACCGTGGGCGCGGTGGTGGCGACGACCGCCGCGGCGGCCGCGCGCCGTGACGCGCGCGCCGGCGGCGCCGCACTAGACTTCCCGCCATGCGCGCTCCGCCCCGCTTCCTCATCAACACGCCGGACGTCGAGCTCTGGCCGGCGTCGCTGTGCCGCGCTCGATCGACGAGCGGTTCGCGGCTCATCGCGGCCGCCGACGTGGTGCTGCGGCGCAAGCGCGACGGCCGCTTCCTCGCCGCCGTCGGTCCACGCGGCCTCGCGCCGCTGATCCCGGCGCTGTGGCGCGAGCCGGGGCTTGAGGCCGCGGTCGGCGCGATCGACGCGCTGCGCGCGCGCGATGTCGCGGTCTCGCCCGCGGCGCGCGGCACGCTGCCCGGCGACGCCGTGCACGCGAACAACGCCGCGATGGGCCTTGCCGACGACTACGCCGAAACCAGCGGCCTGCCCTTCCACGAGGAGCCGCGGCTGCTCAGCCATGCCGGCCGCGACCGCTACCGCCGCGCGCTGTGGCTGCTCGCGCCGGCCGCGCGCGCCTGGCGCGCGATGCGCGAGGCGGCGCGTGGCGACGGCGTCGGGCTCGAAGCGATCTCCGGCTTCCGCAGCCACGCCTACCAGCGCGGCATCTTCGAGCGGAAGCTCGCGCGCGGGCTCACGCTGGGCGAGATCCTGCGCGTCAACGCCGCACCGGGGCACTCCGAGCACCACAGCGGCCGGGCGCTCGACATCGGCGCGCCAGGCGAGCCGCCCGCCGAGGAAAGCTTCGAGAACACCGCGGCCTTCGCGTGGCTGCAGCGGCGCGCCGGCGAGTTCGGCTTCCGCCTGAGCTACCCGCGCGACAACCCGCACGGCATCGCTTACGAGCCCTGGCACTGGTGCTGGCTCAGTCCTGCGAGCGCTTGACCCTCTTCAGCATCGGCTTGCGCGCCTGCGGGCGCTTCGCGGGCTCCGGCACGCCTTCACCATCGGCGATGCGCCACAGGTACAGGCTGGCCAGCGTTCGGTACGGCCCCCAGGCCTCGCCGCGCGCGAGCAGCTCTTTCGGCGTCGGCGCGACCTCGAGGCCGTCCAGAATCTGCGCACCCCGGCGAACGCCAAGATCGTCGACCGGCAGGATGTCGGGACGGCCCAGGCGGAAAATCAGCAGCATCTCGACCGTCCAGCGGCCGATGCCGCGCACTGCGGTGAGCTGCTGGATCAGCGTCGCGTCGTCGATCTTCGGCAACTGCCGCGCGGCGGGCACTTCGCCGGCTTCAGCGCGCCGGCACAGGTCGCGCAGCGCCAGCACCTTGTTGCCCGAGACGCCGCAGGCGCGCAGCCCGGCATCATCGACCGCGTCGAGCGCGGAGGGCGTCAGCCGACGCGAACCGGAGGCCGCCTCGACCCGCGCCACGATCGTCGCTGCCGCCTTGCCGGAAAGCTGCTGGTAGAGGATGGCGCGCGCCAGCGCGTCGACCGTGTCGAACGGCTTGCGCCAGCCCTCCGGGTCGATCGGGCCGATGCGCGTGATCCACTTCGCCAGCGCGCGGTCCCGGCGGGCAAGGTGCGCGCGGGCAGCGTCGAGGTCGAATCCGCGCGCCATGGCGGCTATCCGCCGCCGTCCCGCGCGGTGGCCGCCGCCGCGTCGGCACCGGCCAGCGCCGCGCGGTCGGCCCAAAGGGGATCGGCGACATCGGGCGGGAGCTCGAACGCCAGGCCCTCATGCCCGTCGCCCTGGGCCGGTGGGGCCTCGATGATGCGCGCGAGCGTCGCGGCGCCATCCCGCTCGATCGCCAGCGCCCATCGCCCGCCGTCGGCCGTTTCGAAGCGCAGGACGCGGCCGCCGGTCGCCGCCGCCGCGGGGGGCTCGCGCAAACCGCGCTGGCGCAGGTTCTGCAGGGCGGCGGCCAGCGCGTCGGCCCGGGCGTCCACGGGCGGACCCGTGCGCGAGTCGGCCACGTAGCGCCCGTCGCGCGCGACCAGGCGCAGCGCCGGCGCGTCGCCATCGCTCACCTCGATCCACGCCGGCGGACCGGGTGGCGGCGACCAGACCATCGGGTCGAGCCAGTCGGCCGCGCGGGCGGGCAGGCGAAGGTCGACGCGGGTCAGGCAGCTGTGCGGCGCGCCCTCGACGCGCACGAACGTGCCGCCTCGCGGATGCGCATGGCCCACCACCACGCGACGCTCGCTGCCCGCGAACGCCAGCGCGAGGCGCGCGGTCGGCCGCGCGAACGCGGCGCCCTCATCGAGCGCACCCGTCGGCGGCCACGCCACTCCGATCCGGCCGTAGCGCTGCGGATCGGCCGTCCTCGGCTCGTCGCACCGCGCCTCGGCAAGACCGAGCAGCAGCGGCTGCAGCCAGCGCGGATCGGCGCGCCAGGCGGCACCGTCGATCAGCCAGCGATCGCCGTCGCGCCGCAGCGCCAAAACGCCATCGCCCTGCTCGACGACCACGCGGTCAAGGGTGGGAAGCGCGCGGTCGAGGCCGGGCAGCAGCGGCCCGGGACCCTCGGGTGCCGGGGCGCAGCCGCCCAGCAGCAGCGCCGCGGACAGCAGCGCGGCGCGGGCCGCGGGCATCACCCGTCGCGGCGGCGTCGACGCTGCAGGCGCCATAGCCCGGCGAGCAGGAACACGAAAGCGACCAGCGTCGGGACCGCGACGATGTTGATGGCGCGCAGCGCGGTCGACAGGGCCTCGATGTCGGCGTTCAGGCGACGCTGGACGTCGCGGAGCTCGAGCCGGACCTCGGCCTTCTCCTGCTGGAAGCGCGCGAGCTCGGCCTGCTGCTCGGCGCTGAGCGCGGGAGCGCCGTCATCGCCGCGGCGCAGCGCCGTGAGCTGCCGCTCCAGCTCGGCCAGACGCTGCTGCAGCGCCTGCTCGGTCTGCAGGAACTGCCGCTCGGCCGATCGCCGCAGCGCCTCCACGCGGTGGAAGGGGCGCGTGCCGACGGTGCGCGTGCGCAGCGCAATCAGGTCGGCGCTGCCGCTGAGGTTTTCCACGGCGTTGTAGACGAGGTCGCCGTTGTTGGCGAACGGCTCGGCGAAGCCGCCAGGCGCGCTGTTCACCCAGAACGCGTCGGCGAGCAGGTCGGTGTCGGCCACCACGATGGCCTGCAGGTCGACGAGGCTGCGCGTCAGGTGCCCGTCGCCGTCGCGCTGCGGGAACGCGCTCTTGATCGGGCCGGAGATCCGCGCGGCGACGGTTCTGGCACCGCCCGCGGCGCGGAACTCGCGCAGCAGGTTCGCCGGCGTGGCGCTCACCGTCCCGAGCAGCGTCGTCGGCAGGGTGCCGCTCTCGCCGGACGTGGTGACCAGCGGCTCGAAGCGGGTGGCGGCGCCGTCGCGGGCCGAAAGCGCGCCGACGCTGGAGAGGTTGAGCGTCTCCATTTGCGCCGTGACGACGTCCTGCTGCGACATCGACGCGGCACCAAGGCCGAGCAGCGTGATCAGCGGTTCGGTCGGTCCGCCCTCGCGCGTCTGCACCGCGAGGGCGTTGGCGGGATCGGCGACGATGCGGGCGGGATCGAAGTCGACCCCCCACACCGCGAGCAGCGGGCCAAGGTCGGAGCTGCGCTGGCCGGCCACCGAACCCGCGAACGGATCGGCCTCCGCGTTCTCGGCGTCGGGATCGATGAAGGCCAGCACGCGGCCCCCGCGCAGCGCGAACTGGTCGATCGCGTAGAGGCTGTCCTCCGACAGCGCGTAGGGGTGCACCAGCATCAGCAGGTCGACGTCGCGGTCGACGGCGGTGAAGCCGGCTTCGAGGCGACGGAGGTCGAACAGCTCGCGCAGCTGCTGGTCCACCACCCAGCCGCTGGACGGCGCGCCGCGCGCGGGATCGAAGGCCGGCGCCATCGGCAGCGCGCTGTAGAGCGCGACGACCGGGCGATCCTCGCCGTTCAGGGCCGAGACGAGCTTCGCGAGGTTGTACTCGAGGAAAGCTTCCCGCTCGGACTGCAGGAACGGGATCGGGAGCTCGCCGTCGGTGCTGTTGCTGCCGACGATGCCGAAGAAGAAGCTCCCGCCCGCGGGCAGCGGCACGGCGGTGAGGCCCTGCGCCACGGCGCGGTCCTCGTCGTCGGAGAACGGTTCCGGGTCGATCGTCTCGACGCGCAGCCCGCCGTCGGCGCGCGCGGCCATCTCCTGCAGCAGCTCGCGCACGCGCTGCGCATAGGCGCGCACCTGCGGGAAGTCGGCCGCCGCGCGCTCGGAGAAGTACAGCCGCAGCGTGATCGGCTCCTCGATCGACGCCAGCAGCGCCACCGTCGCCGGCGAGAGGGTGTGCTCGCGGTTCTCGGTGAGGTCGAGGCGTGCGCCCCGGAGCAGCAGCGTCGACGCCCCGACCATCGCCACGAAGCCGAGGCCCAGCACCGCGAGGGCGACGCTGCGGCGCATCCGCCGCGGATCGAGGATCAGCACCGTGGCGGCGAGCCATGCGGCGATCGTCAGCGCGAAGAACAGCACGTCGCGCAGGTCGAGCACGCCGCGGGTGATCGCCTGGAAATGGGTCAGGAAGCTGACCGCGGCGACCGCGTCGGCGACCACCGCCGGCGCCCAGCCGCGCACCGCGTCCTGCACCAGGGGGTAGCCGGCCAGCATCAGCAGGAAGCAGGCCACCACGCTGGCGACGAACGCCACCACCTGGCTGCGCGTGGCGGCCGAGAGGGCGCCGGAGACGGCGAGCATCGCGCCGGCCAGCAGGGCGCTGCCGACGTAGCTGGCCAGCACCACCCCGTGGTCGGGCTCGCCGAGCCAGCTGATCGTGGCCCACATCGGAACGGTCAGCGCCAGCGACAGCACCAGCAGGGCCCAGCCGGCGAGGAACTTGCCCAGCACCGCCTGCCACGGCGTGACCGGCAGCGTCAGCAGCAGTTCGACCGTGCCCGCCTTGCGCTCCTCGGCCCACAGGCGCATGCCCACCGCCGGCACGAGGAAGAGGTACAGCCAGGGATGGAACGAGAAGAACGGCTGCAGGTCGGCCTGGCCGCGCTCGAACAGGCCACCGAGGTAGAACGCCAGCGCCGCCGAAAGGCCGAGGAACAGCACGATGAACACCGCGGCCAGCGGCGAGGCGAAATAGGCCGCGAATTCGCGGCGCGCGACGGCCAGCGTCGGGCTCGAGGTCGGGCGGATCATGCCGCCGCCTCCGCGCCAACCGTCAGCGTGCGGAACACGTCGTCGAGCCGCCCGCGCTCCACGTGCAGGTCGACATAGGCCACGCCGCGTTCACCCAGCCGCTTCGCGACCGCATCGATCCCGATGCCCCGCCCGCGCACGAACAGGCGCACGCGGCCCTCGCGGGCGTCGACGGCGGTATCGGCCGCGGGGACGAGTCCATCGAGCGCCGCCACCGCGGCGACGCTGTCGGTGGCGGAAAAGCAGATCGCGCCCGCGTGCCGCGACATCGCCAGCAGTTCGCCGGGCGTGGCGTCGGCGCGCAGCCGGCCCGCCGCCATGACGAGCGCGCGCGTGGCGATCGCCTCGACCTCCTCGAGCAGGTGCGTCGACAGCAGGATGGTGCGCTCGCGCGCGAGCTCCACCAGCAGCCCGCGCACGTCGTGCTTCTGGTTCGGATCGAGGCCGTCGGTGGGCTCGTCGAGCAGCAGCACCGGCGGGTCGTGGAGAATCGCAGCGGCGAACCCGACGCGTCGTCGAAACCCCTTCGACAGCGTGTCGAGCGGCTGGCGCCGCACCTCGCCAAGCTGCAGTCGCTCGATCGCAAAGCCGAGCCGCGAGCGGCGGCGCTCCCCGGCGAGGCCGCGCACGTCGGCCATGAAGCCGAGGAAATCCGCGACCTCCATTTCGCCGTAGCCCGGGGCGCCCTCCGGCAGGTAGCCCAGCGCCCGCCGGGCCGCGAGGCCATCGGCCACCACGTCGTGCCCGGACACCCTGACGCGCCCGGCGTCCGGACGCAGGAAGCCGGCGATCATCTTCATCGTCGTCGACTTGCCGGCCCCGTTGGGGCCCAGCAGGGCGATCACTTCGCCCGGCGCGGCGGTGAACCCCACGCCATCGACGGCCAGCAGCGCACCGAAGCGCCGCGACAAGCCTTCCACTTCGATCATCGGAGCTCCGGGAACGGCGGCGGCGGGCGCGCACGCGGCGCCCGCCCCGCTCGGCGACGCTTACGGCGCCGGCTTCGGCTCGAGCTGCAGCGGCAGGAAGGCCTGGAACTCGGCGTCCGGGTTCAGCATGTCCGGGATCGCGACGCTGTAGTCGTCGAAGCCCTGCACGTTCGGCTCGATCGGGAAGCCCCGCACCATGGCCCAGGCGCGCAGCGTGTCGCGGACGCGCTGCAGGCCCGGCGCAGGGCCGATCCACTTGGTGTTGGCGGCGGTCATCGGCGGGGTCTGGGTCAGGACGACCTGGTTGCCCTCGCCGGCGATCGTCGCCTCGAGCACCGGCAGCTCCGCCACCGTCGGGGCGCGCGACGACCCCTCGGGCGCGTCGGCGTCGCGAACCGGCAGCAGCATGGTGAACGTGTAGGCCTCCGAGCCGCGTTCGATGGTCACGATGCGCAGCGGGCCGTCCTTCGCGAAGCCGCTCGCCTCGATCACGCGGTCCATCCACTGCAGCTGGTTCGTCAGCGAGATGGCGAAGCCATCGTTGGCCAGCGGCGCGGTCACGTCGACCTTCAGCGCATTCATGGCCGGCACCTGCACGACCTGCAGCGGGTGCTCGTAGATGGTGTAGTCGATGCGCGGCACGCCCGCGAGCGCGTTCGACAGCAGGCGGAGGCTGTTCTCGAGGCGCTTGCCGGCCCCCGCGGCGACGTACATGCCGGCATAGCGGCCGATCAGGTTCCAGCCGTACTCCACCCGGTAGCGCTGGGTGATCTCGACGTTGCGCTGGTTGCGGCCGGTGCGCTCGAAGGTGAAGCGCATGGTCTTGTTGTGGCCGAAGGCCTGGTCCTCGACGCGGAAGACGATCCGCTCGCCCGGCACGCTCTCGATGATCTCCCAGCTGCCCGACCCCACGGTGGCGTTGTTGGACGCGAACTCGAGCCGCGCGCCGACGCCCGACGCCGGGCCGCTCAGCGTGAAGCGGATGTTCGGGTCGATCAGGCGCATCGTGTTCCAGTCGTTGAAGCGCTGGAAGCCGTTGAGCATGTCGAAGGCCACGTTGATCGGACGGTTCGTCTCGATCGAATCGGCGTGGGTGCGGTACGACGGGAGCACCACGCCGACCGCCACGCCCAGCAGGGCGACCAGCAGGATCGCGACGATGAATTCAAGGATTCGAGCCATGCAATCAGATCTCCGGGAACGGCCCGGGAGGACGACGGCCGGCCCGGGGAGCGCCAGAGGATAGCAGCCCAACCCGACGCCGGTAAGCGTGGCCCGGCGCGCGCCGGAGCGCGCCGCCCGTCACACCAGCTTCAACTCGAAGGCCTTGAGCACCGCGCGGGTGCGGTCGCGCACGCCCAGCTTCGACAGGATGTTGGAGACGTGGTTCTTGATCGTGCCCTCGGCCACGCCCAGCGAGTTGGCGATCTCCTTGTTGGAGAAGCCGCCGGCCATCAGGCGGAGGATCTCGGTCTCGCGTTCGGTCAGCGGATCGGGCTGCTCGAGGCTGTGGAAATCGTTCTGCAGCCCCTCGAGCCCGGACAGCAGGCGCGCCGTGACCGCAGGCTGCACCAGCGACCCCCCGTCGGCCACCGTCTGGATGGCCGACACCAGCTGCTCGAGCGACACGTCCTTGAGGAGGTAGCCCTTGGCGCCGGCCTTGATGCCGGCCAACACCAGCTGGTCGTCGTCGAAGGTGGTCAGGATGATGGTCGGCGGCAGCGCACCGGCCGAGGACAGCGCGCGCAGCGCGTCGAGCCCCGACATGACCGGCATGCGCATGTCCATCAGCAGCACGTCGGGACGCACGGTGGGCACCTGCTCCACGGCTTGGCGCCCGTCGGAGGCCTCGGCCACGACCGCGATGCCGTCGGCGAGCGCCAGCAGGGAACGGACGCCCTGGCGAACCAGGGTCTGGTCATCGACGAGCATCACGCGGATCATGCGGCGGCCTCGAGGGGAAGGTGGATGTCGATGGCGAACCCCTTGCCGGGGCTGGTGGCGACCTCGACGCGGCCGCCGACGGCCCTGAGCCGCTCGCGCATGCCGGACAGGCCGTTGCCGGGGGCGAAGGCATCGCTGCCCACGCCGTCGTCGCGCGCGCGCAGGCGCAGCTCGCGGCCCTCGCGCTCGACCCGCAGCCACAGGCTTTCGGCCTGCGCGTGGCGGATGGCGTTGGTGATGATCTCCTGCGTGCAGCGCACCAGAACCTGCGCGCGCTCCGGGTCGTCGACCGACAGCGGGCCCTCGACCTCGAGCGCCACCCGCAGCGCCGGAACGCCCTCGATCAGCGTGCGCAGGGCCGCCTCGAGGTCGATGCGCTCGTCGCCGCGCATCGCGCTGACGGCCTCGCGCACGTCGGTGAGCAGCAGCCGCGCCAGCGTATGGGCCTGGCGCACGTGGTCCTGCACGCGGCCCTCGCTGAGGTGGCCGGCGACCTCGAGATTGAGGCTCAGCGCCGTCAGGTGGTGGCCGAGCAGGTCGTGCAGCTCGCGCGAGATGCGCAGCCGCTCGCCCACCCGGGCGCTGTCGGCCAGCAGCGATCGGGTGGCGCGGAGCTCGGCGTTCAGCCGACGCTGCTCCTCGCGCGCCTCGGCCTGCTGCTTCGCCACGAGGCCGGCGACGTAGACGAACCCGGAAACGCCGATGTAGAGCATCGACTGCATGGCCGCCTCGAAGGGCGAGAGGCCGATCTCGCGGAACACCACCACGAGCGGCAGGTGCTGCAGCACGAGCCACGCCACGCCGGGCCAGCCCGGCAGCAGCCAGGGCACCACGGCGGCCGCGACCATCATCAGGATCGCACCGAGACCGCTCCCCGTCAGCGCGCTGAGGCCGATCGCCGATCCGGTCATGGCCAGCAGCAGGGCGACCTGCCAGAGCCGGCCGCGCTGGTGCCCAAGCGACTGGGTCGACAGCCAGAAGGCCGCGCCGAACGCGGCGTACGCCCCCACCAGGCCCGCGAGCACCTGCGGCGGCAGCCGCCCCTCGGTCTCCTGCATCACGAACAGGCTGTTCATGACCAGACCGCTACCCACCATGACCCAGGTGAACAGCCCGGCGTAGCGCAGCAGCGTGGCGTGGGTGAGGCGGGGCAGCATGCCGACATCCTAATCGCCCCGCGGCCCGCGACCGTGCCCCGGAAGTCACGCGGCGCCGCGTGCGATACTGGCGCCTTCACCGAAGGGCGGCACCGGGCAGCGCATGGCAATCCACATCCGCGACGTTCGCGACGACGAGCTCGACCTCGTCGTGGCGCTGAACAACTCGGCCGGGCCCTCGATCCTGCCGATGGACGCGGCCAAGGCGCGATTCTTCTGGGACAACGCCGACTACTTCCGGGTCATCGAGCAGGACGAGGCGGTCACGGGCTTCCTCGTCGGCTTCAGCGACGGGGCGCCGCACGACAGCCCCAACTTCCGCTGGTTCCGCGAGCGCCACAGCAATTTCCTGTACATCGACCGCATCGTGATCGCCGCCGCCCGGCGCGGCGGCGGCCGCGGCCGCGCGTTCTACGCCGACGTGACCAGCTTCGCCGAGCCGCGCTGGGCGCGCCTGTGCTGCGAGGTGTTCCTGGGGGTCGGCTACGACCCGGCCCTGCTGTTCCACGGCGCCTTCGGCTTCCGCGAGGTCGGGCAGCAGACCATGCCGGGAACGGGCCTGCGCGCCTGCATGCTGATGAAGGACCTCTGCAGCCACGACTGGATCGCGCGCACCTACGGCGGCGCGCTCCCCGACGCCCCCTGGCTCGCGGCGCGCCAACGCCCGGCGCGCGACGCCGGCCGCAGCACCGGACACTGACCATGGCGACCCCGCATCCCGCTGACGCCCCGAACTACGAGCAGGCCGGCGAACTGAAATTCGGCCAGGTCGGCATCGCGAACCTCCGCGTCCGCACCCTCGACGTCGCCCAGCTCGCCGCCGAGATGCGCGAGCGCGTCGAGCGCGCGCCGAAGCTGTTCGCACGCGCCGCGGTCATCCTCGACTTCGGCGGCCTCAGCGCCCTGCCCGACGACGCCACGGCCAAGGCCCTCGTCGCGGCCCTCGAGGGCGCCGGCGTGCATCCCATCGCGCTCGCCTACGGCACGCCGGAGAACGACGCGCTGGCCGAGCGCCTCGGCCTGCCGGTGCTGGCGAAGTTCCGGGTTGCCTACGAGCGTGCCGGCGAGCCGGCCGTCGACGAGTCCGCCGGTCAGCCTGCGGCGCGGGCCGGGGAAGGCCGGGCATCGCGCGCGGCCAATGCACCGCGCGCATCGGAGCCGAAGCGGGAAGCAGCCGCGCCGGCCGCCGCGCCCGCCATCGCGTCCGAGCCCGGCCTCGTGCACGCCCTGCCCGTCCGCTCGGGCCAGCAGGTCTTCGCCGCGAACCGCGACCTCACCGTGCTCGCCCCGGTCGGCGCCGGCGCCGAGGTGGTGGCCGACGGCTCGATCCACGTGTACGGCGCGCTCAGAGGCCGCGCGCTGGCGGGCGCCTCCGGCTTCACCGGCGCGCGCATCTTCTGTCGCGAGTTCCACGCCGAGCTCGTGGCCATCGCCGGGCACTACAAGGTGCTCGACGACGTGCCGAAAGCCCTGCACGGCAAGCCCGTGCAGATCTGGCTCGACGCCAACGACATCCTGCAGATCCAGCCGCTGGCCTGAGGGCCGGCACACACGCCCATCGCGCAGCGCGCGCAATCAGCATCGCGAAAACGTACAGCAGCACGGAGAAACGACCTTGGCGGAAATCCTCGTAGTCACCTCGGGCAAGGGCGGCGTCGGCAAGACGACCACCTCGGCCAGCATCGCGATGGGCCTCGCCCGCGCCGGCAAGAAGACCGCCGTCATCGACTTCGACGTCGGCCTGCGCAACCTCGACCTGATCATGGGCTGCGAGCGCCGCGTGGTGTACGACTTCGTCAACGTCGTGCACGGCGAGGCCTCGCTGAAGCAGGCGCTGATCAAGGACAAGCGCTTCGACAACCTGTTCGTGCTCGCCGCCTCGCAGACCCGCGACAAGGACGCGCTGACGAAGGAAGGCGTGGAAAAGGTGCTGAAGGACCTGGCCGAGGATGGCTTCGACGTCATCGTCTGCGACTCGCCGGCCGGCATCGAGAAGGGCGCCTTCCTCGCGATGTACTTCGCCGACCGCGCGCTGGTGGTGGTCAATCCGGAAGTGTCGTCGGTGCGCGACTCCGACCGCATCCTCGGCCTGCTGCAGAGCAAGACGAAGAAGGCCGAGAACGGCGAGCGCATCAGCGAGCACCTGCTGCTGACCCGCTACAACCCGGAGCGCGTCGAGAAGGGCGAGATGCTCTCCATCGCCGACGTCGAGGAGATCCTCGGCCTGAAGGTGATCGGCGTGATCCCGGAATCGCCGGACGTGCTGCAGGCCTCGAACTCGGGCAACCCGGTGATCCTCGACGAGCAGAGCAACGCCGGCATCGCCTACACCGACGCCGTGGCGCGGCTGCTCGGCGAGGACCGCCCGATGCGCTTCACGACGGTCGAGAAGAAAGGCTTCTTCGCCAAGATCTTCGGAGGCTGAGATGGGAATCTTCGATTTCCTGACGGGCAAGAAGCCCGCCACCGCCAACCTCGCGAAGGAGCGCCTGCGCATCATCGTCGCGCAGGAGCGCAGCACCCGCGGCGGCCCCGACTATTTGCCCCTGCTGCAGCGCGAACTGCTCGAAGTGATCCGCAAGTACGTCAACGTCGACGTCGATGCGGTGAAGGTCGACCTGGTGAAGGACGGCGAGCACGACGTGCTCGACATCTCCGTCTCGCTGCCCGACAAGAGCAGCTGATCGCGCTCCGCGGCCGCGCGCCGCGGGAAGGCGCCCCCTGCCGCATGGACACGACAACGACGGTCCTGACGATCGCCGACATCGGTTGGGCCGCACCCACGGCCCTGCTGGCGCGCTTCGGCCTCGAGCTCGTCGCCATCGACGACGGCGAGGCGATTCCCGGCAGCTTCTGGGGCGATTCGGAAGCCGGAATCATCGGCTCGCGCGTCCACGCCCGAGCCGATACCCCGCTGCATTCGCTGCTCCACGAGGCCGGGCACCTGATGGTGATGGCGCCGTCGCGGCGCGCCGGCGTGCACACCGATGCGGGCGACACGCAGCGCGACGAGGACGCGGTCTGCGCGCTGCAGCTGCTGCTGGCCGACGAGCTGCCCGGCTTCGGCCGCGAGCGCGCCTTCGCCGACATGGACGCGTGGGGCTACACGTTCCGCCTCGGTTCGGCGCGCGCGTGGTTCGAGCACGATGCCGACGATGCGTTCGCCCACCTCGCGGCGCTGCCGCACCTGCGCGGCCTGCTGCCGGCAGTGGCCGCGGGCGCCGCGCCGCGCTGCACGGCCATCGCGCCGCCGAGGGCCGCGTGAGCCTGCACGCGAGCAGCGGGCGGTGGCGGCTTGGCCTCGTGCTGGCGCTCGTCACCGCCGCCTGTTGGGCCACGCTGCCGGTGGCGCTGAAGGTGACCCTGGAGCAGGTCGACGCGATCACGCTGACGTGGTTCCGCTTTCTCGTCGCCGCGCTGGTCGTCGGGGCGTGGCTGGCGTGGCGCGGCCACGCCGTGGCGCCGTACCGCGCGCTCACCGGCAAGCACTGGGCGATGCTGGGCCTCGCGGGCCTGACGCTGCTTGGCAACTACGTCTTCTACCTGCTCGGCGTGCAGTACACGACGCCGGCGAACGCGCAGCTGATCATCCAGCTCGCACCGCTGCTGATGGCGCTGGGCGGCATCGTGGTGTTCCGCGAGCGCTTCGCCGCGGCGCAGTGGGTGGGGCTCGGGCTGATCGTCACCGGCCTGCTGGTGTTCTTCGGCGAGCAGCAGGGTCGCCGCGGCGACGGTTACGCCTTCGGCGCGGCGCTGGTGGTGCTGGCGGCCGTCGTCTGGGCGATCTATGCCCTGCTGCAGAAGCAGCTGCTGATGCGTCTCTCATCGCCGGCCATCCTCGCCGCGATCTACGCGCTGTCGGCGCTGCTGCTGTGGCCGTTCGCCAAGCCCTCGGTGCTGCTCGAACTGGACGCGCTGCACGCGGCGATGCTGACCTACTGCGCGCTCAACACGCTGGTGGCCTACGGCGCCTTCGCCGAAGCGCTGGCGCACTGGGAGGCCTCGCGCGTCTCGGCCATCCTGGCGACCACGCCGATCCTTTGCGTAGGCGCGGTGGCCGCCACGCACGCGCTGATGCCCTCGCTGATCGCGCCCGAGCGACTCGGCCTGTACGGCTGGATCGGCGCGGCGCTGGTGCTGGCCGGATCGGCGGGCGCAAGCCTGATGGCGAACCGGCCGCGCGCCGCGGAGGCGCGTTGAGCGGCGCGCTGCTGCCGATGGCGGCCCATGTCGCCTGGACGGCGCTGCTGTATGCGCTGCTGACCGTGGCCCGGGCGCCGAGCATCTGGGGCATCGGGCGGCGCGCCGACGGCAGCAATCCGTTCGCGACCTACGAGCCGCGGATCAGCGCGAACCTCTCGAACCAGTTCGAGTGGCCGCTGTTCTTCCACGTCGCCTGCCTCGTGCTGATGGCAACCCCGCACGACCCTGTGGCGCTTGCGCTGGCCTGGCTGTTCATCGCCGGCCGCATCGCGCACAGCGGCGTGCAGATCCTGACGCGCAACGTGCGGCTGCGCGGCGTGGTGTTCACGGTCAATTTCGTCGCGGTGCTGGCCCTGTGGGTCGTGGTGCTGCAGGCTGCGGGCCGCGCGTCCGCAGGCTGAGACGTGCGAGGGGGCATCGCCCTCGACGCGGTGCGGCTACCCCGCCGCAATCTCCGCGACGCGGCGCAGCAGCTGCGCGTCGCCCCAGCGCCACAGGGCGAGGGCCGCGCTGGACAGCAGCAGCGCCGCGGCGGCCAGACGCCACGGCTCGGCCGACAGCAGCGGCGAGAGCAGGCCGGCCACACCCGCCTGGAACATCAGCGACAGGAAGGCCTGCATCGACGAGGCGCTGCCGCGCTGCGTGGGGTACAGGTCGAGCATCTGCAGCATCAGCTGCGGGAACACCAGCGCCACGCCGAAGCTCAGCAGCACGAGCGGCAGCACTGCCCACGGATACACGGGCGCCGGCGCGAGGCCCGCGTAGGCGGCGTTGACGACCGTGGCGACAAAGCAGCAGGCGAAGCCCGAGGCGACCATCGTGCGCGCGTCGAAGCGCCCCGCCGCGCGGCCCGTGGCCCAGGCGCCGATCATCATCCCGGCGATCGCCGGCACGAAGAACCAGCCGAAATCCTGTTCCCCCATGCCCCAGTGGCCCAGCACGACGGCGGGCGCCGAGCTGATGTAGAGGAACAGCGCGGCGAAGTTCAGCGTCGTCACCGCCACCAGCCACAGGAAGCGCCGATGCCGCAGCATCGCCGCGTAGTTGCCGAGCAGCACGCGCGCATCGAGCGGCTGGCGGCGCTCGGGCGCGTGCGTTTCCGGCAGCCGCCACGCGACCAGTGCGCCCAGCGCCACGCTGAACGCGGCGAGGAACCAGAAAATCAGGTGCCAGTCGCCGAACGCAAGGATCCATCCGCCGACGATCGGCGCGACGGCCGGCGCGATGCTGAAGATCATCGACACCTGCGCCATCAGGCGCTGCGCGTCCTCGCCGTCGAACAGGTCGCGGATCACCGCGCGGCCGACGATGAGCCCCACGCCAGCGCTCAGGCCCTGCACAAAGCGGAAGGCCAGCAGCACCTCGAGCGAGGTCGCCAGCGCGCAGCCCACCGAGGCCAGTGCGAAGGCGGCGATGCCCCAAAGGATCACCGGCCGGCGGCCCACGGCGTCGGAAATCGCGCCGTGGAACAGCGACATCAGGCCATAGCCGAGCAGGTAAACGCTGATGGTCTGCTGCACCGCCACCGGCGTGCTGCCGAGGTCGCGCGCCATCGCGCCGAAGGCCGGGAACACGGTGTCGATCGAGAACGGGCCGAACATGGCCAGCGCGCCCAGCACGAAGGCGTAGCGGGCGCGGGATGCGGAAGTTGGCGACATGCGCGCAGTCTACGCGGCGGCGCGGGGCTTGGCCGGCCTTCCAAGCCGGTGCTAGCTTGCTTGAACCACCATCCGGGAGAGCAACATGTCGAGACACCTGGCTGCGCTCGCGCTGGTGCTGGGCCTCCTCGCGGCAGCGGCGACAGCGATGGCGACGACGCCCCCACCTGTTAAAGCGCACAGCGCGCACATTGAGCGCCTCGTTGCCGCTGATCAGGCCGATCGTGCGCCGGGTTCGATGCGAATCGACTGGGCTGCAGTGCGTCCACGCGACAGCGAACGACGCGCCGAAGTGCTGCGGCTGCTGCGGGCGGGCGAGGTCCGCACCGCTCGGGACCACCACAGCGCCGCCCTCGTTTTGCAGCACGGCGACACCTCCGAGGACTACCGGCTCGCGCATGCACTCGCCACGGTTGCGGCGACGCTCGATCCAGCCAACGACCGTGCGCGCTGGCTGCAGGCCGCGACGTGGGACCGCCTGATGCTGGCACTGGGCCGAAAGCAGTGGTACGGCACGCAGTTCCGGCAGGGCAAAGATGGCGCAGTGGCCCTTCAGCCGGTCGAGCCGGGCGCCGTCACCGACGCCGACCGTGCGGCCTTCGAAGTGCCGCGGCTGGCCGAAGCAGAGGCCCGAGCACAAGGTCGGTACGGCGCATTGCGCGACAGCGATGGCGACGCCACCTGCTTCCCGCCGGACTTCCGCGAACAGATCCTTGAGCGCGCGCGCGACGATCAAGCCGCGCGGCGCGCCCTTCTGGCCGACACAGCGTCGAAGCCGCTGCACGCCGCCGCACTCGCGGTCGACCAGGAGAACACCCGCTGGCTTCGTCCGATCGTCGCAACATGCGGCTGGCCGAGGCAGTCCGACATCGGCGAGCAGGCCGCGCGTGACGTCTGGTTGATCGCCCAGCACGCCGACATGACGCCCGACTTCCAGCTCGAGGCCGCGGCGGCCATGCATCGCCGAGCGCTCGAAGGCGAAGCGGTCGGCGAGCGCGTCGCGCTGCTGGTCGATCGCCACGCGCGACTGCAGTCGATCCCGCAGACCTACGGCATGCAGTTCAGCGTGGACGATGGCGTACTGCGCTTCCTGCCGATCGACGCTGCGCACGAGCTCGACGCGCGACGGGCAGAGATCGGGCTGCCCACTTTCGCCTGCTGGGCCGCCGAGGTCGCGATCTCGAACGACGCGCGCGTCGAATGGCCTGAAGGGCTCGAGCCGGGTGATTGCCCCGCGGTGCTCAGAGCCCCAGCGCCTCGCGTCGACCGCGGCTGACGTCGACGCGGAACAGCAGGGCGAGGCCGAGGACGAAGAAGCCCGCGGTGGCCAGCATCGCCAGCGTGTGGTCGCCGTCGGCCATCCAGCTGATCGCGCCGTAGGCCAGCGGACCCAGCACCATCGACGCCTTCACCGCCAGCCCCCACAGGCCGAAGACCTCGGCTTCGCGACTCGGCGGGCACAGGTAGCCCACCAGCGCGCGACCCGCCGACTGGCTGGCGCCCATGCACACGCCGGCGATGTTGGCGGCGATCCAGACCACCGGGCGCGCCTCCGACGCCGCGAGCAGCCCGATGGCCACGAGCCACCCGACGAGCGCGAGCGCCAGCGCGTTCCGATGGCCGATGCGATCCTGCAGGTGCCCGAAGGCCATCGCGCCGGCGGCCGCGGTGATGTTCACCACGAGGATCAGGGTGATGCTCTCGGCGGTGGTGAAGCCGAGGGCCTGCTGCGCGTAGATGGCCGCCACGGCGATCACCGTGCCCACGCCAGCCTGGTAGGCGACGATGCAGGCGAGGAAGCGCCCGAGCTGCGGCAGGTCGCTGGCGCCGCCCAGCACGCCGCGCCAGCGCTGCAGCGATTCCGCCCACAGCGCGGCGATCGCCCGCGGGGCCGCGGCGATGCGCTCGCGCAGCAGCAGGAAGGTCGGCAGCGCGGCGACGAGCACCGTCGCGCCGGTCAGCAGCATCGTGTCGCGCACGGCCGTCACCGTGTCGCTGCCGCGCGCTTCCGCGCCCTGCACCCACCACAGGCAGGCGGCGAGCAGCAGCACCGCGCCGAAATAGCCCAGCGACCAGCCGTAGCCCGAGAGGCGCCCCATGCCGTCTTCGCCGGCCAGCTCGGGCAGGAAGGCGGCGATCAGGTTCTCGCCGGTGCCGAACGCCGTGTTGGTGACGATGATGAGCGCCAGCGCCAGCGCGATGTCGCCGGGACCGACCGTCCAGAGCGCCGCGGTGCCGAGGCCGCACACGGCCGTGGTCAGCGCCAGCAGTCTCTTCTTCCTCGCGTGCGCGTCGGCGTACAGCCCGAGCAGCGGCGCCATGGCCATCACCAGCACGTATGAAACGGAGAGGGCCGCCGTCCACGCGAACGTGGCCCACTCGGCGCCGTCGGCCACCGTGGCCACGAAGTACGCGCTGAAGATCGCGGTGATGACGACCGTCGTGTAGCCGGAGTTGGCGAAATCGAAGCCGCACCACGCCCACAGCTCGCGGCGGCGGACCGGCGGCACGGCGGCGTCGGCGTATTGGCGGCGCAGCGGGCGCGGTGCGGCCATGCGGGTTCACTCCGGGACGGGCCGCGCCACTCTAGCAGCGGGCGCGAGGGTCCCGCGCGCGGCGCGCATGGACGTGCAGGCGCCGGTGAATTGCCGTTTGCTGTCTCAACAACCGTCAACGAATAACGGATTCATCACCGCCATCGAGGCCTCGACGACGACGCTGCATGCCGCGGACATGCCGTCCGCTCGACAGGAATCCTCCATGAATGATCGTGTTCGGATTGACGAAGCCGCGCCCTACACGCAGGGCGGAGGGTGGGTGGATCCGCTGCAGCCCGGCGAGCGAGGCCGCACCGGGCGCGGCATCCAGAACTACTACGACGCGACGATCACCATCGATGTCCGTCCGCTGTCGGGACGCAGCGAGCTCGGCGAGCTGTGGCACAGCGGCCGGGACAGCGCGCGCTTCGACGCGGCCGTCGCCCGTGCGGTGGCGCAGAAGAGCGAGGAGGATCAGCGCAACTACGGCATGAGCACCGCGCAGATGAGGACGCTGGCGCAATCCGAGGACGGCGGCCGCTACTTCGGCTCGCCCGCGCACAACGCCTGGGCCGAGGCGGCTTCGGCGCGCACCGGCGGCCGCCTCTCCGCCGACTTCTGGCGCAACTTCGACCCCTTCGGCGGCACCAACGGCAACGGACCGGAAATCATGGGCGGCGGCCTGTACCCGCATCCGCTGTCGCGGATCGGCATGGCCCACGACACCGACTGGTCGCTGGGCCGCTATTTCGGCGCCGGCCCGCTGCAGGACCTGCGCGGCGCCAGCGGCAGCAAGGAAACGCTGGGCAGCTACGGCCTCGACCCCTTCAACCAGATCAACAATCAGGGCCGCGCGGTCGACAGCTACCTCAACGGGCATCCCGACTGGGACGTGCGCTACCACCCGCGCGGGCACCGTCGCGCGGAAGGCGACGACGGCATCGAGGTCGCGCAGGCCGGCAGCACCCTGCGTGCAGATCCCAACTTCGCGTCAGCGCGCGCGGGGATCGGCCAGCTGACGGCGGCCAGCGCCCACCTCGGCGAGCCCGGCGCGGCGGACCAGCTCGCCGGCACGCTGGCCGCCGAATCGACGAAGCAGCGGATGCGGATCGACAGCGTGGTCGAATCCGCCGACGGCCAGCGCGTATTCGCGCTGCAGGGGCGCCCCGACGACCCGTCGCACCAGCGCGTGGCCGTCGAGACCCGGGTCGGTGCCCGGCAGTCGCTGGCGGAGAGCGAGCGGCAGATCCTCGCCGTTGCCGCCGCGCCCGCGACCGCCGTCGAGCCTCAGGAAACGCGCAGCCGCGGCATCGCATAAGTACCGGCGGAGGCCAGGCGCTACCATGGCGGCCCGTTCACGACGGAGTCCGCCATGTCGCCGCTGATCGCCCTCATCACCCTGCTCGCCGTGCTGCTGATGAGCGGCTGCATGTTCGCGGTCGGCCGCGCCCGGGCACGACACGGCATCCAAGCGCCGGCGACCACCGGCCATCCGGACTTCGAACGGGTGTACCGCGCGCAGATGAACACGCTGGAAGCCAGCGTGATGTTCCTGCCGGCCCTGTGGGTGGCGGGCGGCTATGGCGATGCGGCGTGGGCGGCCGGCTTCGGCGCCGTCTGGCTGGTGGGGCGCGTGTGGTACGCAGTGGCCTATGCGAAGGAGGCCAAGCGCCGCGGCCCCGGCTTCTTCATCGCCCTGCTTGCCCTCGCCGCCCTGCTGGTGCAGGGCGGTTGGGCCGTGGTCGCGGCGCTGCTCGGCGGGGCCACGCCGGGCGCGTGAGCGCGCGCCGGCGTGGCGGCGGCCACCGCGGACGTCACTCGCCCCATTTCACCAGCAGGTGCTTGGCGATGGCGCCGTGCACGTGGGCGATGCCGCGCGCCAGGTGCAGCAGCGCGAACAGCAGCAGGAAGCCGAAGGCCGACATCACCGCGAACACCGGGATGGCCATGGGCCCGAGGTCCGCGCCGCTGACCGGGCCGACGACGATGGCGCCCGCGCTGACCAGCGCCAGCAGCGGCGCGCCGGCGAGCGCGACGCCGACCGCCAGCAGGGCGGCGGCGATCGTGAAGTACGCGAGCCCGAGCGGCAGCATCAGCACCAAGTAGAACAGCGTGCCCCAGGTGCGGGGATCGGTGAACAGCTGGCCGATGCGCTCGAGGATGCCGTTCGCCGCCGCGGGGTAGGCCGGGCGCCGCGGCATCCGCTCCCCGAGCATGACCTCGACGATCCGCCCCTCCACCAGCGACAGCACGCGGACGGTGGCCATGAACAGGATGAAGAAGGCCACGCCGATGAGGGTCAGCGACAGGCCGATCGACAGGCTGAGGCCGACGGCCGCCCACGCGAAGTACAGCGTGCCGGTGACGCCGGCGAGCAGCATGTAGATCAGCGCGGCATAGGCGCGCGGGTCGGCGACCACGCCGAAGAAGCGTCCCCACGGGGACTCGCGCGGCTTGGGCGGCGGCGGGCGCAGGGCGCGCGCCACCGTCACCTCGGTGTCGCGGTAGATGTCCGCCACCTCGGAAGGCCGGCCGTAGGTGGAGGCGATGCGGGCGATGAGGGCTTGCTCGCCCTCGCGCGGGTGCGCCGCGAGTTCGGAGCGCAAGTACTCCTCGGCGTCGTACAGCGCGTCCTGCAGCAGCGCCGGATCGGCGCCGGACAGTTCGCCGCGCAGCTGGTCGAGGTACTGGCTGATCGTGGTCGGCAGGCTCATTCGTCTTCCCCTTCAAGAACGCGGTCCACCATCTGGCGGGTGCTGCGCCAACTCGCGACCCACTGGTCGAGGACCAGGCGGCCGTTGGCGGTGATGCGGTAGTAGCGGCGCGGCGGCCCGGCGTCGGACGGCTCG